>Ga0123355_10004120_pt1 | contig 21073 bp, 12 predicted proteins | sample TergutEmb28metaG_3_FD_89872 | JGI IMG/M metagenome (GOLD analysis project Ga0123355, IMG submission 89872) | Embiratermes neotenicus P1 segment gut microbial communities from Petit-Saut dam, French Guiana - Emb289 P1 | ecosystem: Host-associated > Arthropoda: Insects > Digestive system > Gut ...
TCTCCGTAACCGTTCCGCTTTGGACTTAGGTGTTTTGGGTTATATCGGTATAGTTTAGCATAAGGAACACCCTCCCGAAGTCTGGCACATTCCTCCTGGGACACCCCGTATATACACACACACTTTATATACAATATTTTTATTTATTTATATACAATATATTTATTTATTTATATACAATATATTTATTTATTTATAATACAATTAAAATACAAGAGGCTCACATCTGTACTTTTTGTTACTGTTAATTCTGATAAGACTGTGGTAGTCTTGCTACACAAATGCTTCAATTCCTGACTTAACACTCTGTAATTCTATTAGCATCAGAAATTGTACATACACTAATATGCGCATACCTGACATTATGGCATACATAAAAATTTGTTCACCTTTTCAAGTTGGCTTATTACTTTTAATTTCTCTATATTTATTGGTTTTTGCTGATTTTTCACTTGCATTACACTAGATCAGGTAGATTTATGTTTCTCACTCATTTGCATACCAAAAGCCAATGATGATGAAGGGGGATAAACACCAGCTGCATGCTTATACCACCAAAGTAATCAATCCATACATGTGACTGATGGTGGGATAGTGACATGACTTTCTGCTAGCCTCCAATACAAGACAAGTGCAGCCACATTTTGTCCATACCAAATCGTGTTAAACCAAACATTACTGCGTAAATTCGAAAAGTGCTGTAAAGTTGCAGGTAGTGTTGAAGTGAAATAATGCAACAAGAAATCACGTAAAAAGAGACCTGCCTGTATATATAATTTGAAGGTTTTATACTGACTAAATTAATGTTTTTTGCTGAACGGACTCATTGATCTGGAGCAAAAATCTGGTATAAGGACACTGTCTCTGCTTTCATTGTCAGGAGCTGATATGATATACATAACTGATCACATCTACTGATTGAAGCAAAGATAAGCCTTCAAAGCACAAAATTTTTACACTGCATTATGGTTCATCAAATGAGAAGACTAATTATACCAGCACATTACCTGATCTCCCATAAGCATTGCTAAATGCGTAGTTTTGTTTCCTGGGGCAGCACACATATCGAGGATGATCTCATTCTGCAGAGGACTCAGCACATGGCCACACAGAATTGAGGGCAGGTTCTGCAGTAAAGCTAAGTTGGCAGACAAACAATCTGCTCCTATCACTGGGCAGCCAGATACTGTTGCTGTCATTTCAATTGCAACTCCACTGTAATACCAGATGTAGTTTCAATGTTTCACTCCTTTCTATATTAACATATGACTAATTCCATAATATGGAGCTTATCTTTAATCCTTTCCAAGCACAGCAGCTGCCGCAGGAGCTATATCATACAATGTGCAACTGTCAGGGAATTTGAGTCTGTTTTTCCTCTGCAGTTCACCTTATTTCATAGCACAGTCCTGACATGCTGACCAGATTCTAAGCAGGCAATGAAACTTCTGAAAATACTTCTTGACATAAGACAAAGCTGATCTTGAAATATGAACTCATCTTTGAAAATTCCCTTTTGATTCTTGCAATTACAGTGTACTGTCTAATATTTTCTCTTCCACAGTTAATTCTCCAGATAACTGTGTCAGGATCAATTTAACATAATGCTCAAAATTTGATTCTGCAAAACACATGGAATTTTTTTCCAAGACACATGCACTTTCTTGATGTGGGACATCCCACTGAATTCTAATATATGGATAGACAGCAGTCAAACACAACTACTTATCAACTTTCACATGTTAAATTCTACACAGATATTTATTACTACTACATTCCATTGCACTAGGTGAAGCAGCAATATTGAATATTCACTCACACTGGCTTCAAGTCTTTGGCATACAAATGCTTGCGCTCCATATGCACAATACCATTCCCAAGGAAGATTTTGGAACTGTGGGTGTAGTGTTTCTGAAAACCCTTCTTGCACTGACCTACAGTGTCTGCAAAGACACTCACAATATCTCCACAGTGTACACCTGAAATTATAAGTGCAACATTTCACTACGTTACGCTGCAGATAACAGATCAATATGTTCCATAATGCCAAATTGTGAGTTCAGTTGTAACTTCACGGTTAAATCTTTTTCTTAAGCAACTGAGGGACCATACTTAACACAAATAATTGTAACATATAAAGTCTGGCAAATAACTGGAAAGACTGGTTTTCATGACAGTGACACATTCCCTGCACATGTATTTTGAAATAATATTCACATCCCATCTCTAACATGCCTGAAATCATGGCTCAAAGTTGTAAGAGTTGAGATTTTTATGGTGGTGACTATGAACATTACTGTATACCAGGATATGACAATGTGTTGTCTGGTAGATGCACACTAGAGTTTCAGAGGAACCTCCTGCTCCCATCATCTACCCTCACAACAAGACAGGAAGTCCATGTGAAGCTTTGGTATCCCTCTACGCAACTATGAAGCATTACATCCCAAAATACAATAATTTTCGGTGTTTAAGACTACCTGAAAATTCTTTTCACTATTACCACACTGTTTTGAATATCAAGTGTTTCAAAATGAGAGTCAATTAAATTACAGTCGAACCCTGTTATAACAACATTGGTTTATACAGCACCTCATCTATAGTGTCATATATTCTGTGGTATCAACTAATACTTCACTGCTAGCCATACAAATAATCTCCTTGGTTATAACAATATTCATTTATTATGACACAAAATATTCAGTTCCTTTCATGATGTGAAAACCAAGTTTGACTGCATCTAGTTTTGTAAATATGAAATCACTACACAGTGACACATCAGGGGTGTCTTAACAATGATATGTTTTTTGGCCTAAAGAATTTAACCACAAGTACTGTGTAAAGAGGTACATTGACAAGACACCTCTTCATCTGGAAAGAGACATGGTCCTTACTCACAAATGAGCTACGTTATCTCTTCTGATATTTTAAGGCACAGTTTGCTGATAATGCATTCCTTTGATATATGAAAACAGATCAGGCTGATTTTTGTCTTCTATTCAGACATTCACTCTGTCTTTGGTCTCGCAAATTGACACTTCATTGCTGGGTCATACTGGAAAACTCAAGTCTTTCTTTCCAACTTTGTACCAGCTTTCAATTTGTCAGACAGATGGAATTTTCTTTGTCTGAAATTTTTTCCCTGCCACCTTGGAATCACTAAATGCAAACCACAATTTTCTGTAACATTCTGTAAAGATCTCAGTAAAAACTGGATGTTAACACTATATTCTAATAACTTCTTGCTCATGTTTCTCAGTAGTAAGCATAACTCTGTGTCATTTAAAAAAAAAAACCGTTTTCTGATACTCCATGCAATAAATAAACTTATTTTCCATGAAATGTGGACTAATCACTTTCTGACTACTAAAGGTACTTTACTGGAATAAACTGTACAGACAGAACACTAAACTAATAATAAATACCACAACACAGTGGAAGATCCTTACATTATGTAACGATGTATGACCTTGGAGGACATACAACATCAAATAATATGTCATGATTATGTACAGTTTACCAGAAAAGGCAGATGAGTCAGACACTCCTCCTGTCAAGAAAGTATCACCAGTAACACATGAGTTACTTTTGTAGCTTCATTTTTTACAAAACTCAATTATAGATGGGTTGCACATTACATGTGTTAATGATACCTTGCATACTCTCTTCACTGTGACCAATTACAATTCTATATTAGTAAAAAGTAAAAGTAGATGGCACCTTTTGGCATCCCCATTATTCCTGGAGCAAACACGTGAGCTCCTCTTAATACAGCTGCACCACAGGTAGTATCAACAATAATTTCTCTTCCTTCGGGCCTTAAATCAGATTCATCCAAACTGCCTATTATAACAGCATCTGGTAACTTTGGATGTACTGTCACATTGAAAACTGCCAGGGACCTTCCTTGAGTTGCTGCTTGCTGTCAATATTTATAGGTTGTGTGTATGAAAACAGGCAACAATAAGCACATAATGTAAATATAAGTCATTGAAATCTGTACAGTTGATTGTTGTGAAGGTATGTAAGATTAAGGAAGGTACAGTTTTAAAAATAAATGCATTTCAGTACAGTGTCTTCAGAAAAGATCTATATCAAACCTTAATGAGGTGACACGCAATTAGCTCACAAACTTCCTGTGCAGTGGTCACAAGTGTATTAACCCGGAAAGTTGTAAACTTTGGTGCCGTACTTATCCATGACAGGAGATTTTCTATTACAGACCCAGTGTACTCTTCCTAACAAACAAAATGTTCACACAGTTATTTAAAGGCTGCAATGGTGTATGTAAAACAGAACATTGTGCACTTACGTATGACAATCGCCGGTCTTACACCTACACATAACCTATACTTCATTCATACTCACCGATCTTTCTGGCAGTTCCTGTTTTAAAAACAATTCTATTTCTAAATTATTGATAAATCGTGCCATTGTGGTTTTCACCTGAAACAAAATGCATGCTCATCTATGTGCACAAATTTGATAACATGTGCACTTTAGCAACACACACTAATCACGGATCATCCATGTCACGGCCCTCAGATTACGGCACTATTGTTGTCACAGATTATTTCGATTGGTAAATGTCGCGTACACTTCATCAGTGTTTGATCCATGACCAGTGTGCCGTGACTCTGATCCATGATTGGAATTGACTGCCTACTGTGGGCTGTGATCGGTTGTGCGCGCGTGTATGAAGTCTTCCTTCACCTAACCAGCCTGTCAAAACTGACTTTGATACAATCTTTGTTTGCCATTTAGGTTTTGTCGCTGACACAGTCAGTGCTCACCTTCGCCAGCCATTCGAGACAGGCTTGGGTTATTGTGTTGGCTACCTGTCTGTTGTAGTCGGTGAAACCTAGCCTCGAAACACCCAGTCACCACCTTAGGTGCCTTTCGGTTTGGACGTACGTTAGCTTGTTGGCTATCTATTAAGGTCGGTGATGCCCAGTCAGCACATAAGCAAACTCCTTAAAGCTGTCACTCGAGATGGACTCTGCTTGTTTAATGTCTTCTGTTACAGTGTTCCCCTCTTCGACCAACTTTTGTCTATGTCTATGTCTCGTACAGTCGGCGTGAGTAGAGACTTAAGTCACCGTTTAGTCTATCGCTCTCTTACGGTAAGTGCTTTCCTTTTCAACCGACCAACCACTCGAGAAGGACTTTGTCGTTTAGGCTACGTCACTCTGTCGGCGCCCTTCTTTTCGACTCTCGTTTCTGTACCCCCTCTTCATAGCAACGCCTCTAATGGTTACCGTTCTCACGATTACAATACACGCTGCAAATGCAGTAGAGGCCACTTGGAACACGCTGAGGTTTCCCTCTGCATACAACCTACTACTAGGTGGAATACGTGTTCGGAGCTCTTAGCCGCGAACGTTGCCGCAACCCCTTCGCAATGTTCGTATGTCGTCAGCAGGGTCGACTGGACGCAGAGACACTTTCCATTAACAACACTCTCCAACACAGAAAGCAAAACTAAATTCTTGCTCCGCCCACCACCGCTGCATTTGCACATCCTTCGGAGCAGCCTTCAGCCACACTGAAAATTTTTGCGTAATGGTCGAACGGTAGTAAATGATCTGTGGGTAGTACTGCCACAACATAACATATACTACAGTGGAGTCCAGGTCACTGTACGGTTTGTAGATCAGAGGCAATTAAATCTTTGGTATGTAACTTGTCGTGACTGGTGCCACTGTTCTTCCATCTTTATTCCGGTTACAGCTTTAACATGCCGTAGGCAGCGGTGTGTCCACCCCCCCCCCCAGTGGCCATTAGTACTACCATGACAATACTAATACAATGGCAGTTGTGACACTAGTAAACTTGTTGAATTTTTTCTGCGACGAAATAAGACATCCAATCTATGAAAGCTGCAAAATATCGAAATCATGAACACAATGCAGCAAATGGTAATTGGATGCAGAACATACAACACTGCAAATCCAGAAACAAAAACATGGAACTGGAGAGAAGAATGCTGACTATAAAGTATCTCACATTAGATGGCAACATATCTTCAATTACCTTTCAGGTCCAAGCAACGAAAAACAAGCACGTGATGGTCTTGATCCCTGCTGGTTTAGCTTTCATTATATGTGTGTTACAAATATGTATTAAGTACAAGTCTTATCAACATCCAATGTAACAGTCATTCAAAGGGCATTATTAAATGACAACTTCAGCTCTGCAAATTACTTTATTAATTAGTTACATAAGAAACTACATCTGCCTGTACATCGCTACTGAGTCAAGATGCAGATCACTTCATTCTTCAGATATTGTTTTACAGGTTCTCACTTCATTACAACAAATAAATTACACAGGTACAATTCCACTGTAATATATATATATATATATATATATATATATACAATCAATTTAGCAAAGCAGTTGTATTTAGTCCTGGGGCATCCTTTTTCGCAATACCTGATAGCAGCTTTTTGATTTCAGCAATAGCTTTTCCAGGATTCAAGCCCTGTTGAATATAATTAAAGCACAAAATAAAAACAGAAACATACAACATACTATTTAAACAATAACACTAACAAATGCATTAACGTTAAAACTACACTTTTTACCCACAATCGGTGGTAACTCCAACATGTTTTGATCTGTCTTGATCCTCTAGTTATTGAACATCATCAAGGCACACATAAATACAGTTGGATTATTAAATACATTAAAATTTGTGCTTAATATGTCTGCAGATATTATAAAATTCATTCGTAGCAGTTTGTATAATTGGTCCATAAGATGCAGAGGCAACGTGTTGGCTACCAAAACAAACACTGCATATACCCCTGATATGAACCACTGTAACTAGCCATTGAAAAAAATAACTAAAGAAATAACTTGTCTTAATGTTTTGCCAGAGATCATACCGGTCATATGGAACCTATCAGAACTGAATACATACATGAAAAAGGTACCCTAAAATACAGAAGAACCAGGTATCCATACAAAAGCTGAGAAGTGCAGAGTGCAGAACTTGCTACTACCACGGAGGTTCAGTACTATTTTAAAGCCAAAATACCAGAAGATGATTCTTGCCTAATTCCAAGCATCATGTTCAATGGCAAGCTTTAGTATTTGTCCTAAATACTTAAACTAAAACTTAAATGCGATTAACCTTCTGGCCCTAAAGCTAAACAATGAAACTTTAGCTCACCCTTTATGCAAAATGTGAATATTTTACAAATCAAAAAAGATAAGATCATGAAATACACAGCATTTTGTGGACCAGCATGTCTCAAAAAAATCCAGTATGTATGTATCTGTTGACTAAATATGTGAAATATGGTAACTGGGTGTTAGAAGTACTTTGGTGCTATATAGGGGAGAGGTGGAGGCCAAAAGTTAATGCCGTTTACCATTTTATGCTAGGAATAAGATTCTTACGATAAAAATTCACAGAAATGTTTAGAGAAAAATAAAACATCAGCTTCTATACTTGTACACACAACTGTACAATACAGACCTTGGGGCACGTTCGAGTGCAGTTCATTATGGTGTGACAACGATACACAGAAAAGGGGTCTTTCAGCCTGCCCAACCTCTTTTCTGTTGCTTCATCACGAGAGTCAATGATCCAACGATAAGCCTGAAAAATAAAGTTCCATCCTTCTTTTACCCAACTTATCATCCATTCTCAACTTTCTCATACAAATCTGTCCCTCAAAGAATATGTATTCATTAGAACACTATCTGATCGGAGGTTATTCATTAGTTCGTGGGAGAGATTATATGACAGGAGTGTATGCACATGTACACACACACACTTGTCACACTTCAGTTCCAGGCAAAACCTTGGGGAGCTATTTCTAATCCACTTCAACAAACTGTTATCAGCATTTTTTCACTATTGCTGTATCATTAAACAATGTACTTCATGGGGTCAGTTTTCTTCTTCCTTGTACAGTAACTACCTAATTTACAAACAGGACTTACCTGCATGAGAACTGCTGGTCCTAGGTATTTATCTCCATTCCACCAGTAAGATGGACAAGATGTGCTACAGCATGCACAGAGGATACACTCATACAGACCATCCTAAAACAACACATTCAAGAGACCAATAAATAGAAGGCTTAAAAAGGTGACCATTCTGTGAACTACTTAATTACATCACTAGTCTTAGAGCAGATCTCTATGCAGACAGAGAACCTTCACGTTAGAACTGTGTCACTACTCGCTGCATAATAATCCAGTAGAATTAGATCTCATCTGCTTCGCAACGGAAGCCTGAAATCATGCAGCTTTCAGGTTATTAATTTTTCCTAGTAGTTTCAGTTGGATGATAGCTTCTACTGCACGTTCACAAAAATATATTACAGTTTTGCAGTAAAACTTTAATAACCTGAATTCATGCAAAAGAATAATTCTGGATATCTGTAAGATGCACAGGAACTATATAAAACACCCACACAAAAGGCTCATGCCTTCCACAGTATGGAGGATGCATGCCACTGAATGCGGCATAAAGGTGTTCTCAGTCTCTCCTCATTCACGGACTGGTAACATGACACTCAGTCTGTTTCACATTATACAACATACATAATTAACTATTAATTTTAGCATTACTAGAAAATTTCTGCACGGCTGCTGTTGTTACTGTATATTCTACGAATATATAGCCTTAACAAAAATAACACATTCATCCACAATGCATTATCACACCTCATTTCAGAACTCTAAAATATACACATACAAAATGTATGTCCTGTATTGGTATTAAGCCTTACTGTACATGAACAGGGGAATATTAAATCTCCCCATTTTTTCACACCTTATAGCTAGAGATGAATTTGGGGATCCTCCACACTGACAACTAAGCAGAACTAATAAAGCTTACTTTCCAATTCCATTGATTTCTAGTCCTGCATATCTATCAGTTTTATTCTTATGAAGAACTTGCTACTTATGTACATATTGTATATATGTTAAATTTGTCATGGGCTGGATGATTGCAGGTTCAAACCCCTGTGAGGGCAAGAGATCTGCTCTTCTCCATGCCAACTCCGACTGGCCCTGGGGACAACCTGCCCTCTGATACAATGAGTACTGAGGGGTTTTCCTGAGGGTGACGTGGCCAAGGTGTAGCAATGAACATCTACCAATAACCAGCGCTCAGTTTGAATGAGTGGAGCATAAAGGTATACCTCTAACCACCCCACCTTCCACATCACCATGTCAGTAAATGCTGACTTACAAACCATATTTCATATATACTGTGAAGGTGTGTTTTATTATGTACAAGGTGGTTCAAATATGACCGGGACTGATTTGTATGTAAACAAGCCGCAGTCAGTCCCGGTCATATGTGAACCACCTTGTATTTTAATCTCTTTGCGCTAGAATTACACACCCACAGTGACTTGCAGAAGACCAGAATTTAAACTACGGTAGCATAAGTGTGTGTGTGAACACACACACACATGACATTCAGCATTTTGAGCATCACAATGCACATTGTCTCTATGTAACATTTGGTGCCAAAGGGTTAGTATCACATTTTTCATGGCTACTTCCAATCATTCATTAGTTACTGCCATGCAACCAAAAGCTAAACAAAAGTCTATATTGCTGCTGTGCAGTTACTTCACATTCCACAAAAATATTACCTTCAAAATGACACACTTTTCCAAAATATATTACAATTTATCATTTCAGGACCCTGCAGTAAGTATTCCTAGTGTTACTCTCACCTCATAAATGTGCTTGCACAAATGAGTGTAAATAATTACAAAGCACAATGTTGGGGTTGCCCTCCTGTAGCATAATGTTCACACCAAATTTCACAAAAACTGGTAATGTGGTTCAAATATTGGAACATGAACACATACAGACAACTCAGTCATGTCGCAGGCATACCTGTCCTTCCTTTTAAGAAAGAAAAGGACGCTAAATATGTAATGCTTAATCAGCTGGTTTCCATACATCATCAGTTTTCCAAACTTTTATAGGATGATACAGCATTATATAAAAATGAATAGCTGCAGTTCACTTACTACTAGTATCTCTAAGCAATATGGTCACTAATATAGAAAACAAGAACTAAAAGTCACTAGCTGTACAACAGAAATGTTTCCCAAATGTGGCTAAATACAGATATAATAATATGCTGCAATTGCAAACTGGGAGCAGTATGGGGGACTGCTGTGTGAAAAACACTTAGTATAGTATACTTAAATCACTGCCTCTGTTTCACAAAATACGTTTAATGAATGCTGGAAAAGAAACCTATGGTTATGACCCAGAACAAAAGATGACTCACTGTGGTCCCAAAAGAGAGGAAAGAGCTGGTCAGGAATTGAAAATAAAGACTACAAGACAACAGAACAGACTAGAAATTTTTCATCATTTGAACTGAAGTAATGCTAACAGACATTTAACAAATGGATCTCAACTCATGTACAGATATTCTTCACATAAAACTCTTCAAGCAAGATTTCTAGATAGTAGCAAAAGTTTTGACTCAGGACACACACAGCACCATACTTAGCATGCTGGAATGAATATTAAACAGAAAAACATATCGCATGATGAAAGAGAAAACCAAACACACTATGTTCCATCATAAATAATTACGACTAACATGTTACAAGTCTTCTTCTGGGGCAAATAGTTTTTGGTTAAAACAGATTTGGTTTCTATGAACTTCAAACAATGGGAAATTTACTAGCTACAATACAAGGCATGAAAATGTTCTTCTTCCCAGTTTTGCAGCAACTGGTACAAAAATAATGGCTACAGTTTTAAAACATGCAGTCATATTAAACTCAAACGTGCTACAGCTGTTAAACTTGCCAGTTTCTTGCGGTCATCAACTGATTGCAGGTACTGCTGATTTCCACTTTTGTTTTCATCATTACGCTGAAGCCAAGGCTGGATTGATTGATACTGTGTATAGAAGTTGTTCATATCTGGAACCAGGTCCTTTATGACATACATGTGTGGCAAAGGGTAGACCTTGCTGGACTTGCTCAGATTGGTGTCAATCTTGCTAAAATGTAAAAATTCAATACTACAAAATATTCAATTCTATTTAATGTACATCTCAATCCCACAAGTATACATGGGTAGGCATGTAGAGTGCAAATGAAAACAGAGGTCTTCATTTCAGTTAAAATTTACTGCTATTTGTTCACTTGGTTTGTTAGTTTGTAACACATCACCAGCATATAGAGTACTACTAACAGGAACACCAGAAAGCAGCTTCATAATAATTTATAATACGATAATCTTTGATTTTAAAAAATTAAAACTCCTCACACATGATTAAAATGAATAAAAACTGCTGTTTTAATATGCCAACTTCTTCTTCTTATCCAAGCACATAACATCATGCTGCTTTCATCCTATCCTTAGAAAATTAAATAACATACACTGATGTTCTCTCAATAACACACTACTCTGTAATCAGGATCCTTCACGTTTCACAAGACAACCATCTTATTTGAAAAAATATATAGTCAAGTTATAGCAAACTAATAACAATAGTGAAGAGACAAATCTGTTGGCTACAGACCTAAACATGTTCAACTGTTCTTCACAGAAAGAATTTCATAGTCATCAACAACATCATTGGCTCTACAGCCCCGGGTGGGCCTTTGTTTAGGTTCTGAAGACGAAGAAATCATGTGCCAAGCAATAAAGACCAAAATTGGACATGGTTAATATACAAACATGTCATTACATTTGGCATTTGAAGTTTTCACAATGGTGATTACAAACAGATGTCTTCTGGGATGTGACACAGTGTTGTATGTCCCAACATATCAGATGAACCCATGATCTCCATCATCAGGATGTACGGAGGTGTCATGATCAAACAAAATATCCGCACATATCTACCAGACTAAAGTGTGTCACATTCCAGAAGGTGATCATTTAACTTCCATGAATCATTTTTAATATTATACCATAAAGTCAATGCACTTACCTGATGCAAGCCAGAGTGTTGACTCCACCAATGTTCATTGCGCATGAACCACAGATGCCCTCTCGACAAGAACGTCGGAACGTGAGTGTTGGATCCACTTCATTTTTTATTTTAATAAGTGCATCCAATACCATGGGACCACATCTGAAAGTATCAGTACATGCATTACATAAAAAACGTTAATGTTTAATGGATGCTGATGGGAATGGGAATCTGCATTACTTTGTACTGGTCCAGATATATACATGAATCCTCTTCATGTCCTACATGTAATTAAGACACTCATTACATGCTGTACCTTGAGCACTATCTGAATCATAAAAATGCATAAACATTTTAAAAAATAACTGGCATCTCTTAACCACAATACAGCACCCAATGACATAAATATATGCACAGTTTTTCAAAACTTAAGTATTCTGAATTTTTCAAATGCTTCACGGTTTTTATTCCCTTAGGATGGAAGCAGGGTGATCAACTTCAGGGCATCAAATACCTTAAAAATATGTATAACAACCCAGTGAATTCTTACACATGGTCAATAAGATCAACAACCTGCTGTGGGCCATGTTGTATCTATGTTGCACCCACTAACTGTAACCTTCAGGCCATTAGACCTACAAAACACCCTATCACCTATTTCTTACACAGTTCCTTAACTCTCACTGCAGCAGCCCACGTATCATTCTTGGGCTGTCCAGTCGAGATTTTTGATGGGCGAAGTGGCAATGGGGCAGATTTCTCTCTGAGTACAACAGATCTCTCTTTAGTTATTATCTAAAACTACTGCATTATATGGGAGGTTTAGAATAAATTTACCTGCTACTCATTTTTCAAAATTGTACTTGTTCATATGGCCATGACAATGCCCTGCCATATAACCAGCCTTGTACACTACTTCTGCACCAGGAAGGAAAATAATGGGGGCCTCCACAATCATCCAAATTAGTCCCGTGTTCTCAGTTCACATATGCCTGAATTCCCATCACTTTGCCATTACTCTCTGAATGTGTGGTTTCTTATCAACCCACTTCATTTTAATGAAATACTATTTCACCCCCAGTCAATAATATCTATCCTCTCAGTCAACATTATTCCACTTAACTGGATCTTCCTCACTCCAAATCCCATGCTTTTCAGAATTATATAGAAAATTTGTTTTATCTTATGCAAAATGTATTTCTTCCTTAATGACTGGCAACAGTTCCAGTTATAACTGGCACTTTTGTCTCCTTTCAAGCTGCTGCTGAAATCACCCACATGTGCAGCATTATAAGCTGTTGTTCTTTTTTCTCCTGGTAATTTCTGATAGCTATCATAACTGCTTTCCCATCTTCTTTTATGTTCCTGCCTCATTTGTTTAGTGTTCTATCCCACTCCATCATCTGCAGCTGCTCTTTCAATCAGTTCCCTAGTGGTAAAAAGAAAATGTTTCTCCCTTCTTCACTCAGCACATTTATCTATAACATTGACTATTATTTCCCTGTCATCAGTAGGAACTGTGTTCATCTACTGGTTAGCCAGAATACACTACGCAAGAAACCGATTTCTACCACACATTTATACATACACAAATCTGTAGCAGATGTACAGTAATTGAGACAATCCATAGTTATACAGAATCAGAAATAATACAGGCTTTCAGCTCAACTTAATGAAACCCACAGAACATATTTCCTCAAATAATATCAGACTTAGACCTGAATGTTGTGCCTACTTGAATGCTTACTCTCATCCCCACAAGAAATTACAGAACCCTCCAATAAGGCCATAAATATAATAGAGACAGTATAATTTTATTTCAAGATACTGTCAGTTGCCGTGTTTATATAATTATCAGTTACAGCTGAATATGTGTACAGAGCATTGGTGGAATAATAATGACAGGGAAACATAAAAATATTCAGAGAAGAACCTGTCCCTGCGCCACTCCGTCCACCACATACTCCACATGCACTGGTACAGTATCAAAACTGCCTTTGAAGTGAGACACCAGCAACTAACTGCCTGATTCATGGCAATGCCTAAAATCCAAAGTGAAGAACTACATGGAAGTTCAGAATAAACAGGAAGATAATATTAAAATGGATCTTAAATATGGTGTGACAAAGTAGACTGGGTTCATTTGGGTCAGGAAAGGGTCCAGCATGAACTTCTGCACACTTGTTTAAAGATCATAAATTAAATTTCATGAACAGTCTGAATTTCAAACTCTTCACACATCCTTAATGTTGGACATAATAATACAGAAAGTGTTGTTAATTCTCACGTGTTCAGATCTACAGAGTACTGCTGCATCTGCGGTTTTTCCTCGGGTTTATCTGGATTCCATCGGTATATGTCAAACTTCTTGAGCCTCTCCCCAGCTTCAGTTGCAACAGCTGCCGATACATGAATCTTGCGTACCTAAACACAACACTCAAAATTAGACACTCGGGATGATATATCTTGATACACACAGGGAACTAAACGCTAACCTTGGGGCATTATATACAAAGCATTAAAAAAAAACTGCACACACAAACCTGAACCGCAACTTTTAAGGTCTCACACAACCGTGGCTACTAAACCGGTTCAACCTTGCGGTATAATCTATGTATGCTGGCAACAGCCTGGGCTTTACTTTGAAGGAATGTAAGTGCAAAATAACGGGCTTACACCACTACGCACCAGTGCACCCTCCTTAAGTTTATGACATGTCTACTAGTTTCACGGCCTACATTTGCAGATTTTTCTAATAAGTTTAAATACGTAACAGCGAGAGCAACGGCATAGTTCGTAACTGGCCATTGAATTATACAAATAAACCATAGATGATGCTAAATTTGATATGGAAGCAAAGGCTTGTGCATTACGTGCGCTTTCAAATCCCAGCTTCTATGCATTTACCTGACCAAACGTCCCTTTACAAATTCTTAAAACCCACAACTCCTTCGCCATTATTATCTTGTTACGTCATCAAAGGAACAACCACTGCGCTGCATTCTCTGGGCCACAGATCATATATATCCTGACATCACAGATAAACTACGACTGGATAGATGGCAGAGGTTAAAATTTACGCAATGGTATAGTGTGTTGGTATGTTATTAAATTAATACGCCAAGTGAAGTGTTGTCTCATGTACCAATTAGGAGCCAGGAATGTGTAGTCGGTATAATGTCTAGAGCACAGATTATCTGTCTCGAATAAGGGCTGACGCATGATGAAACTATCACCACGACTGATCCACCGAAGCCGGTCGGCCTAACACAGCCTGACCGAATGCATGTTCGATGACCGGCGAGGCTGAGAAAGTTTTCGCCCTCCTGTCCATACAGACTCCATCAGCCTCCTATGCGATGTGTAACTGAGGTTGTTTGGCCTGCGATAAAGATGCTGTGGCACGAAGTTGACCAGTCACCCACATCCAGTGACAGGGCTGTGAATGAAACTTTGTTATACTTCCACCACCATCCCCCTTTTCCTAATAATAAATCTTGTGGACTGCGGAGGGACAATTCTACCTTTACCTTTTCTCCCTGTCTTCTATAACAATTAAACCTATTTAATGAGAATCTCATTCATAACATTTTAAGTATAATTAATAAGTGTCAAAATTTGTTTAGTATCTAATAACTGATTATTTACTACTCACTGAATTTATTTTAATAACATAACATATTCAATTGTGATTTGCAGGTCTGAATGAATCGTTTATGTTGACATAGTTTCCTTTCAAGAGAGTTACATTTTGGTGTACTGGAACAGAGACAAGGAACAATAGAAACTGAGAATGAACATATGGAGGCAAGGGAATGGTGAGATTAACACCCAAATAGGTGTGCGCTTATACAAATACACTCCAAACAGAATAGATATTTAACACCCATAAACATCTCTCCATGCACATAAAAATGAAGAAAATATGTCTGTAGTCTTCACCATTTTTTTATTATTATGGTGATTAAATTGAAAAGGCTATGATGAATGGAAAATACAGTATGGGAAACCAGTCATACAAAATTTTTGTTTTTAAATGTAAAAAATGACCAATTTCAAGATCAAGTTTTATGTAACAGGATAATGCATAGTGTCTAGGAACAATTACTAATGTATATATAAACCAGAGTACAATACAGATGGGCATCCATGTCATTCAGTAGCATGCATCATAGTCGGTAGCAAAAGAATAGAAAAATTATGGCTTCAGCACCACTGGAAAGTAGAATGTGTTCTCTTGTACATGAATGTTGATGGCCACTGTCAGTTCAAAACTTCCAGCAGTGTATGGCAAGAACGATGCAAGGTACAGTGGTATTCTCATCATGACATTAGCAGTTCCAAGAAATACAAGTAATGCTGTGAAAATAGATTCTCCTAGCAGCAGCAATAAAACATTCACCATGGTGAAACCAACAAACTTTCTTTCACAGCAGTAAAAGCTCGGTTTGAGAGGCCAGTGGTTAATTTTTCATACCAAAGAGCATAATTCATAACAAGTCACACTTCACAGACGAAAACTGCAACTTCTACATATCATCCAGTCATACATATGGTTAAATAGGTCACATTTATGATATTTGTGTTGGCCAGACCAATGCAAACAAAAGACACCTCAAAAACATTCTTATGTTTCATCTGATTGTGGCTGTGAACTGCTAAAACTGATGTTACATGCTATAGCTCAGCATATTTGAGATTTCTGCATTGTCAATGATATGGTCACCACTGTCATTTGTCTGGATATTTGGACAACTTCATGTTCTCATAACGCACGGCAGAAATCATTGGTCTCACTTTCGAGCAGGATGCATGCATTACCTTTTGGTACCATGTAAGCAGAACTCTTGACACAGAGATTCCTCATCAACTGTTGGAGAGGAAGTCAGTTCTACAGCTACCAAGAAATTCTGATTTATCTCCAATGGACTTTCTTGCTATGGTGATGGCTGCCTGAGTCTGGACTGAACTGAAATATTGCTTTGATGTATGCAGAGTTGTCAGTTCTGCTTACAACACACTACATAATTCTTGGCTTTTAACATATATACTGTTGTACTGTGAGCAAAATTGTTTATGCTAATGGTCTATAAAAGAGTTACGAAATAAAATTCCTGACATGCTACATTAAAATGTACAACAATAGAGTCATGAGGATGGAAATATACATCATTCAAGACATCTGTGGTGTGGATACAATCCAAGATAAAGTATAGAGTGCAACCATAAAAAATTTCACAAAATAACAATTATGAAAGCTACTATCACAAATCATTGTCCCAATGGCAACAAAAGATATAACTTATTAACTGTGGAATCCCACTTGATTTTCCGCAGCTTAATGATCCTCTTAATTAACATTCAATGTCAATGACCCCAAATGTTAAGTGCTCTCCATTTATAGGCTTTCTCAATTAAATGTTCAAATTCACTGATGCCCAAAGAAATTTTATATAGTGGCTTCACTGTATTCTAAATATAATTTTTCACATTTACTATTCACAAAATACCTGTTGTTCTGGTGTAATGAACATGCATCATGTGGCAAGCACTCATAACCATATTATCACAATCTGCTTCATATATGGTTACTTCATTCTACAGATATAAGAAACTGGCTCAAGACAGGATCCTATCTATAACAGGTATTGTGATATAGTCTCAAGATTTCATGGTGACTGAATACAGAAAAGGTTCTTGAAATGTCTGTTTACTCACCATCCAATAATCTGATGCCTGAAAAAGTATTACTGGAGGTATCGTGGCATAAAACTTTCAAATTCCTATCCAATGGATCAGGAATACAGTGTAGAGGGAGTGAGGTATATAAATATTTGGCATAGTAAAATGGACTCACATGGGTATTAATAGTTTGCAGGTGATGCAAGTAACAACACTCAGTCTGTAACATATCAATTTTTTATTTTCAGTTCTCAGCTTCCACTTGGATCTTTGCCTGGTATAGCACCATATTTCTTTATGAGTGATACATGCTTTAATACATGAATCTTATGAGAGTAAAAACTTCAGTATCACACAGCAGTAAGGACTACTGTTATTCAATGGAGAAGTTTGTATGGTATAGTCTTTGTGTATAGAAACCTAACAGTGGATAAATGTCTGATGTTTTAGTTGTAGTGGTAGTTGTAGAAATAATAATTATAACAACATATATCTATGGTAAAAAGTACACCTCCTTCACCCATGTTATTATCCTAAGGCAGTTGTGTTCTCAGAAGTAACAGAGAATAGAGAAGAAAAAAAAAAATAAAAAAATATAAATCCCATATTTTATACCAAATATTTAGGTGAAAAAAAGAATCCTCTTAAAGATCTGGAGGTTACTTCAGTCAAGGCACAAACTTACATGTTTTTGTGTCCCTGCCTGCAATAATCATAATAATAATATTGATTAAAAATATAGAAATTCTACTGACAAAAAGCACAACATAACACAGCAATCTTATGAATGCACGTAATCTCTTCATTGCATTTTATGCAAAAATTAGTAAGGGTTTGTTTCATCCGACCACACACTATATAAAGCAAACTCAGTCAACAAATAAGTCATACCTCTTTACAATCAAGGATTTCCCACTGTACTTTCCAATCCTGGTTAGAGGCCAGGACTTTTAAAAACAAAGCCAGTGTGACTTATGTTTGTAGTTTACAAATGCTCAATATAGTCATGGGCAGAACTAGTAATTTTAATTCTCCTTTTAGTTTCCCAACCAGATGTAGGCAACTGTAGAAAAGTGACTGATATCTGATAAAAAAAATCTTGGGCTGGCAACAGTATATTACTTCACATACTACTACATATACATACAACAAGTTGAACCAGTTTCACCATACACACTTGTTCAACTTGATGACTAAGATACTGACCACCATCCGCACATATATGCACAAGAACAGGCTTTTCTCATATATACAATATGACTAGGCCTCATTCAATACATCTGATAAGTGGAAGGCCATCTGTGCGGAAGCCATGAAGTGTTTCGTTTAGTCTACATATAGATATGTAAGTACTGTGATCACTTAGCCAAAGTATAACGCAGCGTTCCACATGCTCAGCTACCAGGATGTTCTCATAAAAACTGCAAATGAAAGAATACGTAACCAGATTCAACTGTCGATGTATATGGGGAAAACAGGAAGCTGTAGCTATCAGTCCTGTGGAATTATCTGCTGAACTACGTTTAGAGAACTAATGTAACAGAAACCACTGCCCAGGTCTGGAAATATGGTACCCGTCATGGCTCAATAACCATTTCCTTCCATCCACAAATGTGGATGGAAATGTTTAATTATCTAAATAAATAGGGCAGAGGTACAGTTGGGAGATAAGGGAAGACCTTTGAATTAACATCCAATCAGCAAATACCAAGTCTCGGAGTCCAGAGATATCAGGCCAGGGTCGTTAATGCAGCAGTCAGTGAAGGACAGGGAAGCCACCCGAACAATGTATAATTTAAAATTATTCCTCCTACTATACCCTAACTCAATTTACACATTCTTGTGGAGGAGACTGGTCACTCTAAAAAAACTATCTCACTGTATTAACAATATTACAAATGCCATTTTTCTTTAATTAATCACATACTCTCTTGAGTTCTTTTATCACTTGAATACTAAATTCTTTCAAATCATTCTGACAATGTACCACTTAATGTTCAATAGCCAGCTATCACTACATATATGTTATCTATCTTTTCCACTGTGACTACATCTCAAGATACTATAGTGAAGCCCAATCTGCTGGAAAAGACACATATACAGTGTGTACTGAATATTAGAATATGTTTATGCAATGAATATGAAGTTTGGTTTTGGGCTGCCATAGTAATAGTTGCCAATGCAAATCTGGGGCCAGGGACCAACATGCTGTTCTGTCATTACACTTAAACATTACAGTACACAGAACTTTCCTAAAACTTTAATTAGGCCCATGGCAAACCATTATCATTCTACATAATCCCATATTTGTTTAACTGCTACAGTAAAGATAATAAAGATAATAGAACCCAATCTAACTGGTTTATGCATAGTGTTAATTCCTACTGAATCTTCAGTTAATTACCAGAAGATAACTGAATGAAGGTACGTTACACGTTCCACCTACAAATATGCTGCAGTTTCCAATTTAAGTAATGTCTTATTGTATCATTATGTCCCCTTCAGTGAAAATGCATGAATGCAGAGTACTACTAAAGTAACCAACTGTTATGTAACTTAAGTTTTGTAACGTAAAAATCAGCATTAACTTTCTAACAGAAATTCACTACTGAATAAAAATATGTTAACAGAAAACCTGCAACCCATTCTCGGGAAGATGTGAACATAAAGCAGAGTGCACATCCTCAACGACGAGGGCCCCAGGCACCTGATGGAGAAGGTACACTTTGTGGAGCCTCTCCACCACCAGCAAAAGAGGGAAACTCAGATGTGCTGGCTGTATCAGGGGCACGCTGTTCCCAGGGTCCTCCTTTCACCACAAAACCACCAACTCCTCCGCCATGGCCCAAGGAAGAACCATCATCATCACCACGGCCGGAACTGGGGCGGTAACTTTCCCTTAACTCTGCATCATTTACATCCTGCATCTGCAAATATATTGAAAAAAATTCAGGTCTAACAGAGCAGTGATTTCACATATAAATTTAAAAAATATAAAACAAAAATGGCCACAATTTGAGGTCATGACTTAGGGTTATGATGAAATAGGAGTTGTGTTGATAGGAAATTTTTGAATGGGTTAGATTGAATACATATTTAGGTACTCTGATCAAAGGAAAAATAAACTGGGTAAGAAAGCAAGATGAAACTCACTGCAGGCAATCAGTGTTAGCACAGTTTACAACACACTGCGAAGTTTAAAGCTGTAAAACTCCGAACTAAACTCCGTGGCTTTAGTCCGCGAGCAAACCATACCGACAGAGCGGCCGCCGCCGGTAGGCGAAGTTAGTGCCAACTTTTGCGGATAGAGGGGTGTCACGTGTTTAGCGCAACGGTTCCCCACGGCCGTTAATCTCTGTTTTCTGAACCTGGAGTCGCTACTTTTTTATTCAAGTAGCTCCTCAATTTGACCTCACGAGGCTGAGTGGACCCCGTTCCAGACCCACTACTACTCAGAAA
>Ga0123355_10004121_pt1 | contig 21069 bp, 19 predicted proteins | sample TergutEmb28metaG_3_FD_89872 | JGI IMG/M metagenome (GOLD analysis project Ga0123355, IMG submission 89872) | Embiratermes neotenicus P1 segment gut microbial communities from Petit-Saut dam, French Guiana - Emb289 P1 | ecosystem: Host-associated > Arthropoda: Insects > Digestive system > Gut ...
CGGTCTTTGTCAACACATAGACAAAAATCCGCTCTGCTAAAACTGCAAGCACCTGACGTATGTCAATTTTCGAGTGATTTTCGCTTGGTTTGAAGCCGCCTTGCTGACGCAAGGCAATGAAAATGGAGTGAAAAGCGCCGAAAAGAGATTACGTCAGGCGATGGTGTTCGAATCCCTCTACCCTAAAGATTTTCGAAAGGAACGGTACTATTATGGCAAGTATTGATAATGTTCAAATTTTTGGCTTGGATGAGTCTATTTTTCGTAGCAGTTATCCCATGCTTCACCAGGCACCTACTCCCGAGGAATTTGATAAAGAAGTTAAGCTAATTCATCAAGCGCGTATTAATAACGATGTTGAAAACCCGCACATTAGGCGGGCTGTCAAACTTGCAAATGCTAAGGGTGGTGGACATGACCAGTTTTTGTCCGGCATCACTGTTACTTTCGATATGACTCTTTCAAACAAGGCTTGGGTTGAAGCTGAACGTTATCGCTTTTTGACATTCATCTCTTCTATGAGCACAATGCACCGTGTCGCTTTTTTTAAAGTTCGCGAAAGTTGCAACGCAAACACAAATGATGATGCTATTCGTGTAGCTGAAGACTTGCAGTCTGTCTACAATGATATTGATGGTGCCGCTGAACCTGAAGCGAAAAAGAATGCTTATCTCGATTTGCTATATAATCTCCCATCAGGCTTTGAGCTGATGGCAGGAATGATTACAAATTACCGTTGTTTACGCAATATCTATGAACAGCGTCGCAACCATCGCTTACCTGACTGGCACGTTGTCTGTGACTGGATTGAGACTTTGCCGCTGGCGAGTGAGCTTATCGTGGTGGGGACTAGAGGCTAGTAATGCTGTCAACTTAAGCGATGACTCATACATATCGTCATTGCGGGCTTGACCCGCAATCCCCGGGCACAGCGTCGATTCATGGGATCCCGGATCAAGCCCGGGATGACGGCGTTACCCTTAAGATGATAGCATTGTAGACGCTAGCCCCTAAACGCTATACCTTATTTCTTATCTTTCGCTTCGAGTGCGATGTTTTCTATGATTTTTATAACTTTGTGCTTTAGTACATCAGGAAGCTCTCTGAAAGTTTTCACCAGTGTTTCTTCCAGTTCCCGCTCCAATGATGATGATGCGATGTCCGATAATAGCCAGTCAAGTGGAATCTCGAAATGCTCTGCCATTTTTTTCAGCATTGATTTTCTCGGTACAGCAATATCATGCTCCCACCTATATACAGAATTCATAGATACCTTTAGTATCCGTCCTTGTTGGTGAAGTGTCTTCTTTGTTTTTAGACGGAGATGTCGTAATTTTTCCCCTAAAGTCATTGTTTCTTCCTCCTTATGTGAAGTTTTGCTTTTGTTTTGTAGGTGAAAGAATACGGTATAAAGTTACTTTAAGGTCAATAGATTTTTCATAAAATTTTCGACATTTTTTTCAATGTATAATTTTCTCTTCAAAATTAGTAGAAAAGCAGACATTCAAAATCGATTTTCTACACGTTTTTCTACATTAGGCAGTTGGTTTTCTCAACTTTAATGAGAAAAAATTTTTATTCATATTAATATTTTATCTCTATTTTGCTGAAAATAGACGACGAAACTTCAAGCCACTTTAACATTTTCCTAATTTTCACGTTTAAATGTAGGTTGCAACTTGTTCTCATCTAATGTAAAATATAAGCACGAATATGCTGAAATGAGGTGCAAGTCAAGTGAGAAAAACTCTATCTATTCAAGAGTTTTCAAAAGTTTCGGATGTTGAAGCTTCTACATTGCGATATTGGGATGAAATCGAGCTTTTTTCTCCGGTTGCTCGAAATCCGGAAAACAATTATAGGCACTACACCCTTGCACAGTTGCTTGCACTAAATTTTGTGACAACCTTGAGTGCGTTGGATATACCGCTAAAGGTCATTGCTGAGCTTCGTGAAAAGCGTGACCCTGAGCAGCTTCTTGAGATACTTCAAAAGATTGAAAAACGCATGGATATGGAGATGCGCGATCTGCGTTATAGATATTCAATGATTCATGCAAGGCGCGAGTTGATTCAAATGGGCTTAAAGGCTGATGTGTCAAAAATCTCTGTCGAATTTCTGGATGAAAGAGAAATGATTCTTTGGCCACGCAATGAGTATAAAGATGATGATACTTTTCTTGATCCACTTTCAAAGCATGTTGCCAACTTGCGCGAGTATCAAGTCAACTTGAGTTTCCCTGTCGGTGGTCGGCATGACAATATGGAGTCTTTCATTAATCGTCCCGGCTGTCCGGATAATTTCTTTTCTGTCGATCCGATCGGCACATATGTGCGAAAGGCCGGGAATTATCTTGTCGGGTATGCACGCGGTTATTATGGCGAGCTTGGCGATTTGCCGGAACGTATGGCCACGCATGCACGCGAGAATAATATTACGCTCACGGGTCCAGTGTTTACGATGTATTTGCATGAGGAAATAAGCACGGCAGATCCGTCGCAATATTTAGCAAAATGCAGCGTTGCTGTTTTTGAAAAAAAGAAGAAAAAATGATTAAAAAGGAATATTTATAATTATGTTACGTACACATCTAGCTATGGAGCTAACAAAAGATAATATAGGCGAAGAAGTGCGGTTGTCCGGTTGGGTCGACCGTTTTCGCGACCATGGCGGTGTTATTTTTTTGGATTTACGCGATTATAGTGGAATCATGCAAATTGTTTTACATGATGATGCGATGCTTGATGGCGTCCATCGTGAAACCGTTGTCTCAATAACCGGAAAGCTGCGGGCTCGCAGTGAAGATACAATAAACACCAAACAACCTACGGGATATATTGAGGTGTTCGCTGATAATCTTGAGATTTTGGGCACTTGTAAGAGTATGCTACCATTTGAGATAAATGAGTCTACGTCAACACGTGAGGACTTGCGTTTGATGTTCCGTTATCTTGATCTTCGCAATCCTGCAATGCGCGATAATATCGTATTGCGTGCAAATATTATTAGCTCCATCAGAGAGCAAATGGTCGAGCTCGGTTTTCTTGAAATTCAGACTCCTATTCTCACTGCATCATCCCCCGAGGGTGCACGTGACTATCTCGTACCAAGTCGCAAGCATAAGGGCAAGTTCTATGCCCTACCACAAGCACCACAGATTTTCAAGCAACTCTTAATGGTGTCAGGTTTCGACAAATACTTTCAAATAGCACCTTGCTTCCGTGACGAGGACGCTCGTGGTGATCGCTCCCCCGGTGAGTTCTATCAACTTGATTTTGAGATGGCTTTCGCTGAGCAGGAAGATGTCTTTGCTGTTGGCGAAAAGGTGATGTATGAGACATTTAAAAAATTCACCGATAAGAAAGTCTCTCCGACTCCGTTTAGACGCATAACATATGATGAGTCTATGATGAAATATGGAACTGATAAGCCCGACTTGAGAAACCCGCTTATTATTTGTGATCTAACTGAATTTTTCTCAAAGGTTGAGTTCCCGCTATTCAAAGGAAAGCCCGTACGTGGCATCGTTGCCAACTGTTCTGACAAACCTAGAAGCTTCTTCGATAACTCCCTAAAGTTCGCAACAAGCATCGGGATGAAAGGTCTCGGTTATCTAACACTTGCTGAAGATAAGTTCAAAGGTCCGATTGAGAAGTTTTTATCAGCCGAACAAACCAACGAGCTCATAGAGTCCCTTGGCATGAAATGCGGCGATACATTATTCTTCATTTGTGATGCTAAAGCTGTGGTAGATGGTCTTGCCGGTGAAATCAGAACTTGGCTTGGCACGTCACTTGAAATTGTGGACACTGATTCGTTCGAATTTTGCTATATTACCGACTACCCTATGTATGAGTATAACTTCGATACAAAACGCGTAGATTTTACACATAATCCGTTCTCTATGCCTATTGGCGGTCTTGATGCTCTCGAGAGCAAAGATCCCCTTGATATCTATGCGTACCAGTATGACATCGTTTGCAATGGTGTGGAGCTGTCATCAGGTGCGGTGCGTAATCATTCGCCGGAGATAATGAAAAAAGCGTTTGCTATTGCCGGATACTCTGAAGACGAGCTTAAACAACGCTTTGGGGCGTTGTATACGGCGTTCCAATATGGTGCGCCTCCTCATGCCGGCATGGCTCCCGGAATCGATAGAATCGTTATGTTGCTGGCAGAGGAAGAGACAATACGAGATGTTATTGCATTTCCGCTCAACAGTAATGCACAAGACTACTTGCTCGGTGCCCCGGGTGAAGTAACTGAAACGCAACTGCGAGATGTGCATATACGCATACGCTAGGGGCTAGGGCTTAGGGGTTAGAAATGCTGTCAACTTAGGGATATCACCACCGTCATCCTGCGCGAAGTCGCAGGATGACGGTGACAACCTCTTAACTGCATTTTAGAGGCCAAGATCTAGGGTTACAAACTAACCCCTAGCCCCTAAACCCTATACCCTAAAAAAAGATTGGCTCGCCATCAGGCGAACCAATCTTTTTTTACTAGTCTGTTACGTACGGTAGTAGAGCTATTTGACGTGCTCTCTTAATCGCTACCATTAAACGTCTTTGGTGCTTTGCACACACACCTGTAGTCCTACGAGGTAGTATTTTACTACGCTCGGACATACATTTACGTAATCTTGCTACATCTTTATAATCGATATCTTGAACCCTGTCTACACAGAATTGACAAACTTTTCTCTTACGTCTGTGGCTGGGTCTTGACTCTCTATCATATGCCAAGTTGTATTCATTCCTTTCTATAGCTTCTGCTTTCGCAGATGCGTTCGTAATTTGTGAAGTCTCTTCAGTCGAGACTTTGCATTTTTGTTAGAACGGTAAATCTCCGTCATCCATGTCTAGTTCTGCAAAGTCGGATGTCTCAACCGGTGTTGAATATCCGGCACCTACACTTTCTCTGGGCTCCGGTGAGCCGCCACCGGCACCGATGCTCGCATCCCTGCTTTTCTTACTCTCCGTAAAGTAAACATGGTCGGCAACGACTTCAGCATTGCGACGCTTGTTGCCATCCTTGTCTGTCCAGTCACGCATTTGCAAGCGACCCGATACAGCACACATTTGTCCTTTTGCAAAATACTTTGCAACAAAATCAGCTGTGTTTCGCCATGCGACAACATCTATAAAGTCTGTTTGCCTCTCGCCACCGTCTCTTGAGACATAGCCTCTGTCAACAGCTAGTGAAAATGAAGTCACAGGTGTTCCTGTCGAGGTTTCGCGACGTTCAGGGTCACGTGTGAGCCTTCCCATGATTACTATATGGTTCATAATTTTGTTCTCCTTTTATTCTTCGATGACGGTAATTAGCGAACGCATAACGCCGTCTGTAATTTTGAGAACTCGGTCAAGCTCTGCCGGGAAATCCGGAGCTGATTCGAACTTGACGAGTACATAATACCCTTCAGGTTTGTCATTGATTAAATATGCAAGTTTCTTTTTGCCGATTTCATCAAGTTCATTCACTGTGCCGTCATGTGCTTCAATTAGAGATTTGAACTTCTCCACTGTAGCAGCAATTTGTTCTTCGCCAAGGTCCACATCAATAATGTACATTAGCTCGTATTTGGCAGTAGTTTTTGCCATGCTGGTTACACCTCCTTCTGGTCTATTGGAGCCTTTGATCAAAGCTCCTTTTGGTCCACGGTCTCGCCGTGAACAAGGATTATTTTACGTCGGTCTTTCCGACATGGGGAAAACTTACCCCAGGCTTGTTATTATACAGATATGACAGCATTTGTCAACTGCAAAAGTGCGGATATATCAAGCCTGAGGGTCGTATTAAGTTTGAAAATTTTGTAGAAAACGGTAAACGGTGAGTTTAAATTTTATCGATTAGACTGTTTAAATGATGAAAGAAAAGATATGAAAAATATTTTTCATATCTTTTCTAATATGTTTATTATCGTATAAAAGTCATCAAAAATCTTTCTTTGCGCTTTGCAATAGAGGTGGGGTATTGAATAAAACTTTCTGTCGTGATAAAATCTTTATGCTAAATGTAGCACTATATGTTATGTTATTTATGAGCCATTGCACTGATTATTGGAGGCAAAAATGAGCATTGGATATCAAAACGAGAACACAACGAATCCGGATCAGTCGAACCAGGATCCTGAAGCTCTGCGTCTACACCCGATTGCACGAGTGTTCCTATGGACTTTTATCATAATCAACGCATACGTGATTATATTTGGGCTTATTCCGGCTATTTTTTCGATACCGGTATTGCGACACCTCGCTATACCAACCTTTTGGCGTTTTCATGCAGGATATGGAACACCGCTTGGACTTACTTTAGTACCAGCTATTGTAATGTCCGTAATATCAGCACTGCAAATTTTAATTTGTGTGTGTTTTCTAAAACGAATCAAAATAGTGACGTGGAAAAATTTTTTCAAACTTTCTATAGCATTAGCTGTTGTGTGCATAGGCGTAACGATGTGGATTAGCGAAAGTCTCGAAGATTATGTCAGAGAATCGCTGTTACGAGATATGTCTAATGAGGTGCAAGTAGAAGCTTCTTTTTTTATAGATAGGCGACGTTATAATGTTAGTATTTCAACAACGACAGAACTGGTAAGTGAAAGTGATTTTCAAGCCTTTGTTGAAGATGTGCACTCGTTGGTGTTTCGGGCAATGCAAATGCGTATGGTACGCGAATATAGCATTTCGGTCATACTATTTAGAGCAGGCAGTGGAGATTATAGAATGGATTGTTTAAATTCGCAACGTTTGCTATGGATTACAAGACGAGTTTCTTATACATATACACGCAATCTTCCTGACGGCGAATACGGAATACTACACATGGACAGGTGGGCAACTAATATGCAAGACACGTTATCCCGTCCCCCTGCTTTTGGTGATTTGAGTGCAAGCCATTTACTTCCTACATCGAATATACAGGAAACCATAGATGCAGTTATGTTTGCTGACAATTTTGTAAGAGAGTTAAGAATTGAAATGCAAATGCCCACTTCCGCGAATGTCGTTAGGGTTCTGGATGACGAAAATACACCTAATATTATTGGTGCTGTGTACGGCAATGTTAATGTTCGTATCTTTCATATTTCAGATCTTTCTCTTCTCAACACGGACGAAATACAAGAATCCCTTATAGAGATTGATAAACAGACCAGGTCAGTAGCGGAAAGTCACGACGCAACAATTCAGCGCTTTTGGGTTTCTTTTAATCGTGACCTTTTTGATGATAGTATTGTAGATTGGATTTCTTGGGGAGATGGAGATTACGGAAGACTCATAATTCGCGGCACTCCGGAACATAGATTTGAGGATATTCATATTTCTGAAGTACAGGAGCTTATTAATTCTCTACGCAATTAGCAGTTAAAGTACATAACGTCTCAAAACAAGAACCACACTTTCAGGGTACCTAAAAGTGTGGTTCTTGTTGACATACTTATTAAAACAATATATACCCAAAGTATATCATGAATACTGTTAACGCAATTATTGTTATGCCGCCGATAATGAATATGGATATTTTGTATTTGTCGCTTTTTCTTTTCATTCGCATTTTGTTGCACACAAATGCAATTATGCATGTTCCCAGTGACACGAGCATCATTACAAAGGCAATGTATACAAGTGTGTAGTCCCATCTCACTCGTGTAGGCTCAACGTCAAAAAAAGAGTTGAAAAACATCACTCCTTGATTTGTCTCTGCCATATAGAGCACTATCCAGACGAAAAACATTATAACCCATGCGGCAAAACTCAGAATCGTTGCCATTTGAGTTATCCAGTCTTTTTTCACTCTGCGTTCTTTTTTCTCTTTCTCATCTCGTTTCTTATCCAATTTACACCTCTTGATGTTCGATTTTTTGTTTCCCGTCGCATTATTCACACTAATTCTTTAGTCTTTCCTGCAAGATACAGCGGTAGATTAGTAATAGTGCCATCTATGACATATCCGAGCTTTGAAAAACGTAATGCCGTTCGTGGGTTTCTGCGCTCAATATAAGACTTAAAACTGGCAGCACTTTTTCCCTCACCACTTTTAACCTCAACCGGGATAATCTCCATACCATTTTGTATTACAAAATCAATCTCTGCACCCTTAACTGCATAAAAACGTGGCTCAACATCAAACTGCCCTTGCAATTGTTGAAGGACAAAATTCTCAGTTAATGCACCTTTAAATTGGTAATTGCTTTTTAATAGAATTGCCGAGTTATCTATTCCTGCCATATGTTTTAGAAGACCTGTATCAAATAGAAAAAGTTTGAAATTGTTCAACTGATCAAATGCCTTCAATGGATGTTCTGTTTTTGAAACATTGTAAACACGGTTCACCATTCCGGCAGATACCAGCCACTCAATTGCTTCTTCAAACTCTCTCGCTCTTGCTCCTTCTTTAAGGCAACCATAAATAAATTTTTCGTTTGATTTTGCCAACTGGGAAACAATGCTTCGAAATACAAGCAATATCCTTCCACTATTTACCTTCCCGTTGTACTTTGCGAAGTCGTTTTCATATATAGTTATAAGTTCATTTTGAATTTGTTGCACTTTTTGCGGGTCTTTATGCTTAAGCCATGAGTAAACGCATTCGGGCAATCCCCCTACGATGAGGTAGTAGTTATATACATCAAGCAACCTATTATGAAAAATGTCTTCAATGGGCTGTCCTTTTTCTATTTGCTTGTAATAATTGTAGAGATGTTCATCACTTGCAAAAAGAAATTCACCAAAACTCATTGGGTGAAGTTCCAACAAGTTGACTTGTCCTACAGGGAATGACTTTGGCTGTGCCAAGAGCGTGCCGAGTAAGCTCCCGGCTGAAATAACATGGTATTCATTTGCCTTTTCTCTAAAATACTTCAATGTATTTAAAGCTGACGGACATTCTTGTATTTCGTCAAATATAATAAGCGTTTCATGAGGAATAATTCTGCGTCCATTGAGCGTCCCCAATAATTCAACAATCCTGTGCGGATTTTTATTTGTCTCAAAAATAGATTTTAATTCTTCTTCCTCATCGAAATTGCAATAAATATAATCTTGATAATATCTTTTTCCAAACTCGTGCATAAGCCAAGTCTTTCCAACTTGCCTTGCCCCCTTCATAATCAAAGGCTTTCGTTGCGGGTTACTTTTCCATGCTATAAGTTTTTCTAAAGCATTTCTATACATCAAATCACCTCTGCCAAACAGCTTGTTGTAAGTGCACCGCAACACAAATCTGCCTATTCTACGATGTCACGATTACAATTTAACACATTTTTCCGAGTTTCGCAAGTGTGTTTTACACATTTTTCCGCTTTTTCGTGCAGTGTTTTACACGTTTTTCCGAGATTTTTCATTCTATTTTACACAATTTGTAGCGGTAAAACGTTTTTGCAACCATTGTCAAGTATATGGTCTGACAGTTCATATGCCGAATGCGAAGTTAATAATATTGACATCCACATCTATGGCAGAGAGGCAAATCGATATCTCGCCATCGAACTAAAGGTGCATACTGATGCTCATAATTAGCAGCTGAAAAGGTATGCTGATATTCTGGAAATGGCATTAGCTGTGAGTCGTCTTTATAACGACACCAGTGATGATAGCAAAGAGTCACACGTCGGTCCAACATGGACTAACGTGTGACTTGTAATTTTGTCTCGAATGAAATCTAGCTCAACAGTGCTGAATCGTCGTTGAATTCATCACCGCTTACTTGATTGAATCTTGCAACGAGATTTTCTACCGTCAAGTTTTTCTTTTCATCTCCGGATATGTCGAGGACTACCTGTCCCTCTTTCATCATTATGAGACGATTGCCATGTCGGATAGCATCTTTCATATTATGCGTAACCATCATTGTGGTCAACTTATATCGCTCAATAATCTTATTTCCGATTTCCAACACCTTTGGTGCGGTCTTTGGATCAAGTGCCGCTGTATGCTCATCCAAGAGCAGAACACGCGGTTCATTCAGCGTTGCCATTATAAGAGCAAGAGCTTGACGCTGACCACCTGAAAGTAGCCCAACTTTATCTGCAAGGCGATCCTCCAATCCTAGCTCCAGCTCTGCCAAACGCTCACGGTATAGAGCTCGTTCTCTGTTTGAAATATACCATTTCAAAATACTTCTGCGTCGCCCTCGTCTATACGCTAGAGCAAGATTCTCCTCTATATTCATACTTGCCGCTGTGCCTATCATCGGATTTTGAAACACTCTTCCCAAGTATCTCGCACGCTTATATTCCGGCAAATTTGTCACAACATTTTTATCAATGGTAATCGTTCCGCTATCCGAAATATGTGTGCCTGCAACGATATTAAGTAGTGTGCTTTTTCCTGCACCGTTTCCACCGATAACCGTGGCATAATCGCCCTCATGCAAGTCCATACTGACACCGCGGAGCACGTGGGTTTCGAGTGGTGTCCCAATCTCAAATGTTTTGTGCACATTCTTTACGCTCAACATTGTCATTTTGATTGTCCTCCACCCTCTTTAGATTTTCCAAGCCCTTTGAACAATTTCTCACGAAAAAGAGGCAATGAAAGTGCCAGGACAACTATGATTGCTACAAATAGTCTTAGGTCTGTGGGAGGCATGCCCAACTCTAATACCAGAGCTATTATGAAGCGATATATGATCGAACCAATAACTAGTGTGATCAGTCTTGCCCAGAATCTACGCACATTGAAGAGTACCTCTGCAATAATCACAGACGCAAGTCCCACAACAATCGTACCTACTCCCATATCCACAGAAGCAAATCCTTGTTGCTGTACAACTAAGGCACCGGCCAGTGCCACAAATCCATTGGATATCATTAAATACATAACGATCATTACATTTGTGTTTACACCTTGGGCTGCTACCATTTGCTTACTGTTACCGGTTGCTCGTACAGCACTTCCGATTTCCGTGCCGCAGAAGAAGTAATATAACGCTCCCATCACAACCACAATAACGGCGGCAAAAATCATTATAGATGTCTGCCTTGAAAATCCCATTTCCTGAAGAAATGAAAACACCGATACCACTTGATTGGGACCATGCGGCGGAAGACCAATATTTGATGTGCCCATAATGCGAAGCACAACCGAGTACGAGGCAACCATGGTCAGAATTCCGGAAAGTATGGGAGGAATTTTTAGCTTTGTGTGTAAGAAGCCCGTCACAAATCCACCAATACTACCAACAAGAGCTGCAAATAACGTGGCAAGAAATGGGTTGTGACCGTCTGAAATCAGTCTTGCAGCTGTTGCTGCACCAAGTATAACTGTACCTTCTACAGACAGGTCGGGCATCTTTAATATCCTGAAAGTCATGAATACGCCAATGGCCATGAGCGACCATAGCAATCCTAGACTAATTGCGCCTTGAATAATGAGAAGCATTTGGATCTCCTTTTAATGTCAGTTTATGGGGATTCCGTGTCAAGCACGGAATGACGATGCAGGTGGTTATGGCATTGTAATATAACCGGCAACACGCTCGGGAACTACTATGCCTAGTTCCTCAACCATGAATCCGTTTATAACATAATTCAGTGTAAGCGCAAACTGTATTGGCATGGTGGCCGGGTCTGCACCGTCTCTTAGAATCTGTACTGCCATCTGGCCGGACTGCTTGCCTAGCTCAAAATAGTTGACGCTTAGTGTAGCTACCCCACCAATCATTGCCATGTTTTCCTCACCCGGAAAAACAGGTACTCCGGTTTCGATGCTGACAGAACCTACAATCTCCATTGCATCTGCATGAGTATTGTCTGTGGGGATGAAAATAGCGTCTACCTGGTTTGCTATTGAAAGCATATTTTGCTGGACATCGCCTGTGGTTGTAACTGTCCCCTCAACAACTGTTAGTCCTAATGCCTCAGCTACTCCGCGAGCTATTTCAGCTTGATAAACAGAGTTAGCTTCGTTCGTTGAGTATACAATGCCTAGTGTCTCAATGTCAGGCATAAACTCGATAATCATGTTGATTTGCTCTTCAATCGGGTTCATGTCTGATGCTCCGGTTACATTTCCGCCTGGTGCTTCATTACTATAGACAACTCCGGCTCTTTCGTAGCTTGTTATGGCTGTCCCGACAATTGGAATATCTTCTGTCGCAGCGTGCATGGCTTGAACGCTTGGAGTAGCTATGGCAAGAACCAAATCAACCTCGTTGCCAACAAAGCGTTGGGCAATCGTATTCACTACTTGGACATCACCTTGAGCATTTTGAAAATCATACTCGAACTCGATTCCCGCTTCATTGAGTGCTGCGATAAAGCCTTCTCGTGCTGCATCAAGTGCTGGATGTTCTACCAGTTGCAAAATACCGATTTGGAACACATCATCTGCTCCATCATTCGTATCACAGGCGGAAAACAATCCGACTGCGAGAGCTAAAGTCACTAGTATGCCGATCAGTTTTAATGTCTTTTTCATTGTTCTCGCACCTTCTCACATTTTATTTTCAAATGGACACCTCAAAATCTAACGTATTTCTAGAGGTGTCCAGATAGAACCGAATAATTATTCAATTATACCCTTGCAACATACACAGGTCAATGTTAATTATAAATAAAGTGTCATTTTTAATCGAGAGCGGCATTGTCGTTTTTGTGCTTTGCATATGAGGCAAAGGGTGCATTTCATGTGGTCTCTTTATTTTCCAATTACCTATTTTCTCGCAATCAGAATCTTCTCAACTAATTCCAGTTGATCAACTGTATTAACACCGATAATATCATCGCCGAGATTACGCTTGTATATTCCTATCTTTGCTCCATGCTCTCGCATTATTGCCGGAACATCTGTTATATAATACTCGCCTTGATTGTTGTCGTTTTTGAGTTCTTTCAATGCGTTCAAAAGCATTGGTGTGTCAAAAACATAGACACCGGTGTTTAGCTCTTTGATTTCAAGTTGTTCAGGAGTACAGTCCTTCTCTTCGACAACGTGTACAAATCTGTCGTTATCATCACGCAGTATTCTTCCAAACGACATTTCCAGAGTCGACTCCCCTGTCAATAACGTGCAGCTATTGCCTTGTTCAAAATGAGTTTTCAGCAAGTTCTCGTACACTTCACGTTTAATCGCCGGCATATCTCCATAGCAAACTAGCAGTGCTCCTTCAAAGCCTTCCAGTTCGTCGCTTGTTGCGGCAACTGCGTGTCCTGTGCCCAATTGTTCGTGTTGCACTGCATATGGGTATTCGCTAAAGCTGTCAATTACACTTTCCTTTTTGTAGCCAACCACGAGAATTATGTTTTGCTTATCGATGAATGATAACGAGTCTAGCACATACCATAGCAGAGGCTTCCCGCATGCTTCTCTCATTACCTTTGGAGCATCATTCTCTTCAGAGTGTAGCCTGGTTCCCTTGCCTGCAGCAAGCACTACCGCTTTAATGTTTTTCATAGATGATTCAGTCCTTTTTGTTTTCATGGGCTATTTGACGTTGCCGTCATTCTGCGCGAAGTCGCAGAATCTAAGCCTTCTGTACTTACGAGATTCTGCGACTTCGCGCAGAATGACGAGGGTTGATTTTTTGCCTATTTTAATGAAAAGGCACAAAATGTGCCTTTTCACTTTATATTATCCTGTATTACGTAGGCCTGTTACTAAGCCGTTGATTGTGAGCAGTAGTTGTGTTTGTAGCTTTTGCTCATCTTCTTCGCTGACTTCACCGTTTCCATACAATGCTTTCAGAACATCAACTTGCAGTAAGTTGAGTGGATCAATATGCGGTATGCGGTGTAACGCCAACTCTCTGGCACTTGGAACGTGTCCGAGTAGTTCATCGACTTCAGAAATTTTGAAAATCATTTCCTTAGTCAAGTTATATTCTTTCTCGATGTTTTCAAAAATACGCTTGGCTGCCTCTTGATTTTTCGCCAGAGGAACGTATGCTTTACCTATTTTTATATCTGCTTTCATCAATGCTGCATGAAGATTGTCAATGATTGCGTTGAACAAAGGCCAATCTTTATACATCTTACGCATAATTTCCAGGTTGCCCTCTTTGGCATTTGCGAAAGTTTCAAGCCCTGTGCCTGCGGCATACCATGCAGGTAGCAACTGGCGGTTTTGCATCCAACCGAATACCCATGGGATTGCACGAAGGCTGAAAAAGCTAGGCTTTGCCACTCTGTGCATCGGACGTGATCCGATATTCAAGTTCGCAAAATTCTTCAGCGGTGAAACATCATTATAATATGCAAACAAATCTTCATCTTCAAAAATGAGTGAACGATACTTTGCAAATGCTGCATCAGATATTTCATCCAGAGAATCTATCCAGTATTGCTCAAGATGATCATCATCGTCTTTTGCTGTTTTTAAAGCTATTGTCACCGTTTCGAGCAATGTTGATGTGGCTTGCTCAAGGTTTCTGAATCCAATTTCAGGCAAGAGGTATCGCGTCGAAAGCACTTCGCCTTGTTCAGTAATCTTTACTCCGTTTAGAGCAGATTGTGGAGGTTGAGACACGATGCTTCTATTTAGCGCACCGCCACCGCGACCCAGAGAGCCGCCCCTACCGTGGAAGAACTCAACATGCATACCGTATTGCTTTGCCAGTTGATTTATTTCAATTTGTGCTCTATAAATCTTCCAGTTTGCAGTTAACGTACCACCGTCCTTACTTCCGTCTGAATATCCTACCATTATTTCTTGGTAATCATCCAGCAGATTCAGGTGATGCCTGTAGATTGGCATTTCAAACATTGTGCGCATGATTGATTTTGCTGTTTTCAAGTCTTCAATTGTTTCAAATAACGGTGCAATTTTTAGTGTTGTGCTTATTGTTCCGTCCGGATGCACATAGTATAGCCCTACTTCTTTTGCCAGCACAAGCACTTCAAGCAGATCACTGGCAGACTGTGTCATACTTATAATATATGTAGGTATCGCAACCGCTCCAAACTCGTCATGAGCGCGTTTAATTGTCTTGAATGTTGAAATGATTTCACGTGTCTTCTCCGAATAGCTTTCACCACGAAGAAGCAGTGGGCGCGGATCTGTTAGCACCTGATTCAATGCTTTTTGCTTTTCTTCTTCAGATAATGCGGCATAATCGTTTGCAATGTTTACTTTTTCAAGTATCTCACACATGGCTGCTTCATGCTCACCACTGTGATTACGCACTTCTAAAGATGCAAGATGGAAGCCGAACAGTTTAATTTGACGTATAATTCTGTTGATACGTCTTAGTTCGTCATGTGAAGGAAGATGGTGTTTCAAGCTTTCTCTAATGACTCTCAACTCATTCAAAAGCTCATCCGGGTTTTTGTAACCAATATCCGATTCGCCAACCTGTGTCAACCTAAAACGCATATACACTAAAGCTCTGCGATACATTTCTGTCTCCACCGGCCATTTTTGACAGTTCGTGAGATATTTGGATTCTTTTGAGTTAACCAGTTCGATTAAATCATCGCTTACAACGATTCTGGTTGTACAGTAACTGTAACGATTAATCAGGTAGTCAAAAGCTTTTAGATATTTTTTAATAATAAGTTCACGTTGAAGTGCCAAGGTCTGCCATGTTATGTCGTGAGTAACAAACGGATTCCCGTCGCGGTCGCCACCAATCCAAGAACCAAAGCGAAGGAAGTTTGGAACTTTCCACTCAACTTCAGGGAAATGCTTACGCAAGCTTATTTCCATCTCACGGTGAATATCCGGTAGCACATCAAATAATGTCTGATCGTAATAGTAGAGACCACTTCTTACTTCGTCCAGCACTCCGGGTTTTTTGTTTGAAAGCTCGTTTGATTGCCATAATATCGCAACTTCATTCAGAATATTTTCTCTGATGAATTTTACTTCTTTTTCAGTTAGTGTCGGATCATCAAGCTCTTTTAGTCTAAGGCTCAATCTTTTCTTAATATCCAGAATTGCACGTTTCGTAGACTCGGTTGGATGAGCTGTTGTAATTAGACGTATTGACAAATGCGGCAGAGCATCTTTAATATCTTCCGCGTTGTAGCCGGCTTCCTTCAAGTTCACAATCGCATTTTCAATAGAAAAAGGTTGAGATGTCTTTTTGTCTTCGGACTCATAGCTAAGATGTCTTCTAATTCTATTGTTTTGCTCTGCAACATTGACTAAATGCAGAAATGCTGTAAATGCACGGATAACATCTTGCCGCTCGTCAGAATCAAGAGCAGCAATTTCTGCCATTATATCACTCTCTGATACGTCAACGTCCTCATCAGCGCGCCATGATGTTGCTAAAATTCTGATCTTTTTAATCCTGTCAACGAGCTTTTGTCCACCGTGGGTAAATAGAATTTCTTCTAACATTTCGTCCAATAACTCAATGTCGCGATTGAGTAGCTCGTTTGTGTTTACATGCTTGTTTTGCGATATACTTTGACTCATTATTCTTACACACTCACTCTTTTTCATAATATTCTGGATTATTATACATCACTTTTTGTATCTAGGTCAACACCTTATGCCGCTAAACTCTAAATAAATTTGACACATATTGGATGTTGGAATACAATGCATATATTGCATTTGCAATGTATTTATGGTCTTTAAGCCAAAAAGAAGGACGTGTTTAACATCAACACTTACTTACGCACAAATGAAAAAATTAAAACCTCAACCAAATGGTTCTTTTCTCTTGGCGATATTTTCTCCGGCGGCTTTTTCAATATTGTTAACTTCTTCTATGCTATTTTTCTGACTGACGTTGTTGGAATCAGCCCCTTTTGGGCTGCCGGTGTTTTTCTGGTTGGTAATTTGTTAGATGCATTAACCGATCCCGGAATGGGCATCATCTCCGATAACACTCGTACAAAGTTCGGGCGACGCAGGCCTTATATCATACTGGGTGCACCGCTGGTGCTCCTTGCATTCGTCATGATGTGGTTTCCATTATCAGGCGGCACGGAGATTTCACGAGTTATTTTCTATATGTTCGCCTTTGTCTTAATGAATACTGTCACCACTATAGTTCAGGTACCTTATCTTTCTATGGCTGCGGAGCTTTCGACTGATTATAATGAGCGTACTTCTATAACAAATGTTCGTATGATCGTTTCTGTGACATCATCGATAATATGCGCTGTCGTGCCAATGCTTATTGTTGGAATGTTTCAAGATATACGCACCGGATACATAATTATGAGCATTGTGTTTGGCCTGTTTTTCACACTTCCGTTGATTTTGGTTTTCTTAAAGGTCAAAGAACGAAAACAGTTTTCTCAAGGCCGAAAGGGCACTTTTCGTGATATGTTCAAACCTTTGAAGTTACGCATATTTCGTCGATTCATGTATATTTATCTCGGTGCTATAATTGCTATGGATGTCATTGCAATGATTTTTGCATATTATATGACATATAGCCTTGGTCGTGCTGATGAAATACCCTTTGTTTTGGGAACGCTACTTGTTTCTCAAGTATTGTGTGTTCCCCTTGCTTCATGGTTTGCGAAGAGGGCAAGTAAGATCAAAGCTATAATTGTCGGTAATATCGGTTGGGCAATATGTGCCGCAGCGAGCTTCCTCATTACCGGGTATAGTCCGGGCTTCTTCATTTATATTCTCGCAAGTGTTCTTGGTATTTTCATAGGTTTTACTTTGATCGGGTATAATTCGCTCTTTGGTGATATGACTGAAGTTGGTGAGTATTATCTTGGCTATCGTGCTGAAGGTAGTTTTTACGGCATTCAACAGTTCATTCGCAAATGTTGTGCCGCTGTTGCAAATGCGTTTGTTTTATTCTTGCTCGGCTTCGCTGGTTTTGTATCTCCTCTTGAGGTCATTGAGGGTGGAATTACCACTATCATTGCACAGCCGCAGACGCCTCTTGTTCTTTTCACAATCAACGCGATTCTCGGGATAGTGTCAATCGTTCTCCTGATACCTTCAACAATCCATGCATTGTTGTGGAAGCTCCCGAAAGAGAAGCACGCAAAGTTGATTGCTTATTTGGATCGCAAGCGTTCCGGTCTTGAGATAAGCCCGGAAGAAGAACAAGAAATCAAAGAAATCTGCGATCCGCTGATTTAGGTGTGAGCTACCCAGAGTGGAGTGTGTATTACCGTCAGTGATTCCTACGTTCAAATGCACCATGTGCATAATGAATGTACTCCACCATCCGTGATTTTATCCAAGACCTAGAAACGAAACAAGCCGATAACTGTGATTGCCTCACAAGTTATCGGCTCAAAATCCAATCTACAATATCTTGCAATACCTGCCTATCCACGCTTCCTAAATTCGTCTGCATATCTGCGCCATGTTCTGTGAAATTTGTTGCAGTTGAGGTGACGAAAGCATGATTAAGGTCATCATACAGCTTAAAGGTTGCGTTATCCCGTCCTGCAAACATTTCTTGGAGCATAAAAAAATCCACATCAGCGCGGACTTGAAAGTCTCTGCCGCCTTGCATTATCAAAATAGGCACGGTTATATCTTCTACAAAATCTGAAAACGGGTGTAAAAACATATCTCTTTGGAAGTTAGCCGAAAAATCAACCATTGGCATGAGTATTGTTTTAGCTTCTTCTTCTGTCATATCTCTCACGGATGCAAAGAGTTCTTCCATTTCCTGCAATGCCTCAAATTGAATGTTTGCCCCAGCTTCATCGAGTATGCCCATTTCCACAGCTTCGACAATTGCTGTTGCAAATTGTTCAAACATTACCTCGCCAAAAATATCTCGGGGACTTCCAGCCATCAATATAAGTCCTGCAAAATCTCCACCCATTGCATGGATACGAGGTGCAATCGCCCCGCCCAAGCTATGTCCGATTATATACACCCTGTTTTCGTCAATGCGCGGTTCGGCTCGTAGCATTTCTGTCGCCAAAATAGCATCATAAATTGCTTCGTCCCTTATTGTGAAGCCCTGTGGCAATCTTGCGCCATGTGTGAGTGTGCGCTTATCATGACGAATGGAAGCTACGCCGTTTTCGGCGAGATGTTCGGCTATTTGGCGATAGATGTATAGTGCCGCTGACCCATCCATGTCATTTGGTCCAGAACCTTGCACAATTACAACGGCAGGAACTTGACCCATTGCACTATTAGGCATTGATAAAATGCCATCGAGAGGAAAATCCGTTCCCTCGCCTATGACAACAGGGTAGTCTGTAAAGCCATTTTTTGCAATAGGGGCGGTTGGCACTTCGTTTTGTGTCGTTAGTTCGGAAAGCGGAATAGTACCACCTTGATTAAGTCCCGATATAAGACCATCTTCCGAAAATACGATATTCCACCCAAAACCAAAATTTTCATGCCGCATTATGACACCGGAAATATAAAAGCCATCCGGCAATGCTCCGTTTTCTATACCATAAATCTCAACAAACTCTCCGGCTACTGCAATTATTTCTGCCCATGCAGCTTGCAAGTCATCTGTGCTAACCAGTTGTGACATTGTTTCGTCAAACATGGCTATCGCAATTTCTAACTCACCGTTTGCCGTCGCGGTTACAAATGCTGTCGCTCGCTCATTGTAAAAACTCCAATCGACAATGTCGTTGATATCTGCACTGTCATTGTCTGCGTTTGGCGTTTCTTCGCTATTTGTGCAACCCGTGATGATTACCATTGCCATAAGTAACACAACAAAAATCGCCAATAACCTTGTGCGTTTTAATCTGTTAAGCATTGTGTTATGTCCTCTCTTTTCACAAATGATTGTGGTTATTTCTTAAACCGATTCCCGTAAAAGCAAACTGCATAAAGCGCCAAAAGTCCCACAAAAATTATTCCTCCAACAATCCAAAACCACAACACTTGCAAAGCCTCAATGCCGGACAATATGACCAGCGCGGCAATCGGCATAAATATTTTGCCCGCAAACCTACATAGAGCCGGTGTGTCATATTGTTCTTTTTTGCTTTTTGGCATCGTGTTATAACCCGCTAATAAAAACGAGCCGCGTCCCGTTAGAAGAATGATGCTTATAACAATTAGTAATCCACCAATTGTTGCGTGAATCCAAAAATATGGTGCCATTAAAATTACCCTCCGTGTATTTTGGTTGCCCCTGCCATGTGCAATAGGGCTTTGTAACTGTCTGCCAATACTTATTCGTTACTTCTTCAGCTTCTTTATTTGCTGAATGCTATAAGTAATCAAAACCAAAGATATTATAAGTCTTGCAAGTGCTTCCCAGCCGCCCATTGCGTTATAAAAATCTCCAAAACCTGCAATGTCATAATGCGAGCTGGATAACGCAATTCCTATTGCATTCCCCACAAGCAAACCAAGCAGGAAAAGTCCTGCAATAAAAACAGCGACTACAAAATTCTTATCTACTTTCTGATTTTCTCCGTCATACTTTTTATATCTCCTGTTGCAGATGCTTACTTTTGTTGCATATGTTACTCTTTTCCGTTTTTCTCTTTGTCTAATAATGGCGAGATTGTGGAAATGAATTTAAGACACTTTTTCAAGTAGATGCTTCAGGTTTACAGCTTGTTCTGCCATCTTTTTCTTTTTGTTTGGCACAATGGCTCTCAACTTATAGATCTTGTCATCGATTGAGAACTCAAATCTGAATGTTGTGTTAAATTTGCCTGTTTTCACATTTACATTCGTTATCTTGTCATAAGGCAATATGATTTTGTCGTATACATCAAATTTTGAACCACTCTTTTGCTTTATGAAGTAAAAATATAGGTTATTATCACCGACGGAAACGATGGTGAGTCGCTGTACGAAAAAGACGATAAATACGGCCGTAAAAGTAGCTGCAAATGATGGAGTACCTACTGTGCCGACTATGATTGTAGCAGCAGTTCCGGCTACTAAAAATAAAATCATAATTATCCACTCTGCAACAGAAATCGGTATAGATCTTAGTTGCCTGCCAAGTAATGCCTTATACCCTTTGCCGTTCATTTCCGTTGCTGAATACAAGATGGGTGCCTCCATGGCATCCGACTGGAAATTTTTGATTGCGCTTTTCAATGCTTCATGCCTTGACATAAAAATAATCCTCGTATTATATAGTAGTAGTTTTTATTGACCCTCTCCAAGGTCATTATGCTACACTGTTAGGGATACTGTGGATTGGTGTAATTCTCCTACCACTCGATGGTTTCAGAGAGGCTCCAAC
>Ga0123355_10004122_pt1 | contig 21062 bp, 24 predicted proteins | sample TergutEmb28metaG_3_FD_89872 | JGI IMG/M metagenome (GOLD analysis project Ga0123355, IMG submission 89872) | Embiratermes neotenicus P1 segment gut microbial communities from Petit-Saut dam, French Guiana - Emb289 P1 | ecosystem: Host-associated > Arthropoda: Insects > Digestive system > Gut ...
ACATTACAGAAACCACATATTCCTGCCAGTTTCAATATGTATTTGGTAATCAATAAGTGTGTAACAGCTGTCAAAGTTTCAAACTTCTCTGGCCATTATCTCCGTAACCGTTCAACTTTGGATGTAGGTGTTTTGGGTTATATTGGTATAGTTTAACATAAGGAACACTCTCCCGAAGTCTGGCACATTCCTCCTGGGACATCCTGTATATATACATATATAAATTTTTCAAAATTGTGGGCCTTACAAAAACATATTTAGACCATTATAATTCAGAAATAGACAAGAATAAGAATTTTTAACATGTTTACTCTCCCATTGTTTATTTACGGTTGCAAACCTTGGACAGTAATGATTGAAGAAAACTCCAGAATTACAGGTTCTGAAATGAAGTGTATGAGTTGGATTGCAAAATATGCATTGACAGAGTGTGAATACTGAAGATTGGAGAAGTAGGGCCTGAATCCATACTGACTAAAAGTTTGGATGCTCAGTGAAAAGAAATGTATGTGCCACATTAAGAGACTGAAAAGATACATATTTCAAACATTTCTGACTAAATATGGACCATCAGAACTGATAGAGCAAAGATGTCTGTTGAACTAATATCAGAACCATTAACAGGTCAGTAATGTCATCCAGCTTGTTGATAATTTGATGATAATGACATGACATGTTATGTCCTAACTAAATCCATGGAGCCAAGCCCTTCTTGAGAAGCTGACAGGATCTCATCTAGTGAAGAAATTCCCCACATTTTATGGAACCTGAATGTTCAGTATTGCATTCACGAGAGCCTGCCACCTGTCCCTATCCTAAGCCAGATCAGTTGAGTCCATGCCCCCCTCATTCCATTTCCTGAATATCCATCTTAATATTATCCTCCCATCTGTGCCTATGTCTTTCAAGTGGTCTGTTTCCCTCATATCCCCACCAAAACCCTGTACACACCTCTTTCCCCCATATGTACCACATGTCCCTTCCATGTCATTCTTCTTGATTTGATCACCCAAATAATATTTGGTGAGGAGTACAGATCATAAAGCACCTCATTATGTAGCCTTCTCCACTCCCATCACCTTGTCCCTCGTAGGCCCAAATATCCTCCTCAGCACCCTAATCTCAAACACCCTCAGCCTACATTCCTCTCTCATTGTGAGCGACCAAGTTTCATACTCATACAATACAGCAGGCAAAATGATAGTTCTGTGTATCTTAATCTTTATATTTTTGGATAGCAAACTGGAAGACAAAAAAGTCTGCACCGAATGATAAGAAGTGTTCCCAGACATGTAATGTCTTATTGGGCTGTTATATTGGAACCCAAAATTCAGCACTACTACAATAAAGTCTCATTATTGAACTCAGTTCTGAGCCTTTGTCCAAATTACATTGTGTCATTCAGGTGTTATGACAAGGAAATTGGGGTTTTGCAATTGTAGAAATTTGACAGCATTGAGTAAGTGCATATCTGTGTTTGGTAAGCTGATTTTGTGGGACCAAAATGCATTATATATCTTTTGGTTTCTTACAGGAAAGTATGACAGTCAGCAAGAACTGAATGAATTGTGCCGTGTGCATGAATCTTTGAAGGTTAAATATTCCTCAACTCTGTTTGATTCCCGATGTGTGTTATTTGGTCCGCCAGCTGATACAAGTCCTAGTGAACCAGATGTACTTTCAACCCCCTCAAATTTCAAAACACGTGCTCTCTTTTATGAAGACTGTGAAGACTGTGTTGGACTGGAAGACCAAATATCAGAATTTCTGTCTTCCCTGTTTTGGGTTCTGGAATCAAAAAGACTTGAACGGAGCAGGGAGAAGGTGGAACGTGTCAGTTTGCTTCTTGCTCCTTTTGAAAGAAAAGATTTTGTTGGTTTGGACTTGGAATCTCGCAGCAATCGGAAACGTTGTTTGGGGCGCATGACCAAACACCTGGGGGACCTGTCACTTCAATCAGGGCTGGCAACAGAAGCACTTAGTTACTACAGTTCTGCTGTAGATATACTGAAAGCTGTAAATGATTGGCTATGGCTTGGTGGTGCATATGAGGGACTGTGTGCAGCTTCTGTGGTTTTGCTGTATCCAAACCTGAGTAAGAGTTTTCCCCTGCAACGCAATGCATCATTGCAAGAAGGAAGTCCAGGAAAGCAGAGGTATTCTATTGGATTATGCTGTGTATTCTTGGTTATTTACCAGGTAATTGGTGAAAATCTATGGGTCCACACTTTTTCAGTGTATTTCTGATTACTGAAAACCATAGTTGTTTGGTAAGAACGTCTGGTTTATTATCAGGGTATTTCAGGTCTCACTCTCAGTTCAGAAGTTAGCTATTTTGACATGTTTTTCTCTGTTTTCTCACCCCATTCAACACTTGTATAACCTGTGCAGTTGAGAAAATATTGCTAACTAAAAACATGAACCATTATTTTTTATTTTTTTATTTTTTAAAATAATTGAAATAAAATACATGAACCATTATTTACAGTAAGCTGGATACCAGTCTTTTTTGAAGTTGTGTCCAGTGCAGTCTAGCTTATATTCAACTATCATTTATGTTACACTCAGGTTGGGGGAGTTGGAAGTTTTGGTTGTTTCATCTTTATCTGATTCAGAGTTTGTGGTATGAAGCCTGTTGTTTTGTGAAAAATAAGTACACAGCTAGAAAAGCAAATAAAAATAGAAGATGATGATATCAGACAGTTGTGGATTTTATTCTTCTGTGATTTGACACTGCATCACTGGGCGATGGGGTCAGTCTGTTGTCTTGAAATGACAGCAAAAAAGTTATTGAGTAATGTGACATCATATGTGACAAGAATGGAATCCTCAGCTACACCATTGTGCAAACCTGATAACTCACAATATCAGACAATTGTTCATTAGCCATTTCACCTAGTTCTCAGCATTTCAAAATGCATTATTACACTAGTCAATATATGATTCAAAAGACAGTTTTTATATGGAATTAGAGCAAGTTTTTGATCATTTTCTTATGTACCATATGAAAATTCTATTAGAAGATTTTAATGCAAATGTGGGAAGAGAATATTTTCAAACTAGCAATTAGTAATGACAGTTTACATCTGGATAGTAATGATAATGGTGTTAGAATAGTAAAATTTGCCACATCAAAAATTTTTGTTGTTAAGAGCACGATGTTCCCACACCGAAACATTCATAAGTACACCTGGACCTCTCCCGATGAGAAGACTCACAACCAGATTTAGCACATATTGATAGACAGGAGATGGGATTCAATTATACTAGATGTACGAAGTTTCAGGGGAGCTGACTGTGATACTGATCACTATCTGGTGGCTGCAAAAGTTAGGGAAAGATTGGCAGTAAGTAAACTAACAGCACAGATGTTTGATGGGGAAAGATTTAATCTGAGGAAGCTAAATGAGTTGGAGGTTAGGAAACAGTATCAGATTGAGTTTACAAACAGGTTTGTAGCTTTGGAGAACTTAAGTGATGATGAGGACACAAATAGGGCTTGGGAGAACATTAAAGAGAACATCAAAAGCTCAGCTAAAGACAGTCTAGGTCTGCAAGAATTGAAGCAGCATAAACCATGATTTGATGAAGATTGTTTAGGTTTTTTAGATCAAAGGAAGCAGGCTAAAATGCAGTGGATACATGACCTAAGCCAGAGCAATGTAGATAATCTGAACAGTGTAAGACGTGATGGTAGCAGACATTTCAGGAACAAAAAGAAGGCGTATCTGAAAGCTAAAATTGAGGAATTTGAAACAAACAGTAAGATCAAAAATATCAGGGACTTGTGTAGGGGCATCAATGACTTTAAGAAGGGTTACCAGCCTAGAACTAATATACTGAAGGATGACAAAGGTGCTTTGGTTGCAGACTCCCACAGTATTTTGGCTAGGTGGAGAAACTATTTCTCCCAGATATTGAATGCACATGGGGTTAATGATGGTAGGCAGACAGAAATACAAACAGTAGAACCACTAGTACCTGAGCCAAGTGCCTCTGAGTTTGAGTTGGCTATTGAAAAGCTAAAAAGACACAAATCACCAGGTACTGATCAAATACCAGCAGAATTGATTAAAGCAGGGGGTAAGACAATTGGCTGTGAGATTCATAAACTTATTATTTCTATTTGGAATAAGGAGGAACTGCCTGAGGAGTGGAAAGAGTCGATCATGGTACCTATCTATAAGAAGGGTGATAAAACAGACTGTAGTAATTATAGGAGCATATCACTTTTGCCAACTACGTACAACATTTTATCCAACATCATGCTGTCAAAGTTAACTCCATATGCAGAGGAAATTATTGGGGATCATCTCTGTGGATTTCGACGCAGCTGGTCAACTACTGATCATATATGCTGCATTCGTCAAATACTTGAGAAAAAATGGGAATGCAGTGAAGCAGTGTATCAGCTCTTTATAGACTTCAAGAACGTTTATGATTTAGTTAGGATGTAGGTCTTATATAACATTCTCATTGAGTTTGATATCCCCATGAAACTAGTAACGCTAATAAAAATGTGTCTGCCTGAAACATATAGCAGAGTCCGGGTAGTTAAGAATTTGTCCGACATGTTTCCTTTCCTATTAGGAATGGTTTGAAACAAGGAGATGCTCTTTTGCCATTGCTTTTCAGCTTTGCTGTAGAGTATGCCATTAGGAGGGTTCAGGTAAACCAAGATGGCTTGAAATTAAACGGTACACACCAGCTTCTGGTTTATGCCGATGATGTTAATATATTCAGTGGAAGCGTACATACTGTAAGGGAAAATGCAGAAGCTTTGATAGTGGCTAGTAAGGAGATTGGACTAGAAGTAAATGCAGATAAAACTAAGTACCTGGTCTTGTCTCGAGATCAGACTGCACGATAAAGTCACAGTATGAAAATGATAATATTTCCTTTGAAAGGGTAGAAGAGATCAAATATTTGGGAAAAACTTTAACAAATCAAAATTCTATTCAGGAAGAAATTAAGAGCAGATTGAAGTCAGGGAATGCTTGCTTTCATTCGGTGCAGAATCATTTGTCTTCCAGTTTGCTATCCAAAAATTTAAACATTAAGATATACAGAACTATAATTTGCCAGTTGGGGGTTTTTTTTTTTTTTTGGTCTGAAACTTGGTCGCTGACATTGAGGGAGGAACATAGGCTGAGGGTGTTCGAGAATAGGGTGTTGAGGAGAATATTTAGGCCTAAGAGGGATGAGGTAACGGGAGTGGCTGAAACTACATAATGAGGAATTTAATGATCTTTTCTACTCACCCAATATTGTGCGAGTGATAAAATCAAGAAGAATGAGATGGGTGGGGCATGTGGCCTGTATGGGGGAGAGGAGAGGTGTGTACAGGGTTTTGGTGGAGAAACCTGAGGGAACGAGACCACTGGGGAGACCCAGGCGCAGATGGGAGAATAATATTAAGATGGATCTTAAGGAAATGGGATGTGGGGGTATGGACTGGATCGAGCTGGCTCAGGATAGGGACAGGTGGTGGGCACTTGTGAATGTTGTAATGAACCTTTGGGTTTCATAAAATGCGGGGAATTTCTTGACTAGCTGCAAACCGGCTAGCTTCTCAAGAAGGACTCTGCTCCATGGAGTAAGTATGTAAGTAAGCAAGTAGGTAAGTAAGTCAATATAATTATCAACTGTACCTGGACAGCTGGCAAGTCTCGTCTTTTCCATATCCAGCTTAGTTTTGTGGTTCATCCAACCTCATCTCTGATAGTCAAATGACCTTATTCAGAAGACCCACTTTCCATTTTGTCTAGATGTTGTTTGTTTCTTGAAATAAACTCCTTTCTTAAACCTGGTTGTTTTATTAATGGAAGACTCTCAAAGGAAATTATTATTACAGAACTGCACACAGTCAGTGGACAGTTCTGTCTGTAATGCACAACTTTTTCTTGAGTGGGAATTTTTTCCTCTTTAATGAAACATGTACTAATTAGGATAAATCTGACAGAAAACAAACCAAAAATTTCAGGGAGAATTATGAAGGTTACCAGTACAATGCATTGGCTTCATATTGCTCAATACATCAAAGAATTCCATATAAAAAGCAATAGATTTTGCTGGTGTTGTGTCATTTCCATTAATTGGTAAAAATTAGGCTGTTGCACTTACCATGTAAGCTGTTAAAATTTGTCATTGTAACACCCTGCTGTGAGTTATGGAGTGTTATAGACATTTGATGTTGTACTTGACAAGTGACACAATGCGACAGGATTAGAGACCTCTGTCATAAGTCAATATACTCTAGTTGGAAGAGAGATAATAGTCATAGTAACAGATAATTGTATAATATTAACCTGCAGCATTTTATACTCCAGATGAAGATGATAGTTATGTGTATACAGAAATAATACTATTTATACTTCAAATTTTGGGCACCCAGTGGTGCTGTTGACTGAGGCACTGTGCTACAAGCCGGAAGGTCATGGGTTCAGTTCTCGATGAAGTCATTGGAATTTTTCATTGACATAATCCTTCCTGCCGCACTAGGGCCCTGGGGTCGATGAATCCTCTAACAGAAATGAATACAAGGAATAATTCGTGGGGCATAAAGGCAGCCGGTGCATAGGTCTGATAACCTTACTGCCTTCATGTGCTGATTGTCTTGAAACCTGTGTGTTTAAACCTCCTGGAACCCTCTGGGCCTGTAATAGGTCTGTACAGGGATTGCTTTGCCTTTGTTGTACTATAAATGTATTGGCAGTGCCATGGTTCATGTGGTTAGTTGCCATCCTCTCATCTCAGAATCCTGGTTAGTCACAGGTTAGTCAACGTAGGATTTCTGACGAAGTGGTACTGGGACAGGTGTTCCTTTAAATGTTTTGGTTTTTCCCTGTCACTGTCATTCCACCAGTGCTCCACACACACATTGATTCATGTCAGTGATGCTTTTTAAACTAAGTAAGTGTCAGCATTGTTAAAGAGCACACTTGCCACATCAATAAAGTTGTCAAAATTATGATAGTACATTGGTTCTTGTTTTTGAGGTAACATGAAATGTCTCTTTTTAGAAGTAGCTCAATTTCTACAAATTCACTGCCCAGTGGTATGTCTCCAGCAGAACTACAACAGGAAGTACAGAATGTTTTGTCATCAGAAGATATTCCTAAACGATATCGTGAAGCAATTATCCACTACAGTAAGGTGAGTTTTATTGCACATTACAAGATATAAATTATGGTCACAATATTGTGGAAATTTCTTTCATTCTGGAAGAGAAACTAAAGATAGAGGGAAAAACTGTTTGTTTAGAGAAGAACATTTGTAATATCATTACCACAGTCATCCAACCACACAACCAGGGTTATGGTGAAAGGTGATGGTTGTGCTAAAATTTGTTTTAAAGAAATGGAAAGGATTTGGAGATTCAGAAATATATTGAAGGATTTCAGAACCTTTCATTAACTTAAAGTGGTGGCATTACAGTTATAGTCTTGAAAGTGTATAGTGTCTTATGTTGTAATGGTAACCATTTCATTGATTCCAGTACTTGAATGCTGGTATAATTGAAATGGAAGCATGCTTCAAGGCAGCACGTATTGCTGTGGAGCAGGGAAGCACCTTACAAGCATCAGTGTTCCTCCATAATATAGTCTGTATTAATCTGACCCTCAGCGAATCAGAAAAGGTAAACAGTGAACTAATCATGTTAAGAATTCTTTCCTGAGCATTTGATTATGTGACTAGATGTTCCCTGTTACAAACACAAAAGTTTGTCACTGTCATAACAAAACTCTAACAATGAATCCTGTATTCAGCCAATCCAGTCCATCTAAAATTAAAACAAGCAATTTTCCAAAGATAGTTGTGGGTGTTGTCCTTTCACTTAAGTCAGTATGTTTTTGGGAATGACCAATTAGTAATTTTATATGATAATATAATGTTGTGTATTATTAGTTTTCTTGAATTTTGTGTATTGTAACTGAAATGCCCTCTGTTTATTTTAGACACCCTAAATTATCAAATAATACAGGAAACCTTTGAGTTAACAGACTAATAGAGGAGAAGAGGATACATTGTGGCTGAATATGCAGAGTACATAACTGTATTATATATTAACCAGTGCAAGACAGTAATACCATTAAATAGAGAAATACATGTAACTAATACTACACTAATGAAGAGACAGGTTTTGTTCTGAGTATGAGGAAGACTCAGGTATAAGGTTGGGAGAGGGTGACTTTTTTGTGGTGGGACAGGTATTAAGATGTGTCAAGTTTTAACTGAATCTTATACTTTTGTTGCTGCCTTGTTATAACTTCTCAAATTCAGGTAGGTGAGCATAAGACTGCACTTCAGAGGCAGATGATCAGCCATTGAATTTATGTTGTCACCAAGGTAGCTCTTACAACAGAGAGTTTAAGTTTAGTAACTGTCTTTTCTTCCTCCTCCTCTTCCTTCTTCTGTTCTTCGCTATGATCTTCCTTTTTTGGCATAAAGAGCTCATTGAACAACCACTCCTTTAGTCAGTGCCTGATACCTAGGTGCACTGCATCATCAAGGTTGTTATACTGTGCTATTTTCACATGTTTCCAGGTAACTGGTGAACAACTTGATGAAGAATCAACATTATATCTGCTTAAGATTTTCTTGTGCTTGTGAATATCAGACATGGTTTGTGTCTTTACACTGTACAGTTTCAAGTGCCAGTTGTGGTTTGTTTCTTTACAGCATATGCATGTGAATATCAGGTGTGGTTTGTCTGTACTGTTATTGCAAAATTTTGTTATTCTGTTACAGATACAACGATTCATAAGTTTATCAGATTTGTATACACAGATTGGTTTCCATCGCAAAGCATCCTTTTGCAGACGATTGGCTGCCACTCGTCATGTGTCAGCTCAGAATCCTCAGCCGAACTGGGCACAGTGTTACCAACTAATGTTGCAGGCCCTTTCTGGACACAAGCTGTCACTGGATCCTACAGAATTTCCCAAAGGTTTGAAATTTATTTGAAATAAAAGTCACAAGCATCGTTAGAGGTGTTTTTGAAATGCAGTATCCCAGAAATGTGATTTAAACAGCTGTACATTGTGCTTAGGGTGTTGAGGAGAATATTGGGACCTAAGATGGAGGCAGTAATAGAATTCTGGAGAATTTCTTATGTTCAGGAACTGCATAATTTGTACTGTTTGCCAATATTATTGGGGTGAGCCAATGAAGAGATGTGCTAGTCATGTACCTTACATGGAATAGATAAACAATTCATATAACCTTTTACACAGAAAACCTTCAGGGATGAGACCATTTGGAAGACCTGAGTGTAGGTGGGAGGGTAATATTAAACTGAATTTAAATAAATACTGTATGAAGATATGGCTGATATTTACCTGGCTCAGGATAGGGTCAATTCATGGGCTCTTGTGACTGTGATTTGTGGAATTCATAAAGGCTGAAGGTACACCACCCAAGGATTTATTTGGACTTCAGTTTTAAGCTGTTCTCACATTTGATTGAAATTTAATGTAATATTGTCAAACAGGAAACTTAAGTCTGTACTATCCTTCTGAACACATATAGCATTTTAAAATGATTTAAATCCTTTAAGACTCCTATGATCAGGACCAATTATATGGAAATTGCAGGGCCAGTGTTTAAGTGATTGGTAATTATTTATTTTTATGCCACTGGTTTCATAATGACAAAGTTTACTTTTTGATTGTTTTATCTATGATAGCTCATACTGATTCTGGGGTCGACCATCTGCCTGTGCGTATGGTAATTGGGTTATTTGCCCAAGAGTAAAGCAGCTATTTCATGAAGATGACTGCTTATCTCCATCAAGTGCCAGGCTTAAGAGTTAATTAAAAAGATGAACAAATTTACCTTCCTGTATTATTTAACTTTTTGGTTTTGTCATGTTTCATTGTCCATATTTCCTTCTGTTGTCACTTTATGAGCAGCTGATGGTTATTAAGAAATTAGAGAAAGCTGAATGCCCATTAGATGTACTAGATGGGGGATAGTGGTCAGGGCTTCACACCTTGACCACTTTAATCACAGGGAAAGAACATCTGCTACCATTTGAATAACATTCTGAGTGAATTCTGCAGTCAGTCCTGACATTTCAAAGAAGAGAAAAATCACCCCTGGACTGTCCAGGGGTGACCTAGTCACTATACCAATTGAGCTAACTTCCACTAATATTACAGGTGGAATGCAAGGTTGGCCAGCCTTGCAAATCCAGCTGTTACAAGAACTGGTGGTGGCTGCAAGACGTATGGGTCACTCAGCTCTGGCCACTCGACACATGACGTTCATCCTGCAGACAATGTGGGACCACCTTTTGCCTGCAGAGCAGCGAGACTTGGCACTACAGCTACAGGTTTTGGCAGCCCAATGTGAAGGGGCACCTGTACCCTTAGTTCTGAACTCTGGCGTTGTCATACCTCCAGCAAACCTCACAAACTTACCTCAGATACGGTAAAAGTACTTCATTATATTTAATACACACAGTTCTCTCCTTACCTGTACATATTGAAGGACAGAGAAAATGTTTAATATTACACTCTTTTTTATGTAACCGTCCATCTTTGTTCTCTTCTTCTTCATCTTCTTATTTGGCACTACACTCCATTGTGGACCTTGGCCTCTTTAATGGACTTCTCCCAGTCAGCTCTTTTTCTCTATTTGTGACCTCCCTTTCCAGTTTTTAATTTTGCATTTATTAATATCTGTACACAGTTCCACCATCCATTTCTTGGCTGTTCTTTTAGGCTACAAATATTTTTATCTTTTATTTCTTATTCTGCAACATATTAATTGTTCATTCTTTTTGTGTTGAATGACACTTACATCAACTGTACTGGTAGTGTAGCACTGAATGAGAAATAACATGAGAATTACAGATGATCAGTAGGTGCAATGTGAAAGGAAGAAGTCTTGACCCATTACAAGGTGCTTACATTATGCATTATATACAGAGGGACTGAGGAAAAGTGTTAAAATCTGCAGGTGGTATCCACATGACATTGAACCAGGTATCTTCCAAATATGAAGCGATTCTTGGTTTTCGTCATTTAATCAACTGTCAATAGACAAACTAGTGTGCTTTCTTCGACACTTATCGAATCCTTTACTGGTAAGTTTATGTTTTATAATATCATATGTTATTTTCTGTTATTTTGTTTATTACAGGAGTTTTGTACTGCAAAACTTGGAGCCTCAACTACAACCTCAGAAGATTGAGAAACTGAAGGAGGAGTCAGGACCATTTTTGTTCACTCCGATTCATTTTGGCTCCTTGGAAAGAAAGAATGTTGTGAGAAGCAGTAAAATGGGTATTGCTTTATAATTATACATGTCAATGTTTTCTGTAATCAGTATTGGATTACCTGGTTAGGCATTATGGTTACAAAGAACAGGCAAAATTTTTATCCCTTTGGCACATCATTTTATCATGTACATTCCATTTTCTTTCACAGTAGCTTTAAGTGTTCATTCTTTTCTCCACCAAAGCACAAGGGGAACATGCCTGTGTATACTCAATGGAACACTGATAGAGGAACAGAAATTGTGGGTGTTTGTTGTTTGTATGACAGTGACGATTAAGAGATCTTTCATTTTATATGTGATGACAGATACCAGCATTTCAAAGGAATGTTGTGCTTGTCTTCTGCTCTGAAGATAGAGGTGGCATTTACCTTCAGAATGTTGGTTCTTATCTACTACATCACAGAAGAAATTAATATTCATAGATATTTAAGAACAGGATGCTGAGGAGAATATCCATGAGAGAGGAAGCAATGGAATAAAGCAGAAAATCATGTGAAGAAACTCTTCACAATCTGTTTTTGTCTAAGAGTTAGGATTTTAAAATCTGTCTTAATTACATAGGCATCATGTGTAGTATGCATGAGGAAAATGGAAATGCATTTTGGGGGGGGGGGAGAATCTCCAAGGAGGAGACCACTCAGGAGCAGTAACTCAAGGTATGAAGATCAGTGGATCTTGGATAAATAAGTTGTGAAGATGTGTACAAGACAGAAGCAGCATGGCATTCAGTGCTGTTTTGTGGTTTTGAGAACATGCTGAAAAAAACTGTGGTCCTGTAAAGAAAACAGATTTTGCTGACAGTAGCACTCTATACTGTTCTGGTATTCAGGTCTGTTTTTGGTTTACATTTGGTATTTGGTATAAACTGATATATAGCAGACCTTGAGCATGTCCATGAAACCACTGCAACCCATCCTTATGCCTGTATACCCAGATAAATGTAAATAAAATGAATCAGACCTATTTCAGTGATAGTAAACACCTTTCACACTGCAATGAAATGCTGATACCAGGATCTTGAGCAACAAAATACAAGAATAATAATCCAAAATACTTCAAAACTAGAAAATTCTAGTGAAGATGGTTGTACGTGGTGTGGCTATAAAATAACTGGACTTAATTTTTTTCCGCTTCCCTGTAAAACTGACAACAGCAAGTCGTATGTGGTATTGGCTTGTACTGTCTCCTCCATTTACGGTTACAATTTCAAGCTCGTGCAGCATACAGTTTGGCATTAGCCTTTACTTGAAGTGGATTGTGTTCTTGCTCTCTGTCGGAATCATGTTAAGTGTTAACATGGAGTAAAGTGTCAATGTGAAATTCTGTGTGAAACTTGGAAAATCTGCTACAGAAACGTTCGATTTGTTGAAGAAAGTTTATGGTGATGAATGTCTATCTCATACTCAAGTTTTCAAGTGGTTTAAAAGGTTTAAAGAGGGAAGGGGAGAGATTGAAGACCATCAGCACCCAAGTCATCCCAGCACATCAAAAACAGATGCTAACAATGAAAAATTCAGTGAAATTGTTCAACAGAATCGTCGCCTGAACATTCGAGCAGTTGCTGAGTTAATTAACATTGACAAGAAAACTGTTCAACAGATTTTACATAACAATTTCAACATGAAAAAAGTGTAGTCGAAGATGGTGCCGAGACTCCTCACTGCTGAACAAATGGAATTCGAATTAACAATTGTGCTGACATTCTTCAAAACATTGAAAACGACCCAAACTTTTTAGAGAACGTAATAACTTGTGATGAATCATGGGTTTTTTAATACGACCCAGAAAGTAAGCGCCAATCCTTGCACTGGAAGAGCCCCAGTTCACCAAGCCAAAAGAAAGCATGACAGAGCAAATCCAAATTTAAAGCAATGATGATTGTTTTTTCGACATCCAAGGGATTGTTCACATGGATTGGGTGCCTGAAGGTCAGACTGTTAACCAGGTCTACTACAAGGAGGTTATGACAAACCTTCGTGAATGGGTGAGAAGAAGACCTATAATGTGGAAGAACGGCTCATGGGTTCTACACCAAGACAACGTGCTGGCACACAACGCCCTGTCTGCCAAGATGTTTTTAACGAAGCACAAGATCACTGTGTTGGAACGTCTACCGTACTCACCTGACCTAGCTCCATGTGACTTTTTTTTATTTACAAAGATGAAGTCTGTGTTACAAGGAACCAGGTTTGAGTCCGTAGATGCAGTGAGGACAAAAGCAACGGAGCTCATGAATAAGCTATCAGAAGACAACCTGCAGCTTTGCTACCAACAGTGGAAGATTCGCATGGAGCGGTGTAGGGATCAGGGAGGGGAGTGCATTGAGGGTGACAGCATTTCTGTTGTATAATTTTTTGTATGAAAAGTGTTCTAACATCAGTCTGGTTATTTTATAGCCACATCACATATACAACAAGTAGCATAATGGCAGAACTTAATAACTGTTATTACTTACTCCATGGAGCAGAGTCCTTCTTGAGAAGCTAACCGGTTTGCAGCTAGTCAAGAAATTCCCGCATTTTATGAAACCCAAAGGTTCATTACCGCATTCACAAGTGCCCGCCACCTTTCCCTATCCTGAGCCAGCTCAATCCAGTCCATACCCCCACATCCCACTTCCTGAAGATCCATCTTAATATTATCCTCCCATCCATGCCTGGGTCTCCCCAGTGGTCTCTTTCCCCCAGGTTTCCCCACCAAAACCCTGTACACGCTTCTCCCCTCCCCCATACGCACTACATCCCCCATCCATCTCATTCTTCTTGATTTTATCACCCGCACAATATTGGGTGAGGAGTACAGAACATTAAGCTCCTCATTATGTAGTTTTCTCCATTCCCCTATTACCTCATCCCTCTTAGGCCCAAATGTTCTCCTCAACACCCTATTCTCAAATACCCTCAGCCTACGTTCCTCCCTCAATGTCAGCGACCAAGTTTGAAACCCATGCAAAACAACATGCAAAATTGTAGTTCTTTATATCTTAATCTGTATATATGTTTACATTATATATTCATATATAAATAATGGTTGGTATTACTGACAAATTGTTACCATATGTACAGATAAAAAATTATAATTAAGAATGCAATGTTTTTAGTTGAATCATCCCAGAAACATTTTTAGGTGAAAAACTGAAACTCCTGTAATATACATTTTAACATTATATATGAATACAGTGTAAACACATGTTGGGATCCCAGACTTTTTTATAACATCAAAAGGCATTGTTATAACTGAGTATCTTACGTACATTGTATGCTGTCATATTCAGCCTGATGATGACTTTACTGAAACGCTAAAACACTAGCCACCATATTTTTAATAAACCAGTTGTGCTGACTGAGGTACCCTCTAATTTGATTTCTCTATGTTACACACAATGGGATGACCCAGATGGAGATTTCAGTATGTCCCTTGTTTCATAACCTTTTGGCGCTGGAATTATTTTTTTAATTTTAGCACACCCTCTATATAAAATGTGAATAAAACAGGAACCAAATATGTTAGATTTATGAAACAAACTGCATTTTGAAGAGGAAAAAATGGAGAGTATGTACCATGTTTAAAATATTCAGTACCTATATTTGTTGAATAAATATATAAAATGCAATGTTTAGAGGTTAGCGGTGCGGTACGACCACTATAGACATCGTTAGGCGTCAAAGGGTTAAACTAGTTAACAGCCCACACAGGATATGTTAAGGAGTTGTATACAGTTAGTTTAACAATCTCTCCACCTTTTAAGGACTGGGTATTTTACAATATGTGGGCCACAGATTGAGTTACCCCTGCCTTCCAAGATAACACATTTAGTAAGTATAATCTATGCTTTATTCAAAACGTATGTGGTTTGACTTTTGTACTCACCAAATTCTCTTTGAATATTCAATTCCCTTTGCAAGCATTTGGTGCTTACAGACAGACCCATATTTCCTTTAATATTCAGAAACATACAGTCAAGACATGCCTTCTTTGTGGTAAAAAGTTGTGCAAATTCTGTAAGATTGTAATAAATGACAGATGATACCTGGTCAGTCTCATTGCAACAGTATTTGTGTATTCATAATGTTGTGCATGTGAAGGTTGAAAATATAGCAGTTTATGTTAGTCTCAGCAATACAGTAGCCTTGACTGTCAAAAAGCAGTGAATGTATAGACATGTCCATACTCCACAAATATCGAAGAAGGTGCTGAGCACTAGTATGGGATGTTTGTATCATCATTCTTGGCTGCTACCATTGAATGAGCTGTCATGTCCTGATAAAGCCATTTCTGTTCTCCCTTATTCCCCCTGAAGTGCTCATCTCATATCTACTATCACTATTCATCTACTTTGTCTTTATATTGTGGGTCTGTCATGTACAGAAACATGGAATGTTGCACTATGGTACCAAAGTGACTCTTCTTACAAGTGAACATGTGTTGCAGATTATGTTTGGGTGGAGGGAGACTTGTGTGAGGTGGCCATGGAGCTGCATAACCCATTGCCATTTGAATTGAAAGTACTGAATATGGTGCGTACCTTCAGTGTTACAAATGTAATGCTACACAGTGGTGACATGGTGTGAATTTATGTTGTTTGGTGATTAACTTGTTTGTACTGTGGTGCATTTCTGCCTACTGTACTGTTCTGGTCTTTCTGGTCATGCACCGTATCATTTTTTTCTCTGGTCACTGATGAAGAAAATTTTACTTCAAGGTTGTTCTGGAATAAGCTTCAAAGGTTGTGTCACAGGAAGTTACATAATATGTCCAGACATTTTTTGAATAACCATATATGTTGGCAAAAATGTGTACCTACTGAAAGATGGTGTTTAGCAACAGCTGTGCCTGAAGGCACCAAAGTATCACCAGGTTCAGTATATGTTTGGCTTCCTAGGTCTTTGAAGTTACTGTGTAAATATTTATTTTTATTATAAGTTATGTATAAATTAAAGTGCATAAATTAGAAATCTAATTAGAGTTTTTGCAGAAACAAACATATCAGTAATATTAACCATTATGTAGATATACTGTATCAAGAGACTTTGTTGCAGCGCCTTCTTACAACAGGGGCAGTTTTTGAGAGTTTACCAACTTCTTTGTCATTACCACCAGAATCAGGCCCACACCCTGTAATTTTGCCTGGAACACCAAAAGAAGTTGGTGAACTGGAAGTCTTGGGTAAGTGACAATATTTGATTATATTTAAGGTTCACATCTAAATCATTTTGCATAATGAACATTTAAGGATGTATGCAGTCACTTAATACACAAATGCTATGTACTTCAGTGAACAAATTTCACATTCTCCCTATCACCTTTCCCTCTCTACAAAATATAATTTCTAGTGTTTTGGTTGTGTTTGCATTGGAGCTCAAAAAACATCTGCATCGTTATTTGATGTGGCCTTCTAGCAACATATCCATGTGAATTTTGAGATTTTCATATCAATGTAATCGAGGTTCTTGTCTTCTGTATTGTGATGCTGCATTGCTGGGTAAGATGTTCTGATCATTTCAAAGGAATGTTTTTCCTTCATCTTCAAGGTTTCAAGGTTCATCTCCCACACCTACTAGTAGGCTCACCACCTTTAAATCCACTGGTCAGACCTTTCCTATATATCCCTGCTTCTCAGTCCTCACTGGCATTCTTTATGAACCTTGAGCTCCTGAAGATGAAGGCAACACATTCCTTCAAAATGTTGGGAGCCACTTGCCCAGCAATGGAGTCACATGTTCCAGAAGTCCAGAGTCATTCCAAATTATGCATCACCTCTCCAAATTGTATACTGTGAACTGTAGAGCTTAAAGTTGATTTAATGTTGCAGTTTCAGATTTCGGTGATAGTTCATCAGTTTAGTCCTTTGTGCACATTTAGAATAGGAGATTCTTTTTTGTAGTTTGTTGTATAAGGTATTCCTAATACTAACATTTTCCCTGTGACCTGCGAAGAATGTGTAGTAGAACTGAAGGTGAAGCTTCATACATTCTTCTGCTCTGGTTGCTTTAATCCCAAGGAAAGAGCCTCCAGTCCATACTGGCTATGCTATGGTTGGGCCTCAGAGCCACTGTGGAGAAGGTGGCAGAGTGAAAAATTCCAGCTCTTATCATATTCATTTTATTTATATAATTGTGGATAATTATGCCTGTATAGCTGGAGATTGGCTAACAATATGCATGAAGTGGTATTAAGGTATAATGAAACAAATGATTGCTAATTTACAAACATCTGTGACTCTGAAGGTATAAAAAAACCCACTGTATCAATCATTATTGTAGTTGTTTTCTGACTTTTGCTCCAAGAGTCAGTGTTTGAATTTCTGTAAATGATAATGCAGTAATAATATTCAAATTTAATGTTTTGTTGACCATGCATCGTGATACATCCATGCAATAAGAACCAACAGGATTTCTATTTACTTTCAATTTACTTCAGTAATTAACCTCTACATGTTTCGAGCAGGCTTACTGCTCATCATCAGGAGGTACTACTCTGTATATACAACACTTGGTATATGTCATGCATTTATCTTGACTGACTTTTGGCAGGATCGGGGTGGAACCAGTACCACCCAGATCTTGCCAACAGCCAGTCCACATAAACGCATGACATGTACCAACTGCTATATATACGAAGTAGTACCTCCTGATGATGAGCAGTAAGCCTGCTCAAAACATGTAGAGGTTAATTATTGAAATAAATTGAAAGTAAATAGTGCATTCTGTTGGTTTTTATTGTACAGATAATAATATTGAGTTCCATCTATATTTGTTTCAGGTTATTCTACTCATACACTGGGTGTAAAATCCAACTGCAGGTTACGTCATATTGGTGGGTTTCCACATCCTCAGTACTCAGTCGATGTTATACCTGCCCTTCCTAAAATGCAGGTACATTGTGTTGTCGAAACTGAAGTTTCAAGCTTCATCTACCATTGATGTAAGAGTATTCCTGAGTCATCTCTGCCTAATGCCATGATAGTGCTGTAATGAAATGGTTTCTAAATGGACTATTCATTTAGAATTATATATACCAAATTGGTTGCTTTTGTGTTGTGTCATAGAGAGAAAGGGCACGGTGATGTGTAGCGTACAGTAAAGTAGACAGCCAGGTAACTGTAAAAAACTGATCTGATCTTTACTGTGTCTTGAACTTCAGTTTATAACAAATGATGGACTAATTAGATAACATGGTACAGACAGTAGGTAGTGGGTAGGGAAGTGTCACAGAACCATGCCAATGAAGCTTCTCGTCATGATGATTGTAGGTATGTGTAACTGAAGTCTATGATATAAAAACGGTATTGGTAGTGAATTTTTTTTTGGAACTAAATGCTGTTAATTTACAACCCAATTTTCCAGCCTGTTCACAGCCTGTGAGAGCGAGAACTGCTGGTACATAGTGGTGGAGAAATTAGTATATGGCTGTAGTGTTGGTTAATTTTGTGTGCTTTTGCTCATTGTATTTGTTAGTGTGCAGTAGTAACAAAATTATTAAAAGAGGATTGGTGTTTGTAAAGGAACCTTCTCTTCTGGCTGCTAATTATAAAGATGTAAAATACACTGTTGGAAGGCATATTCTGCTCATTGATTGCCCATCGACGAGCTCCTTCCCTGAGTCAGCTTATGTTTGCTTGACAGGTTAAACACATGACACAAAGATGCTGAACTCTCAGCATATGGCATGTAGGCAAGTAGTCAGTGGCTGGGATCCATTTTATGAGATATCACGAGGGACTGGTCACAGAGGGTTGGGAAGACATAATGATTGGATTGAACTGGCGAGCATAACAAGTGAACAGGCGAATAGCTTTGCATCTGAGAACTACTGGAAGAACTGGAGGTTTAAGCATGAATTGTTCATGGCATGCCCTTGCTTGGGCAGAGGCTGGGAAACTGCTCAAATTCGTGTACCTATTGACCATAGTAAGTGACAGCAGCCACCACAGTACGTGACATTAGACCACGGACCCATCCAGTCATATTCTCCCTGAGTCTTTGTCATTGTTGTCATCATCATTCATTTTTGTTTCTGACAGTATGGTTCATTCAGTGTAAAAAGCTTTTTCTTCTTCTCTTGTATCTGTGTCTTGTTTTTTCTTACTTGGTGTGTGTATCTCACTGTTAATCTCTCAAGTGGTATGTGTTTACCTGTATTATTTTTTAAAATTCTGCCAGGAATCCTACCCTTATCCATACGTAATGCATGTCGTTACCAATTCTGCCACCCTTTCTGATATTATATTGAGATATTGTCTAGTGTCCTGGTTGTGCAGTCTTTTTCCACTGAGTCTTCATTCATGATTATGCTACACCACATTATCTCACTGTTTGACCAAAATTGTAAAGTAACCTAATAAACCAACAATTCTTTTTTTGCTAATCATAACTTAGGTGTTCCATCTTTAATACAAGCTAATATAATTTTGTTTTTTCAGGTCTTGACATCTCTGCCAAAAAGTGCATCATCAGGTTCTTTAGGAGACACATTGACAGTGGTGACAAGTACAAACTTAACTTTATATGCTGGAGAGAGGTATTGCATAAAGTTATTTGCATTTATCATGATTAACCACTTCTTAATGAAGTAAAGAAGAATGTATCATATGAAGACCATATCCATCAATTCGTATGTGACGTACTATCAGTAGCTAAGCCATTTGGAAGATTTTCGTGAAATTCAGTATGAGAGCCCTTTAAAATTCTACAAAAAGTTATCAAGCATACATTAGTTCTGTGAAAGTTGGCCAAGTGACAGTGTATTTTATGGAAAGGCATAAATGAATTTCTACATGTACCTTCCATATTTCTTGCTTGATTTGGGTGAAACTGTATATGGAAGATCTCTACGCGCTGCATTTGAGCAGTTATGACAATAGATACAGTGAAAGCCATACTTTTACTCAGTGGCATAAATGAAAAGTTGCCCATATTTACTACATTTTGTGTCTGACTTGGATATCGGTACAGAAGATATCCACAAAAATTAATTGCCCAATTGTTAGTTTTGAGAAAATTAGCACACTAGAAGTCATACTTTACTTAAAGGAACAAATGAATTTGTCTGTAGTTTCCACATTGATTGTCTGATATGTGTGCAGTCTGGTATGAGGGATCTGCATGTAATGTTGTTGAGCACTTTTGAGTTATGTGGAAAATAGACTGTTCTTATCTTATGGGCATAATTGAATTTATCATGCAGGTACCATGCAACTGCATGGCACTTTCAAAGTATAAACATTTTGGTAAATTCTGTGTGGTACATGACAGAGTATGCCATTTGCAACCTTGATAGATACAAGAGTGACTAAACTGCACACCTTATTAACCCTTTGTGGCTGAACAGGAAAACACTGTCCCAGTAATAAATGCCCTCAACGGCCAAAAGGGAAAATATGATCTTGCAACGCCATGTCATCTTTAACATTTTCTGCATTTATAATTACACATCTCTTCTTCACAATATTTGTCTAAAAGCTTGTATAGGCATAAAAGATTGTGTGAAGTTTAATTATAATTAAAATTATCACTCATAATATTTAGTTTTACTTACTACTGTTTTTCCAGCAATCATGAATTATTCACAGACATCTCCAAGCAGTGGTTCTTTTATTTTCTTCGTATGGGTGAAGTGAAGCAAATACACACATGTAAAGGGCCTTTGACAAGTGTAATTTATTCCTTTTTGGGTAATTCCCCGGCGTCTGAGATTTAATTGCCGACGTTTCGGAACTCACTATCGGTTCCATCTTCATAGGCAGGTGAATGAAGTATTCACCTGCCTATGAAGAT
>Ga0123355_10004123_pt1 | contig 21061 bp, 22 predicted proteins | sample TergutEmb28metaG_3_FD_89872 | JGI IMG/M metagenome (GOLD analysis project Ga0123355, IMG submission 89872) | Embiratermes neotenicus P1 segment gut microbial communities from Petit-Saut dam, French Guiana - Emb289 P1 | ecosystem: Host-associated > Arthropoda: Insects > Digestive system > Gut ...
ATGGAGGATTGTATCCCAATCATCAATGGTTTCTGGCACAGCAAAACCAAAATCATCCAACCAGTCCTGACGTATCCACATACCACTCCAAGGATGGCTAGGTACTATATCAATCATGATAACGGCCAGCATACGGCCAAAGTCATCCATAAAACCTCTGTTAATCTCTTCGGCAAGTGGATGATGATTACGCAACCACTCGATGTTAGGCATAAAACCGGCATTGTAATAAGGGGTTAAGTCTATAGCTATCCCGTCTTGAACAGCTTGCGCTATCCCACCAGGGTAATGGTTATGCCCATTCCAGAAAATGTGCGGAAGGTCGTCAGCAGCAATACGCAGCATAAAGTTGTCAGCCTCAGAACCCACCGGAGGATGGAAGAAGTTTACAACCACATTCGTGCGTCTTTCTGCTTCCTGGAAAACTTCGCTCTCATCCATGGTTGTCATAATAGTAGAGTTGAATGGGAACCAAATTTCAATTTCAAGGTCACCTACGTTATCTACTATAGGAAGAATAGTAGCATTTATTCCATTTAAATACCTGCTGGTATCACGGGTATCCCATGCAACCGGGCTAAGGTTAAACGGACGGCCATTGTTAGTATCTGCACCTTCTGGAGGGGCTTCACGTACATCAACAGCATCGGGTGCATCTGCAATAACAGGCGCATCTGCCGGAGTTGTAACAGCTGGTGTATCACCTGCTGGGGCATCCACTTCGGCGGGGGCATTATTAGTTTGACAAGCAGCCAAAATAATAACACCAATCACTAACACAAAAAGTAAACTAGCAAATTTCTTCATGACTTCATTTGCCTCCTTTTTCCAAATCATAATATGTATATCGTTCCTTTTGGCTGGTCTAGTCCAAAACAACAAAACACAGCCCTTACCGATATGTGCTGTTAGTGTAATACGAATGTAACAATTGCACAATTGCAACAATAAACAAATAACCTTTTATTTTAAAAGTGAATTTTGTGCACATCGCATAGATGTCTTGAATTTCTTGATTTCACCTGTTCCAATTTCATTTTTATGCTTAGCGACAAAACCAACTGAAAATTTTCTTCAAACTGCTTCTACAGTTGCTTTCACTGGAAAGCTTATGTTATACTTTACGCATAAATCCAATTCTAAATGCGAAAATATAGAGGTAATCATGTCAAATAAAATCCATAAGGCAAAAAAAAATCAACAAGAATCAGAATCTATAAAATCAGTACTATTAGACGAGGCTTTAAGTTGGGGTAAGATGATCGTATTTGTCGTCATAATGGCAGTGCTTCTTAACCAATTTATCATTGTTAATGCTTCCATCCCAACCGGATCTATGGAAAGTGTTATCATGCCCAACGACCGAATTGTTGCTTTTAGGCTTTCTTATTTTTTTACTGATCCAGCCCGCTATGACATAGTCATATTCCGCTACCCGGACGACGAGACTCAACTATATGTAAAGCGTATCATAGGCCTTCCTGGTGAAACGGTTACTATCAGAGATGGTTTGGTTTTTATAAATGACTCTCTGGTTCCTTTGCGAGATGATTTTATAAGAGAAGCCCCACGGGGGAATTATGGCCCATTTTATGTGCCGGAAAATAGTTTTTTCATGCTTGGAGATAATCGTGATAACTCTGAAGATTCCAGATCATGGATAAACCCTTTTGTCCATCAAGATGGAATTTTAGGGCGAGCGATTTTCAAATACCATAGAGGCTTTGCTATACTGCATTGCTAATAACCAATTATCTAATCTAGGAGGAACAAAAATGGCAAAAGTAACAAAAGATATGTTGATAGGCGATATTTTGCGCCAAGATACTGGAACAGGGATAGCCGAGATTTTAATGCGATCTGGTATGCACTGTGTTGGATGCCCTTCTGCTGCAAGAGAAAGCTTAGAGCAGGCGGGAATGGTTCATAATATTGATGCTGATGCGCTTGTAGAAGAAATTAATTTATATCTGCAAACTGCATAAGTCAATTCAGGCTCTGACAAAAAACGAAATAGCCATCCAGCCATTTTGATATCGGCTGGATGGCTATTATTCATTTGACCTCCTTAATTACTTCTCATTTCACTTATCAAGTCTACCTTATTTGGAGAATAGCCATTTTTGATATAAAAACCCGTCGTTGCGTTGCCTACAAAAAGCCTTTCTTCCAAACTGAGTTGTCCTTGCCCTAAGCTTGCTGCCAAATATCCTCCATTGAAATTATCCCCTGCCCCAGTGGTGATTATCGGGTTTTTACAATATTGCTGCAACACTATTGCAGTACCTTCATTGATAGTAGAAGCAACTGCAAAGTATGGGGTATGTACAATCAATTCATCTAATCCTGTCCGCTGACGTACATAATCCACATCTTTTTCTGCATTTTCTGATTTTTCCCAGTTAAAATTGCGACCATAATAGGAAAATAACAGTGCTGCCTCATGCTCATTAAGGCTTAATGTCATAGGCATTTGCGGGTTAAGATCGGCTAAAATTTTCAAAGTATGTTCCAACGACTGCTGGTCTCGTTTGCGAATATCCGCAAAATCAAAGAACATTCTTCTGCAGCGGCCTGTTATCAAATAATTTTCGCATAATTTAACAATGAGATCATCAAAAGCAGGGATCTGCGACCAATAACCAATTGCAACTATATCTGCATCTAAGGCCTTTGCAAGCTTTTTGTCAGGTAATGCCGCTATAAGCGTACTCCAATTAAAATCCATTGTCTCTTCTATATATGGAAGCATCAGCTTCCCGTCAGTGAATTCAAATATCTGACAAATCGCTGGATCGGCTACGGAAATTGCAACATATGTTTCTTGAAATTCCCTAAAAACCTGATCAACTGATTCCTTTCCAAACATACCGATTAACGTTGGATTGCCTCCCAATTTTCCTACTGCCTTCCCGGTATTTGCGGTAAAACCTCCATAAGATCGGCGTTTACGAATGATTTCGTTAGCATAGCCGCCTTCCCCACAGTCGTGAACCGACTTAGCAAAGTCCCGCATTTTATCAAACAGCTTATAATCTGTCCGGTTAGTGCGTTTGGATAATACCTGCCATACTTCATCAACAAAGCCATCAATACCCAAAGTAATTTGCCCTTCAAGGTTATCAAAGTAGTTACTTATACGTTCAACATTCATGAAAGTCCCTCCTTCACTTATTAATATCCGGATTATACCGCAGTTTGACTTCTTCTACTATATACCGTAGAATATTTCCCGGGGAAATGACTCCGGAGGTAGATATGGAATATAAATATGAAACCCATATGCATACATCAGAAAGTAGTGGATGCGGGTTAAGCAAAGCGGCTGCACAAGTGCAGGCTTATAAAAAACGTGGCTATCAAGGTATTATTATTACCGACCATTTCATTAACGGCTATTCTACTTGTCCTAAAAACAGCCGCATTTCATGGGAACAAAAAATGGAATATGTAGTTTCGGGTTATCAATCTGCAAAAAAAGAAGGGGATCGCCTGGGGTTAGATGTCTTTCTTGGTTGGGAATTTACTATCAGAGGTTCAGACTTTTTAACATACGGTTTAAGGTGGGATTTTTTAATGGCCCATCCTGACCTTCACAAATTAGATGTGCCAGAATACAGTACCCTTGTACGAGAAAATGGTGGATTTCTGGCTCAAGCACATCCATATCGGGATGCAGCTTATATTCAGCACAAACTTCCTGTAGAGCCTCAATATGTAGACGCTATTGAAGTCTATAATGATTCTGATTCAAATAATACAAATGCAAAAGCTTTAGCTTTTGCGAATAAACATAACCTGCCCATGCAAGCAGGCAGCGATTGTCATAGTGCCCACACCGCCTTTACTAGCGGGATAAAGCTTAGCAAGCGGGCAAACAACATCTACGACATCATTGACGCTATCAAAGGTCGCAATATAGAACTTATTTTACATTAAAACTAAGGAGGTCAATATGATTTGTAGCAATTGTGGCAGCGACTTAAAAGAAGGCCGAAAGTTTTGCGAAGAATGTGGTGAAACCATAGAACAAACCACCACCAATGCATCGACCGCTTCAAGAAAGGCTCGTTCCAAAACATATAGCAAATCAAAAACATATCTTATCATGATTCCTTTAGTACTGATATTAGCCGCAGGTACTATTATAGCCGCTTTTTTACTTGGCCCACTACTACAAGAATCCGTACAAAATGGAAGTAATATTGCCAAAATAGAATCTGACATGGATGGGTTATATCCTCTTGACACTGCCATAGCTTTCTTAACTTATGTCCAGCAAGGACATTATACGGAAGCGCATGCACTTATTTGGGGAGACTTTCCCATATATCTTTACGAAATTGAAGAGGAATACAGAGGCATTTTCCAATCACTAAATTATAGCAATGTTTCTGAGGCTATAGAAGGCCGTCAAATAGCCGTAACGCTTACAATCACGGCTGTGGATTTTGCTGCGGTTATGGATGAAGTAATGGCTGAGGCAGAAGCTTTTTATTCCATTTTCCCAGATGCTACTTTTGAGGAATTGATGCGACAGATTGACATCATGCTTATGTTAGGTATGACTGCTGCTGATGCCCCTTTAACCAGCAATGAAATTACCATGCATCTGGAGATGATTGAGGGCAGATGGATGATTTTAGCAAATAATATACTTGCCGATGCAGTTACAGGCGGTATGCTTTCTTTCGCAGAAGCAGTTGAAGAATTAAACTAAATTAATCTACATATGTGAGGCACTAAGAAAATATCTTAGTGCTTCTTTTTTTGCCTGTATATATCCCTCTCTATTAGGTAAAAATAACCATAACGATATTAAGCAGGAGTTGTGGCGAAGATGCAAAAAAAAGAGAGAGTTATTCTTATTCAAGGTGATGATACTAAATGGTACGAGCAAGCCATTTTTATCGTCAACCCAAATACAAGCGAAATCCCTACTGACTTTGTGGCCGAAGCTGAAAAAATAATTTACAATTATAAAAATAATATTAATGATTTCAAAACAAACATTGGCATTGCATATGATTCTGTGCCCTTCTACTCTCCTAAATTATCCCGATTATCCAAATGGGCTAAATTTTTCAAAAGCAAGCTTTTTGATTGGGTTCTTAACATCTCTATGGCCATCGGTTGTATTATTTTGGCTACAATAATTGCCCTTGGCTTATTCAATTGAATGTTAATAAATGGAACTAAAAATTTTATTAAAATCTATTGACCAATTGTTACAAAAATGTTAAGATTCTTTCCGACGAACAATTAGAGGAGAGATTCAAATGATTAATATAGTCAATAAATATCAAAAACCAATTTTGTTTATGCTGCTGTTTGGAATGCTTTGTGCTATCAATCCTCCGTTTACCTATGCTTATGCGAGTGTTGGAGACTTATCAGATGAATACATATATGAGTATGAGCAAGTAGAAGAAGAAAAATCAATAAATAATATATTAGAAATAGTCGAGTCAGAGAAAAATGGATTGGCAGAATCTTTTTCAAATGAATACCTTCCAAAGGAAGAAGAAACAATTATTGAAGAACCAACTGAAGAAGATACTGTTATTGAAGAAGAAATAGAAATTTTTCGTCCTGTTTACTATAGAACTACAGCTAATTTACGTTTACGGACTGGCCCATCACTGGATGCCGACATAATCCGCACTGTATCCAGTAATGGTATAGTACGAGTATATGATCGTCTTGATGGCGAATGGTTTTCTGTATATCACAATGGAACTATGGGGTATATGAATGCTGAGTTTTTAGAATATATCCCCGACCTTGATGCATTTTTAGAATATCTTGAAGAATTGCGATCTGCTATCCCAGCGGTGGAATTAGTTGATTGGTGGGATGCACGTAATACGATTATCAGAACCGGTGTTACCTTACATATTACAGACGTACGTACGGGCATAACTTTTAATGTAAGAAGTTTCTCTAACGGTAACCATGCTGATGTAGAAACGGTTACACAGGCAGATACAGATGCTATGCTTCGTGCCTATGGCGGACGTTGGAGCTGGGATACCCGTCCTATCTGGGTTACTGTAGATGGTCGTACTTTTGCAGCTTCTATCAATGGTATGCCTCACGCTGGTAGCACAATCTCCGGCAATGGTATGAATGGTCATGTTTGCATCCACTTCTTAAATAGCCGCACTCACAGTGGTAATCGGAGCCATGAGCGTGATCATCAAAACTCTGTACAAGAGGCGTATAGGGCTGGTAATCGATAAATGTTTGTTTTATATTAAATGGCATATGATCCCGGTAGATTTTTCTGCCGGGTTATTTTATTGCTAACATTCTGCCTTTGATGATAGTGTCAAAACCAGAAAAGTAACACGAGCTTTACAAAGTTGCATATGCTGCTGAGCCAATGTATAATTTGATTGTATTCAATCTATACATACAAGCCATTTTAAAGGAGAGTATACATGCTGCCAAATTTTGATTTTACAGAACCGCTAACTATTATTATTTTGATCTTGATAGGTATTTGTGTAGTCATTGCCGCATTTATTTCTATGTGGAAAAAGGTTCCTCAAGATAAGGCGATGGTCGTCACTGGCCTTAAAAAGCGTGTTATATCCGGTGGTGGCGGCATGGTCTGGCCTTTATTTGAGCGCACGGATCGTATTTCTCTGGAAAATAAAAAAATCGAGGTACGCATAAGCGGTGCTTTGACAGAACAAGGGGTTGGCATCAATGCTGACGGTGTCGCTGTTATTAAAGTAAAAAGCGATAAGGAATCTATCCTTGCGGCTTTAGAGCAGTTTAATACTGGCAATGAAGTTAAAACGATTGAGGTTATCGCTGGTATTACCAAAGATGTACTGGAAGGCAAGCTTCGTGAAATCATCTCTAAAATGACTGTTGAAGAAATTTATAAAGATCGTGAAAAATTTGCATCCGAAGTCCAAAGTGTTGCAGCTATGGATTTGGCTGAAATGGGGCTGGAGATTAAGGCATTTACAATCCGTGATATTTCTGATGACAATGGTTATTTGCAAGCCCTTGGACGTAAACGTATTTCCGAAGTTAAACGTGACGCTATGATTGCCGAAGCGGAAGCAGGCAAAGAAACCAAAATCCGTACTTCTGAAGCCAACCGCCAAGGGGAAAGTGCTCGTTTGGTAGCTGAAACCCAAATTGCCGAGGCTGCTAAAGAGAAGGATCTAAAAGTTCAGGCTTATCGTAAAGATCAAGAGGCCGCTAAAGCTGCTGCCGATCTGGCATATGAGATTGAATCCAACAAAGTAAAAAAAGAAGTAACAGAAACACAAATGCAGGTGGAAATCACCAAAATGCATAAAGAAATTGAACTCGCAGAGCAGGAGGCGCTCCGCAAAGAACGTGAGCTTGAAGCAACTGTTATAAAACAATCTAATGCAGAAAAATATAAAATCGAAAAAAATGCTGAAGCCCAAAAATATCGGGAGATTCAGGATGCCACAGCCCGTTCCGAAGCGATCCGCTTAGAAGGTATTGCCCGTGCAGATGCGAAGCGGCTGGAAGGTATGGCTGAGGTAGATATTATCCGTGAAAAGGGCATCGCAGAAGCGGATGCCATGCTTAAAAAAGCTGAGGCATTTAAGCAATATAATGATGCGGCGGTTACTCAGATGATTATTGAGCGCCTGCCCGATATGGCAAGAGCTGTGGCCGAGCCTTTAGGCAAGACAGAAAAGATTGTCATTATTGACCAGGGTGGCAAGGCTGGAGAAGGCGGCGGTGCTGCTAAGGTATCCGGCTATGTTACGGATATTATCACCACTTTGCCTCAAACTGTGGAAGCACTGACAGGCATTGATGTGTGGGAAAAAATCCGAGGGATTAACAAAGATCAGGGTTCATCAGAGGGTGCAGATAATTTATGAAAAAAATTGTTGTGATAGATGGTCAGGGCGGCAAGCTTGGCCGGCTTATTATCGAACAGCTTAAGGCATCTGCCTTGGCTGGTCATTTTGAGATAACAGCTGTTGGCACTAATAGCATAGCCACAGCGACTATGTTAAAAGCTGGGGCAGATAACGGGGCTACCGGAGAAAATCCTGTAGTAGTAAACTGTAAAAATGCAGATATCGTTGTAGGACCCATTGGTATAGTGGCGACAGATGCCCTCCATGGCGAGGTAACTGCGGCTATGGCAATGGCTATAGGAGCCTGTCGGGCGCATAAAATCTTGGTGCCTGTCAGCCGATGCCGCATAACTGTAGTTGGCGTCGCCCCCGTACCTGCTGCTGAGCTGGTTAACATAACAGTTAAGGAAGTATTAAAATTAATTGGAGCTAATGACAATGGCTAAAAAAACTGTACACCAATTAAAAATTGAGCATCTGCGATACCCAAACAAGGGTATCGCATTTTTAGGTGATGATGAAGTAACCGTTAAACACGGGCTGCCAGGGCAGCTGGTAGAGGCTGAATGCAGCCGCAAGCGAAAGCAGAAAATTGGGCATATTTTGCAAATACTTGAACAGGCACCTGAGGAAATAAAGCCTTCGTGTCCTGATTTTAATATTTGCGGCGGATGTTCTTTTCTCAATATCCCTTACGAATATGAGTTAGAACTTAAAGGCAAAATGGTGTCACAGCTTTTGAAAGATATATGTACAGAGGACAAGCTATTTAACTTTGGCGCAAATTGCGCAGAAGTTGTCCCCTCCCCTCATGTTACCGGATATCGCAATAAAATGGAATTTTCCTTTGGAGATTATAGCAAGGATGGCGGGTTAGCTTTAGGTATACGCAAGCGAAACCGCTATTACGAAGTGACCGTACCTTCACAATGTGCGCTTATCCCTGATGATTTTAAAATTCTCGTAGATTCTACTTTGGAATACTTTCGTCAAACTGCTGAGGCTTTTTATCATCGGATGCGTCATACGGGTACGCTACGTTATCTAGTGCTTCGTCGTGGTGAGTTTACCGGGGAGCTCTTGATTAATCTGGTTACCACATCTGGATTGGATCAAAGCCATGTAGAGGAATGGATGGGTAGGCTGTTATCATTGTCTGCTGAAGATAGGCTTAATGGCAAAATTACAGGGATTCTTCATACGATAAGCGATTCCCTATCCGATGCTGTCGTGCCAGAAGATGTGCGAGTGCTTTGGGGACGCAGTCATTTTTATGAAAAAATCTGCAATCTTACTTTTGGTATATCTCCATTTTCATTTTTCCAAACTAATTCTGCCGGGGCGGCGCTGCTGTATAACACTGTTGCAGAATTTGCCGGGCATGGCGAAATCGTTTATGATCTCTACTGCGGCACCGGTACGATTGCACAGGTGCTTGCGCCATATGCAAAAGAAGTAATTGGTATAGAATTAGTACCGGAAGCCGTCATTGCGGCAAAAGAAAATGCCCAGATAAATAATATTGATAATTGCCGCTTTATTGCAGGAGATGTGCTAAAAATTTTGGAGGGAAATATCAATGATGGCGGCCAGGAGCTACCTGTACCTGATGTGATGGTACTGGATCCCCCTCGAGATGGCATACATCCAAAGGCCTTAACTAAATTGATTGCTTTAAACGTGCCTAAAATTGTTTACGTTTCCTGTAAGCCTACATCTCTGGCCCGGGATTTGGTTGCCTTCCAGGAAAGTGGATATCGCATAACAGATTTACGGCTTCATGATATGTTCCCCAGAACGCCCCATATTGAAACGGTTTGTTTGCTTGAGAAGCAATCGTAGTATATGTTCCTCCAAGATTTTCTGTGATATAATCGAAGTAATTATGCACTTGAAAGGATAACTCATGCATCGCGATTACCTTCCTATGAATGCTGCCGCTTTAATGGATCGGGTTTTTGATCTGTATAAAGCTACATTTAAAGTTCAGATTGCTTTTTCTATAGCCATTGGTATCATCTCCATTATGCTAATAATGGTTTTAGGCGTTGCCTTGGCTTTTGTTGTTGGTGCCATCGTCACTTCAGCTGCTGCCACTACAGTCTATGGTTTTTATGATTATGAATCGTTGATATTATCTATTGTTATCATTATGCTTGTCCTTTTGCTGCCCCTATACCTAGTGTGGATTTTTTTATCATCTTCGGGGCACATCATCATTTCTAAGCAGGCTTTTTATAGAGAACATATTGCATTTCCTATTGAAGAAACCCTTTCGGCTTTTTTTCGGGTCATGAGTGCTGCTTTGGTTCAAGTCATTTTATCTTTACCCTGGCTTCTCCTTTTAGGCCTGGTTATTTTTTTTGCTGCATCCGGCTTTGTTGATATTTATGATTTTTTAGTAGCTATTCCTCCACTTACGATCGTGTTGGCAAGCCTTATTTTTTTACTGCTATATGTTGTTTATTCCAATATATTTGCGCTCTCGGTACCTGTAGCGATATTTGAAAAGCGACTTTTTTTTACGACGATCACCCGGTCCGTTCAGCTTTTAAAAGGAAATTTTTGGAAAGTTTTAGGTATTAGATTGCTATGGGCATTTCTTGTGTTTTTGATATCCTATAGTGCGCAAAGCCTTATGATAATCATTTTAGCCGCTATAGCTGCACTTGCTGGAAATGTCATTGAATTTGCAGAGCTTTGGTTTGCCACAAGCTCTTTACAAATATATGTATCCCTGATTGTAGGCGTTTTGGTTGGGCCTATGGAGGGGATTATGACTGCCCTCATCTACTTTAATCAAAAGATAAAAAAGGACGGCCTGGATATTGAAATAGGCTTACACCGTCTTTCAAGGAACGCCTTATGATGTCTTTTTATGAAGCCATGCAGGAGGTACTGCAAAGGCCTGAATATGATATTTTAACTGGACGAGCTATTGATTATCAGCAAATCCTAATAGATGCTTTGATAAATGCTATCATAAATTTTTTTGAAGGATTTGAAGGCAGCTACGGCAATACGCCCAATTACAACCTTGAAGTGATCACCTATATTTTTATAGCTGTCGCTGTTTTGCTTTTGCTTATAATCATCGCAGGCATTGCTTATGTGTTGCTCAAAAGCCGTGGCCGAAATGCAGCTGAAGAATTATCCGTCGCATCTATCTTTGACGATGTTGCCAACAAGCGTTTTACCCTGGATGATTTGCTTCGCCTTTCCCGTGAATATGCGGATAAAAAACAATTTCGTGATGCCGTACGTCACCATTATGTGGCTGTATTGGTGGATTTGCATAACAAGAAAACCATACAGGTAAATAAATCAAAAACCAATGCCCAGCTCATCCGGGAGTTGACTTCGGTTTCTTCTCAGTTATCCGCACCTTTTGTGGCAATCGTAGATGCGTTCCATGACACCTGGTTTGGTATGAAGGCATTAGATGAACATCAATACCTTATTTTTACAGCCAATGCGGAGGTGATCCTCCATGAAAAATAATATAGATTTTAAGATCATTTTGACGCTTGCATTGTTTTTAGGGCTAATCTGGGGTGCAAACCGCCACATGCACAATTCCGGATTTCCTAATTACACATCATTTTCCTACGAAAACGCTGGTGTAAGCCTGCTGCATGATACCTTGCAGCACATGGGTTATCCAATTGCTCTGCTGTATCGGCCTGCACAAACGGTTGATATTAACGCTGCTGTGTTTATTATACAGCCTGTCAATCCTCGTATTGACTATGAAATGACCCATGATATTTTACTATGGGTGCGTCGTGGAGGCCGGTTATTTTACCTGGATAACCGTTATCCCACGGCAATGGACCAAATCCTTGATAGTGAGTACCGTGAAGCTATTAGCAGCATGCGGCTATATCAAGTGGGCATGGGCGAGGTAATTACAGGCCCCGCTGATATTGTTGCTAATGCAAATCTGATGGGAAATTACTTTTACGGCGAAGGTATCACCTATATTCTTAGCCGTTGGAATCCTGATCGAATTTACTTTGCAGAATATTACCACGGATTTCATGCCGCCAGTGGTATGTTCAGACAAATGCCACTATGGCTGCGGCTTGTAACTTTTCAAATCATCATTGGGGCAGTGGCTTTAATGTGGCATTTAGGTAAACGTTTTGGCAACCCGATCCCCCTATATGAAGAAATTGAACGGGAAGAAAATGAGCAGGTATTAGTGCTCGCCAGATTATATAAACATGCGAAGAAGTAAAATAGATACAATAATAGGAGGCACAGCTATACAATGGATACACTAACCCTTACCACCCAATTAAAAACTAAAATCAACTCAGTTGTTCAACATCAGGATTCCCTTACTGATCTGGCCCTGACTGCTTTTCTTTCCGGGGGTCATGTACTGGTAGAAGGCGTGCCGGGGCTGGCTAAAACACTATGGGCCCGGACTGTAGCCCAGGCTATGTCCATGGATTTTAAACGGATGCAATTTACCTCAGACCTTATGCCATCAGATATCTTGGGCACTAAGATATTCAATCAGCAGTCTGGGAATTTTGAACTTCGTAAAGGGCCGCTGTTTACACAGTTATTTTTAGCAGATGAAATCAATCGCACACCGCCTAAAACCCAGTCCGCTCTATTGGAAGTAATGGAAGAGAAAGCGATCACTATCGATGGTGCCCGTTATGTGTTGGACGAACCCTTTTTTGTTATGGCCACGCAAAATCCGGTGGAGTACGAAGGCACTTATCCGCTTCCCGAGGCTTTAATGGATCGCTTTATGATTAAAATATCCCTCACCTATCCCGGTGTTGCAGCAGAAAAGCGAGTATTGCAAATGCATCATGAAGGTTTTGATGTGGTGCACCTTGATTCTGGTGCGCCTATTTGTACCCCTCAAGACATCGCCATATGCCGGGCAGAAATTGCTCGAGTAACTGTTGAGGATAGCATAATGAACTATATCGTCAGCATAGTAGAGACCACTCGTCGGGTTAGTGCGGTTATGTATGGGGCCAGCCCCAGGGGATCTGTTGCGTTGCTTTTGGCTTCTAAGGCCTATGCTGCGATGGAAGGCCGGGACTTTGTTATCCCCGATGACGTGCGACAGTTGTGTGTGCCGATTCTTCAACATCGGATTATTCTAAAACCTGAAGCCGAGATGGATGGCATTAAAGCGGATGCAGTCATCGAAAACATTCTGTCACAAGTAAAGGTGCCACGTTAAATGAACATCACAGTATCCAAGCGGTTTGCTATTTTAGCAGGCATTGGTGTGCCGTTGTTATTCGCAACAGGTCTATTGCCTGCGCCCATACCTGCCATTGCATTCTGGCTTTATAATTTGATTATATTTGGCCTGTTGGCAGTGGATTTATATTGCTCGCCATCTGTCTCCTCGCTAACAGTGCAACGGATAGATTCGGAAAAGCTATCACATCAGGCACTTAACCAGATCGCTTTTACCGTGCATAACCCTTCTCACTTTATACTCAACGTCCAAGCTATCGATACGATTAATGATCGCCATTTTACTGTGTCCGAAGAAGATATGAGCCATAGTATCCCTCCCGGAGGCACAGTGACCTTTTCCTATTGTGTCACGCCTTCCAAGCGAGGCGCCTTTATCTTTACACATATACATCTACGAATACATGGATTGTTGGGATTGGGGATTAAACATCATGCCCACCACTGTCCGCTGGAATATAAGGTTTATCCCAACCTGCAAGACTTAAACCGCTTCCGGATTATGACACAAAAAAACCGCCTGCTGCCCCAGGGAGATAAGACAGTGCGGCTATATGGTTTTGGTACGGAATTTGAAAGCCTGAGAACCTACGTAGAAGGCGATGATTACCGTAAAATCAATTGGCCAGTCACTGCCCGGGAAATGCGCCTGATCGTAAACGATTATCAAATAGAAAAAAATCAGCCTGTTTTCCTGATGGTAGACAGCGGCCGCCCGATGAGTTATGACGTTAATGGCTACAAAAAACTGGATTATGCTATTAATGCGGCTTTGGTGCTATCAGATATCGTCAATCAAAAAGGGGATCAATGCGGGCTCCTGACCTTTGATAAAGAAGTGCAAAACCTGATCTCCCCTGGTAAGGGAGAAGTCCACAGAAACAATTTGATGGAAGCGCTTTATCATATCCAAGGCACCCGTGATACTTCCAACTACGAAGCCGCTTTTAGAGCCCTGTGTCAGCGGCAAAAGCGCAGGAGTATCGTTTTTATTTTCACAGACTTCGAGACTTTAGAAGAGGCTAAGGAACTCACTGCACATATATCCTTGCTTAAAAAGCGGCATTTGCCTATCGTAGTCTTTATGAAAAACGAAGAGTTAATCGCTTTAGCCGAACACAATAAAGACGCATATGTACAAGAAGTAGCCCAATCCTTTTTAGTAGAGCGCAAACAGCTATTCCGCACACTAGGTGCCATGGCTATTCCCAATATAGAAACGGCAGCAGAACAATTTTCTGTAGCAGCGGTTAATCAATATTTAACACTTCGCAAAGTATAACGACATACCTGCGAAAGTGACCAGCGAAAATGCCAGCTTAAAATATGGCGATATAGCCATTGGTGTAAAAAAGCCTTCAATCAGGCCTGCCAATATCAGTATGACTACAATGCCGGGGATCAACTCCATCGCTTTTCGTGCGTATTTGATAACCGCATGCCGCCGGGTGTAGCTACCGGGCATTAGCATGGCGTGGCCAATCATAAGCCCGCAAGCCCCACTAATAAAAATAGCAATCAATTCCGGCACACCATGAGGCAAAATTAAGGCCCAAAATATCAAAACATCACGAGGGGTTCCTGTCATGGCAATAAAAGAAGCCAACGCCCCAACAATCATGCCATTATAAAAAAGTATCCAGACCGTACCAACCCCTAATGTAACCCCAAAAGCAAAGGCCATAATGGATACACGGATATTGTTAGTCATAATCACTGCACTCATGAGTGCATAATCCCATACGACCTCACCATCGCCAAAATCGCCGCCAGCAAATTCCCAGGGAAATATCTGATTAAAGCGCTGGATATCCATGGCCACATAAATATATGCAAAAATAGCCCCAGCCATAAATAAAATGGTAGCCAGCGCCACATACCGCCACGCTTGCCGTGATGCGGTCGGAAAACGATGTAAAAAATAATCCTTAACTGATGAAAGGCTCCCCTTCTCCCGCACATAATAGTAGTTATGCGCTACACCGACAATGTGCGTAAGATACGGTAAACAGCTTCCGTTAGGATAATGGGTTTTGGCATAAGCTAAATGATACCCTGCCGCCCTAAAGGCTTCTGCAAAGGATTTAACCTCTATCTGAGACAAGGCGCGTATGCCCTTATGTTTTAACTTTTGATTAAAAGCCTCAAGCTGTTTCCACTGTGGCTCGTTTTTAGCTATAAATTGTACTTCGGTCATCATTATCTCCTATTTTTTAAGGATGTGAATTGTATGAAAACGCATATTGTTTTAACGCCGGCCAATATCGAAATTGAATATCGCTTAGCAGGGGCAGGCTCACGGCTGGCTGCCTTTACTATTGATTTTACTTTGCAAATTATCATGTGCCTGCTGCTTGCAGTAATATTTTTTTGGACTCACGGTGCCTTTGATTATTATACTGTTTTAGCCATCACAGAAGGCTGGGCCTTGGGCTTACTGATTATATCATGGTTTTTAATTTATTTCTGTTATTTTATTGTTTGCGAAATGCTTATGGACGGCCAATCAATAGGTAAGAAGATATTTGGCCTTCGGGTTATGAAAGATAATGGCCAGCCGCTTGGATTACAGGAATCTTTGATACGTAATCTTTTTAGAGCCGTATTGGATATCTTGTATATTGGCCTCTTTTTTATATTATTTTCACCTAAACATAAGCGTATAGGCGATATGGTTGCAGGCACGGTAGTTGTGGCAGAGCACTTTGATGATACCGTAACTCCATTGAACATAAATCAATTGCCTGATCCTAACCATATAAACCGAGCTGGCATAGTGCAACTGCCACATCTCATTTTAAATGTCGATGAACAACACTTGCTTCATTCCTATATGCAACGTAAAATATATCTGTCGGAAGATAGCAAAAAAAGACTGCATTTGTTGTGGGCAGAATACCTCTCCCAAAAATGGCAAATAGATATTGCTATTATAGACGATGATTTATTGGCAGGTTTGTTACAATTAAACCAGGCCAACTATTAAGGGGATGCAAGCAATGGATGCCAGTAATACAGAAAACAAGCTGTTAATACTTTACTTAATTAATAAAATGGATTTACCTTTATCACGCAGCCGTATATCCGATTATTTTACCGAAAACCAATTTATGGACTACTATACCGTACAAGAAACTTTAGCAGAATTAGTAGATTCGCTATACCTGGATGCCGCAATAGATGATAATGTCACACGCTATACCGTAACCGGCGAAGGGCTTCAGACATTAGAATTTTTTGAAAAACACATCCCCATCCCCAAACGTGCAAAAATCAACCAGTTTATAAAAGAGAATCGACGGGACATTAAACGGGAATTTGAAAAAACCGTCATCTTTTTCCACAACACCGTGCATAACGATTTTATAATAAAATGCGGCGTTTACGATGAAGATCAAATGCTGATGGAATTATCGATCTCTGTAGATACCAGAGAACAAGCAAGAATGATTGAAACCAACTGGAACAAGAATGCTAAAACCCTGTACGGTGATATAATACAGACGCTCGTTAGCGTTGTTGAAAACAAGGACGACGAGATTGACGAGTAACAGACCAAAACAAAACCAAATAGAAAGTGCCGCCGGATAAAACCAGCAGGCACTTTTTTTAACGATCAACTGGTCGGAAAATCCGACCAGTTGATCCCTTGACACTATTTAATTTAGTTATTGATTAGTCTTCTTTTCTTTGGTTCATAGCAGCTTGTGCAGCAGCCAATCTTGCAATCGGCACACGGAAAGGTGAACAAGAAACATAGTCCAAACCAATCTCGTGGCAGAACATTACGCTTGAAGGCTCTCCGCCATGCTCACCACAGATACCCAATTTGATTCCTGGGCGGGCTTTACGTCCACCTGCGATAGCCATCTTCATGAGTTCGCCTACACCAGTCTGATCCAGTCTGGCAGTTGGGTCACCCTCGTAGATGTTCTTTTCTGTATAGTCTGCGAGGATACGTCCAGCATCGTCACGTGATAAACCATAGGTCATCTGTGTCAAGTCGTTAGTACCAAAGCTAAAGAACTCAGCGCCTTCAGCAATCTTGTCGGCAATGATACATGCACGTGGGATTTCGATCATCGTACCAACCATGTACTTAATCTTAACGCCAGCGTCTTCAATCAGTTTATCAGCAGTGCGTTTGATGATATCCGCAACGTATTGATATTCTTTTTCGTCACCGGTTAAAGGAATCATGATTTCAGGTACGATATCAAAGTTTTTGCTCTTTTTCACTTCAATAGCCGCTTGAATAATAGCTGTAGCCTGCATTTCTGCAATTTCAGGATAGCTGACAGCCAAACGACAGCCACGGTGTCCCATCATTGGGTTAAGCTCGTGCAGAGAAGATGCAATTGCCTTCAGCTCTTCAACAGTCTTACCCATGAATTTTGCCAAGCTGGCAAAATCTTCTTCTGTATTAGGCATAAACTCGTGCAATGGTGGGTCAAGTAAGCGAATAGTAACCGGACGCTCACCCATGACTTCGTAAATACCAGCGAAGTCTTGCCTTTGGAGTGGAAGCAGCTCTGCCAGTGCAGCACGACGCTCTGCCTCTGTATCAGACATGATCATCTTACGCATTTTAGGAAGGCGGTCAGGCTCGAAGAACATGTGCTCTGTACGTGTCAGGCCAATACCTTCTGCGCCAAACTCCAATGCAACCTTTGCATCATGAGGAGAGTCTGCGTTAGTGCGTACACCCATTGTGCGCACACAGTCAGCCCAGCTCATAAACTCAGCAAAGTCACCGCTGATTTCTGGATCAACCGTCTTGATTTCGCCAAGATAAATAGTACCGGCTGTGCCATCCAAGGAAATGTAATCTCCCTCTTTGATGGTATTACCATCCAGCTCAAAGTATTTCTCAGCATCATTCAATTTAATTTCTTCACAGCCAGATATACAGCAAACGCCCATACCGCGGGCAACAACTGCCGCATGAGAAGTCATACCACCACGCACAGTCAAGATACCTTTAGATACTGCCATACCTTGTATGTCTTCTGGAGATGTTTCCATACGTACCAGGATGATAGGGTCGCCGCTTTCTGACGCTGCTACGGCATCATTAGCAGAAAAATATACTCTACCAGTGGCTGCGCCCGGAGAAGCAGGAAGTGCTTTACCAATTGGCTTAGCCGCTTTTAATGCCGCCGTATCAAAGTTAGGATGAAGCAGCTGATCCAACTGCTTTGGATCTACCTTTAAGAGGGCTTCACGACGGGTAATCAGGCCTTCGTTAACCATATCGATAGCGATTTTAAGAGCCGCATGGGCAGTCCTTTTACCGTTACGTGTTTGCAGGATATAGAGTTTACCCTTTTCTACGGTCATTTCCATATCTTGCATGTCTTGATAGTGACGCTCCAGCTTTTTGGCATAGCTGACAAATTCGTCATAAACGCCAGGCATGGTTTTAGAATTTTTAAGATCACCAAAAGGCTGAGGTGTACGTACACCGGCAACAACGTCTTCGCCTTGTGCGTTTGTTAAAAACTCGCCATAGATTTCGTCAGCACCGGTTGCTGCATTACGAGAGAATACAACACCACTACCGGAATCGTCACCCATGTTACCAAATACCATCATCTGTACATTAACAGCGGTACCCCACTCGTATGGAATATCGTGTTGACGCCTGTAGAAAAACGCACGTGGGTTATCCCAGGATTTAAATACGGATGTGATAGAAGCATAAAGCTGCTCTAAAGCACTGGCTGGGAATTCGGAATTATGGTTTTCTTTAAACACCTTTTTAAAGATGTCACAGATTTTTTTGAGATCGTCTGCATCAAGGTCAAGGTCATTGGTTACGCCTTTAGCCTTTTTATACTCGCCCATTGCATGTTCAAACTTATGCTTAGAAACGTCCATAACAACGTCAGCAAACATCATGATAAAACGGCGATAGGAGTCGTATGCAAAGCGTGGGTTATTAGTGAGTTTTGCAAGTGCTTCAGTCGCTTTGTCGTTGAGGCCAAGGTTCAAAACGGTATCCATCATACCAGGCATAGATGCACGTGCACCAGAGCGCACAGCAAAAAGCAGTGGGTTAGTATCGCTGCCAAATTTTTTGCCTGTCATTTCTTCACACTTAGCTACGCTTGCAGCTACCTGATCTTTAATTTCCTGAGAAAGCACTTTACCGGAGCCGTTATAATCGCCACAGGCTTCGGTTGTTACAATAAATCCATTAGGTACAGGAAGGCCAAGGTTAACCATTTCACAAAGGTTAGCACCTTTGCCGCCCAGCAAATTGCGCATGGAAGCTTCGCCTTCTGAAAACATATATACCCATTTCTTGCTCATCACAAAAAACCCCTTTCTCACTTAAGCAATAATATCAATATAATAATTGTCCATCAGGCTTCTTATTTTAATGTGGCAACAGCGCCAACTTCTGCAAGTTTGGCTTTAAGGGCCTCTGCATCCGCTTTTGCAATACCTTCTTTAAGGATTTTAGGTGCGCCGTCAACCATTTCCTTCGCTTCTTTCAGGCCAAGACCTGTTACTTCACGTACTACTTTGATGACTTTGATCTTTTCCTTACCTACATCGGTAAGCTCTACATCAAATTCGGTCTTTTCTTCAGCAGCTTCTCCGCCACCTGCAGCAGGGCCAGCCATAACAACGCCAGCAGCGGCTGATACGCCATATTTTTCTTCTACGGCCTTCACAAGGTCGTTAAGCTCTAACACAGACAACTCGTCTATGGCGGCTATAATTTCGTCAATAGTTAATTTTGCCATGTTTCGTAAAACCTCCATCTCGTTTTTAAAAACTCATATTGTAATTTTTTTAGGTAGCAATTTCTATTACGCTTCCGGCGCAGCTTCGGCAGCTGGTTCTTCTGCTTCTGTCGGCGCTTCTTCTGCGGCTGGTGCTTCCGTTGCAGCAGGCGCTGGTGTTTCTTCTACAGGCTCAGCTGCTTCTGCCGGTGCTTCCTCTGCAAGTGGTGCTGCTTCTGCTGGGGCTTCTGTTACAGGCGCTTCTTCTGCAACTGGCTCTGCTGCTGCACCGCCACCTTTTTCTTTTTCCTCCGCTAAAGCATTTATTACTCTTGCGAATGAAGCCATTGGTGACTGCAAGGAACCTAACAAGCGTGACAACAGTACATCTCTGGATGGGATATCAGCGATAGCGATCATACCCTTGGCATCGTATACAATACCTTCGACCACACCCGCTTTAAACTCCAGATTAGGCATGTCTTTAAGCTGCTTATTGATAACATTGGCAGCTATCGTTGCATCCTCGTAACTGAAGGCGACGGCTGTAGGCCCTTCCAGATAAGAAGAAAGCCCTTCCGAATCCGTATCTTTGATAGCAAAGTTGATCATCGTATTTTTGTATACTTTATAGTCAACTCCCGCTTCTCTTAACACTTTACGGAGCGCAGTATCCTGCAAAACAGTAAGGCCACGTGCATCTACTAAAACCATAGATTTGGCTTTGGTGACTTTATCACGTATCTCGCTAATCACTTCCTGCTTTTTTGCTAAATTTGGCATTTATTCACCTCCTTTTCTCTAATTTTGGACATATAAAAGCCCTGAATAACAGGACAAATGCCATATACTCAGGGCGCATAATCACACACTAGTAATAAACGACCTCGGCAGGAATTATGTAGAGCTATCTACACCTGCTGTCTATGGCTAGTATGCAGTATAATGAAATTTTTTGTAGATGTCAACAATTTTCAACCAAACCCAAACGGTCGCATTTTGCGACCGTTTGAATAGAAACCTTGCAATCCATTTCAAATTATAATATACTGGCCATGCAGCCAAAGGGATTAAAAAAGGCTGCAACAGCCGCAGAAGTGTTAGAGCACCTCTACGGCGCATGTGGTGACCGTTACACATCACCCCACGCACAGAGTCTTACCCCTGCCGTTACAGCCGACATAGTATACAACATTTGTGCCCTTTTTTCAAACGAGCGCA
>Ga0123355_10004124_pt1 | contig 21060 bp, 20 predicted proteins | sample TergutEmb28metaG_3_FD_89872 | JGI IMG/M metagenome (GOLD analysis project Ga0123355, IMG submission 89872) | Embiratermes neotenicus P1 segment gut microbial communities from Petit-Saut dam, French Guiana - Emb289 P1 | ecosystem: Host-associated > Arthropoda: Insects > Digestive system > Gut ...
ATAGACTATGAAATGCCAAAGGCTGATTGGTTAGCTAAAAACAACCGGCTAGAATATCTACACCTACGGACAGAACGCCCGGAGGATCATTTCATCGTAGAAGAAATATCCAGAGACGCACACTGGGATGGAAACTGGAAGGCAGAGCCTTTTCCAACCGACGTTCATTTGCTAACGCATAGGTTGCGCAAATGCCTGGCGTACCTGCCAGAGCTGCATTATGTTGCGGAACTGGGTGGAAAACTGGTTGGTCATATACTGTATGCCGCAGCTAAAATAGTTCATGAAAATGGCAACGAACACGAGATGCTTACATTTGGTCCACTGTCTGTTTTGCCGGAATATCAAAACAGAGGCATAGGTAAAGCGTTGATGCACCACAGCTTTGGTGTAGCTAAACGGCTGGGCTATCGTGCGATTTTCATTTTTGGGCACCCGGATTATTACCCCCGTGCAGGCTTTCGCCGTGCCGCTGAGTTTGATGTTTCCACCGCAGATGGCAGCAATTTCGACCCATTTATGGCATACCCGCTTTACGAAGGTGCGCTAGATGGAATGCAAGGGCGTTTTCACATTGACCCTGTATACGATGATTTATCAGATGAAGATATACAGGAGTTCGATAAAAAATTTCCACCAAAAGCATTGCACATTCCAACACCTATTAAAGTGCTGATAGACCGCCTGCCTCCCGCCGCACGCAAGGCATTTGCGGGAAATGAAGGCAAATCGATAAAGTTCATGACCACAAAAAGCGAACGCGATGTAGCAGCCATGGACGGCGTAGATGATGAAGCGATAGAGATAATCCGTACTGTTATGCTGGAACATGGTTTCCGCTGGGGCACAAAATAACTAGCCTTTCCTGCGCATGTATAACTTAAATTCAAAGCCCGTTTGCTTGGGCGACCCCGGTGATGGTTCTTTAGCAAACTCTTTAAAACCCAGCTTTTCGTAAGCAGCAATGGCTGGTTTGTTGGTATCTATCACTTCCAATATATAATCCTTGTATGGCTCGGTTTCCATTACGTGGGTTAATAAGATTTTTGCAAGCCCTTTGCCCCTATGTGCCGCGGCTGTTGCTACAAACTCTATACAACCTGTATCTTTACCTACTTCACAAGGATAAGTGACGCCCACCATAAACCTACCAAGCCCCCACGCTGCAAGGCTGCCACGGAATAAACCTAGATGCTGCCGCAAAATTTTCGCATCAAGTTTAACCGGTGGTGGTCTGTCCGGAGCAACGCCCACAAAAGCCATTACTTCTTCGTCCTCCACTGCCACGTAAAACGAGTCCAGCAGGAAAATATGTTCCGTAGCCCGCGCAAGTTTTGCCTTGTCTTTAGAAAAGAACTTTAAACCATGGTCATAAAAACCATCGGCAAAAATAGTCGCCATTTGCGCTCGCGGGTTGAAGGCGAGCTCGCTTGCTTTTATAAATTCCATTTACATTCCTCCAATAAAATAACAAAAGGCATTCTGACAAAGTTCTAAGATTTTGTCAAAATGCCTTTCTCATTATCCGACTAAAAGCCGGGTTGCGTATAAAAGCAAAAACCCGGGCAAGCCCAGTAGCCCAACAATAAGCACAGTCATAACATTTATACCAACACCAAAACCAAAGCCCGCCACAACAAAGTTAATCCCCAAAATTGCAAGCGTGCCTAAAAACATGTTTCTTACAACGCCAAAAATCCATTTAAACTGCCTGCTATACAACAAATACGCTAAAAAACATGCTGCCGCCGCAAGCATAAGCCATATAACAATATCCATAAACCCCTACCCCCTAAGTTCCGGAATATCGCCGCAAATGATGCCCCGCTCTTTACATTTGCTGATGTAATACTGGTACTTTAGGTTTGCCGCTTGCAACTCGTAAATTAAACTGTCTACAAGAATTGGTTCGGTTATTTGGTCGAAGCAACTATGTAGAAACTCCATGTCGCTTCGTACCGCTTCTAATGCTGCTACAATTTCTATATCTTCTTCGCCCAGTTTGTATTTCTTTTTGGGCATTGGTTGGGCTATGGGTTCCGGTCGTCTAATAGTTTGTACAACATTTGGCATACTCATCACACTCCTATATAAAATATAGTCAAAAAAGTGGAAGTATATACCATTCATTTACCCGCCCAAACACATTATCCGGGAAAGGCGGGTTATTTTGATGCACCCGCGCATTGGTTATAACAGCACAATGTCTGAATGCAAGCCCAATAACAGGCACCCTTTCTGCAAAATTGCTGCTAAAATTTGTTACGGCCTGTATATAAGATGCTTCGGAAAATTGAAGGCGCATAGCCGTGAAATAAGGCTCTAACTCGGAGATGGTTATAAACAACCCACCTCTAAAAAACAATTGAACTTCCGGTACAAAACTTAAATTCACCCCGCCTATAAACAAGTCAAATTCACCTGTTTCTATTCGGGCGAAATATTCGCCATAAGGTAAAACATCAACTAAAACATCTGCGCCTGCACGGGTTAAGTCTGTGCTTAAACGGCGAGCTATCGCAACACGCTGGGGGTTATCTTCATTTACGACAATAACTAAAGTGTCCGGTATGTTTATTCGTTGCTCCGGGTTAAAAACTAATCCAGGCACATGGCTTACCGCCCAGCTGTTCGGGTGTATTGGGCTTGGAGCATGTACGCCATGTGTTAAATAAATGCTTTCTGCCGCACTTCTTGCATCAAATGCCATCGCAATGTTTTGCCTTGTTTGCAAATTGCTAAAAATTTCGTTGTTAAAATTAAAGCCTACAAACTCAAAATACATGGCCGGGAAGGTTTGGTAGTTAACATCCCTTACGCTGTGGTGGCGTATCCATTCCTGCATTGGCAGGTTTATTGCATCTATTTGCCCTTGGTTGAAGGCGTATAGTTCTGTTTGGTCATTTGGAAGGAACGCAACTTCAATTTCTTCTATAAGCGGCAGGGGGCGGAAAGTAGTAGGGCTTGCTTCTAGCCTTATATTGCGTGTTGGGGCAAAAGAAGAGAACATATACGTACCATTACCCAGTGGATTAAAATGTGTTTCTGCCAAGTTACCTTCATAGTGGTGCCGCGGGATAATCGGAAAATTAAGCATATTTACAGCACTGGCAGAACTTTGGATGAATGCTACTTGCACAGTGCGGCTGTTGATATAAGTTACCTCACCAATATTCTCGATGTTGGAGCGATAGATAACCCCCGCTGGTGCCGCACGCAATGTTTCTATAGAAAAAATAAGGTCCCCAGCGGTTACGGGCTGCCCATCGCTCCAAAAAGCATCCGACCGAATGGTTATTACCGCACTGGAAAAGTCCGACGCCAACTCCACATTTGCAAGATGGCTTTGGTGGCGGAAATTCTCATTTAAAGTGATTAAAGGCTCAAAAATAAGCCCTAAAATACGGGCTACGGTTACATCTTCGTTAAGCAAGGGATTTAGAGTTATTGGCGGACGCATAGAAAGGCGCAGATAGTCTCTGGTTTCTGCTATTATGCTCGTTTGATTTATATCTATTGTGTTTATTACGTAATAATCGTCGAATGTTTCCTCTTCCGCCGCCTGCTGAGGCCCGGATGGTGCCCCGCCTAACCCACAAGCGGTTAGCACAAGAATAAACAGGAATAAAATTTTCTTCATACAGCATTTCCTATCTTGAGAAAATTAAAAGCACCCTATACACACGCCTAAACTGGCCAATACGCCTTACATAGTTGTCCGTTTCTGGGAAGGGGATAACATCCAGCGCGGTGCCGCACCCAGATAAATCCGGGTTTCTAAGCCATGCATCTACGCGACCAATACCGGCGTTATATGCGGCTAACATTAGGGTTGTATCTCCGTCGTAGCGGTTATATAACCAGTTTAAGTAATACATTCCAATTGCAATATTCACGTCCGGTTGCCATATATCTTGCGGGTTGAAGTCTTGTATGCCCATTCTTCTTGCCATGTCCTGTGCTGTAGCGGGCATTATCTGCATTAACCCTTCTGCACCCGCGCGCGACACTGCATCCGGGTTAAAACTGCTTTCCGCCATAATAACCGCAAGTGCTAACGCAGGCTCTATTTCTCCTGCATTTGCAATTATTACGTCCATATGCCTTATTGGGAAAAGTAAGCGCGCCGTAAGATAGGTCGCTAAAATACATAGCAAAAAGATAGAGAAAATAAACAGAAGTTTTTTCATACAAATTGGAGTTCCTTTTTAATACGGCGCACGAGTTCTTCGGTTGTGCCGTTATTTTCTATTTCAACTTGGACAAACGGACGTAAATAATCGTCACCTTTGCGGCTGCTTATGCGTTTCATTGCTATTTCTGCGCTTATGCTATCGCGGGACATAATACGGGCTATGCGCGTTTCATTTGTTGCGGTTACAAGCCACACGGTGTCACACATTTTGTACATGTCAGATTCTATTAGTAGTGGGGCATCTATTACGGCAAATTTGTAGGGCTCTGATAGCAGCTTTTTTGTTTCCTTTATAACTTCCGGGTGGATAATGGATTCTAATTCCTTTAGCACGGTAGGATTACCAAAAACCATGCCGCCCAGCGCTTTGCGGTTTATCTGTCCGCCTTCATTTAGAATTGTATCGCCAAACCGCATGACAATTTTGTCATAAACTGCGTGCCCGGGTTGCATTAATTCGTGCGTTAGTTTATCCGCAGAAATTACAAAGCCGCCTTCTTCTGCCAAAATTGCGCTTACAGTGCTTGTGCCGCTGCCTGTTATGCCCGTTACGCCAATGATAAGCTGCTTATTTTGTATCATACCAGCTATTTCCCATGTTTACGTCTGCCACTAAGGGCACTTTTAGTGTTGTTACGTTTTCCATTTCTTCTTTCAATATTTGGCAGGCACTTTCCACTTCGGCGGTGGGCACTTCCAACAGCAATTCATCATGTATTTGCAGGATGAGTTTCGCCCGCATATTTTCGTTTAACAAACGGCGATGCACATTGACCATTGCAAGTTTGATAATATCTGCCGCGCTGCCTTGCAGCGGCATGTTCATGGCCACCCTTTCACCAAATGAGCGCACATTAAAATTGGACGACATAAGTTCTGCCATTTTGCGACGGCGGTTGTACATGGTGGAAACATAACCGTTTTGTTTCGCTTCCGCTATGGTTTTATCTAAGTGGATTTTTACACCCGGATATTTTTTAAAATAACCTTCGATATATAATTCTGCTTCTTTTACGTTAATGTTTAAATCCTCGCTAAGGCCGAATGCGCCCATGCCGTACACTATGCCAAAGTTCACGGCTTTTGCGTTGCTGCGCTGTAGAGCTGTTACATCTTCTAAAGGCACATTAAACACTTGAGATGCTGTAAGGGCGTGTATGTCTTGGTCGTTTTTAAAGGCATTTATCAAAGTTTCGTCACCCGACATGTGCGCAAGAAGACGCAACTCTATTTGACTATAGTCCGCACTTACAAAAACGGAACCTTCTTGCGGTACAAATGCCTTGCGTAACTCGCGGCCCAGCGGCATACGCACGGGTATATTTTGCAGGTTAGGCTCTGCGCTGGACAGCCTGCCCGTGGCTGTAAGGGCTTGGTTAAAAGTCGAATGTATTCGCCCGGTGGTGGGGTTTATAAGCGGAATAAGCCCATCTACATAAGTGGACTTTAACTTTGCGTGTGCGCGATATTCCAACACCAGGGGAATAATATCGTGTTTGTCTTTTAGTTTTTCAAGCACTTCTGCCGCGGTAGAATAACCTTGGGTGTTTTTTTTGCCGCCTTTTAGCCCCAATTTTTCAAATAAAACTATACCCAATTGAGTCGGGGAGTTTATGTTAAATTCCTCATCGGCTAAGATGTATATGGCGTTTGTTAACTCTGTAATGCGTTGATTTAGCACATCACCATACGTAGTAAGGATGCTTGGTGCGGCTTTAATTCCTGCCATCTCCATGGCAAGAAGGGCGTGTGCTACAGGGAGTTCTATCTTTTCATACAGATCTGTTTGGTTAGATTTTGCTAAACCTTCTTCCAAAATTTTGCCGGAACGCTGCAAAACATCTGCGACTGCTACTGCATATTTGGCAACAGCGTCTATTTCAACATCCCTTGCGGTGCGGCGGTCTTTTGCGCGCTTGCCCTTATTCTCCAATATATCATCCAGTTTTGCCGTTTCTTCTTGCAAGTAAACTAAAGCAATGTCTGCTGCGCCTGCGTTAGGGCTTAAAGCATCCAGCACATATGCGGCTAGCATATTGTCAAAAACGGTGCCTTTGTATAGGTCTATTTGATGGTTTGCCAGCCTTCTTGCCTCCGCCTTTGTATCGAAAATGCATTTTTTGTTGCCTGATTCCAACCATGGTTTAGCCAACTCCGCAAGTTCTGCCGGGGTTAACCCCACTGCGGAGAATAACGAAATTTCGCCAATGTCTGCGGCAATATATGTTGGGGAGATGTCGTTATTGGTTACTGCTACACCAATAAGCTCGTCTTCGTGCCATACAAAGCAAACTCCTGTTTCGTTAGCAGAAGTAGTTAGCTTAGAGAATATTTCCACGGCTTTGTTTTTATCTTGCGTGGTTTCGTATACTAACTCTCGCTGTTTCGAAGTGTTTTCCTGCCCGGAGAACCGTTTGTATAGAGTTTTAAGCTCCAGCCGCCGTATTTCAGCTTGGGCCGCTTGATTCCACATATCACCTTGTGGCACGAGATTTAACTCAGCCGGCGCATCTTTAACAATTGTTACAAGTTCACGGCTTAGGAGGGCTTGCTCTTTAAATTCCACAAGATTTTCTGCCGCCTTTTTTGGCTTTATAGTGGCTGTATTTTCCAACGCGTTGTCTAACGAGCCATATGTGGCGATTATTTTTGTTGCTGTAACCTCGCCTATACCAGGTACGCCGGGTACATTGTCGGAAGTGTCGCCCATCAGGGCTTTTACATCTATGAACGCTTGAGGAGACACGCCATATTTAGCCAGCACATCTGCCGCCAAGTAGTCCTCTACTTCTGTTTTGCCTGCCTTTGTTTTTGGTATACGTATTTTTACTGTGTCCGTTGCAAGTTGCAGAAGGTCACGGTCGCCGGAGATGATAACCGGGGCGATGCCAGCCGCGGCGGCCTTTTCTGCCAATGTGCCAATAATGTCATCGGCTTCGTAGCCCGGGCATTCTGCTGTGTTAATTTGCATTTTTTCCAAAAGAGTTTTAAGCATTGGCACTTGCGCCCTAAGCTCATCGGGCATGCCTTTGCGGGTACCCTTGTATGCACCGTACTTTTCGTGACGAAAGGTGAGCTGCGGCACATCGAATGCTACGGTTACATAGTCTGGTTTTTCTTCGTATAAGAAACGTAGGAACATGTTCATAAAGCCATACACTGCGTTGGTATATTCGCCTGCCCCAGTGGAGAGGAGGGGCAAAGCGTAGTAAGCGCGGTTTAGTATGCTAAAACCATCTATTAATAATAATTTTTTTTGCATGGGGCTCACACTTTCTAAGACATTGTCTTGGGATTATAGCATACTTTTTTCGTGTCCTTTACTTTTATTTACTGTATAATTCACACATACAGCAAGGGAGGTGATTTTCAAATGAAAGATAAAGTTTTAGACGTAATGAAAGAACTGGGCAAACCAGTTAGTGCAGGTGAAGTAGTAAAACACGCCGGCTTAGACAAAGCAGAAGTAGACAACGCTTTTAAAGAGCTAAAAAAAGAGGGACGGATAACCTCCCCAATAAGATGCAAATGGGAACCGGTATAACACAAAAAGGCTAAACCTACTTTCGAATGAAAATAGGATTTAGCCTTTTAAATTATCTGCAGATTACGGCTGTGCCGGTGGTGGAGCAGGAATTACAAGCTCTACCCCTGCACCAACTGCATGGATATTTGTTATACCGTTTGCGTCAGCAATATGCTGAACATAACGCAATGCCTGAGAACCATAAAATCTACCCGCTATAGTTGACAGGCTTTGGCCTCTTTGCACTACATGCGTTTGCGGCCACTCCTGTACATTGGTATTGTTCGGTGGTGTTTGCGGTGGTATGGTTGAAGTTTCTGCACCGCCTTCATTGCCTTCACTTGACGGTGCACCCGTTTGCCCATTGTCACCTGTGGTGGCATTTTCGCCTTGTAATCTAGCTATTTCAGCATCACGGGCTTCAACTATCCCTTCAAGCCTGGCTATTTCTTCGTCCTGTGACGCTCTTAGTTCGTTCGCAACTTCCGCCTGAGCCATTGTGGCTTGCATACCATCTATTCGAGTCTGCAACTCATTTCTCTCGTTAGTTACTCTGGTTAAGCCAACAATAAGCACTATTGTTATAATCAACAGCATTGCTACGCCAACTAAAAGCAAAGCAGCTACAGGATTAAAACCGCCATCTGCCGTCGGCCTTGACGGCACCGACCTTGGATGCGGACCGCCACTACGTACCGGTGCCGGACGGCGCGGCACTTTTTCACCTGATGATATAAGTTCGTTAGGACTATAACGCCTGCGAAACTCATCATGTGATGCATCGTCAGAAACCGGGGCTCCGGAACGCGGCTGCGGAGCCGGACGCCCGGCAGAATTTATGCGCCTGGGTGGGTTGCCCGCGCGTACGGCAGGCCTTGGAGCCGGGTTAGAAGGTCTACGCCTTGGCTCTCGTGCCGCAGGCTCCCTTGTGGCTGGCTCTCTAGGTACAGGCTCGGCAGGTGTAGCCGCACGGGATGCCCTGTAGCCCGCCTCTTCTTCAAGGGGCATAGGCACCGGATTTTCTCCTCTTTCATTTTCACGCTCGCGAGAAAAACCTCTTACATATGCGCTGGGTTCTTCTTCCGGTTCGTCGTCAAACAGACTACCGGCAGGGGATGCATAAGCATCTTCGCTTTGTTCATATTCGTTCGCGTTATCATCGATAAATTCGTTATTATAGCGGTCGTCCTGTCTTCTGTCATCGTCGGAGTATCTCAAAATAATCGCCCCTTCTGTCGTTTTCACAATTCTAGTGCTTTTCCTAAACGGTGTCAACGTTCGACACGAATTTGTAGGTAAATTTCTTTATCTTGCCTCCCCCGGGCGCATACCTCTGTACTCTGTACCCGGCACAAGATCGCCGTTAAAGAACTGTATTAACTCACCCGCCGTCACAAGTTCAAAGCCTTGTTCTGTTAATGAAGCTATTGCCTTAACCGCGGCTTCTTCTGTATATGGGCGTATATCGTGCAACAAAACAATTGTACCGTCGATTACATTATTCATAATACGGTTGTAAATAAAATTCACATCGTGGTGACGCCAGTCTTCTGTGTCCAGAGTCCAGTTAATAATGGAGTAACCAAGTTCCCTGGATAAGCGGCGCACATTTGAGTTTAACGCACCATAAGGCGCACGAAACATTGGCGGGGTTGGGAACCCAAGCACATATTCGATAGCCTCGCTTGTGTCCAGTATTTGGCTGCGCACATTGTCTATATTTGTGCGGGTGAAACTTGTGTGATCCCAAGAATGGCCAAGTATTTCGCTGCCAAGCTCCGATGCACGGATAATTATGTCTGCATTACGCTCTACACGGTTGCCTAACACAAAAAATGTTGCGCGGCCGCCATGTTCTTCTAAGGCATCTAAAATGCCGATGGTATGTTCGGAAGGGCCATCGTCAAATGTAAGCGCAACCATTGGCCTGCGTGGCTGCGGATACAGTTGTATTTCTTCGTCTTCTATTTCTATCTCTTGTACATAATCTGTGTTTTCGTATTCGATAATTGGAACGCTAAGGACAAAAGTGGGTATGTGGTTATTGTAAGAAATATCAAAAGTCATAAACCGTTCCGCCACATTTATGGGGTTAAATGTATACACCACACCTTTATCTACCTCGCCTCTACATGCCGCAAGGCAAACCGATAGTAGTGCCGCCAAGAAAGCGGCTCTGCCGCTTTTTTTCATGCAGGCCGCAGCAGAAATTGCTTGCAATTTTATAGCATTTAAAATTAATATCCGCCTCAAAATAATACATCTCTCTTCTCTAGGACTATTTTGTAGGAACTCGTTCTTTACAAAACAGTCCGATTACACCTTAGCCGTCATCCATTTGCCTCGTACAAAGCGAGTAAACAGCATTATAAGCCTCAAGCCCTGGTCTATAATAATTGCAAGCCATGCCCCTGTTAAACCCATCCCCAACGGAAACGCCATTACAAAAGCTAATACTGGGCGCAAAAAACCTACACAAATGAGCATGGTTACGGCAACAAAACCCGCATCACCCGCACCACGCAAACTGCCCGCCATTACAAGCTGAGAAGTTTGGATGGGCAGTATATACGCCAAAATTAAAATCAAGCCGGCAGTTGCACTTATAATATGCGGATAATCCGCAAAAATATTTGCAAACTGGTACCTAAAAATAATGCATAGGGCACTTAGTACCGCGGCGCAAATTATTGCAAGCCGCATACCAATTTTGCCATACATAATAGACAAATCCGGCCGTTTTTTGCCCAAGTTCTGCCCTACAAGGCTGGTTGTTGCGGCACCAATGCCTTCTGCAAAGGTAAAACTAAGCACCATCAGCTGCATGGCTATTACATGTGCAGCAAAATCGTCGGAACTTAATTCGGCAATAACAATTGCATATGCAAAAAAACCTATGCGCAAGCCAAATTGCTCAAGCATTCCTTTGCCGGTTAATTTTCCAATGCTTTTTAACATCGGAATTTCAAACCGCCATTTATCTTTAATACTAAGCCTTAGCCCGCTGGATTTATGCGTGATAGAAATTATTGCAAGCACACAAGCCACAGCCATTGCAATAGAACGAGCCCAAGCCACGCCCTCAACTTCCATGCGCGGGAAACCGAAACGGCCTTCTATAAGCAGGAAGTTTAAAACCACACTAACTATTTTGGCGGTTATATTAATTTTCATTACAACTTTTGTATTGCCAATTACACGCTGCGCAACGCAAATGGCACTGGTTATGACTTGGAACAGCAAAAATGCGCTGGTAATTGTAAAATATGTAACTGCATCATCTATATTTTCCGGATGAGCACGGGCAAATTCCAGTAGCGGGCGTGCAACAAGTACCGCAAGCACTGTCATTTTTATACCAACAAGCACACTGATAAGAATCCCCTGACGCAAGCAAGACTTTGCCGCATCCATATCGCCTTCACCTTTTTTGCGGGCTATTATAGCGGTAAGCGCAATGTTTATTGCCATAAAAATAGAGAAAACAAGCATACGAGGTTGCCCGGTTATTCCCACGGCAGAAATTGCATGGGGGCTTACTTGCCCCACCATTGCAATATCTATCATGTCCATGAGCGCAATTGTTACCATTTCTATAACAGCGGGCACAGCAAAGCGCACGGTGCGCCCGTAAGCGTCTTTGCTTGGAGGGATGTCGCCGCGCTGCATATGTTTTTTTACCATGAACTGCGTTGAAAATAACCGTTTAACGAGTTGCAATTTACAACTCTCTCCTTCCTTCAAGAGCACGAGAAAGTGTTACTTCATCTACATATTCTAAATCGCCGCCTACGGGTACGCCGTGGGCTATGCGTGTTACTTTTATACCGGTGGGTTTTATTATTTTGCCAAGATAAAGGGCAGTAGCCTCGCCTTCAACATTGGGGTTGGTAGCGACAATAACCTCTTCGATATCTTCTGCTTGCAAACGCTTTAGCAGCTGCGCGATAGTTAAATCGGCTGCGCTGACCCCATGCATTGGATTTATTGCACCGTGCAAAATGTGATAATAACCGTGGAATTCGCCTGTGCGCTCGTACGCAGCCATGTCTCTTGGGTCTTCTACTACCATTATTATTTTGCCGTTGCGCTTAACGTTTGCGCAAATTTGGCAGGGGTCGGTGTCCGTCAAGTTGCAACATTTTGAACAGTAACGTACATTACGCTTTGCAGAGAGTATAGACTCCGCCAAAGCTTCCGCCTTTTCTTTTGGCAAATGGATAATATAAAAGGCTAGTCTTTGTGCAGACTTGCCTCCTATGCCCGGCAAGCGGGAAAGTTCCTCTATAAGCCGAGCTACATGCCCGCCGTAGATGTGCTGCATAAATTTCCTCCTGAAACCCAAAATTTGCGCATTAAGGGCGCAGGGCTACGTCCGCCGTCGCCCATGGCGACGGAGCGGAAAGGGGCTTTGCCCCTTGCAGTGAGGGGGCTTGGGGGCTTTGTCCCCATTGGAATCAGAACAGCCCCGGCATATTCATGCCACCGGTTATTTTAGACATTTGAGAGTTTGTACTTTCGTCCATTTGGCGGATGGCCTCGTTTACTGCGGAAATGACAAGGTCTTGCAGCATTTCTACATCGTCCGGGTCTACTACATCCGGAGAAATTACAAGGTCCGTTATTTGTTTCTCGCCGTTAATGGTCACTTTAATTGCGCCGCCGCCGGCGGAAACTTCTAACGTTTTGTTTGCTAAATCCTCTTGCATTTCCGCCATTTGGCGTTGCATTTTTTGTGCTTGTTTCATGAGTTGCTGCATGTTCATGCCGCCACCGGGCATGCCTTGAAATCCTTTTGGCATATTATTACCTCCTAAAATATCTCGTCGTCCTCGGAATTTTTGCACGGCGGAGCTTGTGCAAAAATCCTTACTTCATCGCCCACTGCGTCCCAGTCGTTGGTTTCGTCAGGTTCGATTAGTTCTACCGTTAGCACTTCGCCGCCCCATTCTGCGGGCAGGGCTTGCTGTTCAGCTTCTCTTGTGGGTTCTGCTTCCTTAGAAACTGTCTTAGAAACGTCTATTGGTTTATTGTAACCCTCCCGCACTACAAAGGCAAGGTTTGGCGGTGTTTCTAACTGAAATTTGCGTCCAATTTCTTGTCTTATTTCATCTTCGTGCCGTTTTAGTGTGTTTTCGCAGGCTTTATTGTCTGTAATTATCTCCAAACGGCCTTGGTTATTTTCCATCCCGGCACGGAGGCAATACATGCGCCACGATGCCGGAAAAGTCCCCGAAATATCATCCCAGGCATGGCATATTTGGTCGAAAAGGTCTCCCGCAACAGTTGTTTTTACAACCGGCGCGGGGCTTTCTTTTATTTGCGGCGGCGGAGCTACCACTTGCACAGGAGTTTCTTGCACGGGAGTATGAACCACCTTTGGCACACATAATTTTAGTGCGCAAACTTCCAGTGCCGTACGCCCGTGCGGGGCAAAACGCATCTCGCGCAATGTTTCGGAAAATGTATGAATGTATTCCATTAATTTATCCGGCGGCACAGCTTTTGCTTGCGCTTTCAACCGCTCATCAGTTTGATTTGTTAAGCCTGCAACCAAAACATCTCTAAAGTGGCGTATTAAATCCGCTACAAACTGTGAGGCGTCGCGTCCTGCACTCATTGCTGTTTCTATAATTTCCATTACTTTACCGCTGTTCAATTCGTTTAATGCGCCTGTTAATTCAAAGAGCCTGCCCCTGTCCACAGCACCTAACATGTCCAAAACTTGGGCGTATGTTAGCTTGTTTGCCCCAAAGCTTAGGCTTTGGTCTAAAAGGCTTAATGCATCACGCATTGCACCGTCGGAGTGATAAACAATGTAGTCTATTGCCTCGTCTTCAAACTCAACATCTTCTTGCGATAAATATTTTTTCAAAGTGTCCGCCATATCCGGCGGGCTTATACGCCTAAAGTCGTATCGCTGGCAACGTGACAAAATGGTTGCCGGCAGTTTTTGCTGGTCTGTTGTAGCAAGAATAAAAATAACGTATGCGGGCGGCTCTTCCAGGGTTTTAAGCAGTGCGTTAAAAGCGCTGGAAGAAAGCATGTGCACCTCGTCTATAATGTAAATTTTGTACTTGCCCTGTGTGGGTTGGTATTTTACATCTTCGCGCAGGTCGCGAATATTTTCTACGCCGTTATTGCTTGCCGCATCTATTTCTACCACGTTAAGGTTGCGTTCCTGCAAAATGCCTGTGCAGGTTTCGCATGTATTGCAAGGGTTGCCGTCGGCCGGTGCTTCACAGTTAATTGCCCTGGCAAAAATGCGAGCAATGGATGTTTTTCCTGTGCCTCGCGTACCGCAAAAAAGGTAGGCATGGCTTAACTGCCCAGCTTTAATTTGGTTGGATAAAGCACGTAAAATATGCTCTTGGCCCACAACTTCCAAAAAATTCATAGGCCGTTTTTTCCTATACAGCGCCGTATGGGACATTGGGTTCACCTACCTTAAATATGGTTGCATAAATTTTTGCCGCTTACACATGCCGTACAGCAGTGCCACGAAGTATGAATAAACAGCGGTGGTTATAGTCGTTTGCAGAATACGCGGCAACCATACAACAACAAAGGGCATATGCTGCCAAGATTGCCAAACAAGTTCGCGCAAAATAATGGTATTCATTGTGCTTTGGAACCATGCGCCAACCAGCATTGCAATTAACAGCGGCATAATGCTTACAAAGTTTTTATCGTCCTTTTTTAGGGTTTTAGATAGGAAAAAGTCCACAATACAAAGGGTAAACCCTAAAACCGAAACAGCTATTGGCGCAAGTGTAAAGGTTGTAACCATTGTGCCAAGCGTGCCAACATGGTCGGAGACGCCAAGCGCACGAGTTAATATAAAGCGCGACATAACAAACATACCGTTTGTGCTTGTGTCGCCATCAAAAATAGCAACGTTAATGCCATCTATGCGGAAGAAAATTAAATTTACAAGGCCAAAGATGAGTGCAACGGCAGACAGCGCAATTACGCATATGCGTATTTTTTGCGGGTTGCGCTTTCTAAGCAAAAGCCATACCGCACCACGCAAAAACGCTCCTGCAGCAAGCGCAATAGTCATTTGCGGCAGATATGCCGCACCTGACGGGCGCATAATAAACCTCAGTATGTCGTTAACACCTGTGGCAAGCGCACCCCACAAAGGCCCAAATAAAATGGATGGCATAGTAGAAAATATCCCGGAAATACCCACGCGCATTCCCTGCTCCCCAAATAGGGGTATGTAAAACGAAAACATAAGATGCAGCGTTAACGCAACGGACAGAAACACCGCCGTAATAGTTAACCGCCGCAGATGAATACTAAATTTGTCAGACATGAACTACCTCCATAAAATGTGCCATACTCCACTGACTTGTAACTTGAAAGCGCGGGATAAGCAGTGGATTTGTATTTTGCGAAAGATACCCTTCCGTAGTGGTAAATGCAAACAACACGCCGGCATCTTGCAAAGCAAAGCGTGCATTTTGGCTATGCCGCCCAAACGGATAAGCAAAACCTGTAATAAATGTAAGAGGTGCTTCAAATGAGCGTAAAATGTCTTCCAGAATATCTACACGGCTGCCGGAAACCAGCATCGGTACACCATTAACAGACCTATGCATGGCATGGGTGTGCGAACCAAATTCAAAAACGTCCATGTTAGCAAAAATTTCTTCGTAACTTATAAAGGCTCCGGGGTAAGCGCGCATTGTTTGTGGCTGCGCTTCTATTCTATCGGTTATCATAAACATCATTGCCGTAAATCCAAATTCTCTAAGAATTGGTGCGGCATACAAAACATTATCCAAGTACCCATCATCAAAGGTTAGCACAATGGGGTTGGACGGCAGCGCAGCACCATGATAGAGAAAATTTATAAGCTGATGACTTGTAACCGTGTTGAAGTTGTTGTCGTACAAATATTGCATTTGCGCACGAAAAACGTCCTGATGCAAAATCCAAGGGTTGTCTACGTTAATCGGGTAATAGAACTGCTGTGGTTTTATGGAATGATAGGCGAGCACAGGTAATCTTAGGTTAGAATCAGATGCTTGCTCATACTCTATAAAAGCCTCACAAACCGCATGGGGAGCGGCGGCGTAAGCTTTCGGCAAAAAAAACAAAATCGAACAAAACAGGACTACACTACACCTTACTGCCCAGCACAACCGTACTTTCCGCACCAACAATTAACTTCACCTCGCCGTTTATAACTTCTACAAATTTATCTTCCTGCTTAAAGCCGCCATTTGCGGTAACAATAATTTCTTGCATTAACCCACCGGACATATTCAATTTCCACACCGGCAAAGTTACTTCCATTGGTTTGTTGCTGCTATTTATTGCCACCGCCAATTGCGTGTTTTCGTCCCATCTTCCGTAGGAAATAAATTCTCGTGCGTTATACAAAAATTCCACTGAACCGTGGCGCAACATTGGGTAGTTGCCTCGCATATTTGCCAGTGCTTTGTGCAAGTTGGTTAAAATTATATCTTCATTATCCCAAGGGAAGGGGCGGCGGTCGTCCGGGTCGGTCCAGCCTGCAAGTCCGGCTTCGTCTCCGTAGTAAATGGTGGGCGCGCCCGGCCATGTCATTTGAAATACTACCGCAAGCATAAATATATTTTTGTTTATACCCGTTTCGGCAGCACGTGCACCCACATGGTGCAGACGGCCCGTGTTGCCATTTGTGCGGGTTAAAAAACGGGAATGGTCATGGTTTGAGAGTTGATTCATTGCCGCTTGCAGTGCGTGAATATTTAACAACGACATATGGTGCCGCATGGCACCTTCAAAAGCTCCGGCGTCACCTTTTAAATAGTGGCGGCTTACGTCGCTGTGTTTGCTTACACCTGTTAAAAACCAAGAAATAGGCTCCATAAATGCATCGTAATTCATTATTGTATCCCACTCCTTGCCGTTTAACCAATAAGAAGGGTCGCCGTAATGTTCTGCTAAAATAATGGCGTTTGGGTTTGCTGTTTTAACTGCTTTGTTAAAGTCCTGCCAAAATTGGTGGTTCATGTCCCAGCTTTGCCCCAAATCTGCCGCAACGTCCAATCGCCAGCCGTCTGCATTGTATGGGGGCGAAACCCATTTTTTGCCTACTTCCAAGATGTAATTATAAAGTTTCTCGGAGCCTTCAAAATTGAGCTTAGGGTGATTGGAATTTTGCCACCATCCATCGTAAGCTGTGTTGTTTGGCCAGTTGTCTTCGTACCATACAAAATAATCTTTATATGGGCTTTCGGCGGAATGATATGCGCCAATGGGTTCACCACTATTTTTATAGAAACCGGGCATATCCATCCATTTATTAAAAGAACCGCAGTGGTTGAACACACCGTCTAGTATTACCTTTAAACCTTTTTCGTGAGCTTTTTCTACAAGCTGCGCAAAAAGAGCGTTACTTGCCTCTAAATTTTCCTTAGATGTAACCCGGCTTATATATTTGGTTGCAAATTTGTTGTTAACCTGTTCAAATTTTAGTGTTTCACCTTCGTCTACTTTTATTACGCCAAAGTGTGGGTCTACATAGTCGTAGTCCTGCGTATCGTATTTATGGCTGCTGGGTGAAACAAAAATTGGGTTTAGGTAAATAACTTCTACGCCCAAACTCTTTAAATAGTCCAGCTTGTCTATCACGCCTTGCAAATCTCCGCCGTAAAAGTTGCAAAAATCTCCAACGGTTATGTCCTGCCCCCAGGGCAATGCTTTTGGGGTTATTCCAAGGTAGGCATATTCTTGGCTTTTTACGTCGTTAGTAGGGTCGCCATTATAAAAACGGTCTACAAAAATTTGATACATTATTGCACCCTTTGCCCAGTCCGGCGTTTTTAATCCCGGTACTATGCGGAAGTTATAATGCTCCACAAGATTTTCCCAAAGGCCGCGCTTGTTGTAGTAATAATTTTCACCATTAACTACAAAGTTATAATAATAACGCACGGGGTCTTCTAACATTGGAACTTTGGCTGTGTAGTAATCGAAAACATCGTCAGAAGATGTGCGTACCATTGGGTAAACCTCGAATATGCCGGAAAAACACAAATAAACGGAACAATCTGTTCCTTTTTTTGTACGGACTTTAAATTCGACAATGTCATTCGGTTGTGGGTCATATGGGTTAACAAACTGCTTGGTTTCGTCTGAAAAAACTGCTTCTCTATTAAAAATTTGCACGTAAACGCTCCTTGCCAAGTAGGGCTCCGTTTCTTATTCTACACTTAAACTAAATATTAGACAATGTCTTATAAATGTGTAATAATTCGCACCAAAAAAGGTTTACATAGATAGGGGATGAATATGTTTGCACTTCTAACGTTTGCCTTTGACAACGACAAAGACAAATTTGAATACCTATATGAAAAATACAAGCGTCTTTTATATAAAAAAGCATTAGAAATTGTAAAAGACCACGCTTTGGCAGAAGATGCCGTTGCGGAAAGTTATATGCGGGTATATAAAAATATCGGCAAAATTGGCGACCCCAATTCGCCGCAGGCGGTTTCTTACCTTATTATTATTGCCAAAAACGTTGCAATAAATATTTACAACAGGCAAAAACGCCAAATACCCGTGGATATTTCCGAAAGTAACGAAGCCGACACATTTAATTTAGAAGAGGAAATTTTAATAAAAGATGCCGCTGCCCGTGCAATGGCGTTAGTTGGTTCCTTAAAAGAAGAGCTACGCTCGGTTTTTTTGCTTAAATATGCATACGATATGAATACCAGAGAAATTGCCACGCAACTTGGCATATCCGAAAACAATGTAACAGTGCGCCTGCATAGGGCAAAGGCAAAACTCGCAAAAATCACTAAGGGAGGTGGGCAGAATGAGTGATAAATTTTTTACAGATATAGCTAGACAATATGTAAAAACCACAGGGCAAGATTTGCTTGTAGAGAACTCTACCATTGAACTAACTGCCACCCCTACCCTGGACTTTAAAGTAAAAGGTAAAAAACGCCGCAGATATAATACCGCAGCATTTGGGCTTGTAGCCTCTATTATTATCCTTGTTGGCGTTGGGCTTGCGGTTTGGCCGCAACTTGGATTTGACCACAACCTTGAGCAAGTGGCAGAATCTGCACAAGCACCGGCAAACCAAGCAACTACTGCGCCGGCTCCGGATGCGCCAGCGGAATGGAGCAACAACAATGACGTATTTTTTGGACTGGCACCAGAGCCTGCACCGGCTCTACTCCCTGAGTTAGCCGCAGAAGCGGAAGAAGATATGATTGCTAGAGGTTCTGCCATTCGCGCATCGCTCACCCCACCGACGGGCTGGATTATCGCTGAAACAGACCACGACGGCGACATGGTTATATTCCACTTAGAAGGCGAATACGGCAATCGAGTTGTTGTCATGGCCGAACGGCCGTCAAGCGTTTTAGATTTTTCAAACTTTATTCCGGTTTTGATAAACGACACATATGGTTTTATGCAAATAGAAAGCACCCACAGTGTATTAATCTACCAGCATGATGGTGTATTATTCACCTTAACCACTGCCTACGATTATAGCGATTTGATTGTTTTGGCACATGCTTTGTCTTTCTAATGTGGCTCTATAGGCGAGCCGGATCGCCTTTGGCAAAAAAAACATCAATAATTGATATTGAGAAGGAGTAATTTTTATGAAAAAAATCATCATCCTTGCTAGTTTGGCATTACTCCTTACACTAGCCGCATGCAGCGCGGGCAACTTAGCAAATGACGAAATGCCTGCAACCGCACCGGATGGCGCATGGTCGCCACCCACAACAACGGAACCTGCTATGCCGGCAAGCCCCGCGTTGCCATCAGTAGAGACGGACATGGTTGCCGATTCTGAGCTAAGTTTAGAAGATAATTTCCGTTTCAACATGTTAGACCGCGAAACCCATCTGCAAATGACAGAAAACGAATGGAGATTTCCCGGAACAGAAGCCGCAATTTCCTTCACGCTGCAAATGGACACTGCAAGTTACCGCAACGTGGCCCGCATGATAAACAACGGCCGCCGTCCAAACCCGGACGCTGTGCGCATTGCAGAAATGATTAACTATTTTAACTTCGATTATGTATCCCCGCTTGTGCCCGGCTCACCCTTTTCTGTTTATGCAGAAATTGGGCCTTCGCCATTTAACAGCAATTCGCACTTAGCATTTGTGCGTGTGCGTGCGCAGGATATAGACCGTGCAGAACTGCCCCCAAGCAACCTTACATTTCTTATAGATACATCCGGCTCTATGGCTTCTGCCAACCGCTTGCCATTAGTACAGCAATCTCTGGCATTGTTGGTAGAAAACTTGGACGAAAACGATACAATCTCCGTTGTAACATATGCGGGATACACACAAGTTCTTTTGGATTCCGTACCCGGCAACCAACACTGTGTAATCATGGATGCCATTAACGGCCTTCGCGCGGCAGGTTCAACGGCAGGCGGCCCCGGCATAAGCCGTGCATATGAGCTTACGATGCAAAACTTCGACCCAAGCAAAAATAATCGTATAATCCTTGCAACAGACGGCGACTTTAACGTGGGCGTAAGCACCGTGGCAGAACTTACAGATATGATGAGCGAATACCGCCAGCGTGGCATTTACATGACCATTCTCGGTTTTGGTATGGGTAACTTCCGCGATGATATGCTAGAAGCCATTGCAAGAAACGGCAACGCAAATTACCATTACATCGATACCATTCAGGCGGCGTACAAAGTTTTTGTAGAAGAGCTTATATCAAACATGTTTGTAATTGCAGAAGATGTGCGTACGCAAATTCAGTTTAACCCCGCATTTGTAGAAAACTACCGCCTAATAGGCTACGAAAACCGCATTATAGATAACATTGACTTTGATAACGACTTTAGAGATGCCGGCGAAATTGGCGTGGGGTCAGAAGTAGTTCTTATGTTTGAGCTTACGTTAATCAATACCGCACCACGTTCGGAATCTATTTTTGACGTGCTTGTGCGTTACCACAATCCAGGCGAGTATGTAAGCAATTTGATAACCGTGCCCGTAGGTTTCGACCGTATACTTATCCAAAATTCTTCCGACTTTAACTTTGCCGCTGCCGTTGCCGCTTTTGGACATGTGCTACGAGGCTCCGAACACACGGGCAATGCAACCTACATGTGGGCACTAGACACAGCCCGCGCCAACCTAGGGCAAGACCGTGGCGGCCACCGCCGCACCTTTGTAGAATTAATTGAAACATATAGAACTATCCATTAGGAGAGATACAGCATGCCAAACTACCACGACCAAACACATGCACAAAACACTATAAAACTCAGAGAAAATCTAAAAGAGCTCCCCCTGTTTGTTCGTGGCTATTTTGGCTCGCTAGATGACCAAAC
>Ga0123355_10004125_pt1 | contig 21059 bp, 17 predicted proteins | sample TergutEmb28metaG_3_FD_89872 | JGI IMG/M metagenome (GOLD analysis project Ga0123355, IMG submission 89872) | Embiratermes neotenicus P1 segment gut microbial communities from Petit-Saut dam, French Guiana - Emb289 P1 | ecosystem: Host-associated > Arthropoda: Insects > Digestive system > Gut ...
GCCTTGACGATGGTATCCTCTATCTTCTGTGCGGGCGTCCCCGGTGCGAAAAACTCACTCAGACGGGTTTTAGGCATTTTGAACTGTTCTACCTGATTTGGCTTTTCTTCTTGCATTATGGACAAGATTACATCTTCACCCAGCCGCCCCTCCTCCGCAAACTTACGCATTTTCATAGCCTGAACGTGGGACGGCGTACATTCCTCGCTCTCAATGGTTTCAAGCAGGAGTTCTTGGGCTTCTGTGGGTAAATATGATAGCTCCACGGCGGGGCGCATGGCGATTTTGCCTGTGTCTACCATGTTTAATATTTGTGGGATAAGCTCTGTAAGGCGGATGTAGCGGAAGATTTGATCCTTACTCGTTCCTAACTGCTCTGCTAATTCTGCACTTGAAGTCTTTGCTAAATTATTCGCCACTGGCGAATAATTATCTTGATTTGGTCTACCAACTTGCCGTTTCATAGCGTCCAACCGCATTTTATATGACCTCGCCTTTTCACTTGGCAGAATAGTTTCACGCTGTAAATTAGCATCCACCATAGCGATTATGGCCTCGTCACGGCTCAATTCGCGGACAATGCACGGCATTGAATCACGCCCCGCCAGCTCACAGGCCATTTTGCGCCGGTGGCCACTGACAAGCTCGTACCGTCCGTCATTTTTCTGGCGGACAAGCGCCGGAGTTTGGATTCCAACGGCTTTCACGCTGTCGGCCATAGCCTGCATGGATTCGTCCAGCTTTACCTGAAACGGATGGTCGGGAAAGGCGTCTATTTCGGACAAAGGAATATCCAGAATCTTCTCCCGCTTCGCGTCGTCGCGCTGTTCCTGCGTTGTGAACAGGTCATCGACTAAGTTCGTCTTTCTTGGCAGCCCGAACGTCTGTCCCGATTTGTCGGCCATTGCGCTCCACCTCCTTCACAAGCTGCTCGTAGGCATAGGCTGCGTTCCCTTTAGGGTCATACGCAAAAATGCTCTTGCCCGACGCGCTGGCTTCCTTAACCTTTGTTGAATAGGGGATGGGATGCGGGAAAATGCGGACGCTGCCGCCGTATGCCTCCTGAACGATCTTTACCGTGTTTTTCGCCAGATTCGTCCGCATATTCGCAAGAGTGATAAGCACGCCCTCTATATGCAAAGCGGGATTTATCTGCTTTTTTACAAGCGATACGGTATCAAAAAGTTGCGTCATGCCCATAACGGACAGATACTCCGGCTGCACAGGCACGATTACACGGTCGGCGGCGGCCAGCGCGTTAATGGTCATCATGCCGAGCGTGGGCGGACAGTCAAGGATAACAGCGTCATAGTCCGGCTTAACGTCCTCTAAATATGTGCGGAGGACAAACTCGCGGCTCATAGCATTCACCATCCGCATTTCAAGCCCGGACAATTCTATACTGGACGGGATCAAGTCAACACCCTCGTCGTGGTGCAGTATGCCCTCGCGCGGGTCAAACGGTTTGTTCTCCACGATTTTGGCAAGCTGCGTGGCGATGGTAACAGGTAGCTCGTCCGGTTGCCGCCAGCCCAATGACACGGTTTGCGATGCCTGACTGTCCAAATCGGCAATCAGGACTTTTTGACCGCGCCGTGCAAGTCCGATTCCGAGATTTGTGCTGGACACTGATTTTCCGACGCCGCCTTTTTGGTTCACACAGGCGTACACGCGGTAAGCCTTATTCTCCATGCGCCCATGCCCTCCTTTCGTTCCGATTTCGTCATGGCTTAAACCCTCCTTTCCATAGATTTAGCCGCCTTTGGATGTGTTGCCAAAAGTGGCTATGTAACGGGAGGGTAAAAGTCACGGAAACGCAAAAAAGCCGGTCGCTATTGAACTGGTGTTCAATAATAACCGGCTTCTCGCTGATGTATGTGCTACTCGGTACCTGTGCGCAAGTCATCCCACGCGGCGGTAATGTCCTCGTCTTTCGCGTTGGCTACAAGGGTTATGAGGGTTTCAAGCTCATCGTGAAAATACCCCGCTTCCTTATCCCCGTCCTGCATTGCGTAGAGAGCCTTTAAGATTTTGTCCTTGTCCATATGCTGCACCTCCTTTGTATGGCGGCATTATATGCAAAGGATGTAGACAGGCGCAACGGTGCGAATAGTTATGCTATTAAGAATGTCACGATTGTCCATTTGTATTTTCTCAAAAATTTTGACTTGTTTAGGTGTGGCGTGCTATAATATAGATAACAGGGAGGCGATTTTATGCAGAGCATACCACTAAATGTTGATATACCTGATATGGTAAGAATATCAGAGAAGGAACTGAAAATAATGCTTGCGTCAAAACTCTATGAAACAGAGGTGTTATCGCTTGGTCAGGCGGCCAGTGTGGCCGGACTTTCAAAAAGAGCGTTCATCGAAATACTGGGTCAATATGGCGTATCGTTATTTTCTATGAGCGTTGACGAGTTTCGACAGGATATAGCCAATGCGTAAGGTTATATCCAATACTAGTTGTCTGATAGCATTGGCCAACATAGGACGGCTCGATTTGCTCAAAGAGGTTTACGGAACTGTCCTCATTACCGAAGAAGTGGCGGCAGAATTCGGAGATTCGACACCGGAATGGATCAATATCACAACGGTGAAAGACCAAACTAAAACAAAACTCATTGCTAAAACTCTTGATATTGGAGAAGCAAGCACTATTGCTTTGGCGTTGGAGCAGGATAATGCATTGATTATATTGGACGATAAAAAGGCGCGTCGCTACGCCCAGGGGTTTGAGCTTACTTTCACTGGCACATTAGGAGTTATTGTAAAAGCAAAACAAATGGGGCTGACGGTTGACTTGAAAGCAATAGTGGCTGATTTTAGACGTATAGATTTCAGGATGCCACCCGATATTGAGAGTATGTTGCTTGAAGATGATCGCAGAGCATAAAATGTCTGTCCATTCAACTTTTCCAGTCGAATGTTCTGCCCCTCAATTTATTTCCTGCTCATATTTGCCACAAAATATATCAAAATACGCCGTGTCACACAATGGACTACAGCGTACTACAAAAACACAGCATCACACAGAGCCGTTGGAAATAAAGGACTTGAGCGTACACCAAGGGACTACGACATAATTCATGGATTTGTGATTTTCAACTCCTAAGCGGAATGTAGTGCGTTCGAGTCGCGCCGGGGGTGCCAGCTCACTACCGGGCTTGCTATGCTCTGTTTCCGCCACCGGACTACGGCCTCTGGCGAAAACTGCGCGTCGCAAGCCCGTCGTTCGCTTCAAATATTGTCGCGGATGTGTGCTGCTACGCTATGTATACTAAAAAATGTTAAAATGTGGAGGTTTGTTCAATGGGAGATCGTCTTGAAGGAAAGATCGCTATAATCACAGGCGCCGGCAGGGGTATCGGCGCGGCAATCGCTAAACGTTTTGCCGCGGAGGGGGCGAGGATCGTTATTTGCGATCTGCTCAAAGAAGGTCTGGAAGAAACTGCCTCTGCGTGTCCAGAGGGCAGCGTGCTCACGTTCCCCTCGGATGTACGAAAAATCGAAGACGCACAGGCAGCGGTGGACGCGGCGCTCAAATTCGGCGGGAAGATTGATATTCTGGTAAATGACGCCGGGATTACGCGCTCCGGCGGGGTCGCTAATGCAGATGTTGACGAGTGGATGGACGTCATAGCGACGAATCTGTTCGGTTCATTCTACTTTATGCGTGCCGTGATCCCCCACATGATGGACGCGGGCGGAGGGTCAATCGTCAGCATATCGTCGTTGGCGGGTATCCGCCGTATGCCGGAGGCATCTGCATACAGCACGTCGAAATCGGGGCTTATTGGGATGGCGCAATCCGTCGCGTTTGACTATGGTAAATACGGCATACGCAGCAATATTATCTGCCCCGGCTTGACGCATACAAAAAGTGTAGACATGATGGCAGAGAACATGGGCAAAGCGCATGGATTGGAAAAAGATGAAATGCTGAAAAACATGGTGCGATACTCACCCGCGAGAAAGCTTATTCCGCCGGATGAAATTGCCGCCGCCGCTGTGTATTTTGCAAGCGATGAGTCCACCACGGTAACAGGGGCCGTGCTGTCGGTCGATGCGGGCGCTGCCATTGTTGATGCGAGCGTTGCGGGCTTTGACCCACATGAGCGTCTCCGTTAGCATTGTCACGCAACGCACCGTGGCTAACGGCATTCCCCGGATTGTTCATTATGATTACGGTAATGGCGTTTAATCTGCTGGGTGACGGGCTGCGTGACGCTTTTGATCCTAAGCTGAAGAGGAGATAGTTTAAAAGCGATATGAAAATATCCCTTAAAACTCAAACTTGAGTTTTAAGGGATATTTGTTTAGAGGGAAGTCCTTACAAAGCGTTCGCGAGATGTGCGATACTTTCTAACCTGGCAAATCGCCCCCATCATAATTATAGGTGGTACCGCTGGGGTCGCTTTTGCATACGACCTTTCCGTAGTTGCCGGAGGGGTAGAACGGCATAAAGTTTATCGGCGCGCCGATACGCTTAAAATTAACCGGGCCATGCCACATCCCCGGCGGTACACGGATTACCGTGGGTTCTGTGATTACATATCTCTCCATCTTCTCAGGATTTTCGCCGAGCCAGATTTCAATTTCGGCGTCAAACTCGAAAAACCGGGTGATATCCGCTCCGGTAAAAAACAGGTATTCTTCAACTGCATGGTGCATATGTAATTCCCCGACGCTGCACGCCTCCTGCACTATGTTTATCACCGTCCAGAGTCGCGAGTCCGCCATTTCGCTCTGCCCTCTGAAACCGGTACGCGGGTTTAGAAAACGTGGATCATCGTGGTATTCAGGCTTGAACGGGAATACATATTTGTCATATTTTCCAGTTCGCGGTCGTTTACTCATCTCATAGAACGGGGCAAGCATATCGACCTGCGAAGTATCCTCTTTCGCTTTTTCGGCGTTTTCTTTCATTTTTTCTGAGAAGCATTTGCCGCAGTATATACACTCGTTTGAGCGGTCATTTACACAGCGGCGGACGCCCGCTCCGTCGTATACAAATTCCTCACGACCCTCCGCGTTTACGCGGGGGGTGATTTTTGACCAGTCTCCATCGAGGTACATCGCCGAGAAGAGTACGGGCTTGCCTATACGCCTGAAATTTATCGGGCAGTGATACAGTTTTGGAGGTATGCGGATAATGACCGGCTCTGTGACGGTAACCATCTCCAGATTTTCTGGGTCTTCGCCGAGCCAGATATCAATTTCCGCGTCAAAGCCGTCATAGAAATTGTTGAAATTAGCCGTGGCGAGTACTATGTATTCGTCCGCCGAGTGATGCGTGTGCGGCACTTCCATCACAAGTTCTTTTGTGACAGAGGTGAAGTCCATATAGAGCCTGGCGTTTTCCATCATTGTCGTGCCGCGGAAGAATCCCCGTGGTGAGGCGAAGCCGTACCAGCTGTGAAATTCCTGCGGTATCTTGAAAACTAAATCGTCATATTTCCCCATATGTTAAAGACGCTCCTTTTTATAAAATGATTTATAATAACTTAGTGAATCATTATAAAGTGAAAGTAGGCGGCTGCTAATGCCAAACATGCACAAAATGCGTTAAACAATATGTGCGTTTATTGAACAATGCTGACAATGACAAAATTATTCAGGGCAATTAAAATATAAGCAAATGCATAAAATCTTGTATAATTTTATACACTTTTAACAAAATCCGTCACAGATTAGTAACGTGTCGAGGGAGCAGCTATAAACGAGGTAAAGGCAGGTAGAAAATGTTAAGATTCATAATAAAGCGTTTGCTTATGCTGATACCGATTATTATTGGTATCACAATAGTTGTACAGCTCCTTATTGAGGTCACCCCTGGCGACCCCGCCAGGCTGATGCTTGGACTTGAAGCGACGCCGGAGCGGATTCAAGAGGTTCGCGATGAAATGGGGCTTAACGACCCTCTTCCAGTGCGGTACATACGATACATGAGGGGCGTTATTACCGGAGATTTCGGCAACTCGTTTACAACAGGGCGGCCCGTGGTTGATGAGATGATGCAGCGCTTCCCGTTTACAGTGTTTCTTGTCACGCTCTCATTGATCTTGTCAATTCTTATAGGGATTCCGCTTGGAGTTTACGCGGCGACGAATCAGAACACGTGGAAAGACAACGCCGCGATGTTTGCCGCGTTATTCTGCGTTTCGATGCCGGGCTTTTGGTTTGCGCTTATGCTGATACAGGAATTTGCCGTCAGGCGACGATGGCTGCCGATTGCCGGAATCAGCCATTGGACGGGTTGGGTTCTCCCGGTCATCGCGCTGGCCCTTGGCCTGACCGCGGTTATAGCGAGGCAGACACGTTCAAACCTGCTTGAGGTGATACGGCAGGATTACATAACGACAGCGAGGGCAAAAGGACTTGGCGAGAGGAAGGTTGTATACCGTCACGCGCTTAAAAACGCGCTGATACCTGTCATAATGGTTATCGGCGGCATGTTCGGTTCTCTGCTCGGCGGCGTGCTTATATCCGAGGTTATCTTCTCAATACCTGGTCTTGGACAGTATACGATTTCGGCGCTGAACAACCGTGATTATCCTGTTATTCAAAGCAGCGTTCTTATCCTATCCACCTTGTTCGCCGTCGTCATATTGCTGGTCGATATCGTGTTCGCACTGGTCGACCCGCGGATTCGATCCCAGTACGTCAGACGCGGCAAGAGAAAGGAAAAGATGAAAGGCGGGGCAAAGACTTGAAAAAGAACCGTAAAAAATCAAGAATTATTGAAACTTGGCATCGGCTTAAAAAGAATAAGCTTGCCGTCGTTGCGCTTGTTGTTCTTACGCTGCTTTTTTTGACGGCAATATTCGCGCCTATTCTCGCGCCGCATAACTATGCCGCGCAGAACTCTGGAAATCTTTTTGAGGGACCCAGCGCTGAATTCCCGCTTGGGACTGACAGGCTTGGGCGCGATGTGTTAAGCCGTCTGATATATGGTTCACGGCAGTCGCTCAGTATGGGAATTGTCGCGGTTGGCATCGCCGCTTTAATCGGCATTACGCTCGGCGTGGTCGCGGGATATTTCGGCGGCTGGGCCGATAACCTTAGTATGCGTTTTCTTGATATATACCAATCAATACCGATGTTTCTCTTAAGCGTGACGCTAGCGGCAGTTTTGGGTCCGAGCCTAAGAAACGCGGTTATAGCATTGGGAGTCAGCATGATGCCGATTTATGCGCGGATTATGCGTGCGGTTGTACTGACGGTGCGGGAAAAGGAATACATAGAGGCGGCGAGAGCGATAAACGCAAGGAACAGCCGCATTATACTAAAGCATATCGTGCCGAATACTTTAGCGCCGATAATCGTTGAGGTCACGATGGGTATGGGTTCTGCCATACTCGCGGGGTCGGCGCTTAGCTTTATAGGCCTCGGCGTCCAGCCTCCGATTCCTGAGTGGGGCGCGATGATTACCGATGCGCGCGGGGTTATGCGCGATAACCCGCAGCTGGCGCTGTACCCTGGTATTATGATTATGCTCACGGTTCTTTCGTTTAACCTGCTTGGAGATGGGTTGCGGGACGCGCTGGACCCGCGCCTTAAGAACTAAGAACATAGGTTTTTAGGCTTTATAAAGTTATTGAGACGCAGAGGTGGTTGTTTATGTCCGAAAAATTACTCGAAATACGCGATCTCGCGGTTGAATATCACACGGACGACGCCATGATTTACGCCGTCAACGGCATCAGCATGACCGTGGAGAGAGGCAAGACAATCGGGCTTGTCGGCGAGACGGGCGCGGGAAAGACGACGATCGCGAAAAGCATACTCAGAGTGTTGCCGAACCCACAGGCAAAGCTTGTTTCAGGCGAAATTATCTTTGATGGCGAAGATGTTCTTAAAATTTCCGAAAGAGAGATGCGAAAGATCCGGGGGAACAAAATAGCGATGATTTTCCAGGATCCGATGACGGCGCTTAACCCCATTGAAAAGGTCGGTTATCAGATCGCGGAATCGGTCAAACTCCATAACAATGTTTCACACGTGGAGGCTAATCGACGCGCTTGTGACATGCTGGAGATGGTCGGCATACAGATGGAGCGTTACGACGAGTATCCGCATCAGTTTTCAGGCGGAATGAAACAGCGCGTGGTTATAGCAATGGCGCTTGCCTGCAACCCTGAACTTTTGATTGCCGACGAGCCGACGACGGCGCTTGATGTGACGATACAGGCGCAGGTTCTTGATATGATGCGCTCGCTTAAAGAAAAGCTTGACACGTCGATTGTGATGATTACGCACGACCTCGGCGTTGTCGCCGATTTTTGCGATTACGTCGCCGTCACATATGCCGGCGAGATTGTTGAGCGCGGCAGCGCCGAGCATATATTTGACAATCCCACGCATCCGTATACGCTCGGCTTGTTCGACTCTCTTCCAAGGCTCGACACGACGGAGCGGCGGCTTAAGCCGATAGAAGGGCTTATGCCAGACCCGACAGATCTGCCAAAAGGCTGTCGGTTTTGTGAGCGTTGCCCAAAAGCCGTGCAGGCGTGTACGCAGACACAACCGAAAGATGTTGAAATTGCACCTGGGCATATCGTAAAATGCCTGCTGGCAGCGGGGGAGTAATGATATGGCACCATTATTAGAAGTTCGAGACCTGAAAAAATATTTTGGAAACCGCGCCGGTATGCTGCACGCCGTGGACGGCGTAAGCGTTACGCTTGATGCGGGCAAAACGCTGGGCGTTGTTGGCGAGTCTGGCTGTGGCAAAACAACGTTCGGCCGCACAATATTGCACTTGGTCGAGCCGACTGACGGCCAAATATTCTTTGAGGGCGAGGATATTTCAAAACCCAGCAAGAGAGACCTTCGCCGCCTGCGGGAGAAGATGCAGATTATCTTTCAGGATCCGTTTTCATCGCTGAACCCGCGAATGTCGCTGAGTGAGGCGATTATGGAGCCGCTTATCCTGAGAGGCGGCATGTCCAGGTCGGATATGCTTGAAGAAACGCGCCGGATGATGGACATTGTCGGCATTGCGTCAAGGTTTGAAAATTCATATCCGCACGAACTTGACGGTGGGCGGCGTCAGCGTATCGGAATTGCCCGCGCGCTTGTACTTAGGCCAAAGTTTATCGTCTGTGACGAACCTGTGTCCGCGCTTGATGTGTCAATACAGGCGCAGATTATAAATCTCTTGCTCGACTTACAGGAAGAGATGGGTTTAGCGTATATGTTTGTGACGCACGATTTATCTGTTGTCAAGTACATATCCGACGATATCATGGTCATGTATCTCGGGCATATGGTAGAAAAAGCCCCGGCAGATGAACTATTTAGCAACACCCGGCATCCATATACAAAAGCACTGCTGTCAGCAGTCCCTGTTCCCAGTATCCATAATAAAACGGAGCGGATATTGTTAAAAGGGGAATTGTCGTCGCCTATAAACCCGAAACCCGGCTGCAGGTTTGCGGCGCGGTGCAACTACGTGACGGAGCAGTGTTCAGAGCCTCAAACTCTTGAAGAATGTGCGCCCGGACACTATGTCGCGTGTTGCAGATATAAGGAGTTGACCTGATAAAATTAAATCTATTCAACGTGGCCGCGTCGCTACCGCTGTTTGGATTTATTCGAGTTAGCAAAAATGCTTGCTTGCAAGGGCATTTTTGCTACGACAGCCGGGTAAATACCACGCGGCTTGCCGCGTAAAGTGCGCCAAAGGCGTACGGCCCCAGGGCTTGCCCTGGGGTAGATACCTGTCATTAAAAAAGTTCAGTAAATTTATAAAATTGAGGAGGAAAAAATGAAATGAAGAAAAGATCAACAAAATTGCTTGCACTGGTGTTAGCTTGCCTGATGGTAGTATCGCTCGTAGCAGCGTGCGCTCCAGGCGGCACTACTGACCCACCTGACACAGGCACGACCGCACCAACTGACCCTGGCACGGGTACAGGAGGCGGCGGCGCGGCGGCTACTCCAGACAGGACGCTCTACGTTGCAGTCGCCCAGGACTCCGGCTCACTGCATCCGCATGGGATTACCGGTGTCGGAGGATTCATAAGCGCAATCCTCACAGTTTATGAAACGCTTTTCAACATGTTGCCTGACGGTTCGTTTGAAATGGTACTCGCTGAGCGCATTGAGGAAATCAGCGATGTACAGTACATCATTCATATTCGTCAGGGAGTGACCTTCTCAAACGGAAACCCGCTTACAGCGCATGATGTTATGTTTACAATGAATTATGTCCGTGAACATCCTCGGCTCAGCGCGGAAGTTAGACCAGTATGTTTTGAGAGGACGTCTGTTCTTGACGATTACAGGCTTGACCTGTGGCTTTTGAACTATGACGCCGGAGCATTCCCCGGATTTACACTGATGTATATCCTAAACGAAGCGTCGTATGACGCGCTCGCCCTTGCGAGTGACCCGATCGGTACAGGCCCGTTTCAAGTGGTTGAATATGTGGTCAACAGTCATCTTATCGTTGAGGTGCGCGACGACTACTGGGGTCCACGCCCCGCAATCGATAGAATTCACTTCAGAGTTTTAAACGAGCCGTCACAGAGGGTCAACGCGCTTATGACGGGAGACGTTCACTACGCCACCATACCGATCAGGGAAGCGGAGTTTGTCCGGTCTCTTGGACTTATTGTAGATGAGATTAGTCAAGGGACGGCGCTGGGCGCGTTTTTCAACGTGACTGAAGGAGGCTTGCTCGGAACTCCGGCCGCCCGTGAAGCCATTGCCCACGCGATTGACCGTCAGGCTATCGTAAACATAGCGTATAGCGGGATAGGTGGCGTGCCGCGGTGGCCGACATCAGAGGCCACGGTAGATTTTGAGGAGCGTTTTGCCAACATGCATCCGATTTACTCGGTCGGATATGACCCTGCCAGAGCGAGAGAACTTGCTGAACAAGAGGGGCTTGTTGGCCAGACTATCCGTATAATCACAAACGGAACGGAAGAATTGGTCACGGTGGCGGAAGTCATGCAACACCATCTGCATGAGATCGGCATAAATGCCCAGATTATCAATTATGACCAAGCCACTTATTGGGCCGTGATGTCGGATGAAGATAACTTTGAGATTGCGCTGCAGATGATCGCAAGTCCAGACAACAGAGGTCTTCGCCATATGGGTTATATCAGATTCTTCCCGCTTGGCTGGACGCATCCTGACCTAGAGGGGTATCTGGCGCTCTTCAATCAGGGCATGGCCACACGTGACGTTGCGGTACGCGCGGAGCTTCTGTACGAGCTTGTAGAAATTCACCAGAGACATCATTTATGGTACGCTTTAGTCGATCTCGTTTCTCCACACGCATATTCGTCGGAGCTTGGTGGAGTCACGTTCTATCTTGACGGCAGCCTCCGCTTCCAAAACTGGTATTGGCGCGGTTAATGCGAGGAAAGATCCTGGTTTGCTGCTGATACGAGTATAGAAAATACAGGGCCGCTCCTCTATTTGGTGCATTATTGCCTCCATAGGGGAGCGGCCTTTGACAACGTGCGGCAAAAACGCAAAAATTAATGATTGGAGTGTAAACCATGCAGGAAAAGTTTGAAAAGCTGTTTTATGAATTTGAACCGCAAGAAACGAATTGGGGAGACTGGTGTCATTCGCCGCAAGCGTATTTTCGCGGCGCAACTGTCATGCCCGGGGCGGAAATGAATGTCGGGTTCCAGGTGTTCAAAGCCCCGGTGTTTCTGGAGAAAGAACCGCACTTCCACAGGGAAGACGAGTATCTCGTGTTTCTGGGCGCTGTGTTGCCGGACGTGTTTTCGTCATGGGACGCGGAAGTACATTTTTACTTGGGGCCGACACTTGACACCATGGAAAAGATCGTAATCACAGAGCCGACGATAATAAAACTGCCAAAAGGCTGGTGGCACAGCCCGCTGGACTTCGTGCGCATTGACAAGCCGCTTTTATTTCAAGCAGTCATGCTTACCGGGACTGCGAGCTTTGTCAAATTAGTTGAGAGAGAAGACGGAGAGAGGCAATATATCTATTCGGGCGACGGGGCAAACCTTTGTGCGTTTGATTCACACAAGAAATGCAATTACTGCGGATATTGCTTCGCAAACCCTGATAAGCGGCCGGAGCGTCCGTATACATTTGTAAAATGGACAGTCGTCAATGAAGACGGCGTTAAGTCTTATTCCGACACAGGGGCATATGACCACACGAAAGCGCCGTTGGGTCCAGACTGCGTCCTGTATCCCGGGTTTAAGTCAAAGCCGTATTCAGACGCCACGAAGTTGAAAGCGCCGAAACCTCTGCTCTCGCCAGAGGTCGCTAAATGCGTTCTTGCCTGTCCCAAGGAAGAGACCAATTGGGGAGCGTGGTGTCCGTCGCCGCAGCATTATTTCCGTGGCGAGGTATACATGGAGGACGCGACATACCACGTTGGATACCAGGTCTTCACGGCGGCCAATGACATGGAAGAGCCGCATATACATTCAGGCGCCGAGGAGTACATCTTCTTCATGGGCGCGGATCCAATGAATATTTTTGATTTTGACGCCGAGATCGAAATGTTTTTCGGGGATGACCCAGATAATTTGGAGAGCAAAATCATCACAAAGCCGACAGTCGTGCGAGTTCCGCCGAATGTCTGGCACTGCCCGATACTGTTCCGCAAGATGAACAAGCCTGTTTTGTTCCAGGCGGCGTATCTGTCGGGAACGTGGGGGACGATAGTGCAGGCTCAAGACGAGCCGCAAAAAGCGGATGACGGCAGACCGTTTGCCAGGACGAAGACCTATCACTACATGGGCGATGACGTGCGAAAATGCAAAAAGGACGAGAGAAAGCGCTGCGCCATATGCGGAGACTGTTTCCGCAGACCAGAGGAATATTTAAAAGAAGAATAACTGTGGGGACAGCAAGGCGAAATCGGATACGTATGTATCCGATTTCGCCTTGTGCCATCCGGCTTATTGTGTTACAATTATTACTTTCAGGGGGATTTTTGCAACCGGGAGGGCGTCGCAATGAAACTTAGCATGTGGATACTGTTTGACGAACTCAAAGAGCATGGTGCGAGGGCGTCGATACAAGATGGTCTGCGCGAAATTACAAGTGTCCGCCTTTTTTCTTTTGACGAACCGTTGTCAATTGAATACATCTATATAACCCACGCTTCTGATTTTTATGACAGCGAACGGGATCAGATCTTGCTGATGCACGGGCGCGACACTATTTTTGTTGACGGCCTAGACCTTATACAGGCGCTTAACCACGTGCTGTTGATATTTGACAAATACAACGACTGGGATTCGCGCTTGCGAAAAGCGTGCCTCGAGACGAATCATTTTCAGGCCATCTTGGACATTGCGCATGATATGTTTTTGTGTCCGATGTTTTTTGGACACAAGAATCTGCGTATTTACGCGATAACGCGGCAGTATCCTGAGGATGAAGTTTATGTGGGCTGGGACGAGGTTAAAGATCTTAACACGATGCCGGCGAGCCTGATAAAAAAGAAGATTTACCCTAACATGAAAAAATATCCCGAGACAATTGATCCCGTTGCTATACCCACGTCGGCATTTGAGCGGAAATGCTTCAATTACCAGATCCGTGCAAATTGTTATCTGAATGGGAACGTATGGGGGCATTTTTACCTCTATTATAAAGAGCCTTCCGTCAGCTGTGGAGTTATGCAATTAGCGCGGCATGTCGCTGATATTTATGGCGAAATATTGGAAAAAACTCATAATAAAAATATGGAAAGATACACGATGCATTCCTTCCTTATGGACATGCTCGACGGCAAGGAAATACCTGACGTGGCGCTGCTGAACCACTACTGGCAAAAAGGCTGGGATGAATCGTCGGAACTTATGTTATTCAGATTTACTCCGATGTCGATGTCAAACGATGAATTGCTTTTTGATTGGATGTGCAACAACATCGCGGAAAAAGCCGCGAATTCTATAGTATTCCCTTACAAAAATTCCATTTTAATAATTATCCGAGAATGTGAAAGCTCTGTTATTTTGCCGCATATTGAATCATTACTTTCAATCAGCAGTTATCATTGCGGCGCAAGTTTTCCGTTTACGGGCCTCGAAAATATAGCTTACTATTATTTCCAGGCAGGATACGCCATTGAATGTTCCGCAAACCCGGAAAACAGACTACATTATTTTAAGGACTACGCTTTTGCGGGGTATGCACAGTTTATAAAAACTCACACCAAGTGGCGAAATTTTATCGTGCCGTCGCTGTTTAAACTTATAGAGACGGATAGACAGCAAGACTCTGAATACTATAAGACACTTTACTGCTTGATTGTAAATCAGGGGCGCTTTAATAAAACTTCGGCACAGTTGTATATCCATAGGAATACGTTAAAGTACCGTATTGAAAAAATTACGCAAATCCTAGAAATGGACATATTCGAGGAGAGCGTTTGCGCGTATCTCCGGTTCTGTTTTGCCCTGATGATGGAGGATTTCCCTGTTCTTCTCCCTTCTCCTCCCGCACAGGATTAAGATAATACGGTCCTCAAGCAGTTACTCGCCGAACAGATTTGACTGTTCGGCGATTTTTTTGCAGCTTCAGCGCAAAAACCAAGCTCCGACCACATAACGTGGCCGGAGCTTGGTTACTATCATAACGCGAGTGCGCAAAAACCTCTATCGCGGGCGTAAAATATCACCAGGTCTGGAATAGGGTCTCTCCAGAACTGTCCAGTCGCGCGGCTGGGCAATCTCAAGCCAGATGCTGAATACATCGCAGTCTCTCATCTTGTAATAATAGGAGTTAGATGCAGATTGCATATACAAGAAGTACCATATATCTTCATTGGCATTGTCCGGCCAGGTAAGCATGTAATCGCGGAGCAAGTCATCGGGGCTCTCAGACAACCGCACGAAAATACGGTTTATGATTGCCGCCGTCTCTGCTCGTGTGATAGGTCTATCAGGATTAAACGCGCCGCCTATACCATTAGCGCCTTGCACCCAACCGTTTTCCGCGGCCGTGTTAATATAATTGCGCGCCCAGTGGTTAGATATATCAGTGAAACTGTTCGTTGTCGAAACTGTGTTACCCGATCCGCCCATGAATCTGACGACAGCCGCCGCGAGTTCCGCACGTGTGATGGTCTGATTCGGTGCGAACGTACCGTTCGGAAATCCGCTGAAAACGCCGGCATTGGTCGTTGTCGATACAGCGTTGTTGAACCAGTTTGTGAGTTGCACATCCGGGAATGTGTTAGCCTGCTCCCAGTAATTCGCACGCGCTTCGTCTGAGATCAAACGGAAGAAGATCGTTGCAACTTCTGCCCTTGTGATGTTAGCGTGCGGGCGGATGAATCCATCGCCTCTGCCAATCAGATACGCTTGCCGATTGCGCATATCCACCGGGCCATAGCCGCCGCCTGGTATTTGCGGTGGTTGCGGAGGCTGTGGCAGCTGTCCGCCGGGGAAGCCGCCGCCGGGATTGTTGACAGGCGTCCACTGTGCATACAAGGTCATATCTTCCGTCACGCCGGTTGCAAAGTCCCATGCCTCCGTGCCTGCCTGATCCGTTGTCCATTCATCAAACGTGTGATTTTCGCGGGTTGGGTCGACCGGACGCGTTGCCTGCATGTCGTGCGGTACGGTTTGCGACTCGATCGCCTCGCTAGTGCCGCCGTTTAGATCAAACGTCACCGTTTGTACTTGCACCCACTGTGCCACAAACGTACGGGCGCCTGTTGCGGTCCACTGCGCTATAGCTGCGCCGTCCAAGTTTGCTGTATTGCTCGCTTGACCGATATACCGCCAGCCGTCGAACTGCCATCCGTAGTCAGGCGCCGGAGCGGGAATGAACGATTCGTTTAATGTTGCGCCGGAGTACACGTAAAATGTCACGTCAGACGTGTCGTCGTTTAATGTACCGTTTGCGCCAGGTTGGAATGTAAGCAGATGACGGTTCACAGGCGCGAAGTTGACGTCGTAGTTATTGACAAGGTGGTCAAAAATGGATGTGTTTCTGGACACCAGCCGATGATCTAGGTTCGCTGCACTTTCATGCGGTACAACCGCAAATCGAGCGCGGTTGCCTGTGAATACAGCATCTTCGTTAATTCTAATGTTGGTATAATCCATGTTAAAGCTAGGCTCAAGAGGTACGCGGTAGTTTAACGGATGTCTTACAGAAAAGACCCCGCCGCCATCGTTTACGGCTGTGTTATAGCTGACTTCGCCGCCATGCATCACAAACCCGCCCCAGTTGGTAACGAACACACCGCCGCCGCCTTGGTTTGCGGCCGTGCCATTGGCTGTGTTGTCTGTGATTGCACCGCCGTTCATCGTGACAAGTCCGTCAGCGAACACGCCGCCGCCGTTTCTGTTGGCAGTATTGCCGCTGATTCTGCCGTTGTTTATGGTCAAAAGGCCCATGCCGGCCAATCCGCCGCCGTCGGTGGTGGCAGTGTTGCCGCTTATTTCGCCGCCATTCATAGTGATAGTGCCATTAAAGTTTACGCCGCCGCCGTGGATGACGGATGTATTGTTGGTGATAAAAGCGCCGGCATACATGGTGAAAGTTGCATCTATACCAACGTGCAGACCGCCGCCGGCGTTGCCGCGCGTATGATTGTCAGTAATAACGCCGCCGTGCATTACAAAATTTGCAATATTCGGCACTTGAACACCATTAATAAAATTGTTGGAACTGCCAACAGTATTCACGCCGCCGCCAAGTCCGAAAGAGAGCGACTCGTTGTTTTCTATTGTTCCGCCGTGCATGATAAAAGTCCCGCCGGAAGATACGCCGCCACCGCCGCCCATCGTAGCCGTATTGCCGCTTATCGTACCGCCATACATGGTAAAGACACCGTTAGTTGAGTCACCAAAGTTGTCCATATCAGCAAAGGAAAACATCAACGGAACAGCAACGCCGCCGCCGGCAGTTGCGCTATTGCCGGTGATCAAACCACCTCGCATGGTAAAGTTCCCGGTGGGTGAGACTCTTACTCCGTTGCTGGCATTACCTATTGTTCCGGTGCGAGTCAACGTAGGCCCGTCAAGCGTGAATGTGCCGTTTACGGTCACGACAGGGAAGTTCCCATTAGCGATCAAGCTGTACGGACCTTCAAGCGTAATGATCCTGTCCGCTGGAATCGTGCTGTGAGCTGATAACATTATATTTATATCAGTACCCAGCTCAATTGTTAGCGGAACACCGGGGAGTGCGTTGTTGATTGCGATCCAAAGATCTATATCGTCTGACCCTGGTCCAAGAAATACTGCACTTGTTGACACAGCTTCCACAAGCGGCAAATCCTCGTCCTTTTCCGGCTCAAGCTCCGCGTCCTGCTCTGGCTCCAGTTCTGGTTCCGCTTCGGGCTCTAACTCTGGCTCAGCCTCTATGATCGGATATTCGTCTTCAATTTGCGCGTCTGTTTCCGGCTCGACAACCTCGGGTTCGTAGGTCGCGTCTTCAACAAATTGTGCAACCACTGATGCTGCAGGCAGTATCGACACAAGAAACACTGCAATCAGAACCCATGTAATCATTCGTTTTTTCATAATCATGTACTCCTTTACATTTCTGGAAGATTAATGATACTCATTACTATATGATATCTAATCTCATTATGAGGCTGTGTTACCGATATGTCAATCATTTTTTTATTAATAAAATGTAAATAAACACGAAATCAAGCAAGTGCCAAAGGGAAAAGCTTTTTTAGCATGATACTTTCCCGCACAATAGCAAAAGTCCTAGTATGAACCGCTGTCATACTAGGACTTTTCGTATACCGCTGTTGACAAGTGAGCCTTGTTTGTTTATAATAATCAATATCAAATGAGAACGATAATCGTTAAAGGGGGCGAATAGGGGTATGAGCAGCAAGAGGAACACACTCCAGCGGAAGTTGATTTTTAACGCAGTAAAAGAACTTAACACACATGCGACGGCGGAGCAAGTTTTAAAATATGTAATCAAGCAGCACCCAACCATTAGCAAGGCCACCGTTTATAGAAATCTAAATCAGATGGTTCAAGCGGGTGAGCTTGTAGGAATCGGCAGCCCTTATAGTTCAACGCATTACGACCATGAACTCCATGATCATTATCACTTTGTGTGCGATTTATGCAAGCAGATATTCGATATGGAAGCCGATTTATCTGATATTTGCAATCGGTTTGAAAATACAGATGGGTTTGATGTTGCAAGCTACAGCATATCCTTTCACGGTTTGTGCTGGAGTTGCAAAGCGTTATAAAAGGTATTAAACCCCAGAGCTAAAGCCCTGGGGTTTGCGCGGCAGAGACCGCGCGGGTTTAATCCTTTTGAAATCTTTGCTCGATTATAAAATTTGACAGAAAACAAAATAGGGAAATAGTCTTGACAATTTTCGCAATATATGATAAAAGTAAGCGCAGGAGATAAACAAGCAAAGACAAGGTGTTGGCAGCACCTTGTTTCTTAGCGGCCTTAGAATTCTACGCTCCTATGCCAGTGGCAATTGGCCAAACTTGCATATACATTGAATGCCGCAAAACTCACCAAATTTCAGGTCGAAATGGAATCCTGTTCGGGGCGTTTTTGCGTTGCGCCGGTGCTAAGGATATAGGGGTAGCCCTATTCTTTGCACCATTTTTATTTGTATGAAAACAGTTTTGGAGGTATACCTGCGGTGGCGAAATTTCTAAAAAACTTAATACAGAAGTATAGGAAAATCCAAATTTTCACTAAAGTTATGGTCGGCTTTGCGATAGGCATTATTCTGGGGCTTATATTTGGCGAGCAAGTGGCTTTCCTCGAAGTTCTGGGTATTGTCTTTATGCGGCTTTTGAACATGGTCGTAATTCCGCTGGTGTTCTGTATGCTGGTAAGTGCAATGACCGAGGTGGGCGCCAGCAAATCGCTCGGCAAAGTTGGGATATACACAACCGTTTTATATACCCTGACAACAGTTCCCGCAATTATTATCGGCATAATTTTGGCGTATCTTCTCAATGTCGGCGGCGGAGTTGAGCTTTATGTTGCGGCAGAAGTGGCCGGACCGGCGATGGAGGTTTATGTCCCGCCGCTTATAGAGACGCTTATTAACATCATCCCGACAAATGTCTTCACGGCGCTTACAACCGCAAATTTATTACAAGTTATGTTCTTTGCTATCTTCCTCGGCATATGTATTAATAAGATTAGTGACCAGAGGGCCCAGGCATTTAAAGACGTGTTTAACATGGCGTCTGAAGCCTTCAAAAAGATGGTCAATATTGTTTTGAGTTTTACGCCTTTCGGCGTTATGGGCCTGATGGCATGGGCCATCGGCACACAAGGACTGGAGATTTTGTTGCCTTTCGGCCGGATGATAATTGCTGTTTACATAGGCTGCGCTATCCACATTCTGTTTTTCCAGGCCTTTGTTATGGGTAAGCTGTTTGGCAAAATGAAGTACTTTACGTTCTTTAAAAACGCGAAAGGCGCGATGCTGACCGCGTTTGCCACCGCAAGCAGTCTGGCCACCATGCCCATGACCTACGAAGCCACCAGAAAATCCGGGGTGCCAGAGCGGGTTGCCAACTTCACAATACCATATGGTACCGTTATTAACATGGACGGCAGCGCGATTTACCAGGCAATAGCGGTTATATTTATCGCCCAATTTAACGGTGTAACGCTCGAGTTAAATCAGCTGGTTATGATAGTCGTCGCGGGGACGCTTGTTTCAATAGGCACAGCCACGGTTCCTGGGGCCGCGTTGGTTACACTTAGTGCGGTTCTGGCATCGGTCGGTCTGGAGGCTGGGGCGCTGATCGGTTTGCTCTTCGGTATCGACCGCATTGTCACCATGCCAAGAGTTGTGCCGAACGCCGTGGGCGATATAGTTGTAAGTCGCGTGGTATCGCGTATCTGTGGAGAACTTGAAGAACCCGATTCCGAAACGCAAAGCACGCTTTAAACAAAAGACCAAAAGGATCAGATTAAAGGAGGTATTAGTATGATTATCACTATCTCCGGACAATATGGCTCCGGAGGCGATCAGGTAGGCGTACGTCTTGCGGAGATGCTGAATTACAAACTGTTGGATTCTGAACTGATCATCCGAGCCAGAGATATCTACGATGCCGAATATAGCAGTTCGGTGAGGCCGTTTGGCGCCGCCTGCGGCGACAAGGTTTACAGTGACAAGGAGCTGGAACACTTAAGCAACTCATATAAGCAGGCGGAGCTTGCGCTTCAGACAGACCTTATGTTTGCCGATATGATCGACCTCGAAGACTGGAGGCCGGAGTCATGCAAACTCAGAGAAGCCATGCTGGACGCGCAATCAAGGGCAGTTCTTGAATATGCTCAGGGCGGAAATTGTATTCTGTTCAGTAAATGCTCAAGCTATATCCTGCGTGATCATCCAGACGCTGTACATGCTTTTTCTACAGCAAGTACGGAAATTCGCATCATGCGAATCATGAATACCCAAAACATAGTCGCAGAGGAAAAACGCCAAGGCAAAAAGAGGTTGGCGTTGTCAAATGCGATGCGTGCAAGAAAGATGGTCAACATGGATCGCGACGCGGCGAAGGATCTTATCAATAAAACAGATAAACGCCGCGCTGACTACCATGAGTTTCTTACCGGGGAGAAGTGGGGGCATCCGATGCACTTCGATTTTCATATCTCCGGGAACAAGCTTGACTATATGGAAGAGCAGACTGAGCTGTTTTTAAATTACATACGAGAGAGAGAAAATAGCCGTTAAAGCGAAAGTAACATATACAAAAACCGCAGTCACTTGATGATTCAAGTGACTGCGGTTTATAATCAATTATTTTCCGGCTATATAGAGCTTGCATATGGATGGGTGATTTTTTATTTTTACTACTTGCCAAAGTCTAAAACATATGATATACTACGGTAGCACGCTAAAGTGCAAGACAAATTTCCACAGTAAAAAAGGAGTATTTTAATGAAGAAGCTAAAAGTGCTTTTGGCCGCGGTGCTAATGATTGCAGTGGGTGTAGTCGGTCTATCTGGCTGTTCCCGGGAAGAAACATACGATTTTACAATAGGCATATTATCAGGCGCGCAAATCCCTGCTTTTGAACTGGGTGCGCCGGGGTTTGAAGA
>Ga0123355_10004126_pt1 | contig 21058 bp, 9 predicted proteins | sample TergutEmb28metaG_3_FD_89872 | JGI IMG/M metagenome (GOLD analysis project Ga0123355, IMG submission 89872) | Embiratermes neotenicus P1 segment gut microbial communities from Petit-Saut dam, French Guiana - Emb289 P1 | ecosystem: Host-associated > Arthropoda: Insects > Digestive system > Gut ...
CATTACGCACAACGCAGCCCGCGCTTACCTCAAGCCGGCAGATGATCGAGCAGCACTTGAGGGCCATCTCACCTTTTTCTGGGACAAGATGGACGCGTGGTTCGAGGAGGATGAGCAGGTCTTCGTTCATCCTCGAGATCCGTACACGAGGGTCGACACGGTCCACAGCTCGAGGCACGTGCGCGTGGCGATTGACGGCGTGACACTGGGGGAGACGCGCCGGCCCATACTCCTCTTCGAGACTGGCCTGCCGACCCGTTACTACATTCCGAAGCTGGACGCGCGCACGGATCTGCTCGAGCCCTCCGCGTATGTCACGAGATGCCCCTATAAGGGAGTGGCACACCACTGGTCAGCTCGGGTGGGCGACAAGCTCGTCAAGGACATCGTGTGGAGTTATCCGGCCCCAATTCCCGAGTGCCCGAAGATTGAAAACCTGCTCTGTTTCTACAACGAGCATGTCGACCTGTACGTTGGCGGGGAGCGGCAAGATCGACCGATCACGCCGTTCTCTTAACGTCAAGATCAAAGAGTCATGAGTGTATTCGCCGAGGAATTATCCTGCACGCGTTCCCTGGACCTCGCCATCGGGAAGTTCCCTTAGGTTCTCTAGCTTACTAGCGGCGCCTCGCCGTGATTTGAACCCTCTTTGGAGCCGTGTTGATGATTCTTGCTCCTTACCTGCCCCCATGACGCACCTGCAAGTGATCGACGCGTCGATGGTCCGTGTGCGTCTAGCGGGCCAAACCGAGAACCGCGTTTGGGCGTGAGGACCAATACCCAAGTGATGCTCGGAGCGGGCAACCAGGCGCAAGTTTCGCGGCGGACCTTATCTGCAACACCAACCGGAGCGAGCACGCGTGCTGGCCACCCGTCCCTACCAACCCTTCCTTTTGCGAGGACAAACGATGGGCATCGTGCGCTTCAATGAGGATCACGAGTGGGTGCAGATCGATGGCGTCGACGCCGTGGTTGGTATCACGGACTATGCCCAGACGCAGTTCGGGGATATTGTCCATGTCGACCTTCCGGAAGTCGGTAGACGCGTCGACCGCGGCAAAGAGGTTGCGGTGGTAGAATCGGTAAAGGCAGCGACCGAACTCTGCGCACCAATCTCGGGCGAGGTAACAGGCGTCAATAGGACGCTAGCGGACGATCCGACGAAGATAAACGCCGATCCAATGGGCGACGGTTGGTTCTTCAAACTGCGCGTGCTGGATGAGAGGGAGCTCGATGCGCTGATGGATGAGGCGTCGTATAGGAAATTTGTTGAAAGTCTGACGGTTTCGAAACCTTGAGGGGGGTTTCTGTCTGTCGCAAACGCACTGGCGCTGTTGCTGATGGCCAGCGCCGTATATAGAAAATCACTGAGCAGGAACCACCTCAAGAGCAATACCGGCTTTCTCGCATGGCGAGGAAACACCAACTTCAATCTATCGCGGTCTCAAAATGTTGCGCCATGCTCATAGTCACATCGGCTACAGCGTGCCCGGTCCCAACGACCGGCTTGGTGTCAATTTCGACGCTTCCGGGCGGCTGGGCGCTCCGGTTCTCGCCGAATTGGGGTTGCCGTGCGATGCCGAATTCTACCTGTGCGCCCCAGGGCCTTCATGACCGATTTGTCGGCCGGCCTCGCGAAACTTCGAAGCGGGGCCGTCCCTGACGCCCGGTGTCGCCGCTCTCCGTCAGAAGCCGCCTCATCTCCCACCGCCGGCTCCGGGCCGCTCATATCTCGCGCGTAGTGGCCTCAACGTCCGCTGGGATCCGTGTTTCCAAAGCCTGCTCGAACTTGCCGAGGCATGTGACGTGCCCGTGCGATGGTCGTGCCGCACCGGTGTCTGCCACAACTGCGAGGGCTCATAGCGGGCGCCGTCATCTACCGGCCAAACCCAGTGGACCCGCCGGCCGATGGCAATCTGCTGATCTGCTGCAGCCAGCCCCTAGGTGAGATCGCGCTCGATCTTTAACGCTCTTGAAGCCGGCCCCGGCCGTTCGTTTTGTGCAAAAATCGATAGATATAAACGACGCTAAATACAATGATGCTTCCTACTGCAGGAGAGGCCTAGCATGCGCGACTTCGACGCGATCATCATCGGGACAGGCCAGGCTGGACCCTCTTTGGCATTCCGACTGGCCGGCGCCGGGATGAAAGTGGCTGTCCTTGAGCGACATCTCGTCGGCGGTACTTGCGTCAATACCGGCTGTACCCCCACCAAGGCCTTGGTGGCGAGCGCCTATGCTGCCCGGATCGCACGGCGCGCCGCGGAGTATGGTGTGGTGATCGCGGGCGATATTGGCATCGACATGCGGCGGGTCAAAGCGCGCGCGGATGCGATTGTGGCGGCATCACGAAACGGGCTTGCCTCGGCCCTGGAAAGCGCCGCGAATATTGCGTTCTGCCGCGGTCACGCGAGGTTCGTGTCGTCGGACGCGGTGGAAATCGCCGGCGAGCGGCTTCGCGCCGCACGGATTTTCATTAATGTCGGCGGCCGGGCGTTGGTACCACAAATGCCCGGCATCAACGATGTGCCCTACCTGACGAATTCATCGATGATGAACATTGATTTTCTGCCGCGCCATCTCATCATTGTTGGCGGCAGCTATATCGGCCTCGAATTCGGCCAAATGTATCGCCGCTTTGGCAGCGAAGTGACGATCATCGAAATGGCGCCGCGGCTCGTCCGCCAGGAGGACGAGGACGTGTCCGCGGCGATCAAGGACATCATCGAGCTCGAGGGCACCAATGTCAGGCTGAATGCCGAATGCATCAGCCTCGCGAAGCGCGGTGACGAGATCATCGCCAAGGTCGATTGCCCTGACGGCGCCCCCGAGGTCGCTGGCTCGCACCTTTTGTTGGCTGTCGGTCGTCGGCCGAATACCGAGGATCTCGATCTCGACAAAGCCGGGGTACGCTGTGACGAACATGGCTACATCGTCGTCGACGATCGATTGCAAACCACTGTGCCGGGCATCTGGGCCCTCGGCGACTGCAACGGCAAGGGCGCCTTCACCCATACCGCCTACAATGATTTCGAGATCGTCGCCGCGAATTTGCTCGACCAAGACCCACGCGGAGTGCGCGAGCGTCTTCCCGCATATGCCCTTTATATCGAGCCCCCATTGGGTCGCGTCGGCATGACCTTGGCCCAAGCGCGCGTCAGCGGGCGTCGGGTGCTTGCCGGCGCACGGCCGATGTCGCGTGTTGCCCGGGCCGTCGAAAAAGGCGAGACGCAAGGATTTATGCGCATCATTGTCGATGATGACAGCAAAGAGATCCTTGGCGCCTCGCTGCTCGGCACAGGATGCGACGAGGCAGTGCATGCGATCCTCGATCTGATGTACGCCAAAGCGCCGTACACTGCGATGCAGCGCGCGGTGCACATTCATCCGACGGTCAGCGAGCTACTGCCGACTCTTCTAGGTGACCTGAGATCGGTAGGTTGAGCCGGGACGGTCCTTGACGGCGAGCCGGTCGGTTGAGGCCATTTCGGCCCTTGGCGTGGAACCAAGAGAGAATTTTCCAGCGTCGACGGGCTGGCCGCCTCTAGCTGGAAAAAGCGAGACGCCAGCGGTCGTTGCATTGCCCTGTTGTGGCTCGCCACCTGTCCCGAGTGGCCCCTTCTATGCCGAAGGTGTCCCCGCGAAGGTGTCCCGATAGGAACTCACCGCACGCCATCGGGCTCGAGTCGAGCGCGAGCTACTGCGGACGACAACGACCGTAACCTGACGCCGCATAAGCGGCCAACCTCACATTCCGTCGTCCCTGTTCCGCCAAGCCGCGGCGCCCGACCTCGATATGCCGACGCCGAAGCTCAAGGCTTTCGCCGGAGACAGTCGTGGCCGAAAAATTCCAAGCGCCGGCCACACTCGGTATGCTCAACACCCGCAACAAAGGACTTCGTCGACCTCTAGGCCAGTTGCTGAGGCATTTTCCTTTCGAAGACAGCGTTCTGGCCGAGGCGACCAAGGCCACCTTCAACGTCGCCAGACTGGAATCCCGGAAGAGACCCCGTCGCTCCAAGCCGGGCCCTTTCCAGAATCCCGCAAAGCACGCGCAGTGACGCGGGCTTCTGCACCGGACAGCGATCGACATCGTGCCCAAGCCGCTGGTCGAGTTACAGTTGCGGCCATCCGTGATGCCACCGACGGCAGCTGTCGCTGTGGGGTTCAAGGTTCGAACGCACATGGAAACCGAACGGCCCTGGCGACAAATGCAACGACAAGAACAATATTTTGGATCTTCGGAGGCTCTGTAGCTACACGGTTTTGCCCCCGACTGGCCGTGGTGCACTTCCAGAATCCCGTTTGCTTCACTTGGTTCAACCCTGCAGGCCATCGGACGAGTTGCTTGCCTTTCACCGCTGACGTCTGGATGTGACAAGCCCAAAGACTTCGTGACAGCGCCTGTTTAACCGCACCTCGCACTCGTTCGACCTTTCACTTGCGTGGGCAAGTTCCGTTGGCAAGCCGGAACGTCACGAGTTGTCTGCACTGTCCGTGGCCCCTTCTCCGTCCGCTCCAACGATTGTATAGTTTTAGACGCTAGGACCAGACGCAGGGATGCTAACGTGGCGAGCCGAAGCAATGACCGCAGCACATGCGACCGTCATCATAGTCGATGATGATCCGGCGATTCGAGAATCGCTTGGGAGCCTGATGCGATCGGTTGGTTTGCAAGTCGAAACATTGGCGTCCGTGCAAGAATTCTTGAAGTCGAGCCCGCCCGACGGACCTGCTTGTTTGGTCCTCGACGTGAGGCTGCCTGGGCGAAGCGGCCTTGAGCTGCAACGAGAGCTTGCAGCGGCGCATATCCGCCTCCCGATCATATTCATCACGGGGTACGGCGACATCCCGATGTCGGTTCAGGCGATGAAAGGTGGCGCGATCGAGTTTCTGACTAAGCCATTCCGCGAACAGGACCTGCTTGACGCCATCCAGTTCGGCCTCACGCGCGATCGAGAGCGTCGAGAGGAAGCACAAGCGCTCCATGCACTGCGGACGCGGTTCGAGACGTTGACCCCGCGTGAACGTGAAGTGATGGGACAGGTCGTCAAGGGTCGGCTTAACAAGCAGATTGCCGGTGATATCGGCATCAGCGAGATCACGGTGAAGGTGCACCGCGGGCAAGTGATGCGAAAGATGGCGGCTTCGTCCCTGCCTGAGCTCGCCCGGATGGCGGACAAGCTGAAGCTCGCACCGTGAGGCCCACAGTTCCTGACGCTCAAGGGACCGGTTGAGGTGACCCTTTTATTGGCTCACGGCATTGCCGAACGCCTCACGGGGATCGACGCTCTCAAATCGCCGCCGGTGGCCGCCCAGGCGCGCGAAACTCAAAATCAAGAATCTCGCGACCCAACCGAGACTGCGCACGTTGTATGGGCTAGTATCAGCACGAAATGTCAATGGCTGCCCTATCGGTCTGGCAGAAGCGCTCCCCGACCGCAAAATAAATCAAAAGGTTAGTTCAAATCGCTATATCACAAACGAATAGGGCTTCGGGCCACGGTTGGGCTAACAATCGAACGCACTTGGCAAAGCGCATCTTCCACTCCGGCCCTCAGAAGAAGGCTGCCGGTTTGGTACCGGTGTGCATGGATCTTAAGAAGCCCGACTTCGGCAAAATCTGCGAAGCGATGGGCATTTGGGGGCCACATGGTCTTAAACTTAGCTCGCCCAGCCTGGCTAGGAGGTCCTGCACGTGAAGGTGAAGCCGATGCAGCCGCTGGTCTTCGGTATGGAGAGCGATTGGCGAAGAGATGATGCTCGGTGCGACCAGGGCAGCGGTCTATGCCCCTTGAAGGCAGGTCATGCCGGATTGATTAACTGGTTGAACACCCTAGCAGTTCATCGATCTTCATCGTCTCGAAATGCAACAGTTGCTGATAGATGATCGATCTCTCGAAATGTGCGCTTGAACAGCTGCGCGCCGACGCAACGTTTATCTTGTTTCGAGCCCATCAACCTGGAGGAGGCCGTTCTCTTCTTGCGTTGGTTCCGCGGCAACCGACAATAGCAAGCCTTGAGAAACTCGAAAACGAATATGCCTTGGCGGCTGATCTTGACCGAGCCTGGGCCGTGCTGCCGATCGAGCTGGTTCCGCACAAGGAGACAATGATGCTGGTGCTCGATGATCCTGGTGGCACACCGCTAACCCGGATGATCGAGGAGCCGCTTGCCCTTGATGATCAGCTTCGCTTGGCAGTCGGACTGGCTAAAGGAGTAGGCGGCCTCCACCGTCATGGACTGCTGCACAGGGACATCCGGCCCGGAAACATCCTTGTCATCGAGCCTAACAACGTGAGGCTAATGGGGTTTGGAAAGACTATACATCAAACGCAACAAGGGTTCCTTGGCGATCTGACTGGCGAAGCATTGCCATATATCGCGCCGGAGCAGACCGGCCGAACCAATCGCCCGAACGACAGCCGCAGTGATCTCTATGCGGTCGGGGTCCTGCTCTACGAAATATTCACCGGAACGTTACCGTTTGCCGCGTCAACGGCCGAGGAGTGGATACACTGCCATATAGCACGAACGCCTCCCCCGCTGAACGAACGCAAGCCACATCTGCCCAACCAGATTTCTGCCATTGTGCTCAAGCTCTTGTCCAAGGAGCCCGGCGATCGCTACCAATCGGCAGAGGGGCTGGCAGCCGATCTTGGGGAGTGCCTTGCGACGTGGACGGCCAGGCGACGGGTATATCGGTTCGCACTCGGCAGGTCCGATGCGGCCACTGCCCTCCGGATCCCGCAAGCGCTCTACGGCCGGTCGGCTGAGATTGAAGCCCTGCGGTCGGCCTTCAATCGCGTCACCGAAAACGGACAGACTGTGGTCGCATTGGTCTCCGGACCATCTGGCGTCGGGAAATCATCGGTCGTTACCGAATTTCACTCCTGCCTGGCGCCGACAGAAGCGCTGATCGGCACCGGCAAGTTCGATATGCAGGTGCGAGATGTTCCCTACACAGCACTGACTCAAGCCTTTGGATCTTTGCTGCGTCAGGTCCTTACATACGATGACGACGATGTTGCCGCATGGCGGCGAGCCCTCGCGGAAGCCATCGGACCGAACGGTTATCTCGTATCAGAGCTCATTCCTGAACTCGACATTGTGCTGGGCCAGCCATCTGCGCTCCCCGACGTGGTGCCGCACGAGCGATACACTCGCCTCCGGACGGTCTTCCGAAGCCTGGCAAAAGTATTTGCTCGCCCTGGCCGTCCCTTTGTCCTTTTCATCGACGACTTGCAATGGCTGGATGTAGCGACCCTTGAGATCGTCGTCGATCTGGTTGTTCGGCGGGATGTGCCGAATATGCTGCTGATTGGAGCTTACCGGTCCGACGGGGTCAATTCCAACCACGCGCTAATCTCGCAGCTCTCGACAATTCGTGCGGCGGGCGTGCCCATCGAAGAGATAGCGCTCCAGCCGCTGACAAAGTCCGACATCGCGTCGCTCTTCGCCAAGACGCTCGCATGCCGTCGCGCTCGAGCCCAGCCGTTGGCGAACCTGGTTCACGCCAAAACCGGCGGCAATCCTTTCTTCGTCACTCAGCTCCTCAGGATGCTGTTTGATGAGGGCTTGCTCTCATACGATTCTCACGCTGGCGCTTGGCGCTGGGAGATTGCTCGGGTTCGTGCTCTGGGGTTCACCGACAGCGTTGCCGATCTGATGACGGCTAAGCTGGCTCTGCTGTCTGGCAGCACACGACGGATCTTACAAATTCTCGCCTTCCTCGGAAGCGTCGCCGAACTTGAGGGACTAGCGATAGCATCTGGCTGGTCTGCTCAAGAGGTCGCGGCAAGCCTGGGGAACGCCCTTCGTGCCGGTTTAGTCGTACGCAAAGATGAGTCTTACGCCTTCGTTCATGATCGGGTTCAAGAGGCCGCCTATGCGCTGCAGCCGGCCGAGGATAAACCGGCTCTGCATCTGCGGATCGGCATGGCGCTAGCAGGCGCTGCGGATCTTCACGATGAAACGAGTGAGAGGCTTTACCTCGTTGCCAACCAGTTGAACCTTGGGATCACCGCCGTTACGAGTGAAGCCCAACGGGCGCGGATTGTTGCGGTCAATCTTGCCGCTGGCCGGCGCGCGCGGAATGCCGCGGCCTATAACGCTGCCATCGTCTACCTGGAGGTTGCACGCAAGTTGCTTGGCCACGGATCACATCCGCGCCACGGCGCGACCTCCTTCGCAGTTGCCTTGCAGCGCGCCGAGTGCGAACTCCTCATTGGCCGCCTCGACGTTGCGGATGAGCTATTGTTGGAGCTCTGGCAGCATTGCCCAAACGTCCAGGCTAGCGCGGAGGTGACGAGGCTCCGAGCCGGCTTATACACGATCCGAGGACAGCTCGCGCAGGGGATCGATGTCTGTCTCGCGTTTCTCCGGCGAGTAGGAATCGACTGGCGCGCTCATCCGACAGACCGCGAAGTAGACAACGAAAGCTATCACGTGCGACGGTTGGCCAAGGACCTGTCCGACGAACAGCTTCATGCGCTGCCGCCAATGACCGATCCCATTTACCGCGCGACGATGACCGTTTTCACCGACCTCATTCCGCCTTCGAACGTCACGGATCGCAACTTGAGCCACATCGTGGTGCTGGCGGCGGTACGACTCACGCTGGAGCACGGCGTCTGTGCCGAATCGTCCTATCCCTTGGTCCAAGTATTCGATGCTTTGGGTATTCGCTACACAGACGCTGAACTCGGATTTCGTCTGGCGCGATTTGGCGCCGCGATTGCCGATCGGCACCCGCAACTCTGGTCCAGCGGTCGGGCGTTAACGGTTTTCGGCCACCTGGTGGCTCCTTGGGTTCAACCGATCCGGACCGGACTGGCCTTCGTGCAACGCGGCCTTAAAATTGCGCAAGCGACCGGAGACCTCACGTACGTTGCCTTCACTCGGCGCGCATTGGTTTCGGTGCGTCTTTTCTGCGGCGACCCGTTGGGGGAAATCTGCGAGGATGCGGAACGCGCGCTTGAGTCCGGCGAAACTGCTGGCTTCGAGGTGGCTGCCGACGCCTTCGCTGTGCAAAGGACTTTTGCGCTTGGCCTGATTCGGCAGGAAAAGGACAGCGGCTCCGAGGAGCCTGACCTTACCGCACCTCATCCCCTGGAGGGGCCCTGGCCGCAAATTGCCTTCTTTGATTGCGTCGCACGAATCCAGGCGAATCAACTTGCCGGGCGCCATGACGCCGCGCTTGCGCTCGCTGACCGGGCAGAGAAACTTTCCTGGGTCGCGCGCAGACATCCAGAGTGGGTGGAATATCGGTTCTACGTGGCGCTTGCGCACGCTGCCGCGTATGACGCGTCGGAGCCGGAAAACGGTAAAATGCACGCCAATGGCCTACGTCACCAACATCGCGAACTAACGACCCGCTGCACCGGCAACTCGACAAACTTCAGCGACCGCTTAACGCTCCTCGCGGCCGAGATCGCGCGCATCGAAGGCCGTGAACTTGAGGCCGAGCAGTTATACGAAAAGGCGATCGGGTTGGCGCGGGAAGCCAGATTTGTGCAGATCGAGGCGATTGCCGCCGAGCGCGCCGCCCGGTTCTATGGGACGCGGGGCATCCGCACGGTCGTCCTCTCTTATTTGGCGAATGCACGCGATTGTTACCTGCGGTGGGGCGCTCACGCCAAGGTGCGGCAACTCGAAGGCTCCAATCCGCATTTGCTTGCCTCAGATCCGATTGGTGCATCTTACGACGCCTCTGACGTGGTACTGCGGCAACTTGAGGTCGGCGCGCTGTTCAAGGCTTCTCGCGCTCTTTCCGGAGAAATCGTACTCGACGCGCTAATCCATGCCTTAATGAAGGTTGTCGTCGAACACGCTGCAGCCGAGCGCGGCATCCTGTTCCTGACGGTAAATGATAGTCCGTTGGCGGTGGCCGAAGCACGTCTGGCAGCGAGCGGGATCGAGGTTACCGTGCAGGAAGACGGTCTGAGCGACGTCGAATTCTCCAAATCCGTACTGAATTATGTTGTCAGAACTCTGAAGAGCTTTAGTTCTGGCGATGCGGCGAACAACACTTTGTCGTCCGCAGATCCCTTTTACTGGCAGCATATGGGCCACGTCTCTCTGAATTGCCTGCCGATAGTCGCGCAAACGAAATTGGTTGGAGTGCTGTATCTGGAAAGCCCTGGTACAGTGGGCGCATTTACGCCCCAGCGGGCTGCGGTGCTTGACCTCCTTGCGGCTCAGGCAGCGATCTCACTTGAAAACGCCCGCCTCTACACGGACCTGAAGCGCAGTGAAGCATTCCTGGCCGAAGGGCAAAGAATGAGCCACTCGGGAAGCTGGAGCTGGAATGCTCAGTCCGGAAAGCTGCTTTGGTCCCACGAGCACTATCGGATCTTCGGCCTTGATCCGAAGATCGGGAATGCTCCGACCGTCCGGGCGGCATTACGCATGGTCCATGCCGAGGATCGCAACGGATTTCGCCGTACCGTGCAATCGTCGGTTCGCGACTCTACCGCATTTACCTACGAGTATCGCATCGTACGGCCGGACGGAGTGCGGCATTTGCTTGTCGTCGCGCGACCTGAGACAGATGTCGAAGGGCACGTTAAGAGCTTCGTCGGCACGACGATCGATGTAACCGACTACAAACGGACGCAGGAGGCGCTGCAGGCGGCCCAGTCGGACCTCGCACGCGCCTCGCGACTTGCTGTCATCGGGGAGCTTACCAGCCTGATTGCACACGATGTCCGCCAGCCGCTGACAGCGATCGCCGCGGATGCGGGTGCCTGTCAATCATGGCTCACACGCGCTCACCCCAATATCGGAGAAGCTACCGCAGCAGCTGCGCGGATCACTCGAGCCGCCCATAGCGCCAGCGGGGTGATACAAAGCATTCGAAATCTGACTCGAAAATCGAATTCGACCTTTGTCCCCGTCGACATCAACAACGCGATCGCGGAGACAGTAACGCTCTTAAGCAGCGAGATTCGCCGACAGCGCATCGTCCTGGATGTCGACCTTGCCGCCAATCTCAATCCAGTTCTTGCCGACAGAGTTCAGCTACAGCAAGTGGTGATGAACTTGGTAATGAACGGTATCGAGGCCATGGCAACCATTGATGATCGACCGAGGCTTCTCTCGCTAAGCACGGCGGCAGAGCCTTCGGGCAATGTTGTGGCAAAGGTGGCGGATGTCGGCATAGGGTTGCCCGTCGAATCTGTCGAGCGTGTGTTTGAAGCATTCTTCACGACCAAACCAACGGGCCTGGGAGTGGGCCTGGCAATTTCCCGGTCGATTGTTGAATCCCACGGAGGCGCGTTGTGGGCCTCTCCCAATTATCCTACCGGGAGCATCTTCCGCTTTTCGCTACCGGCCGCAATCGAACTGAGGGATTGATTAAACTCCAAGAGCCAGTTGCAGGATTTTCTCGGGTCACTACGCGGCTCGATACATGGTCTCCTCGGCGCGTGGCGGTACCTTCGAAAACAATGAGCTCAGCCCCTCAGCCATTGTTGGGTGAGCGAAGTCCGCATTGGCAAGGTTGGAATAGGAAAGACCCGCTACCATTGCCATTTGGACCGCCGCCATGACTTCGCCCGCCGCGGCACCAATCATCGTGAAGCCGAGGATGCGATCGTCGCGGTCGCCGACAAGGGCCTTCATAAATCCTTCCCGTTGATCAGTCGCTTGGGCCCCAAGGACGGCATCCATGGGCAACCTCGCAACCCTGGCAAGAACACCTTGCCGTTCGGCCTCGCTCTCGCTGAGCCCGATATGGGCCAAGGGAGGATCGGTGAACATGCAATACGGAATGAGGCGATCATGAGTAGTCCGATTGCCGCCGGCGAGGTTGTCGCGGATTATGCGAAAATCGTCCTCGGATATATGCGTGAATTGCGGACTGCCGGCGCATTCTCCCATGGCCCAAACGTCGGGCGCGCTAGTCTCGAGTCTGCCGTTGACACGAATGTAACCGCGCTTGTCCAGTTCAACCCTCGCCTCTTCAAGTCCAATGCCGTCGGTATTCGGTGCGCGCCCTGCCGCAACCAAGATGTCGCTGCCGTCAATCTGTTGCTCACCCGAAGCGCTCCGGACGGTGAGCGCAACCTTGTCTCCCGAGCGCCCGCTCACGCGGAGCAGCTCAGCCGCAACAAGGACTTGGATACCTTCGCTGCTGAGGACGCGCCGCATCTCCTGCGAGACGTCAATGTCCTCACGGGCCAGAATCTGAGGACCCGATTCGATGACGGTCACAGCGCTACCAAAGCGGCGATAAGCCTGGGCCAATTCGAGACCTGAATAACCCGCACCTACGACGACGAGATGTCGTGGCACATAATCAAGCTCCAACACCTCGATATGCGTCAGGGGCTGCGCGGTCTCCAAGCCGGGCACATCCGGCACTGCCGCGTGTGTTCCGACGTTAACGAAGACCCTATCGGCCGTGAGCAGGCGCGTTCCTCCGCCGTTCAATTTCACCTCAAGCGTCTTCGGCCCAACGAAACGTCCGCTGCCCATGATCAGTTCGGCACCGGTCGACTTGTAGATCTGGAGATGCTTCGCAATCTGACGTTCCACCATATCCCGCTTGCGCCGACGAACTGTTGCCATGTCGACAGTGACGGTCCCTGTCATCGTGCCAGAGTCCCTGCCGTCACGTGCCAGCTGCGCAATCTTCGCGTTCGAAATCTCGTTCTTGCTGGGCATGCATGCAATATTGGGACATGAGCCGCCGACCCAGCGCCTCTCGACGACCGCGGTCCGCCGTCCCGATTGCGCCATGTGCCAGGCGATCAGTTTGCCTCCTGTCCCGCTACCAAAGACGAGAACGTCCAACTGTTCCGCTTGAGCCATGTGCCTCTCCCTCGGCATCCGTCGGCGCCGTAAGCGTCCATCGGCGCATCGCACAGTATCCCTCATAGCAGCGAAATCGAACAGCACTCGGTGAACATTTTCGCCAGAGAGCGCCTCGATGCCGGGCCCCCCAGATGCTGGTCGAACGGGCGGCAATGGGATGCGATTGGCAACAACCCCTATCGCCACCGGTTCACGGCTGTGACGATCAGCCGATAGTCCTTATTGGATGTTGAACGACCTTATCCTTCTTGAGATCCATACGCTGCGAGGTCGATTCTGTCGGCCATGCGCGCGAGATCGGGCAGTGAGGCGGCCTTCATCTTGCGCATAACCTGCCCTCGATGCACTTTGACCGTGACTTCGCTGATACCGATATCGTTGGCAATTTGCTTGTTCAGACGCCCTTTCACTACTCGCGCCATGACTTGGCGCTCTCGTGGCGATAGTGCTTCAAAACGCCTGGAAAACTCGGCTACTTCCTTCTCGTCGTTTTGTTGCTCGCGATCCTTCGCAAGGCCAAGCTGCACCGCATCAAGCAGATCCTGGTCACGGAAAGGCTTGGTCAGGAATTCGATCGCCCCACCCTTCATTGCCTGAACCGACATCGGAATGTCCCCATAGCCGGTAATGAAGATGATTGGAAGGTGAACTCTTGCGGCCAATAGCTCCCGTTGAAGGTCGAGGCCACTCCTGTCGGGTAATCTCACATCCAGCACAAGGCAGGTTGGTCCTTCCGGACGTCCAGATTTCAAGAAGTCGGCCACTGAAGTTGACGACTTGACCTCCAGCCCGATCGACCTCAGCAAGCTGCCGAGCGACTCCTGGATCTGAGAATCATCATCAACGATGACGACCGTGGGTTGCGCCTCGCTCATCCCTGCCCGATCAAATGAATCACCCATAAGTGATGCCCTAGATGGCTTAATAGGGCCAATTATACCAAGGTGTATTGTTATTACTCTTATCGTCATCTATCCTTCTTCCGCAAGCTGCCGGATCATGCGTCGGCGCCATCATTGAAACGAGGTCGGCACACCACGCGTACGCATGTGCGCAGTCGCGGAGGTACCGAACGCGGAGGCAGATTGCCGTTGAGCAGGTTGATCTCAGTTGTCGATGACGATGATAGCGTCCGTGAGGCTATAAGAGGTCTACTGAAATCTGTAGGCTACGCGGTGGAGACTTTCCCATCGGGCGAGGCCTTCTTAGCCTCGCAAATGGCTCCAATGACCGCATGTCTTATTGCCGATGTCCAAATGTCGGGGATGACCGGCGTCCAGTTGCACGCTGAGTTAGTCGCTCAAGGCGACTCGATTCCAACGATTCTGATTACCGCATATCCAGATGATCGCGTTCGTGCCCGAGCACTATCCGCGGGCGTCATCGGTTATCTCAGCAAGCCCTTCGAGAATGAGCTCTTGCTCGAAAAAGTCCGCGGGACCCTAGAGCGAGAGAAAACCAGATGAGGGACTCCGCAGATTTGTTATTAAAGTTACGCCTCATGTACGATGAGCCACTTCGACCAAGACGCGGGAGGATACGAGTAGACGGACGAAAATGCCTGACAACCAATGCCGCTCCCCCTCCCGAAACCATGCGCTTCAGCCTGGCCGCCGGAGAGGAAACCTAAAATTTGCTCATTCGAGGGCTTTCGGACGTTCTAGAGGTTTTCGCCCAGGACTTCCAACGGGGAATGCCCTACCAGCTCACGGCGGATTTGATCCACCAGTCAGGCCTCCGAACGATCTAGACAGCTTCCGATGCGACGATCACAGGGCGCATCCGGTATCGATGCTCCCAGCCTGCGACGGGTTTTCCCTCGAAGCAATAATTCGCCGTCCTATAATTCGCCGTCCTATTGAGGGTTGCGATCCAAGCGGGCGATTATCTCGTCAGCGGTGACATTGAGATCCGTTCCCGCGTCTGGGGCTGGAAGCCGCGGAGGCAAGGTCCAGTACGGCGTGATCCACCCGACCTCCCCTCGGCAGCCTCGGCGCGGATTGCGTGTCCCCATGCGGGGTAGCCTATACCGGAGTATAGTCGCCCTTAAACGAAAGGCAGGGTCTCGAAACCGTCTGTATGATCCCAATGGAGTTGAGAAAGACACACCCCTCAACGAAGATGGACCACACAAAAGGCTAAACAGTCGGCACTTGGTTGCATTGTTGCGGACGACTGCATGGCATGAGGGATCGAGAGATGTACGAAAACGGCTTGCCTTCGCCACTAGAGACCTTGCGAATGGATGACGAGTTCATTGTCTCCCGCGGCTCTGGTACAGATGGAGCAGCCGGAATTTTGACAGTTGCCGCGCGCGACTCTTCTGTCGCAAGGCTGGCGCAACTGAAGCATGCTTATGCGATTCGCGATGAACTGGATGCTAGCTGGGCTGCGCGCCCTTTGGCGCTCGTGCTCGAGCGAGAGCGGCCGACGCTCGTTTTGGAAGACCCCGGCGGCGTACCCCTCGATCGATTGTTGCGCCGCCCGTTAGACATTGGAGAATTCCTACGACTGGGCACCGGACTTGCCCACGCCCTTCGCTCACTGCACGACCGAGGATTGATCCACAAGAACATCAATCCTGCGAACCTCCTCGTTCAAATCTCTCAAGGCCAGGTGTGGCTAACAGGCTTCGGCCTGTCCTCGCGTGCGTCCCGTGAGCGCCAGGAACCCCGGCCTCCAGAGACGATCACTGGCACCCTGGCATACATGGCGCCGGAACAAACGGGACGGATGAACCGGTCAATTGATTCTCGCGCAGATCTATACTCTTGCGGCGTGACGCTCTATCAGGCGCTGACCGGACAGTTGCCATTCAACGCCTCTGACGCGATGGAGTGGGTCCATTGTCACATTGCCCGTCAGCCGTTGCCGCCGAGCAATTTGCGACCAGAGATTCCTGCGGCGCTAAGTAGCATCGTCATGAAGCTCTTGGACAAAATGCCCGAAGAGCGATATCAGACTGCTGCCGGCCTCGAGGCCGATCTACGGGTTTGTCTGACGACTTGGGAATCCCTCGGTCGCATCGGTGATTCTTTCGTCCCCGGCTTGCATGATACATCGGAACAGTTGGTCATCCCGGAGAAGCTCTACGGCCGCGAAATCGCGACCAAGCTACTGTTGACGGCCTTCGATCAAGTGCTGACCCGAGGTTCCACCGAGCTGGTTTTGGTGTCGGGCTATTCGGGTGTCGGTAAGAGCTCCGTGGTCCATGAGCTGCACAAGGTGCTTGTGCCACCGCGCGGCCTCTTCGCCGCTGGTAAATTCGATCAATACAAGGATGCAATCCCCTATTCGACGCTTGCCCGAGCCTTCCAGGGTCTCGTTCGAGATATCCTATCAACGAGCGATGCAGACATCAGTTATTGGCGTGCTGAATTTCAACAAGCGCTAGGTGCAAACTGTCGACTCATGACCGACCTCGTTCCTGAGCTCGAATTCGTCGTGGGGCCTCAGGCACCGGTTCCCGACCTACCGTCTCAGGACGCTCGGAATCGGTTCCACCGAGTGTTTGTTCAGTTCGTCGGGGTGTTTGCTCGACCGGGGCACCCGCTCGTCTTGTTTCTCGATGATCTTCAGTGGCTGGATGCGGCTACTCTCGATCTATTTGAAAATCTCGCCGTTGAGCCAAGTGTGAGGCATCTATTGCTGGTGGGCGCCTATCGTGACAACGAGGTCACTTCGGCGCACCCACTCCTGCGAACGCTAAAAGCGATTCGCCAGTCGGGAAAAGTTGTGCGTGAAATCGTGTTATCGCCGCTTTCGGAGGAAGACTTAAGACGATTTGCCGCCGATACATTTCACGACGATGAGGACCGTGTGCGACCCCTCGCCGACCTTTTGTACGAAAAGACCCGAGGAAATCCATTCTTCACAATTCAATTTATCCACACGCTCGCAGATGAGCGGCTGGTTTGGTTCGATTCGGTCACGGAGAGCTGGCGATGGCACCTCGATCGGATCAGCGGTAAGGCCTTCACAGACAACGTGATCGATTTTGTGACTGAGAAGTTCGATCGGCTTCCGGCGCGCACGCAAGAGGTCCTGCGGCAGTTCGCATGTTTGGGAAACGAGACCCCAGCCGATTTGCTTGGCATCGCTTGCGGTCAGCCTCAGACAAAGATTCACGAGGCACTCCGGGAGGCCATTCGGGCCGGGTTCGTCTTTCGCCGCAACGACCGCTACGCATTTTTACATGATCGCATTCAAGAGGCCGCCTATTCGCTTATACCCGAAGCCGAGCGACCGGCGGCCCATCTAAATATCGCGAGGGTCCTGGCGTTGCAGTCAGATCCTCTAGCCATCGAGAAAAATCTTTTCGAGATCGTCAATCAGTTCGACCGCGGCGCCGGCGCAATCGGCTCTTCGGGGGAACGCGATCACGTTGCTGAGCTGAATCTGCGTGCCGGCGCACGGGCCAAAGTGTCAACAGCCTACCGGTCTGCGCTTGCGTATTTCGCCGCCGGACGCGCCTTGCTTGCAGAGGATGGTTGGGAGCGCCAGCACGATTTGACATTGGCGCTCGAACTTGAGCTGGCCGAGTGCGAGTTTCTGACTGGCGGAATGGCCGAAGCAGAGGGGCGCCTGTTGAAGCTCGGTTCTCATATCCAGAGCCTCAGTGAGCGCACTGCAATCACAAAGCTGCACGTGACTATCCTTACTGCACAAGACCAGTCTCAACGCGCCGTGCAGTTAGCCATCGCTTTCTTACGGCAGTTTGGTATCCACTGGTCGACACGCCCCACTAGAGAGGAGGTGATGCATGAACACGAAATAATGTGGCGACGAATGGGAAACCGGCCAATCGAGACTCTCATCGATTTGCCTTATGTCGCCGATCCCGAATGGCGCGATGTCCTGGACGTCCTCGCGCTCACGATACCTTCAGCCGTTTTCACTGATGAGAACCTGACCTGCGTCATTGTCTGCAAAATGGTGACTCTGAGCCTGCAATATGGGAACAGTGACGCCTCCTGCTTCGCCTACGCGATCTTAGGGAGCCTACTCCGTCCCTATTTCGGCGACGCAGCTGCCGGATTTCGTTTTGGCAAGCTCGCGTTCGATATGGTCCAGAGACCAGAGTTCGGCCGCTATAAGGCCCGTGCTTCAGCAGGCTTCGCAACCCGAGTCAACCCGTGGAACAAGCACATACGGACTAGCCAGGCATTGGCGCGCATTGCCTTTGACTCCGGCCTCGAGAGCGGCGATCTCACCTTTGCCTCCTATAGCTGCGCCTGCCTGATCACCATTCTCTTGGCTAGCGGCAATCAGCTGGAGGAAGTCCAAATCGAAGCCGAGAATTCACTAGATTTTGCCCAAAACGCGAAGTTCGGTTTGGTTGTGGATTTTATTACGGGACAACTTCGGTTGATCCGCTGTCTGCGTGGCAAGACCCTCGATTTTCGCTCGTTCGACGACGAAGAATTCAAAGAGGCTCAATTCGAGCAGCACCTCGAGGCCAATCCGGGCTTGGTGATGGCCGCATCCTGGTACTGGGTCCGCAAGCTGCAAGCACGCTTTCTTTGCGGCGAATACGCTGCTGCTATATCCGCGGCCGAGAAGGCTGAAACATTTCTGTGGACTTCGCGCACGTTCTTCGAGGAAGCGGAGTACCATTTTTATGCTGCGCTGGCGCTTGCCGCAACGTGCGAAACTGCAGGGATGGACGGGCAGTCCCCACTGTTGCGCACAATCGCCAATCACTACGGGCAGATCGAGGCATGGGCCAAGGACTGTCCAGAGAATTTTGCGGATAGAGCGGCGCTCATTCGCGCCGAGATTGCACGTATCGAAGGTCGGGACATGGAGGCGATGCGCTCATACGAGCAGGCGATCCATGCCGCTCGAGACAACGGCTTCGTGCATAACGAAGCAATCGCTCACGAGGTCGCCTCCCGTTTTTATGCGGCGCGAGGCTTCGAGGCAATTGCGAAGACTTACCTGCAGAGTGCCCGGTCCTGCTATGACCGCTGGGGCGCCCACGGGAAAGTGCGTCAACTCGAACAACTGCATCCTGCCTTGAATAAGGCAAAGCCGGTACCTGACGCCGATGGCACTACCTGGTCAACGAGCGCTAAAACAACGGGAACAGCGTTCGAGACCCTTGATCTTGCGACAGTCGTTAAAACGTCCCAAGCAGTATCGAGCCAAAGCGGCCTCGAAAGACTACTGAAGACGCTAATGGTCATCATGCTCGAACATGCCGGCGCGCAGCGGGGCCTCTTAATTCTTCGCAGAGGCAACGAGTGGCGGATCGAAGCTGAAGCCAACGCGGACCAAAATGCAGTTAGGGTTCGCTTACGACAATCCAGCATGACATCTTCTGCGATCTCGGAATCGATCGTGCAATATGTGATACGAACGCGCGAGACTTTGTTGTTGGATGACGCCAAAACAGCCAATCAATTCTCCGGGGATGAATATTTCGGTCGCAAGCAATGCCGATCGGTCATTTGTGTACCGCTCTTGAAGCAGGCGGAGATCATTGGCCTTTTGTATCTGGAAAACAACTTAACACCCTACGCATTTACTCCAGCGCGGATCGCGTTACTGGAGCTCCTGGGCGTGCAGGCGGCGCTCTCGTTAGAAAGCGCGTCATTAGATGAGAAAAACGCGCTCCTGAGGGAGGTCCACCACCGCGTTAAGAACAATCTGCAATTGATTAATAGCCTGCTCAGTTTGCAGGCAGCGCGCATCGCGGATCCGGTAATCGCTGAGCAGCTCGCAGATAGCCGAAACCGAATACGTTCCATGGCGCTTGTCCACGAGAATCTTTACCAGGCGGGAAACTTCTCGAGGATTCACATGGCAAGCCACATCCAAAGCCTTTGTGCACACCTCGTCCGGGCGTATGACTCGTCCAGCTATGGTAGGGAGCTGAGCATCCAAGTCAGCGACCTACACTTGGACATGAACCAAGCTATCGCGTGCGGCTTAATCATCAACGAATTGGTGTCAAATGCCCTAAAGCATGCCTTTCCCAACGAGCGATCTGGGCATGTGCGGATCGAGCTCCAGCCCCTGAACGAGCGGCAACGAATTCTCGTCGTAAGTGATGACGGCACCGGTTTGCCGCAAGATATCGACCTTACACATATTGAAACGTTAGGCCTTCAGCTGGTTCAGGATCTAACGGAGCAGCTTCACGGCGCTCTCACCGTGCAACGCGATCCAGGAACGACGTTCACTATCACTTTCGATGAGGCCGGAATCGGAGACGGTGAAGCATGACTCCGTCAAGGATCCTGGTCGTTGAGGACGACCGAATTGTTGCAAGAGATATCCAACAACAGCTCTCAAGGATCGGCCATACTGTCGTCGGGATGACTCCTCGCGGCGAAGACGCCTTGCGATTAACTCTGGAATCGAATCCAGACTTGGTGCTGATGGACATTCGATTGGACGGCGAACTCGATGGCATCGATACAGCGCAGCAGATTCGTGACCGCTGCGGAATCCCTATTATCTACTTGACCGCGTATGCGGACAACGAGACCCTGACGAGGGCAGGCGTTACAGAACCATTTGGTTACCTACTAAAGCCGTTTGAAGATTCACAGCTGCGCACGTCAATTGAGATGGCGCTTTACAAGCACGCAGCCGAGCGCAAGCTCCGGGACAGCGAGCGCCGCTACGCCGTAACGCTTTCGAGCATTGGAGATGCTGTTATTGCCACGGACGATCAGCTCCAAGTGACCTTTATGAACCCGGTTGCGGAGACGTTAACCGGTTGGTCCCAGGCGAACGCCGCTGGCTTACCTCTGGCAGAGGTGTTTCACGTCATCAACGAGGAAACTCGCGAGGTCGTCAATGATCCCGCTCTCTTAGTGCTTCGCACCGGCACGATCACCGGGCTGGCAAATCACGCCTTGCTCGTAGCACGGGACGGCAGCGAGATCCCGATCGACGATTGCGCGTCACCGATAATAGATGATCATGGTGATGTCACGGGTACTGTCCTGGTGTTTCGTGACATTAGTCGTCGTCGCCGGGCGGACGCTGCGCTGCGCCGCGCGCAGGGGGAGCTGGCAGCGATAGGGCAGCGCACCATGATCGGCGAGCTCGCCGCCGCTATCGCCCATGAAGTAAATCAACCACTCACCGGCGTAATTAGTAATTCAGACACGGCCCTCCGGCTTCTCGCCAACGAAGCTCCCGATCTTGACGAAGTCCGTTCGATCACCCGGCGGGCGCTTTCGGACGCCAAGCGTACCGCGGGCATAATCGCGCGCATTCGAAG
>Ga0123355_10004127_pt1 | contig 21058 bp, 15 predicted proteins | sample TergutEmb28metaG_3_FD_89872 | JGI IMG/M metagenome (GOLD analysis project Ga0123355, IMG submission 89872) | Embiratermes neotenicus P1 segment gut microbial communities from Petit-Saut dam, French Guiana - Emb289 P1 | ecosystem: Host-associated > Arthropoda: Insects > Digestive system > Gut ...
CAAAGCTGTTGGCTGAGTTGATGGTCTTCACCCATTTTATTTTGATAATCCCTCTTTTTACGACAAAAAACCTGAGCCAATTTGCATCAGGTTTTTTTGTTTAGCACTTTTGTCAACACGCCCATTAAGACAAGAGGCGTTTAGCAAATATTCAATTTTATTTTAAATCTAGTCACATAGCGTTATTTCTACGGTATTGGTTAGCACATCGGTATAACTAAATGACAGCTTGCGGGAGGTATCGGGTCCTTCACTAAGTTGTACGGTAAATATGCTGGGGTATGCATGAGAAACTATCCCACTGCTAACCACAGACTTATGACGACCCTTATTGGTTTCAAGTCTTACTTTGCTACCCACAATCTTTTGGATATCGCTTCTTACATGAGTTACATCTGTTCTGTCAAACAAGCGCTTCACCTCTCCTAATGTATAGTCTTTACCTGTTGCTTAACCCCCTTCCGCAAACATTAGAACATTATAGTTCAAAATAGCAGTTGTGTCAAACATTAACAGTCATTTGGACGGATACAACAGAACTACATGAAGCATGAATCTTTGCTATTTTCTTGAGTATGACATGAAGGTTATATTACCTTGCTCGTCAATATTATATGCGGTAAGCCCTAGTATTTGGTCAAAGAAACTGATTGGCACATACATCCTGCCATTGATCATCTCAGGAGCAGCTTCCAGCGAGCGTTGTATAACCCCGTTAACCTGGAAATTGTTTTCCCCTACAGTCAAGATTATTGTTGCACTCCCATTGCGCATTACTGTGGCTTCCTTGCGCGGCGGGTTCCATACTATATCTTCGTTACAATAACCCATATAATTTAATATCTGCCGTAAGGGCATCATTTTAATCTCATAACGATCCTCGCTAATACGATAGTTATTATATGTTATAGTAAACACCCTTATATTTTCCCGTACAAACTCAATTATCCTTGTTGAGTCGGGCGCAGATGAGAGTTGGAACTCGTCAAATAGCAAGACCAAGGAATGGTCTGTCAAATAAAAGGCCTGACCGGTTGGCGGGGCGGTAAACGCCGCGTAATATGTTGCCGGATCCCGGCGTATCATATCAGCTATTTTACCTTCAGCCAGAGGGGTGATATCCATGCCCATAGCTTCTGTTAAATTAACTAACACGCCCGTATATGGGTTAAAATTAACCGATACCACGGATGTGCGGTCTGTCACGGCACGAGTTGTGGCAATAATAACTACAGACACTACGTCCCTTGTATAGAAAATTTCATATTCAAAGGTTATACTCCTGGCACGTATCCGCCTGGTACCATCTATCAAACTATTTTTTGCGGCAAGTATCTCTTCGTTAAGCTGGACATAAGCAGGCCCAAAACATTCCAGCAACTCTGGAATTTCACCATGTATGTCTAAGCCTTGCTGCCTTTCGTTAAGGATATGGGAAACATACATATCCTGCCTCCAGGCCGGCACGGTAGCAGTCCTTGCTCCATCAAAGGCGTGAACAGCTATGACCGTTATAACAAAGCAAAACAGCATCGCGATGATGTATCTAACATACTTTGGCATATCTGCACACCCCCTTTCATGGGCTTCATTTTAAAAATTTCTACATGGATATTGAAACATGGATGTAACCTAAATACAATTACAAAACTGTTACATTTTAAGTTTTAGCACATTTATAGTTGAAGTATACCTCCTGTTGGTAATAGAATGCTTTTCATGCTATGTCGACTAACAAATGATTATAAGGAAAAGGAGCAACTCCTGTGAAAAACATTTTTGAAAAGATTAAACAAACTGCTATCAAGATTCCCAAGAAAATTCAATTACTCATCCTCATCCTAACCGTTGTTATAATTGCGGCAATTATACTGGTGGTTGTAACCACTTGTGGAAGACGAAGAACCGGTGAAATAATCACCCTTACCTACGCCAACTGGAACCTAGGTCATAATCGTGATAATGCCCTGGAATTACGCATGATCCAGTCTTTTATGGATGAGCACCCAAATATAAGAGTTGTAATAGACCAACATTTGGTCTCACCTTGGACAGAAAGCTTGACCAATGCCGTAATTCATAACCGCTTACCAGATGTATTTATGGTCGAAGATATAAGCGTAAGTGTAGCCAACGGCTGGCTTATGGACATAACATCTAATTTGGTGGCAGATTTGGATTTTTTTGACTTGCCACGCGGAGTACAGGAATCTATGCGGATAGGCGGTATTATGTATGCTATCCCATTTGCGCAGACTATCCATGGATACTTTGTAAATAACGACTTGCTTAGGACGCTGGACATAGAACCTACACCCTTTGGCGTGTCTGCAAACAGACTTGTTGACGCAATACGCGCAGCAACAGACCCTAACATTCCTAGCATAGGCACGAATAATGTACTCCCGTTTGTAGAATGGTATCCAAGCGCTGTTAACAATTTACTGGGCTTCTTTGCTTTTGACGGCTTCGGCTTTGCGCTTAATTCTCCAGAAATGCTTGAGGCGGTACGTATAGCCACCGAACTTTATAACGGAGGCTATGCCTTTTATGGGATACCTACAGATACAGCGGCCAGTTATTTCCCCGCAGGCTACGCTCTTGGGGCCTTTAGAGACGGGCAAATGGCTTTCTTATACGGCGGGTCATGGCTCAATGATATAATGATTAACCAGATGGAATTTGACTGGCAATTTATTGGGGTGCCGGGCGGTAGGTCTATTGTTACATTGGAAGCCCTTGGCGTATCATCGAGAACTAATCACCCAGAAGAAGCCTATTTGCTTGCCCGGTGGATGGGTCATGGTACAGAAGGCAGCCTGCGCCGCTTAGAATATGCCCGCGAAATGGGCCTTGTGCCCGGAAGTTTGCCTGTTTCCCAAAATAGAGAAGTACTGGAAAGCCTTTTTGAAATTATGCCCGTACCCGGGCTAAGAGAAATATACGAATCTATGGATACAGCACTTATAGACGGGCTAAGAGTTCTTCCAGGTTATATGCAAGCCCGCTATACTGCCCCAACAGGTATAGATATTTATGGTACAACACATACAGATGTAGGAGTTGATACACTTATACGATACAGCATAGCCGGATATATATATTTCCCAGACCATAGCGATACAGCCGAAGACGTTGCACGCCATCAGCTTAATATTGCGCAAGACATATTTAGGTAAGATATAAATAATTGCTGTATTATAATATATAAGTGCGTGTCATATAACCTACGCAAGGGTTTTATGGCACGCGCTTTTTGTTAATATGTCTGTTAACATTAACTTGAAATATTGTGGATATTTTATTGCTAACATGTATCAATTCTGATATATTTAATAGACGCTAATAAAAGTTATGCACAGCTTGTGGATATCCATGTGGATAACTCACAATAATTTCTCGGGGGTCATTAATGGATACTCAAGCTATACAAGAAATATGGCAAGAAACATTACCTCTTTTAGAAAAATCTATGACTCAGGTTACATTCGATGTAACTATGATGTCCATGACCCCGTATTCATACGAAAATGGTCTTTTTACCCTAAAAACAAAAGATGACTTTTTCAAACCTACAATAAAAAGGCGCTATCTGTCCGAGATTACGCGCTGTATTCGTATTGTTACTCAAATAGAAGATATAGAAGTGCGTATAGTCTCACCAGAAGATTTTGACGAATCTAACCTTGAGCGTCGCGAGAACTATGAGCGTACAAATTTAAGGCGCAGATATGTATTCGAGACATTCGTTAAGGGCAAATGTAACGAGCTGGCATATGCCGCCGCCGAAGCCGTAGCCGAAAGCCCCGGTAAAACTGATTATAACCCGTTGTTTCTTTACGGCGGTGTAGGCCTTGGCAAGACACATCTCATGCACTCTATAGGCAATTTTGTTGCGGATCAATACCCCGATGTAAAAGTGTTGTATGTTACAAGCGAGACATTTACAAGTGAGTTTATTACCGCAATAAGAGAAGACCGCAAAGACGAATTTAAGGATAAATATAGAGAATGCGACCTTTTGTTAATGGACGACGTTCAATTCCTGGAAGGCAAGGTAGAAACCCAAGAAGAAATGTTCCACACTTTTAATACACTTTACAATAATAATAAGCAGATAGTACTAACCAGCGACCAACCCCCAAAAGAATTAACCGCACTAGAAGCCAGACTTACATCAAGGTTCGCGATGGGCCTTACCGCAGATATAACCATCCCTGACTATGAAACACGCACAGCCATACTGGAAAAAAAGCTGCACATGGAGCATTTGGACATAGACCAATCTGTAAAAGACTTTATAACTCGTAACGTAGTTTCTAATATAAGGGACTTAGAAGGCGCTCTTAACAAAATAACCGCATACGCGAGACTTACCAATGCTCAAATATCACTAAGCTTGGCAGAGCAAGCTTTAAAGGATCAATTAATCTCTAACCAGCAACCAGACATTACAGTACCGTATATTCAACAAGTAGTAGCTTCTCATTACAATATAACCACTGCGGATTTAAGCGGCCGTAAGCGTACCCAGGGCATAGTACTGCCAAGGCAGATAGCTATGTACTTAAGCCGGAAGCTCTTGGATGTATCTTTACCTGATGTAGGCAAGTTCTTCGGTGGTCGTGATCATTCTACGGTAATCCATAGTTGCGAGAAAATTGCCAACGAGATAGAAACTGATGCAAAACTTAGGGATATTGTTCATGATTTGGAACGGAATATTAAAGGGGATTGATTGATTAAAAAGCTTTTTAAGACCCTGGGGCTCTGCCCCAGACCCCGTAAACTTTTTGAAAAAAGTTTAATCAAAAACTTTAATAGGAATGCGCTTTGCGCATTCCTTGATATGTTAATAACTCTGTTTATATGTTAGTTAAAAATGTGGGAATATTACATGCTTTTTTCACATTGTGGATTATTGGGACAACTCTTTATTTTTCCTTAAATTTTATACATGATTTTCAACGCCTTAAATATATGCTTTGTATGGCCTGGTGAGGCTTTTCCACCTTTCAACAGCCCCTACTACAACAGCTACTACTAAATAATAATGTAATTATGAGGTGTGCTCATGAGTTTAATAAAATTGATGTGTGAAAAAAACCTGCTACTGGATGCTTTAAACTTAGTGGGACGTGCTGTGCCTGGCCGCACAACCTTACCTATTTTGGAATGTGTGCTTTTAACCGCAGAAGAAGGTGTAGGTATAAGCTTAAGCGCTAACGATATGGAAATGAACATTGTAACCGCCCCTATCGAAGCTGACATAGAGGCTTCTGGAAGCGTGGCGTTAAACGCGCGACTTTTTACAGAAATAATCAGGAAAATGCCAGGCGATTATGTTCAAATAGAGACTGATGACAGGTTGATAACAACATGCAGATGTGGCCAAGCTAAGCTTGAAATAGCTGGTTTGCCTGGTGATGAGTTTCCAACAATACCTGAAGAAGAGTTAGAAGCCGCACAAGCCAGATATAGTCTTAAGGCATCTGTTTTGCGGGATATGATTAAACAGACTATATTCTCTGTGTCACTTGATCCCAGTAAAGCTGTACTTACAGGGGAATTATTTGAGATCACCGATAACACATTGCGAGTAGTATCAGTGGATATGTTCCGTATATCATATAGATCCGTCACGCTTTCGGAAGAATCGGTAAGCGCTAGCGCCGTTGTACCGGCGAAAGCGCTTGGGGAATTAAGCCGTGCTATTTCAGGCGATACTGAAGAAGTAATAACTTTTTATTTCACCAACAAGCGCGTAATGTTCGAAGCCAATAATTTTACAATGTCCACCAGGCTTTTAGAAGGTGAATTTATCCGGTACAACCAGATTTTTAACCAGGATTTTACTACCGCATTAGTTATAGATAGGGCAACTTTGCTTAGTTCCCTCGAAAGGTCAGTACTGGTGGCCATGGAAAACCGACAAATATCAATAACTTTAGATATCCGCGATGATGTTTTAGTCATTACTTCACAATCAGAAAAAGGCCAGACATATGACGAAATACCTTGTGAGACAGATGGTACCGATATTAAGATTTATTTTAACCCCCGTTATCTAATGGAGGCTCTTCGCGCAATAGACGAAGAAAAAATAGTGTTAAAGCTAAATACCCCAAAAAGCCCTTGTACTATCCAAAGTCTTACGGGGGAATCTATAACAGACTTTAAATATCTGATAGTACCGCTAAGAGGCCCGGCCTGATGTGGGTTAAAAAAATATCTGCAAAGTTTTTTAGAAACCTTGAACTTTTAAATGTGGATTTATCAAAGGGCGTAAACATTCTCCATGGAGATAATGCTCAAGGAAAGACCAATATCCTTGAGGCCATATATTTTTGCGCAACAGGTCGTAGTCCTAGAGCCGAAAGCAATCGGGATCTTGTCAAGTTTGAAAGCGATGAAGCCCATGTACAGGTTGAAGTAGACAGAGATGACTACCCATTTATTATAGATGCGCATGTTAAGTTAAACGGTAATAAATCTGTAAAGACCTTGAGTATTGACCGTACGATAATAAAAAATACAAGAGAGTTATTCGGGCGGCTGATGGTAGTTCTTTTTTCACCGGAGGATTTGCGGCTGATTAAGTCAGGCCCTGCCGAAAGACGGCGCTTTATGGATATGGAGATATGTCAGTTATCTCCTGTATACTATAGCGATTTACGCGATTATCATCGGGCGCTTAGGCAGCGCAATCAATTGCTTAAACAACTGCGTCGTGACCGCAAACAGGTAGATAGCCTTTATATATGGGACGAGCAGCTAATAAAAAGCGGACTAAGACTAATGCGCACCAGGGCCGCATTTGTAAGCAAGATAAGTCTGGTAGCGGCAGAAACACATGCCAGTATAACCGTAGGAAAAGAAAAACTAAGCCTGGCATACCAACCCAATATCCAAAATCCAGATGACTACAAGCAGCTACTGCAAAAGTCACAAGAGCGAGATATAATAACCGGTACAACATCCATAGGCATCCACAAAGACGATATATTGTTTACGATAAATGATATACCTGCTCGTAACTTCGGCTCTCAAGGCCAGCAGCGCACAGCGGCGCTATCTGCAAAGTTGGCAGAAATAGAGCTGATGAGAAGCAGCGCAAAAGTAACCCCTGTGTTGCTATTAGACGATGTATTATCTGAGTTAGATGGTAGCCGTCAACGGTTTTTATTAACACAAATAAAAGACTTGCAAACAATCCTAACCTGCACAGGCCTGGAGGATGTCTTAACAAAAAACATCCATGAAGCAAATACCATGCAGGTAAAATCAGGCAGAGTGTATAGGTAAAAACCTAAGAACGCGCAAAGCGCATTCCTTATAATGTTTTTCAAGCGCTAGATCAAACTTTTTTAGAAAGTTTGTGGGGTTTGGGGCAAAGCCCCAAGGTCTACCCTACCAAGAAAGGAATTAAAATGGAATATACAGCTGACAGTATCCAAGTGTTAGAGGGCCTTGAAGCGGTAAGAAAACGGCCTGGTATGTATGCCCGCAATACATCTGTTGAAGGGCTTCATCACCTGGTATACGAAATCGTTGACAATGCCGTTGACGAGGCCCTTATGGACGAATGTGATGATATTAAGGTACGTATCCATCCGGATAATAGTGTATCTGTAAAGGATAATGGGCGTGGTATCCCTGTAGGGATACAGGCACAAACGGGTCTGCCTGCGGTCGAGGTTATTTTTACGGTGCTACACGCGGGGGGTAAGTTTGGCCAAGGGGGGTATAAGACCTCAGGTGGGCTTCATGGTGTTGGCGCGTCGGTTGTTAACGCGCTTTCTGAATGGCTAACTATGCGCGTCTATAAAGAAGGTAAAATATATCAGCAGAAATTTACCCGTGGCGATAAGATTACTGAGTTAGAAATTGTAGGAGACACACAGGAACATGGTACGTTTGTCCATTTTAAACCTGACCCTGAGATATTTTCGGAGTTGGAGTATAACTACGATACTCTAAAACAGCGTTTTAGAGAAATAGCGTATCTTACCAAAGGGCTGACCATCGAAATAACCGACGAACGTACAGCTCCAAACAGTACCCGTAGCTACTGCTACGAAGGCGGTATACAGGAGTTTATAAGCTATATTAACCAAAACAGAACACCGATAACACCGGAAATTTTCTATTGCGAGTCTAAACATGATAATGTGTTGGTAGAGATAGCAATCCAATATAACGATGGATTTCAAGAGAATACCTATTCGTTTGTAAACAATATCAACACCCATGATGGTGGTACGCATACTACCGGCTTTAGAAGCAGCTTAACCAAGACCTTAAATGACTATGGCCGCAAATTTGGACTATTAAAAGAAAAAGATCGCAACCTAACCGGCGAAGATGTGCGTGAAGGTATAACCGCGGTCATAAGCATCAAGCTGGAAGAGCCTCAATTCGATAGCCAAGGCAAAGGTAAGCTTAATAATAGTGAGGCCAGGACTGCTGTTGAATCCGTTTTAGGAGAACATCTGACATATTTTTTGGAAGAAAACCCATCTGTGGGTAAGGCTATCATAGAAAAATGTGTAATATCCGCCCGCGCAAGGGATGCCGCAAGAAAAGCCCGTGAAGACGTACGCCGTAAATCCGCGTTAGATAGCGGGCGTCTTCCAGGTAAGCTTACGGATTGCTCCGAAAAAGACCCAGCTCTATGTGAAATTTTCTTGGTAGAGGGGGACTCTGCCGGTGGCAGCGCAAAAAATGCCCGTACCCCAAGGACACAGGCTATCCTTCCACTACGAGGAAAGATTCTTAACGTAGAAAAAGCCCGGCTGGATAATATACTCGCAAACAAGGAAATAAGAGCCATGATTACCGCTTTTGGTACTGGCATACACGAGGATTTTGATATCTCTAAATTGCGCTATCACAAAATTGTTATCATGACCGACGCGGATGTAGACGGCTCTCATATCCGTACTCTTCTTTTGACATTTATGTATAGGTTTATGCCTTATCTGATATCGGAAGGCTTTGTATACATCGCCCAACCACCGCTATATAAAGTGGAAAAGGGCAAGCAAAAGTACTACGCGTATAAAGACGAGGAACTTGAAAAGCTACTTGACGAAATTGGTCGCGAAGGCAATAAAACAATCCAGCGCTATAAAGGCTTGGGAGAGATGGATGCTGAGCAATTGTGGGACACGACAATGGACCCAGAAAATAGAACATTACTGCAAGTAACAATGAACGACGCTATCTCCGCCGACCTAATATTCACCCAACTGATGGGCGACAAGGTGGAACCGCGGCGGGAATTTATAGAAGCCAACGCATCAGAAGTAAAAAATCTAGATAAATAACCTCGTGCATGGCCAAAGGCCGCACCCCGCCAATGCTGGGGCAAGGCGCGCTGGCAAAGCCAGCGGAGCGTAGCCGGGCTTAGCCCGGTGGAGCGAGGGAGTTTGAGGGCGGAGCCCTCATTAATATTGGGGCGGAGCCCTCATTAAAAAGGAGCCATAAATGGACCCAACTAAAGACTTCGACCGTATAAGTGAGAAAGATATAGTCAAGGAAATGAAGGAATCCTTCATAGATTACGCCATGAGTGTAGTAGTATCCAGGGCTCTTCCAGATGTCCGCGACGGGCTGAAACCTGTACACAGGCGTATCTTATATGCCATGAACGAGCTCAATCTTGACCCAAGTAAGCCGTATAAAAAATCTGCCCGTATTGTAGGCGATACGATGGGTAAGTATCACCCCCATGGAGAATCAATTTATGGTGCGATGGTACGTATGGCTCAAGATTTCGCATTGCGCTATCCGCTTGTAGATGGCCACGGAAACTTTGGTTCTATGGACGGTGATGGTGCGGCAGCTCAACGTTATACAGAGGCAAGACTGACACGGCTATCTATGGAAATGTTGACGGATATAGATAAGGATACGGTAGATTTTGAGCCAAACTATGACGGTGAGTTTACCGAGCCTGCGGTACTGCCGGCTAGGTTCCCAAATTTGCTTGTTAACGGCTCGGTTGGTATAGCTGTAGGTATGGCCACTAATATCCCACCGCATAATCTTACGGATGTAATTTCGGCTGTGCTGCACCGTATAAATCATCAGCAAGAGGGAAAAGAGACCGATATACGCGAACTTATTGACATAGTAAAGGCCCCTGACTATCCAACAGGCGGGGCTATTTTGGGTACAGAAAATATCCGCCATGCCTACCGCACAGGCAGGGGGCGGGTAGTAGTTCGTGCCGAGGCCACAATAGAGCCTATGAGCGCCGGGCGTGAACAGATACGTGTTACGGCTATTCCATATCAAGTAAACAAGGCTAATCTCATCATAAAAATAGCAGAATTGGTAAAGGATAAAAAAATAGACGGTATATCCGATATCCGTGACGAGTCAAATCGCAACGGCGTACGTATAATCATTGAGCTTCGCAAAGATGCCAACGCCAATGTTGTGCTTAATCAGCTTTACAAGCTTTCGCCACTGCAAGAAAGCTATGGCATAACTCTGCTGGCACTGGTAAACAACGAGCCAAAAGTATTAAACCTAGCCGAAATTATAGAACATTACATCGCGCACCAAAAAGACGTAATAACCCGTCGTACCCGCTTTGATCTAGATAAGGCTGAGCGCCGCGCTCATATCTTGGAAGGCTTATTAAAAGCTCTAGACCACATAGATGAAATAATTGCGTTAATCCGTTCATCAATGGACGCGGCAGAAGCACGGGCAAAGCTAATAGAGCGGTTTGGTTTCACAGACCTGCAAGCCCAAGCCATAGTAGATATGCGTCTACGGGCGCTTACAGGCCTGGAAAAAGAACGGCTTGAAAAAGAGCTGGCCGATTTACAAGTACTGATAGCGGAGCTAACGCGTATCCTGTCCGATGAAATATATCTCTTGGAAGTGTTAAAAGGCGAGTTAACCGCTATAAAGACCCGCTTCGGAGACGAGCGCCGCACGGCCATTCTCCACGACCCAGGCGAAATCCTAACCGAGGATCTGATAGACGAGGCCGAATTTGCTATTACTCTATCGCATCTTAACTATATTAAGCGTATACCGCTGGATACTTACCGCAGTCAAGGGCGCGGAGGCCGTGGGGTAGTAGGTATGCAGACCCGTGAAGAAGACTTGGTTAAGGATTTGTTTGTAGCCCATTCTCATGATCATATATTATTCTTTACCAATTTTGGCAGAGCTTATCATTTGCGTACCTTTGAAATACCCGAGGCTGGGCGACAGGCCATGGGCATGGCCTTGGTCAACTTGTTAAACCTTAATCCAGGCGAAACCATAGCAGCCATGATACCTGTATCACGTAACGAGTGGGGCGGGTATTTAGTCATGGTCACCCGCGAAGGAGTAATAAAGCGTTGCGAGCTATCGCATTTTGCAAAAATTAATAAATCCGGGCTAAACGCACTTGGCATCCGCGAAGGTGACAAACTTATAGCGGTGCTGCGTTCGGACGGTGAGAAGGAAGTATTCCTTGCAACTGCCGGCGGGCGTGGTATACGTTTTCACGAAACCAATGTGCGCTCTATGGGGCGTAGTGCTGTGGGCGTACGGGCCATGAAATTGCGTGAAGGTGATCATATCGTTGGCGCTACAATGGCCGATGGGCAGGTACTTTTGGTTTCTGCAAACGGTATTGGAAAATGTACCCCTCTTGCTGACTGCCGTGGCCAAAACCGTGGTGGTTTCGGGATAATAGTGTACAAGCCCAACGAGCGCACCGGCCCGGTTATAGGCATAGAGTCCGTAAACGAAAACGACGAGCTAATGCTTATTAACTCAGAAGGTGTAATAATACGTATACGCGTGGCGGATATTTCAACCTATGGGCGTTATGCCAGCGGTGTCAAGCTTATAAATATGAGCGAAGGCGTAACGGTAGTAGGTATGGCCAAAATCCCTGAGGAATACGTTAGTGATAACGAAGATAACGATGATAACGAGAGTACCGAGTAGGTTTTGACCCTACCGACAAAGATATTTTATCGGTTCAGGTCCTTTGATGAAAAGCGATACCAGCGAAGAATAGGGCGTGCATAGCGCGTCTTAACAACACGCTTTCGACGCTCCTATCCATAAAACAGTTGACGGCCACTGGCCAAGCGAATATAATGGCCTTTGCCAATACGAACATGTCAATATTTTTTGACTATTCATATAATTTTTTCGCAAATAGAGGTGACATCATGAGTAAAAGAACTTATCAACCCAAGAAGCGCCAACGTAGCAAGGAACATGGCTTCCGTAAGCGCATGAGTACGTCCAATGGCCGTAAAGTCCTAAAAAGAAGGCGCCTAAAAGGCAGACATGTCTTATCAGCCTAATCCTACTTGTATAAAGCCCGCCAGTCGGGCTTTTGTGCCGTCTATTAGGAAGACAAAAGCGTTTAAAGCCGTATATAGTAGTGGCAATCAAGTGGTAAATGCTTATTTTATAATGTACGCGATGGCCAATAATACCTGTACAAACCGTTTGGGCGTGTCAGTAAGCAAGAAAGTAGGCAAAGCCGTGGTGCGTAACCGGGTCAAGCGTCTTGTTAAAGAAAGCTGCCGGTTAAGGGCAAGTAGCGTCATAAAAGGCTTCGATATCGTGGTTGTAGCCAGGCCGGCCGTTGGCACTTTACCTAAAGAGGGTTCTTTTCGCAAAGTGGACAAGGCTTTGGAGTCTTTGTTTAATAGGCTGCGGCTATTGGCAGCTAAAAAAGATGGTTAAGAGGGCTCTTTTAGCGCTTTTGCGTTTTTATAAAAGTGCTATTTCCCCGCTTTTGGGGCAGAGGTGCCGGTTTTACCCTACTTGTTCGGAGTATATGTATATTGCTATTGAGCGTTATGGTGCGCTTACAGGTTTCTGGATGGGCTTGAAGCGGTTAGTACGCTGTCAGCCCTTTTGTCGTGGTGGGTATGACCCTGTGCCATAAGATAAAATTATTCCCGCCGTCGCCAGGCGAGGCGCGCAAGCATAGCCTGCGGAGTGTAGTCGGGCTTTGCTCGACGGAACGAGGGAGCATGAGGTCAGAGCCCTCATTTAAAAGAGAGGAATTTATTCATGCTTTTTCCCTACTTACAATCGGTCCCTTTTAGGGATATGTTAGTTTTGGCTCGTCAGGTTCAGGCGGATCCAGGGCGTATCGTTGGGCCTATCGCGGCCATTTTCGGCTTTATTTTAGACTTTGTGTTTAATCTGGTTTATGCTATAACTCCGAATAACTCATTGGGTTTTGCTATTATTTTGCTGACGATTATAGCAATGATAATAATGCTGCCTTTAGGTATAAAATCCCAAAAGTCCATGACTAAAATGCAACAGCTTGGGCCGGAAGTAGAAAAGATTAAAGCGAAGTACGGCGGCACAAAAGACCCGGAACTTTCGAAGAAAATGAACGGAGAAATACAGGCACTGTATGCAAAGCATAAGGTTAATCCCCTTGGCGGATGCTTGCCCATGCTTATACAGATGCCGTTATTTTTTGGTTTGTTGTTTATCATGCAAAATAGCTTTATGTATGTTGGTACCCTTAACAATCTTTATACAGACATGGCTGTGGCCATACAGGCTGTGCCAGGGTATGTAGATATTATAAGTCCTATGGCATTGCCCTTTATACCCGATGGCTGGCAAGCCAACGGCAATAGGATTATCGCATATGTTCAAGCAGGCATGTCTTATAACGACGCGGTAGCACATGTAGGCGGCAACTATATAAATCTTACCAACTCCGCGCATCTAGCCAGGGTTTTAAACAGGTTCCATGGCACAGATTGGCAGGCTTTATTTAGCGCTATACCCAATGCATATTTGCCGCGTATTCAGGAATTGCATAGTCATATGACCAGCATTAACGTCTTCTTTGGGCTGCCACTTTTGGAAAATAGCGGTATGACATGGCCCGGGATAATAATACCGTTTTTGACTGTGTTGACTACTGTTGGCTCATCATGGCTTACACAACTGGTTAATAAGCCCAAGGATGACAAAGCCAAAACACAACAAACAATTATGATGGTTGTAATGCCAGTATTTATGGGCTTTATTACTGTAACGATGCCGGCGGGAGTAGGGCTTTACTGGATATTCTCGAGCCTGTTTAGGATGGTGCAACAGATTATTACAAACGCGAGAACCGGCGTAAAGTTCCGTTTGCCCTTTGTAAAAGCGTCTGAACTCGATTGATAAAAATCCAAATCGTATGATACTACTACACATGGTTCCGCCAAGCCGGGGCGAGGGAGTTTGAGGGCGGAGCCCTCCTAAGTATGAGGTGAATTTGATGGCCGATAGAATAGAAATATCCGCTAAAACAGTTGAAGCAGCCGTGGCCGAGGCTTTGGCTACGCTTAGCGCAACACAGGATGAGGTAAAGGTTACGGTTGTTGACCCAGGTGCCAAAGGCGGGTTGTTTGGTTTTGGCAGCAAGCCGGTAAAGGTATTAGTTGAGCGCAAGCGTATCCCAGCAGATGTGGCAAAAGATTTCTTAAAAGAGCTTACTCTAGCTATGAACTTAAGCGTGCAAATTGAAACACGTACCAAAGATAAACAAATATATGTTAACATGTCTGGAGATAATATGGGTCTGCTTATTGGTAAACGCGGATATACTTTGGATGCGCTTCAATACCTGGTTAATTTGGCGGTAAACCAAAATAGCGAACCCAATGTAAGCGTTGTGCTGGATACAGAAAATTACCGCAAGCGCCGCCGTGAAACACTGGAGTCATTGGCACAGGGTATCGCGCGCAAAGTGAAGTCTACGCGCAAGAGTGTGACTTTGGAACCTATGAGCCGTTATGAACGGCATATTATCCATACAATGCTGCAAAATGACCGTTATGTGCGTACAACCAGCGAAGGAAGCGAGCCTTATCGCCATGTAGTGATTAATTTAAGATGAGGGCTCATTTTACTGGCCATGAAGCGGATACCAAAGCGGGTAAATCAATTGTTCCCGGTTTGGGTTCAGACGTAATTGCCGCTATAGCCACACCTCCCGGCCGGGGGGCAGTGGGGATAGTGCGTCTTTCCGGCGACGGGGTACTTGACGTTTTTAACCGGATATTTAAGGGTAACTTTAAAGGCGAGTCTCACCGTATGTACTATGGGCAGATTTGTAGCGGCAATGAAGTCATAGACGAAGTAATGGCCTGCTGCATGCTTGCGCCGCGTTCGTTTACTCGTGAAGATACTGTAGAAATTTATGCCCATGGTGGCAACATGACATTATATGGCGTTCTTAACGCCGCGCTTGATAATGGAGCGCGCTTGGCCCTTCCCGGGGAGTTTACCAAGCGCGCTTTTTTAAATGGCCGCATTAATCTTACACAGGCCGAAGCGGTTATGGATCTGATTAGCGCCACGACCGGTGCGGCCAGGCGTGCGGGGCTTAGGCAGCTCGAGGGCGGGCTTGGCCGGCGCGTGGAGTCTGGGCGGGATAGACTGCTTATGTGGCTTGCTCATATAGAACTGTCTATTGATTATCCGGAGCATGAGGACGAAGCTATGAACCGCGAGGCTATTTTGCGTGAGGGAGAGAGCTGGCTTGTGGATATGGAATCCCTGTTAAGGACAGCCGAAGTTGGGCGGGTGCTCCGCGATGGGATAAAAACAGCCATTTTGGGGCGCCCAAATGTAGGAAAGTCAACATTGCTCAACGCAGTGCTTGGGGAAGACAGGGCCATTGTCCATGAGATTCCCGGCACAACAAGGGATGTGCTAACAGAGCCTGTGCAACTGGGAGACGTGGTATTGCAGCTCATGGATACTGCCGGGATACGCGAGACAAGCGACCCAATCGAGAGTATAGGTGTGGGAAAGACATATCAAGCAGCGCAAGAAGCTGAGCTTTTGATATATGTGATGGATCGCTCTAAGCCGCCTGTTGCTGAAGATGTTGAGATTTTGGGTAGATTGCGGGGCGCGACGGGTGAAGGGCCTCCTATAAGCGAAAATAGCCATATTATTGTTGTGTTAAACAAATGCGATTTACCTCCCGACAAAGGATGGAGCAATTGGCAGACCAACACCGCTGTCCAAAGTGTGGGTTTGACCCAACTCCCTAATATTCCCCAAATCCATCACATATCAGCCCAAAACCGTGACGGCTTGGAAAGCTTATATGAGTCCATCCGGCGCATGTTCCTGCAGGGGCAATTGTCTGGAGATGACGCTGAATTTGATATTATCACGCGTGAGCGACACAAAGAGCTACTGCAATCTGCGATAGCGCATGTGCGTCGCGCAATGGATGAATTTTACGCGGGTGTGGCTGAGGATTTAGTATCTATAGGTCTGCGTGAGGCTTATATTGCCCTTGGTGAAATACTTGGGCTGGAAGTAAGCGATGATATTGTTGACCGGATCTTCTCCGAGTTTTGCGTTGGAAAATAGCCAGCTTGTTTGTGCCGCCAATAAAGGAGATATGGATCAAATGATGAAGAGTAAAATTCACATTTTCGGTGCTTCCGGCTCCGGCACAACCACTATTGCAGGGGCTGTAAGTGAGAAATTGGGATATGGACATTTCGACACAGACAATTATTTTTGGTATAAAACTGATATTCCTTTTACCGAGGCAAGACCTGTAGAAGAGCGCTTGCAATTAATGTACGCCGACTTATTAAACCATGATAAATGGGTTTTAAGCGGTTCGTTGGATGGTTGGGGTAACCCGCTTGTTCCATTGTTCGAATTAGTGGTATTTGTATATATGCCAAGTGATGTGAGAGTGGAACGGCTTAAAAAGAGAGAGCAAAAAAGATATGGCAACGAAGTCTTATTTGGAGGCAGCAGGTATGAAGCTACAAATGAATTTATTGAATGGGCTGCGGGGTATGATTCGGGCTTGGTCGGGCGGAATTTGCCAAGACATGAGAAATGGATGGAAGGGCTGAGTTGCAAAGTTGTAAGAATAGAAAATCATATACTTGATGAAAGCATAAATGCTGTGGTTAACGCTATCATAGAAGATTAAAAAAGACATAGCAACAGCAATTGATAATTTGTGGGCTGAGCCCTCATTGGCTGATGAGGTAAACATATATGAAAAAAATATTCTTGGGCTTGGCATTAATGATTGTTATCCTGGCTTTTTCAAGTTGCTCCGGGGGAAGTAGTGCGGAAGATGAATATACAGCAGAAGAAAGTGTAGAAGAGGAATATACAGAAGCAGAGCATAATGATTATGTCACATCGGATTTTGAGCAAGAGCCCCTTTATGAGCCAGAGCAGGAACAACCGTACATCCCTGAGTCGGAGATTGTTACCGAAAATGACACTGTAATATGGCCTTCCCATTCACGTCGCCTTATCCCCATTACCGGGATTATTACCAACTTCTACGGCCCTATATCCGAAGACGGCACGGTGCCTTGGGATATAGAATGGTTTGAAATTGAAATAATAAAAGACGACGGTTCCCCCGCTATTATTATAGGTATGCATGGCACAGGGTTCTTCTTTGGCGGCAAGCCTGTACCGGGTATGGAAATAGTTGCGTACATAGCTTATGATTCTCCGGTTTTTATTAACAACCCACCGTTATATATAGCTACTGCTATAGTCGCAGGCATGCCGTCGGGGCTTGGCGTTGCTATTTGCTGCGCTATTTCGGATAGAATCTGCTCATTCTCTTTTATAATTACAAATGAAACAGAAGTTGCACATACGGATTTTATGCACTCGCAGACAATTGACTGGCGCTACCAGTGGCTAGACACAAGTGATGATGGCAGGAGTATGGCTCAATGGTTTGTGACCGACGGTTTGCGCTGGGATTTTGGGGATTCTCCTGTAGCTGTTATGTATGGATATGCTTATGATGGGTTGCCGGTTGCTAAGCGGCTTATTGTACTTAACAGCGATATCCCAAATACACGATGGGCACAAGAACCCGATCAACCAATAGCCTTAACTTTTACAAGATATATCTTCCCTGCTGGCGCATTCGAAACAATAGACCTACCTATATTAGTAAATAGTGAGGAAATTAAAGCACCTCAGCCAATATTAGCCACGGACGGTAGTACCGTTTTAGTGCCGTTTAGAGAAATATTTGCGGCCGGTATAGGTTTTGGCAATTACGCATTTGTACAAAATGACGGCAGGCTCATGTTTGGCGGTGGTGGGGGCGGCTCCGAAAACAGCCATTGGGAGATTGGGCGCGCAACCGTACATGGTATTGGCTGGGGCGTGCCTATATGTACACCACCAATAATCGTGGGCGGGATTATTTATATTCCACTCATTTCAGGTATTGGAAACGCCGCACCCTTTGCCAATGCGTGGCTTTTTGAAGACAGGATTGAAATCTTTGGCTCGAATGCCTTCCCGTATGGGCCATGGATAGGGTTTACATCATGGGATGAGGATATTATGATAGACGATGATCTTGCGAAGTTGCCAATTGTTATTAACGGCGTCGAAATAGATTCTTCGCATGCTATTTTCCGTGTGACCCCTTATAATGTGCATCGTAATGTCATAATGGTGCCTCTTCAGCCTATTGTAGAAGCGCTGGGATACAGTATCACCCAAGAAGACGATGAAACGTTCTTATTGACTAACGTCTTAGGAGAAAAAGTTGAATTTTGGCAATTTTACATGATAGACAGTGAAATTTATATGTACTTACGTTGGTTATTTCCGCTGGCTAGCGGGATTATTTACAATGGACAGATATTAATAGAAAGCAGATAAGGGTTATGGATACCAAAATAAAAGGAATAAAGATTGCAGTATGCATTATTATCATTGTGAGTGTGTTTTTGGTAGGGGTCGCCAGGGGTGCTTCGCGTGGTGGTGTAGATTATCATACATATGGATCCAAACCGCCTACCGGGCCAGATACACAATTATTTGAGCCAGCAAGCACCCCTTACCATTCTTCCGAGCCCACTCCACAGCTATACCAGCCTGAAGAAATTTGGCACAGTTTTCACGAAATGACGTTTTGTGATATGCGAGAATCCATTGCAACATACGGGGCAGCGGCATTTATAGATGCTACAGGCTGGGAAATTATTTTTGATAACCCAGATGAAATTTTAAGCATTGTCGACCCGCACGTATTAGCCAGAGGATATAGCAGCAGTATGCAAACGTTTATACATGTCTTGTTCACCTATCAGCATTGGCGAAGTGGCTGGCGTGTAGTTGGTTATGGCTTGTGGGAACACTGGGACATGCAGCCTCAATTGACCCGTGGCCTATGGGAAGGCCGGCGGTATGTGGACGCAGATGCCGTAGACGTAAGGTTTTACGGCATTGTAGACTGGGGCGGTGGGCAAATTTCACCGCCAATTAACGTAAGCATACCGGGTAAATCATTTGTGGAAGAGTTTGTATACTTGTTTAATCAATATTTAGGCACATGGGACATTGTTAACATGCTAGATATGTGGTTTATAGGCGGCAGTAGAGTATATGTAAACCTAGATGGCAACGTCATGATAGGGCAAGGGTCTGCCGGCGGGTTTGCTATATCAGCATCACTGTATAAGACGCTATTTAGTATACCTGGTGTAGATGAGGTTATTGTATTGGTTGATGGCCAAACCGAAGTAGTAGGCGACCATGTTGGCTTTGGTCACATTAGCAGGAGAGATGACCCGCATATTCAGATGTTTTTGGGGCTGGGGCAGCAGCGGCTGAGCACATATCTTGCCGAGGTTTTTGCAGCCGTATTACAAGATGAAAAGCCTTTTATGTATTTCACATATACCCATGTGGGGCATGTTGACTCGATTTGGGGCAGTGATTTAACATGGCGGCTATTTTCGGATACTCAAATGTTTTTACATGAGTATCTTGATAGCGCGCCTTATATTTTCACATACCATATCGAAAGATTTGCTATTATAGATATGGACGGAGACGGAGTGCCGGAGATTGTTTTAGCATCTATGCCCGATGGTGATAGTTTAATTTTGCATTATGGCGGCGATGGTGTAGTATATGGCTTTGGGATCCCATACAGGCAGTTTAGGTTTCTAAAGGAAGACGGCACATTTACACAGTTGTCATGGATGCAGGATTGGGGAAGCATAGCAAGGGTTAACTTTGTAAGAGACGGCACTCAAGTGAATATGGAGCTAGAATTTTTATATGAATGGGAGCAGGTATTCGAGTATTATGAAGGAGTGTATCGTCTTACGCTTTATCTTAATAGTGAATTATTTACTGACTTTGAAGAAGGCTGGGCTATTGTAGAGCTCGCCAGAGGATACCAAAATAAAAAAGAGGATGTAATATGGCATCCCTTTGCAGAATTTCTAGATATTTTTAACCCATGGCAATAAGGAGTGGGGAATACGCTGTTAAAGGGAGCGGTTGCTAAGCACCCGCAGCGCATTGGCGCGAAGCGCCACCAGCGGAGGATAGTGCGTGCATAAGCGAGTCTTAACAGCGTATTCCCCACTCCGACAAAATCTCAAATCGGAAAGTGACATATGACCAAACACATAATAGTTATAGGCGGCGGCCACGCAGGCTGCGAAGCGGCCTTAGCGGCAGCCCGCATGGGGCAACGCGTAACCCTCTTCGCCCTAAACTTGGACAGCCTCGCGATGATGCCCTGCAACCCGTGTATAGGCGGCAGCGCCAAAGGCCACTTAGTGCGGGAAATTGACGCTCTTGGCGGCCAAATGGGCAAGGCCATAGACGCAAATTTTATCCAGAGCCGTATGCTTAACGCAAGCAAGGGCCCGGCTGTGTACTCGCTTAGGGCGCAAGCGGATAAGAGGCGGTACATGTCGTATATGAAGCAAGTGCTGGAGCGCGAGCCGCTTATTTCGTTGCGGGAAGCTGAAGTTGTGGATATCTTGACCGATGATGGTCTGCCCCATAGCCACGGCCAAAAAATAACCGGCGTAGTAACCGAATCCGGCCAGGTAGTAACTGCCGATGCGGTAATAGTATGCACCGGCACATATCTTAACGCCCGCTGTCTATACGGCGAAACCATAAATCACAACGGCCCAAACGGCCAACGAGCCGCTAAAGGATTAAGTACTGTCCTTAACCGCTTGGGCTTCACTTTGCAACGCTTCAAAACCGG
>Ga0123355_10004128_pt1 | contig 21058 bp, 8 predicted proteins | sample TergutEmb28metaG_3_FD_89872 | JGI IMG/M metagenome (GOLD analysis project Ga0123355, IMG submission 89872) | Embiratermes neotenicus P1 segment gut microbial communities from Petit-Saut dam, French Guiana - Emb289 P1 | ecosystem: Host-associated > Arthropoda: Insects > Digestive system > Gut ...
AGCTCCTCAATTTGACCTCACGAGACTGAGTGGACCCCGTTCCAGACCCACTACTACTCAGAAAATCTGGTAGCGCCGGGGATCGAACCCGGGACCTCTGTATCTGTAGCCAGAAACTCTTGACCACTAGACCAGTATCTTCCTACCTTAAGGAAAACTCTGCACCCTCATAAGAAACACCAACAAATCAGTGGCGTTCAGGGAAATATACGCTGTTTATCGTGAGAATCATATTAAACAAATACACAGCATGGGGGAGGGGGAAGCAGGGCTTCTGAATGTTGAGATCGGTGATATGGGAGCACGCACGAACAGAAACAACTACCGTTCCTACTACACACTTTTAATACCGATAGCCATTCGTCTTAAAATTTACGTCTTCACTACTTCGTTTTCGAGCACGCAGTGGCGCAGTTGGTTTAGGCATTACGCTACAAGCCGGAAGGTCGCAGTTTCGATTCCCGATGGTGTCGGAATTTTTCATTGACATAATCAAGGGCTGACAACCTTACCACCTTCATGTGCTGACTGTCTTTAAATCTGGAAGCCTCAACCTCCTGGAACACTCAGGGCCTGTCCAGGCCTGTAATGCGATTGCTTTACCTTTCATTACTTCGTTTTCAATGCCGTCTTCCGCCATTATTTGCTGAAAGTCATATTAAAGTTTCGGTTCTTAGGAAATGACCATGCCTTGGAAGATACGAAACGAAACTATACTTCCTTGGTAGGAAAGATTTAGCAAACTTTACAGGGACTGGAAAAACTTAAGACCTTATATAAAACATGCGAGAAGGTTTAACCAAGTTGAATGAACAAGGAGGAACGCAGCAGCTACTTAGTGTTAACGCATCGTCAAGGAACGGGTCGAGGGGGGCTGACAGCTGCCAGCGAGCCATGACACAACCTCCCAATCGGTGAATTCAAAATCAGGAGGTTTAAGTTTAAATCGGGGTTACATACTCCTTTGGGGGGGGGGGGCCTATTAGGAAAAATCTCTAATTCGTAACACCGTATGAATGTACAACAAAAAAGACATGACAGCCAATGTACGTGTAACGTAATATTCAGGCGCGTTCTTGCTACCATTGTAGTACTGGAAAACCAATGAGTATTACATATTCTGAGTTTGTGTCCGTAGCATTAGTAATACAGCATGCTATGCGCATGCGCCACATTGTCATCTGTGGCCTGCCCGACTCTACAATATATTTCCACATTATCTCATAAACGGCAATATTTTCGAAATCAAGTTACTGAACACAAAATGTGTGTTTTGATTTTCTCTACAACGTTTGTCTGAAACATTTCTCATTCTAAGAAGAAATGAGCGACTTATTATGAAAAAATTATACTGGTCTTCCTGTAAAGTACCCGTTATGCTTGTCCATTTTAATGAAACTTGAATTTTCTCGACGGGTTTCCGAAAAATTCTGAAATATCAAATTTCATGAAAATCCGTTTCGTAGGAGCCGAGTTATTCCTTTCTGACGGACGGACATGACGAAGCTAATAGTCCTTTTCGCAATTTTGCGAATGCGTCTAAAAAACATAATTATATTAAAAGTCTGCACCTCTTATTTATCACATTAAGAGATTTTACACGCAGGATGTGCCATAAAATGGCTCACAAATAGTAAATCGAAGAGTAATGCCTTCTGGAATGTGACGTCGTGTAGTTTGGTGGAAATTTAGCGACTTATACCCTGAAGAAGGAGGAAGCAGTTTCCTCAGGAATGTTTGCAAATATCTGTCATAATAATCTGTCTCACATTCCAGTAGACACACCTCAAATTTCAGAATTCCATATCTCAGACAGTGTTTACATCATTTAACCCGAAATCTGGAGTAACGTGACACGTGGAGAGAGCTAAGTAAGTTATTTGGAACTCCACAGCACTACATGGAGATCCGGTTCAATGAGCGCAAAATCGCCAATGTCCTTCGCGATCACAACAAAGAGTTAAAAAATGTCTGCGATGGGGCCTAAATTAAAATTCTCTCAGGCAACCAAAAGCCGTTTCGATGCTACCAAGCGATCCGCCAGCACAGGGTTGGAGTTCCTCGGTTAAGATTATGGTTAATGGGTTGTCACCGTGTAGCCATGTGGGCAAATACAAATATTTCAGAGAAACATGTTAGACCCATCTTCAGTTAGCTGCTCTCTGGCGGTGGAAGTACAGCAGGATTAATTCCAAAACGTCTCCAGCTACAGATGCAAGCAACATTAGCGAGCGTAGGGTGACGTCCCAAGTCTGAAAAGCGCGCGAAGTCGCGTGCGCGTTAAACCGGTGTGTTTCTGCAACCAGAGCGGTGGATGAGCCAGTATTCGTTGGCTTACGTAATAGCTGCAATCACGTGACTGAGGTAGGAGTACAGTGAGATTTGTGAGAATTGCGCCGAAGGTTGTCATGCAAAACATGACACTCTGGATGTCACCATGCTATATCACGAACCTCCAAAGCGTTTGCAACTGTCAGCACGTTTACTCGGCATCGTGTCTCAGAAAACAGCAGCCTGAAACTTCCCGAAACTTAATTAGCGTCCACTGCCAGCAGCACAGATAGACGTAGTTCGAATCGATGAGCCTAGACCTAATCAGACACTACGACTGTAAACAAACGGTCCTTGCACATAGTGGTCTCCCATTTTCGTGTGATGTAAAAATGTGACCAATCAGAGAAACGGAAAATACAGATACAAGAGTCTCGTGAACGACCTCTACGAAATATCGCACCACTAGCTAATAAGGCATGTCACACCTACGTTTTTACCGCATGTTCACGTCATGAAAGCCGGAAAACAAACGTACATAAACACTCCCCGACTTGCGCAGTATTCACGTTCCAGAAGATACGGTGTAAGTCGAATTTTGCCCACGTTGGAATTGTGAATACAAATGGCCAACTATATATATCTACATATATATATATATATATATATATATATATATATATATATATATATATATATATAAGAAAGTCCAGCTGAAATCCAAACTCGAACATAAAGGATCATCATCATCATCATCTTCTTCTTCTTCTTCCTTCTTCTCCTCCTTCTTCTTCCTCTCCTTCTTCCTCTTCTTCCTCCTCCTCGTCCTTCTTCTTCTTCTTCTTCTTCTTCTTCTTCTTCAGGCACTGAACTTCCTTTAGTGCTTGAAAATTACGGCCTTCTCAACGACATCTTTCCATTTCCCTCGATCCTGGAAGCGGGTTATCCAATTTTTAACCTTCATTTGGCAAATGTCCTGTTTGACGTTATCCTCCCATCGGTACTTGGGTCTTCCTTGTGATCTTTTGGTTAGAGAATTCCATTTAAATATCTTCTTGACTGTTCTGGTATCAGGCATTCTTTGTACGTGACCAAACCAGCTTAGCGCCGCCTGTTGTCCAGCATTATCCTTCCGCCACCTTCGTCTCATTGCACTTTACTACCCGCGACGAACAATACGGCGCGCGTTTCAAAAATTTTATTATTTCATATTTTAAGCTTGAAAAATTGAGTAAGTTTGAAATTTCGTAATTTCAAATTGTGTCAGTCGGGCATCGTTCGTACTTTCAACGTGCAATGTACGTAAATATGAGCCGGTGTTTCGATTGCAAAACTGTAAATGTTTCATGCCTCACTGAGACTGAAAACATCTTCGTTGTCAAGGAACAAGGCCGATAGCATAAGTTGCAGGAGTTGTAGAAATTTGTGTTTAACACTGATGACAGACAAATTCATGAACAGAGCATACAGAGCAGTTCTTACCCCTACCCGATGTGCATGACACGTGATTTCCATTAGACATTCGACATGAGTATGAGCACCACAAAACAAACCCACTCGTCTGCTCGAAACTGACGAATCAAACCCCAAGGCCGACAAGTGGGAAAATCTTAGAATTTATTCGTCAGTATTCTTGCATATTCTCCTCCTCACGTTTCTACACAGCCGTCGAACAGGAATTCTGTTAAGTGGAGTACATGAAGGTCTTGATGAACGGGACACAGACGCGTTTTAACGTGTTTCAACGTCGATATTTAAGGAAAGTGTAGAGCGAAACCCTAAAAGAATGACGTGGGAAGGCGCGGTTTATCATGTCAAGGAATGTCCGACACGTACACTTAGTGTGAATGGTCAACTCAGCTAACATTCTGAAAAGTATTAACTGAATTATAAGCTCACTGAATACTCCTTAACCTTTTGGCGCCGGAATTATTTTTTAAATTTTAGCACACCCTTTATATAACATGTGAATAATACAGGAACAAAATAGGTTAGATTTATGAAACAAACTGCATTTTGAAGAGGAAAAAACGGAGAGTATACACCATGTTTAAAATATTCAGTACCTATATGTGTTGAATAAATACATAAAATGAAACATTTGGAGGTTAGCGGTGCGGCACGACCACTATAGTCGTCGTTAGGCGTCAAAAGGTTCCAACATTCCGTATGCCTTGTAACTCTGACAGCATCACTCCGAACAAAAACCAATCACAAGTCAAGTGTGTGTATTTATAAACAATACACAAGAACAATGCCATTTTTGTTTGTTAATCTCTTTACACGCTGTCGTTCAAGCCTAAAAGCGTTTTTGGCCGCGTTGGCAAAATTGTGAAAAGCGACTACTAGTTTCGTAATGTCCGTCCGTCAGCACGGAACAACTCCGTTCGCGCTGGTCTGACTTTCGTGACATTTTATATTTGAATATTCTTCGAAAATCTGGCTAGAAATTTAGAGCACAGTTAAAATCTGACAAGAGTAACGGGTACTTTGCATAACGGCCAATGTCCATTTATGATCATATCTCGCTAATATCTTCTTATAATGAGAAATGTTTCAGACAGAAGTTGTAGAGACAACCAAAACATACATTTTATTTGCGATAACTTTTTCCCGAAAATCGTGCCGCTTATGAGATAATGTGGGAAAATATGGTACAGCCAATACAGACCACAGATGGCAATATAATATGCAGCATGCGCTTTGCATGCCGGATACCTAACGCTACCGACACACGCACAGAATATGTAATACGTGTTTCTTTTCTACAGCAACAATGGTTGTACGAACGAGACTCAATGTTACGTTACACGTACACAGCCTGACTTCTTGCAATTTTATTTTGAGCGGTAGCTGCTTCTGTTATATACTACCTTCCATCCCTGTCAAACTGCCTGCTTCATCTCTAAACCACCGTGGAGCATACAATCGTGCGAAGGCAGTATTTTCGTCTGCAGCTATCATTAACCACGATTAATATACCGACCCCTGACTGTCTACCAATTACTTAATACTGAAGTACCGACATTCATCAATATTTATTTATATCTTCACTATAGAGATAACAATTCAACAGGTATAAAAGCGGCCATCGCTTTCTTCCTGTGTCAGTAAACTGGCGAAAAAATCGTGCACTTTTGAATATGGACTGGAAAAACCGGATTCGATTTTGACATCAACAAATACAATAGGTTCGCTTGTGGCGCCTTGATAAACTCTGTGTACTAACAAAAGAAACTCCTGCATGAGAGGCGTTTACTCCTATGCTGAGGTTAAGAGGGCTATACAAGCATTCTAATATTTAAAGTTAACAAGACAGGCAATGTAAATACAACGTAACGTTCAGACCCGTTCTCACAGCCACTGTTGCCGTGGAAAGGCAATAAGTATTGCATATTCTCAGTGCGCGTGTTTGTAGCCATAGGTATCCACCATGCAATGCGCATGCGCCATATTGTCATATGCGGCCTGCTTGGCTCTACAATATTTTTCCATGTTATCTCAAAAAGGCACGATTTTTTTTAAAAAGTTACTAAGTTTGATTTTCTCCACAACTTATGCCTGAAACGTTCCTCATCCTAAGAAGAATTCAGCGAGATACTGTCATAAACATATATAGATCTTCATGTAAAAAAAGTAAAGCAATCCCTGTACAGCCCTCGACAGGCCCTGGGGGTTCCAGGAGGCTCAGGCTCCCGTATTTCATGACAATCAGCACATGAAGGTGGTAAGGTTGTCAGCCCTACGCACCGGCCGCCCTTACACCCCCCAGGATATATTCCTGGTACTCAATTCTGTTAGAGGCTGAGTCGACTCCAGGGACATAGTGCGGCCGTAAGGATTACGTCAATGAAAAATTCCAACGACACCATCCGGTATCGAAACCGCGACCTTCCGGCTTGTAGAACAGTGCCTCAACCAAATGCGCCACAGCGTGGCCCAAATCTTCACTGAAGTGCACGAAAAGAACCCGTTATTCATGTCAGATTTAAATAAAACTTGTATTTTCTACACAGATTTTCGAAAAATACACAAATATCAAAATCCATTAAAAAATCCGTCCTGTAGCAACCGAGCTGTCCCATACGAAAGGACGGAGACAGACAGACATTACGAACCTAATACAGTAGTTGCTTTTCGCAGTTTTGCGAACGCGCCTATAAATTATGGTACAGAAACAAACTGAAATATCAACCAATCACAATCACTTAGAACAATACAGTGGCAAGCTCTGAAACGTAGCTTGGAGCGGTCGCAATAAAAAACAGTAAAATAAGCCTATCACATTTGCCATGTTATGTCCGACAGTACGTAATAACAAGTTGCACGTATTTTCATGAAATCTGATACTGAAGAGTTTTACTAAACACACTTAGCCGCACTCAAACTTTCGTTAAAACCAGACAGGCAACAATAGCGGAAAACTTACATTAAGAAATACATGCTGCTCTGGATAACTCGCTAAATACATACCGAAACGAAGAATATTTCGGGGAAAAAAAGGCGCAGATACAATTGAAACGCACATTCTGGGTCCGATGCAGTTCTTTCAAGTCTTCGAAACGAACAGGAGGCATGATTTCAGGCTTCAGCCGCGGTGTAAATGAGGGCTTTCTTCTTCTTGGATGCTGTGCAGAGCTGATTGCTAGTTAGTTAACGACGTTTCGGGACTGATTATCGGTCCTTCTTTCAAAGGTCAAGCAGTCCAGTCCTTGAAGATGAGACATATGCTGTCCCGAAACGTCAATCAACGGTACGTTGCAACACAGAAAAGCTAAGACTTCAAACAGGAGGCATCTTTACAGTGGGTCATAAACCCGAACACGGTCATCCGCCCTTCCTCGCCCGCCCCCCCCACCCCCCCCCCCCCCCCCCCCCCCCCCCCACCCCCCTCTGTAACGTTATTTATCAGTCGTCACTACGCACAAGAAATACAGAGGCGACGGTGGAGCGAATGTACCAGAACTGATGCATTAACGCATAAGATTACTACATTCCTTCACACTTGCATGCGTAAATGCGTACATAAACACTAGCTGCTTATAATTAGAGAAAACAGAGCTAATTTCTGCTGCTGAACGTGTTCAGAATGTGTAACATTTTTATATGGACAGTTCCTTCGACGTGTATGTGTGGGCGCGCGCGCGATTGTGAAGTCACCTCATTCTACTGATAAAGACGTAACAGTTCTACAATTATTTCCGACTAGACAGGACGGAAGACAAAACAAATCAATGTTTCACATTAACGCTTTTATATCCAGACAGGAGCGTCGTAGAATGGAACGCTGGTGGTGATAATGTGGGCAGTGGCCTTACGGTGCACAATATATCTCACCTACTCCAACCCTCTTAACAGATCAAACTCTAAACAAACCTACAAAAACTCAGGAAATGAAATAAAGATGTTCTGTCGTTATTCTGTCCTCATGCGGCAAGTCACTCTTGTAGTTACGGTTACATACGCCAGGTGACAACGATAGCCGAATCAGCTCACAGCACACGGGCCTATGCTTTGGCAACACGCTCCAGGTGGCAGCACTTGTTCTACCAAGCTGCAACTTTTTTGGTCTTCCCTAAAGTTCGTGGCGAACACATTCTGTGCAACTGTAATTTCGTAGTATCCCGCAGTGGCCATTAAGTTTACCAAAGTATCAATGGACGGGCCAGTGGTGGAAATTGGAGCTACAGGTAGGAACCGACAAATTTTGTCGTTGACGTTTCAATGGGCTTCATACTCTCGAGCGATGACAAGAAAATGTATTCATAACATCTGTTTTTAAAATACTTATATGCTTGATCACGGAAAAAACAGCATTCCTATTGTCTTCTGGCATTTCCAGGCACGACGCGGAGTGGGTATCTGTAGCTCAAGCGGCACAGTCACTAGGCTATGGGTTGTACGACCGCAGAATTGAAATTTGATTCCCGGTAGACGCAAGTGACCTTACTCTTCTTCAAAAGTCCATCTAGAATGGCTCTGGGGCCCCAACAGCCTCTTATCCAACTGGCCAAAAGTTTCGAACCATCGCCATGTTTGTAACTGTTGACTTATGAACATTATACGCTAAGGAACTACAAGAATTTCCAAAAATCTAGAAGCCATCTCAAAATTTCTAAGCGCCAGGTTCAAAATTTAGTCGCCCGGCCGATCTAACGTCCGGTTATTTGTACACTCCTGTGTTGTAAGTAACATGTTAGGTGTACTTACAATCTGTGGCTGTACAAAACTTTACGTTCATAACTACAATGATCCATTAGTTGTCACTATCACAAAGAAAACTCAATACACATTTCACACAGCCATCACTCTACTATTTCACATTCTCAAAAAACATCATCTTCACAGAATTTTAATATTTCTCTTAAGCTCCACCATCATACACAACTTCCAGACCCCAGGCAAAATGTTGACAGGGCCCCCCCTCCCCCTCCCCCGCTCTCAAAAGTTCATGCCATGTGGCTCTTACCAACTGCACGAAATTGAAAACCATGGCTTTGGGGATGCCTCTAATGGCATATAATGTTCATAGCAAATTCTGTAAAAATCAGTCAACTGGTTCCAAAGTTGAAATTGGAACACGAATACCATAAGCCCATTTTTCTTTCTTAATAAAGTGGGCAAAAAAAACTCTTCACACAACTCCTGGTATCGTCTTCATTCCACTGAAATCAATGCCTTCATTGCAACTCATTAAACATGGTTAGCAATAAAATCAACGCATATAAAAAATGCTGATTAAAGCAGAGGATAACAACTCAAGAATAAAACTTGATTCAGATAAACGAACAAGATAGGTTAAGCAGGAACTAAAAAACATAAGATCACTGCAACTAAAACAAGTATGCAAATCAGATCATGCAGTTCGCCATTAATTTTGCTGGTATGTACATGAGGACAGAACACTCTGTGACACACACGTTACAAGAGATATCAGCATTTTACAACAGCACTCTCAACTCAGCCTGCTTTGCACATGACATACACACCCTCAAATTTTATCTGCCTGCAATTTAAATCACAAACAAAAAACCTCAACTTTGCTCTATTGTACCTTCTCAACAAGCGAAGATATCAGACACGGCACTGTGCACTTTATGTGACTGAAGCGAACTAAACTAAATTTTAACACAAATGGGTAGCGGTATGAAAGGTTTAATTTGGCTGATGGGCATGTACCTGCAGTATATTACTGTATAACTGGAACTGTTTTAGAACTACCATCCTCCTGCAAATCATAACTCTAATTATGACCAGCAGCCCTACATATGTAATCTTGAGGTGGGTCATCCCCATTGTGTGGTATAATAACAAAGTGATAATATTTTAGTCAACACAACTGTAACAGTTGTGTTGACTAAAATATTATTACTTTGCTACATATGTAACTTAAAAAAAAAATTGTTAACTGTATACAACCTGTTCAAAAACCTGATAGCTGGTTTCCAGATAATCAACTTTCTTTATGTCAGCAATCGTGTGTATGACCTTCACTTAAAATTTAACAGACCATCATTTGGGCAATGTTACATTTTCACAGAAATATAAGGACAAGTAATCATTTTGTGGTTACAACGTCTTGACAGAAAGCATATTTTTAACCCAACTGTCTAGTAATGCTGGAATCTGAGTTTGACAGTTTGTGCAAGCTACAGCAAATTGCAGTTTCATTAGCAACATATCTACAATTTCCATACTTTTCTATACTGTTCAACATGTAGTTAAAAATATACTGGGTAACACCTGAAAGTGCGGTTTTTAAAATTTTGGCCATTCCACTTCTTCCATATCTTAAAAAGACGGAAGAAATCAGGAGCACTGGTACTTCTAACAAACCACCTCCAAACTCAAGCTTACATACCAAACCGTTCTGATAATTCGCAACCGTTACAGTCTACGATTAGGACACAAAGCAAGCATAATCAGCATAATTTTTGCCTCACTTCAACAAATCTTTCCTCTTTGCAGTGCATACACTAATCGGAACTGTTAAATCATTGTAAAAAGGATTTATTTTCTTCTAAAAACATGGTGACGCCCATGCATGTCTACGCCACTGCTTGGGCCCCCCCAGTCAACAGATATAAGGGCCTCTTTCCCCTGGGGTAACACAGCTGGAGCATGAAGCTGACCACTCACTTCCACTTAGTACCCAGAACTGATGGAGCTATGCATCCATTCCCCCATATTCGTTCATGGCATGATGTGCAGTGTAGCAGAGGAATAACTTTTCCTTTTCATAAAACAGATGAATCAACTGTTATGTAACCATTTTCAAATAATGCTATTTTTTTTAATTTTTAATAACAGATTTCTGTCATATTTTGGAATACAGTGTCAATACTGTGTAGGCTTCCCATTACATGACAAGAAACAGCATGGCCACACATTTTATGAGTTGCCACGATGGCACAGTCAGTGCAGCGACTGTCTACAAAATGGTTAGTCTGGGGTTCAAACCCTAATGTGCACTAGAGTTTTTCTTTCTTCTATATCCATTCCAACCAGCCCTGGGGCCCACCCAGCCTCCTTTACTATCGATAAAGGGGCTCTCAGGGATAAAGTGGCTGCCGCATGGCACTGACCACCCACCCTCATGTAGACCGAGGTTAAGAATGAGTAGAATTGTGATTCTACTCACCCTCTGAGCCTAGGGGAGTCGGCCAGATCGTACCAGGGGCACCATGTTACCGACAGGTGACATTGGTGGCCTGAGGAGGGTTCTAGCTATTCTCCAGGGGCAGTAGATGCGGATTATAGCCTCTCTCTGCCCAAGACTGTCTGTGCGTGGTGAAGAGCCACATCCTACGAGTGGTGACCCTCTTGCGCAGAACACAGCGGATCTAAAGGAGTAAACCTTGAAAAACAATCGCCAATCCTATGGTGTGAGTGCCGTGCCTAAGGGATGAATGGCAGTGGGTCAGCCTGTCTTTAACGGCACCCTCTGGGATACTAGGCAGCCTCCCAGTTGTATTAAGCCTTGCCAAGTATAGGGGCTCTGCTTGGTGGACCATACATTTCCCCGATCCTGTGGGATCGAGATTGAGAGTAAATTAGGGTCTCAGGAGAGCTCTGCAATAGGGGACTCCAGTAAGGATTCTACGGAGGGCTCCATCAGGGGGAACTCCAGTAGAAGGCATCTATACATAATGACTTAGATATTCATAGGACAGCTCGCTATAGGGGACTCCAGTAAGGATTCTAAGGATTCTACGGAGGGCTCCAGTCAGGGGGAACTCCGGTAGAAGGCATCTATACATAATGACTTAGATACATCTGGCTTCCTTCTTTTTGGACCCAGAGGACATTAGGAAACTAGATATGGTGGGGGGGGGGCATCTGGAACTCTGCTAAAGGAACAGGGCTCCTATAATTTAATATAGAGTATGGGGCACAAAGGACGTGTTTTAAAGCCTAGATGCATTGGGCCCGGAAGGTCTCGAAACCCAGTTATTATTCTATTCTATTCCCCCTCTGAGCCTAGTATGGTAAGCTATAGGGTAACCTTTACCTTAACATATTATAAGCAACTGCACTATAAGGAGACTACAACCTTCCAGGATAGAACACCAAATAACATAGTAAAAATACACTGTTTCAGAGTAAAGTACTGTTTCCATCCTCAAGCTGAATTTCTATGAGACTACAGCATGACACCCTGGAAGTCAGCAATATCCAGTCACAATCACAAAAAAACCCCAAATCCTACAATTATATTATGACAGTTACTTTCATGACAGAATAAACAAGCAACTAACTGGAGACTTAAATTACTGTAACAGCAAGCTGTAAAATGAGGATAAAGGACGTTGCTCACTTCAATGCCAATTTAGTTGACTAAAGTCACTTGCAGACAGAACATTACAAAAGAATACAGTGTTATTCACATACATCTTCTGAGGAAGCAACCTGCTGGACGGAAGCGCAGACATTTGATAAACTCTATGAAGATCGCAAAAGAAGGAACTGTGAGCAGTAATGGCATCTACTGGCAATTCATTAAGCTTCAGAAACCAGAAAAAGAAATATGAGCACCATCTTACTGCAAGCACTTAGTGAATGTCATAAAATACAAATATTTATTGTGCAGCAAGTTGCACTATTACTTGAAGACATGAGTGGCAGCTTCCAAAAGTAATGTACGAAGTATCCTCATTGCAGAACAGGCTATTGTAAACTAGACAGAATCATTATGTATATATATCTATCTATTCTAAGTATCCTATTACATTTCTTTAGTACTTCAAACACATATGATTACTGTATTGACACAAGAAATTACTGCCTCCTCTCTGGCTTCAAACAAAAACAAATACTTTGATATACAAATTTCAAACCTGGTCTTCAGGTTTTGTGTAATCTGAACTTCATGCACAGAAAATGCTACTGGCAACTTTAAGGGCTGGGGCTTCAAGACTGGACACTAGACTGTTCTGCAATTTTGAGACAATGTGTAGTTCAGTAGACAGGTTCCCCCATAGTTTTCATGTCAACCTAAAGAGTGTCCAGCTGAATACAGAACCTGCTCAAACAATCTACAAACCCACTTACAGCTACAATGCTTCATGGCAGCTAACACCACCTTCTCTGCAGTACTTAGTCCTGCAAGTTCTGTATTAATGTAGGACCATGTGCTATAAGGCAGATATCATCACTTCCTGAAAAGCAACCGACGATGGCCTCTGCTCTGCTCAACTCAGTTCCACGTTAAAGAAAACTCTCTGTGTCGTACCACATAACAACACATCCCTGACAATTCCTCCAAAATGTCTGTACCTATCTGCCAAACCACACACCAAGTAAAGTCTGAAGTACAAAGAAAGCAGTGGTTATAGACTATCAAAATGAAATGAACCTGACAGAATAATGACCAAATTTCATCAAAATCCATTCAGAATGTTCAAAGAAGAAATATGAAAACAGATGGACAAAGTCCATAACCACACCATGACACAATTATTTTATGCAACTGAAAGAAATGTAAAAAACAAACAACACTAAGGAAATTATAAGTAATGAAGACAACTTCGGGCTGTGTGAAATATCAGGCTGTAGTTGAACACCCTAAAGGCTTCCAGTGGCATGCCAACAACCACTGCAGCTACATTCAAATGGCAGCAAGTCCCTACCATTGCAGTTTGGTTACAGCAGATCACTTGATCTCAGATCTGTAAATATCTATAAACAGAATGCATTCTTTGGTAAGAGAATGACTACAGAGGAATAAATATACTGGTGCCATTCTTGAAACCAAAATAAAATTCTAATGAAATCTAATTATGCACTCCAAAACATCGGAAAGACAAATGAAACAGTTTGGAAAAAGTGGTCAGCCACTCTTGGATATTACAACAGGACGCAAAGCGTTAAAAAAATGAATGAGCAGCACACGGCCAGAGAACACAGAGTACAGGTTTTTAATGAATATTAGAATAAACAATCACACATGCTACAAGTTTTATGTCTGACATCCTATTGTGACTGACAATACAAATATTATTTGCCTTTAAAAGCTGTAAAGATGGCAAATAATGACACATGGATTATTTGATAAGCTACATTATGGAGTTGATGGTGTTAAAACCTCCACGAAACACATACATCACAAGTTTTATATTCCTGACATTAGTTTAAGTAGAAAAAGAAGTAACAAAAACAAAAACTACAATGACCATGCTAAAAATGAAGTTTCAAGCCAGACAACTTAAAACCAAGGTTAGATAAATGACCTTGCAGCATTTGAAATTTTGAGACCCTAATTCATGGTGCATTCACACCAGCTCTCTTACTCAACACTTAAATTACATTCCATTTAAAGCACACTACAGCTGCACACTGAACACGAGAATGCAGCGTTTAACATTCTTGCTTTAAACTCAAAAATTGTTAGGTTCCGATCTTGCTATGAGAGCCACATATCTTGACTGCACTTCTGCACATCTCCCTTGGCCCATCCAGGCAAATCCTCAAACAGCAGCTCATGTAACAGCTCACTCATACCCACTCTACCCTGAGGATTACAACGTAATTGCAAAAGTGCTTTTAAATAAAAAAAATAAACTGGAACTTTAGGCTACATATCAGATGACCACAGAATCAGAGTTTGATTCCAGGAAGGGGAAGACATTTTTCTCTTTGCCACCACCCAATGGGTACCAAGAACTTTTTCCCATGCGGGTGACTGGCTGGGGAATGAAAATGATCACTCATATCTCTCTAATGTTGAGGTTACAAAAGCTTTGCCTGGAGCCTCCAGGGTGGGATGTTTAATTAAGCAAATGAATAATTTTAAAGTTGCTGTTGCTCAATCAATCCGTATATGGGGGGGGGGGCAAGGATGTGATCAACTTCACGCCATGACCACCTCATCCCTGGGATAGAACTGCATTACCACTAAACAGAAGGCTGAATGAGCCGTGGCCAGCAAAGAAATTTTGGGGAACAGAAAATACACTTACAGCAGTACAATATTTCTGAAGCATGACTGCCACTACATTTGTACAAAACTCTGATCTGCTGATCAGTAACATTTGTAGAGAAGACATAATAAAGAGGTATGGCTCAGCAATGAGGAAATGACTGTCACTGTGTCACAACACTTGAGTTGGTAAAGAACCTATAAATCAAAACACTACAAAACGAATTACGAAATTATGACACAACACAGCACATAGTAAAAAAAGATATTATATAACATTCTGAAACTCTCTAATAAAGAAGCAAAGAAGTGTGTAAAGAATGCTACTTCTACCTCCATCCTCCACAGTGATGGGAACAATGAAAAAAATCACTCTTGTCCACAACAAAATCATTACTTATTGGAGAACACCTTTGCCATACTTCTTTACAACAATGCTACTGGTCTGACAGTGATAACTAATGGGTCACTGGCACTGTAGTAATATCACAGAAAGAAGTCCATACAACTCCACCACATCTCTGTGGAGCTATTACAACCCTCCAGCACACTGCTCATACGTAGCAATGTTATTCACTGGAACTGCTGGGATTGAAACCATGTGATAACCTTCATTAGCTACAAGCATTCTGATATGGTTAATATAGACGAGAGGAGTTGGAGCAGACTATACCAGTATAATGAATGCGTAGGTCTGGAAAACTGGTCATCCAAACCCTGCCATTCATGAGACTTCTTTCTGCATTTTCAGTGTCAGCATGTGAAATTTTGTATACTGACAGATCATAAATGCACCTATGAATTAGTACTTAAAACATCTGTGTGCGTAATAACAGTTAAAAACATGGCAATAATTCAAAGCTAACTGAAAGCCCACCACACCTGTAAGTATTATGTCGTACAGAAAAACAGTGTCAGCACAATTACAAATGACTTTGCTCCAAAGACAGTTTAATTTTGATTAGTGGCTTGCACCCACAGTGTTAAATAAACGTTTCAGACACTTCCTACTACAGCATATACTTTCCAAGCAATATCTTCAGCTATATATTAGCAACTACAATTCAGGGATAGCCAAGAGCAAACATGTTCACTTATAATCATGAGGTTTGTCACCCCTGTTGTGTTTCATAATAACTATGTTAGGGTGTGTATACTTGTCTAACACAACTAATGGTGGTAGAGAATATGTATAATTTTTATTACATACAGAGTCTACTACATGTTTCGGCCTTTTTCTTTGGTCATCTTCAGGTAGGTATTGAATTAAACTATAGTAAGCAGTTATACTTAAATTATCTGGGTATATATAAGGTGTTTAGGGAGCGAGATCTCGCATGCTGTGTAGGGGTGGTGATATGGGTACATGAGAAATCTATATTCTAGCTCAATGCCCCTGGCATTATCTTATGTTACTCAGGCTTATAAACTAAACTATTATAGTATATACAGTGAGAAGTATCAGTGTTGAGAACACCTTAACATTTTTCTTAGTAACTTCCTTAACAACAGTCTAAACTCTATGTGTAGTTCTTAATGAGGCTGTAATGGATCGCTGATTCGATCGTCTTGTTGGATATACTTAAACATATCAATCTTGGAGTGTCTTTGGACTGCTTTTGTGCAGTGTCTACAGTATACCAATATTTTAGGTGGAGACCTGTGGGTTTGAAGCACGGTGGGTGTTCTCAACACTGATACTTCTCACCGCATACTATAATAGTTTAGTTTATAAGCCTGAGTAACATTAATGCCAGGGGCACTGGCCTAGAATATAGATTTCTCATGTACCCGTACCACCACCCCTACACAGCATGCAAGATCTCGCTCCCTAAACACCTTATATATAACCAGATAATTTAAGTATAACTGCTTACTAAAGTTTAATTCAATACCTACCTGAAGATGGCCAAAGAAAAAGGCTGAAACATGTAGTAGACTCCTTATGTAATAAATTATACATATTCTCTACCACCATTAGTTGTGTTAGACAAGTATACACACCCTAACATAGTTATGTTCACTTATTGTTATTATATGCAAACATTACAAAAACTGGTGCCATTTGTTTCAAATTCATCTGTAATGTACAATAAAATGTACCACAAACAAGAAAAAAGCTATTTTAAGCACAAACACCCTATGAATGTATTTATTATCGGTTTGTTTAACGCTATGTTCGATAGCTCAGATTGTTTCATGTTGAACTATAGAACTGGTAGTAAATAATGAAATGGAAAGCAGTGGAAAAAAGCTGTCACAGCCTACACTGAGGACATATTCTGGCATTTACCTGGAAGGACTGAGGAACGCCATAAAGCATTTGTCAAGACAACCCATAACCAGGCCAAGATTTGAACTTGCAGCATCCTGAATATAAGGCACAGTCCTATCCACTTGACAACTATGTTCTGTCAAACATTTTTGCTGTATGTGCCTTAACCAACAAATTTATAAGGGGAGTTAACTATGGTGATATAAGGTAGCTATGGTTGAGTACCACTGACAGTGAGTTTCCCCAGAATGGAAGAAGATGGTGGGCACACCAACTATGCTGATTTGCAGGTAAAATGTCAACTAAGATACCTACTGCTACCCACATTTGTTGCATCCTCACTAACACATGAGATGTCTTTTGCAGTGATGAACCTTCCAAGAAGCACCAGATAGTCTGCATATGACAACACAATCCACCTACCAACCAAGCCACATGCACTTCCTTATCTTACAAGGTGTGACTGGAAGGTTTGTGAACTGGCTGCAAGATGACATTTGTACACAATCCATTCATTAGGCAAAGGCAGAGCAGAATCTGAGGAGTCATTTGCTGTTGACTTAAAAGTTTCAGCATACTTAATTTTAAAGGAATGCCTTCTGAAGTGTCGCTGTGTGTCATGCCTCTGGATTTCTGCCCCCTTCTGAAAAATGCAACTTCATAAAGAAGAGGGCATGTGTCTCAATTTCTACTTCAAATTTGGAAGACCTACTGCAGAAACTTTTGAGATATTAAAACCTGCTTTCATGGAGATAACAATGAGCAAAACTGAAGCACTGGATTGGTTTACAAAGTCTGAAAGAGGAGTGTTTCGGTCAAGGATGCTGATCACTTATGATATAAAACTACCATCAAAATGTACTGAAATGTGGCATAAATTAAAGAAGCTGCCCATTAAAACAGATGTGTCCCAATCTGTAAGTTGGCTAATAGTTGGAAGTCTCATGTGGAACATGTGAAAGCATTTTAAAAAGGACCCTGAACATGGGACAGATTGCCTAAAAATGTGCCTCACCTGTTGAGTGCCTAGCAGAAGCAGATTTGTGTCTATATGTGCCAGGACCTTCAAGAAAATCTTCAAAAAGACCCACACTTTTTTTGAAGGACGTAACAGGTGCCAAAATATTAATTTCTGGGTACGACCAAGAAACAAAGTGATAGTGTTCTTCATGGAAGAGTCCATCACTCTATGCCTGATGAAGGGCCAACAGTTCTGTTCCAGTGTGAAATGCAAGCTGCTTGTTTTTTTCCATTTTGTCTGGAATTGTGCATCATGAATTCAATACACAGGAACAAACTTTGCAAACTGCAATACAGACACTGTATGGCCAAGCAGCATAAATAATCTGACAAGTGGTGCACTGCTTCAATGCAACTATACCCATGTTCACTCTGCTTTGTCTCTGCACAAATTTGTGGCCAATAATGACAAGGCTGTTCCCCCACACCCCCTATATTCCTCAGATCAGGCTCCCTTTGACTTCTTTCTCTTGACTGAAAGACAAATTGGCATTGCAAGGAAGAAGATTTCAAGATGTTAGCAAAAGCTTCCAACTATGGTGCAATAACTGGGTATGCTGTGCAAAGTGAAAAGGGCCTACTTCATAGATGCCAGCACTGTGGAGTAAGTAAATTCTGTTATCATTGAGAAAAAGTTCACTTGTCTACAAATTTGGCGATGCAGACAGTTTGTAGTTTCCCAGTTTTCTAGCAAACATTAGTATAAATGAGAGTGATATGAACTGCACTTAAATGCAGAGCAGGCAAGCAAGCAAGCGTGGGGGGGAACTCATGTACATGGAGATGCATACAGGACTTCATTTACAGTGGTCATTAAAGCTGTTTGATCTAAAGGCAAATGAAATGCCATTACAATTTTTTTTAATTCTCAAATATCAAATTTCATGAAAAGCCATTCAGTGGTTCTCAAGTTTCTTTACACGGACAAGCAGACATACGTAGGCGGCACATCAGTTGTAGCAGTGCTCTGCAAGGCTGTAAACGCATAAAATGATGGACTTCTGGGCATCATTCGAAGGCAAGAATTAGTATGCATATGCCATACTGGTAACCAAGTATATTCAATAAGAGTGCAATTCCACTATCCTTTACTTCCATTAACTAAGCATAGCTTTTGACTTAAACTTGCAGGTCTGGCACTAACCGCATGCTACCCCTTCTGCACCCTTGTGGTCACACTCACACACGAGATGCCAAACCCAAAGGTGTGTACTGCAAACTATTCCTACTCACCAAACCACATGGCACCATGTTGCAAAAGACATCATTCTTTATGGTCCCTGTTGTGAGAAGAGCATCTCACACAGTGATCATGACAAAGTTACCATTCCCAAACAACAATGACAAAGTGATGACAATTTTCAAAAAGATGACAATGACAATAACTACACTTACCACAAACCAACAACATAAATAATACAGCACTTACCCTTAAGCTGTGTGTTTTCAATGGCAAACATATTGAGCGCTAAAAGCTGAAGAAAACGATTTGCATTCAGAGGAATTGGAGTGTGTTGTAGTAATGCACGGAACTCACGCAGCATCTGCAAAGCTGCTTCCTGAAATGTCTCCATTCTAGAACACATTTGAAAGTGCATCAGTACAATCAAATTACTAAATTAACTGGCAAAAAGAAAATTATGACCAAGAACAGGAAATGTCATGCAATCACACTATAAATCCTTCATAAAATTACAAGAATCATTTTTAAAAAATGCACAAATTTGAACATTTTATCCCCATCAAACATGATTTCAACTAGAAGCTTAGCTCCTGCAACACTTGTTAAAACACCAGCTACTTTCACAAAACATGACATTACACAGTAGGATAATACATTTTCAAAAGTTTGATAGTTTCTACATTTTACACTCACACATTCCAGCTACATATAAGATAAACATAAATTAACTGGGCATATACTCACCCAATTTTAGTAAATAGTTTGCCATGGACATGAAGGTAGCTTGTTACAAATCTCTTGTTGACCTGTGAAGAATGAAAGCTGGAATTTAGGGTTTGCAAACAAGATACAAACCTACAGATCATCAGTAGCGGTACGTCAGTATTCGCTGGGAACATGACATGATTATACAGCTTCAGAAATAGTTACATATCTCTCACCCTACAGACAGTATGTCTGTTTTTACTGACCTTCCCCCTTCCTTTTATTTCCAACTTCACCCCTAAAATATATAGCACAAATTAATAAGCACAAAAATTTAAAAATGAAGACATTCTGATACAGAAGGCATAAATCTCCTTACCTACTATTCCCACATGCACAGCACAAAAACAGATGTCAAACAATGTCAAAATAAAGATGTAACACTCCACCATACATCGTGTTGTGGTGGGGAGCTTCCAAAAGACAGAAAGGGGTTAACATGAAGACTGTCTCTATATCTAGCATAATGAAACTCTCCCTTGCACAACTAGCACATACATTTAGGCCGGTTTGTGAAAAACAAAGGAGTTCCATGCAGTACTCAAGAAGACTACTTTCCTACCACACAGATTTCTAGTTGTGCTGTCTATTATTACCATCACTGTTGTGTTACTTTCTTCTGTGAAGAACTTATTTCACATGCTTAGATCACACAGTTCAATAGTTACTGATTCTGAACCAAAAACTGAAGAAAACCTTTGCACAGTGTAATTTTGTATTATTATATTACATTTTGAAAGGACAAAAATAAAAGTCACATATTTATCCAAGACCTACTACTATTCATCATTTTAGGATCTTACAATAACTGCATTTGTGTCACTCCCACTGCAATGTGAGCACCCACCACATTTTTATTACTAGTTTTAGAAAAGTATAAAGCATGTCCTTGGGGTGTCTTATACTAGCATTACGAGGGGGGACCCAAAAATAACGAGAATTTTTTTTTGGAGGGGAGAGGGGCGGTACTTCCATCTACTCCCGCTTGGTGCGTGTACGTGACTGCCCTCCGCATCAGTTGGCCAAGCGGCATCCTTGAGGAAAGGTCTATAGGGTCTGTGTGATTTTTTTCTTGAGCCTCCGTCATTGTTTTCGTCGATTTTTCGATGGCAGACTTAAAAGAACA
>Ga0123355_10004129_pt1 | contig 21057 bp, 17 predicted proteins | sample TergutEmb28metaG_3_FD_89872 | JGI IMG/M metagenome (GOLD analysis project Ga0123355, IMG submission 89872) | Embiratermes neotenicus P1 segment gut microbial communities from Petit-Saut dam, French Guiana - Emb289 P1 | ecosystem: Host-associated > Arthropoda: Insects > Digestive system > Gut ...
AAACAAGTATGAACATGTAGCCAAGGTCACTACCAACACGCCAATATACATCAACGAGGTGCTACGCTACCAATTCATACATAGGAAAATCAGTACACTTACTTTTGAGACAGACCATGTATGATTCTAAGAACTGTACCACAAAATTTAAAATCATTTAATTGCATTTGATAATTCAACAGCATACTTATTTTGCCATGGTATATCTGTCCATCCAATCCTCAGCTTTCATGTCATGAAGTATGGTAGTCTACACTGTACTTTTATTTATCACACTGAATTTCTGGAACAAACTGCAAATCCCCCTTACATAAAAATGTTGTAGCTTCACTATGAAGTCAACCACTAAGGACTTTCCCCAGAAAGTGTACTTTGTTGCCTGATTTATTTAAATATTTCAGGCTGTTAAAGAGATAAAGGATGTAACTGCCTATTAAATGCATTTCCCTTGGATGCCTTTGATGACTGTTTTCTGCAACTTTTATAAAAATGGAGGCAGTGCGATGCAGTCAAGGGAATTACTTTGAAGAAAATAAAAATGTTTGCTTATTATTTCACATATCTGTCTACTTACAGAAACAATCCTAAAAATATATTCTTTGATAAGGTACTATTTAACAATGGTGAATCAACTGCAGAAGTTATTTAGCACTGGATGATACCAGAAGCTGGAATGGAAAGGAATGAGGAAAAAATGGCTACATCCACACTGAAGATGCTACAACATTCATCTCAGGACAGTATCTCAATCATGGTTTGATTTGGAACTCTGCCCTTGCCAGCATTTGCTCCCAGGAATTCCACAATGCATAAATTGAACAGTATAACATTTTGTAACTTGCCAAACAGTATGATTAGATGGGCAGGACATGTGGGATGCATGGACAGAGGCACACAGAATTCTGGTGGGGAAACCTGAAGGAAAGGATCATTTGAAATACATGGGTGCAGATGAGGGATAATACTAAAATGAATCTTAAATACAGGGTTATTCAAAATGATTGTTGGGGTTTTAACAACTTGTCAGTTTGAAACGAACTCAATTATCATGTTGATGTTTGTAGAATCACAAATGGTGCACATACAGAGCGCCTGTAAGGTATGTAACAAAAACTTGGAGTGTTGTTCTCTTAAATAAAATTTAAAAAAAACTCAAGTGTATTGTGTATGACAAGTAGTTAAAACCCCGACAATCATTTCAAATAACCCTGTAGAATGGGAGGGTGTGGTCTGGATTCATCTGGCTCAGGATAGGGACAAGTGGCTGACCCATGTAAGCATGATAATAAATCTCCATGTTCCTGAAAATGAAGAAAATTCCTTTATAACATCAAGAATTATTAGTTGTCTCAAAGACTCTGCTTCATGATTTAGCTACAGGTCTGAACAGTGCAGTGTGTAAAGTGATCAGAGTCCAAAGCTGATTTTTCATTTCCATTCAATTCCAAAATTAAGGACTACTGATATTTTACCTCCATGCCACCAATATACCTTCATGGTGGAGTGCTCAGATGCACAATCAGGTTTACCTTATACTGCTACCTCCTGAACATGTCTGATATAATATTACCTGAGTTTACCAGTTCAGTGATTTGAAGTGTAGCATGCAATATTACAGTGTTTATTTATTTTACCTACATGCTGAAGGGATTAAAAAGATAGGATTAGAACTGTAACATATATGTGTCAATATGTGCAAACCTTAACACTAACTTTAGAAACAGAAAACCTTTGATTCCTCTTAAACGCTGCAGAGCCACATTTTTTGGCAGGAGAGCCATACACTTCCTTGGCAAGTTTGGCAGCAGACTCCTTCCAGGAAATAATCTTCTTTGCAGAACACTGTCCTTTTATTGAAATCTTGGGAACTTGTGTCTCTTCTGGTTCTCGTAAACTGTTCTCCCACTCTTTCTTATCAGTTGTAGTCATGATGTTTACAGCAGTATCATGAGATGCAAGAAAACCACCTTCAAATTTATTAACCAAGTTTTTACTGTTGACTAGCTGAAGAAGTGCCTTTGATTTCTTTTCAATACACTGTAGGCAGAAAAAAAAAAATTAAGTAACGCAGTCAGAAAGGTACAAGAAATGTAATGAGGTGGTTCTAACTTCTTTTCATTTCCTGATACTTTAATCATAAAATTTTGTAATTATTTTTGCTTTCTATATATTTTCATAACAAGGCTGCAAATATCCCTACCCAATTGGGGTAACATATATATTAATCCTGTAATATATACAGACAGAATGTAATGTAAATAACAGACAGTAAAACACATTCTCACACAAGAACATGGAAGTGTTTTGCACATCAGTCCAGTCAGTGAACCAGAATTTAGAGCATGATGCAAACTCTGCACACACAGGGCAACAAAATTAAAGATATCACATAATATTAAAAGTCCACCTATCTACATCAATGGAAAAATTCTGTTATATGTTGCAATCATAATGATTACCAACTCCAATTATTAAGCAACATTACTGCAGTAGTTGAGTAGATGCTTTAATGTATCATGTTACAAAATTGTCCTGAAACAGTAATATGGTAATGTCTACCATCAAAACCACATGAGTGTATCTAGATTACGAAGTCCTTTATGCATTATTAAAATTCAGGCTTCTTATCAAAAGTTGGTAAATTAGTGGCAAAGGTATATTTCTAGTGAACCAACTTTCTTCATATTAAATACACAAACACATGCGCACGCATGCATGCATACAATCTCATGAATACTGATTCTGATTATTTGTAATTAATTAGTACGCAAAACAAAAGAGTACAGCAGAGATACACTTTAGTTTCTAGACTGTTTCGAACACAATTTATCAGACACAAAAGTGCTCAAAACAGACACCCTTTTAAACACCATAAGGATGTTTGTTTAGAAGTACACACAAAGAAAGCTCAATCAACAGTAATGCCTCAACACCCAGAAAGACAGGCACTAAATCCTACAGTAATGTGGGAATGTTGAAATATTTTGGAAAGATGACCAAATAAAAATTAAATTCACAAGAGTTTAAACTTTAGGAATGGCACCCACTATGTAACTCACAACATTTTATCTCCCTGTAACCTATTTAAGAATATAATGATTTAGGTATGATCAATAATGAAAGATTAAAGTATGAGTAAACTTCAAACTGTAATATTACCCGTTGTTTTCATGGCTGCAGAATCTAAACTCTTTCTCCCGGGGAAGAATGTAGATTGAGAGTATTTCAGAATACAGTGCTGAGGAGAATATTTGAAACTAAGAAAGGGAAAATAACATGAGGTTGGGGAAAACTGCATAATGTGAAGTAACCACATCAAAGTAAAGGATGGTGTAGTCAGAATAGCAACTCACGGCGGGCTGGACAATCCGGGATCAAACCCCAGTCAGGATGTGACTTTCCAGACCCACCTAAACTGGCCCTGAGGCCCACCCAGCCTCCAATGGAATTGGTACTGGCTCTCCTTCCCAGGAATAAAAAGCCTGGGATGTGGCATTGACCAACCACCTGCTCTAGTACAAAGGTTCAGTATGAGTACAGCTATACTTCTATCTCCCTCCAATGCCTGCTTGGCATGTTATGGGACAGCCTTTCCCTTTACCACAGCAAAGAAGTTTGAGGCAAAGATATGCAACATTCATGGGAAATGAAAGTATAATTGTAACCAAAAAACCTGACAGGATATCTATGCAGAGATAACAGAAATATACTGAACATCTGACACCAGAAAATCATCTTAACCAAGGCTGCCCAATTCACAGTCTGATGGCTGATTTTGTGTGGCCGAAGAGAATATCCTGCAATCACCCAATATGTGCAAATGGTTTCCTCTTTGAAGAACAGCAATAAATCTTCTCTACCTTAGTCTTCTTGCTACTTCAAATGCAAGTGTAGAGGTACAAACTGCCTTCACCAAAAGTTGTCACACTGAAAAAATTTGGAGTCGGTGTTTTCGTGGTTTTGTTATAAACATATTCATCAAATTTTTCTAATTTTGACATACATTACAATTTACTACATTTAAATAAATGTTTTTAAACCTCATGGGCCCAATCCTTATTTACTGGCTTGTGCTTCATACATCTAATCAGTGAAGGGCAGATACTACACTGAGGTTTAATAAAAATTCTTTCATAATCTGGCCTACTGGTAGATACTAAGTTTATAATCCAGCCCCTCAGTGGTTTGAAATGGAACAGCCCTGACTGAAGGAATGTTTCAAATGTCAGTTCCTACCTCACAGAAAATACACTGCATTTTCTTTTATAACTAGTGCTTACAGTTAAGAAGGACATTAAATAAATAAAAGTGTTAGAATGTAAACTGGATTATTCTAACTCAGGACAAGATCCAGTTGTACACTCTTGTAAAAACATAATAAACACTTGTGTCCTAAAAAAGGCCGACAATTTCTTGACTAGCCAGTTGCAAAAGATTCTACCTCATGGAGTTTGTTAATGATAAGGATATAGCTTATAGTTCTCTTACGTCAGGTCCTAGTTCAGAGGATGTATATGCACTCTCAATTTCCACTCTGCTGCAGAGCCTGGAAAGTTCACAAATGTAATGCAGGAGCTCTTTCAACTTGTCACTAGCAGCACACTGCACAGAACTTGGCATGTGATGGAGATATGCCTGTCCAACAGCCAAAAGTGTAAGAATGAAAACCTGTTCATAGTTACACTTAAGTTACGCATGTGAGGACATTTCTGAATTCAAAATATTTGTGACCTTTACACTTAAATTAAGTTATCATATTGTGAAATTGTTTTACAATTATAATCTGCAACTCTACTGCAGTTTCAATCACCTGCAGGCCTTGAAGTGCTGAATGATGAGCTACAACCAGTTTTCTAAACACTAGCTGATGAAGTGTGTGCTGTGCTGTAGATAATGATGAAGATTCTCTGATTTGTTTCTTCAGGTCACACACCTGAAAAATGTTATACATTCTAAAAAACTGTCTTGATATCAGAAAGTGTGAAAGGTACAGTCATCACTGAACATGAATCAGATGCATTTTATATCATTAATTACACATATACAAGGCATATGTGAAACCAGCAGGCATTTCATAAATTTTCACCAGAATTTTTTATTCTTGATTCATTTAACAACACCATCAAGCACCATGACTGTATAGGATCAAACAATGGGATAATTAAAGTCATGATAGCCAATCTCTAGGCCAGTACTTGAACCCAGGAGCTCCAAAATATGTAGCAGGAGTGCCAGCCACTTAACTGCAATATATGGTTCCACAAATATGAAATATGTCACAAATTCCTGTATATAGGATGTTCATCATTTTTTTTAAGCAAAGTAACCTAGAATGTACAATGGAGGTGTGCTATATAGTATTTAACTACAATGACCACTAAGAACCACCCATTTATGCAATTCACAAAACACACATTGAACTAACACAGTTATAATGTGATTAAAATGCTGGTCTATATGCATGGTGCTACAAACTGGTGAGGCCCAGGGCCAACAATCTTCTGGGTTTATAAATCCTGTTTCTAGATATTTTGTGAAACTCCTGGGATGGGGGATTGGTCCTCCTGAGGACAATACAAGCACAGAATAAGGAAAGACATATACTGATAACCTAAGTGGGATTCCAACACGTGATCCCACTGTCTGAACAACAAAAGATATTACGTGTGGCCACTCTTATCTCTATGGATGATCAATGTTATCAACTGCAGCATAGATAATTAAAAAGCAACTAAACAAGCAACCAAACAACACATCAACTACCTGCATGCTGCAGAGTTCTCCTTGAGAATTAGGCACCCACCCAGGGGTAAAACCGGAGCGAGCTGGGAACACACTAACACCCAGAGCATGAGTAAGTACTAAGCTATTTATGTTTTCCTCCAATACAGCAAAATTTTCCAATGTATAATTAGGCCGGATTAATTCACCACCCTTCTCACACACATCTCTGTCCCCACAGGCAAGGGACCATACATCCAAGGTCATATTCGGGCCTCCCCGCAAGATGACCCCAATTAAGAGGAAGGAAGAGGAACACGCCTCTTCATAATACCAGCGCACAAAGAAACTTCAAACTCGACATTAGCCACCACACCCAATCGTGCCTCTAGCCAGAGCATACCACCACATATAGAAATAACATTATGCAGTAAGGCCCGTATGTAGAGATCTCTGCATCACATGCACACACAATGTACACAGTAGGACCTTAAGTTCTCTTGAAGACAACCTGAAGATGGCCAGTAAAGGCCAAAACATGCAGTTGTCTAGTATAGCCATTAAATACATCTTAATTGACATAGTTGTGCTTGACTACATACCCTTTCCAATTTTCACACACACAATGGGGATGACACACTTCCAAGTACCAATTCAGCTGGTTGACACTTCAATTTTATGCTACCCAAAGATTAATTACAATGTTCACAAATGGCACAAGGTGGTTGTCTTTGGCTTCACACATTGATTGCTTTATCCCCAGGGAAAAAGTACCCAGTACCCACTGAATAGGTGGTTGGGTGGGTCCTAAAATCAGTCTTGAAACTGCGAAGAAGAGAATAATGGATGTCTCCTGTTGGGAATCAAACCCCAACTCCTTAGTTGTCCAGTCCATGTCTAGTAACTGTACTCAGCTGTCACAGGAAATATTAATTATATAAAAATGTGTTGTATAAAAGTATGATAAGATGAAGTTGTATGATTTGCAAAACAGTGATGCATGTATGCACACACACATATGTATATAATGGTAAATTTCACCTTATAACTTGCCATGAAGGCACAAAGGGGGAGTAGAGGTAAAGATCTACACTTTGTTTACCCTTGGCACTAGATGGAGGTGTATGGTTAATGCCATGCCCTAGCCACTTTACCCCCTGCAATGAGCTAGTACCCGCTGTGTATGCAGCTGGGTGGGTCCCAGGGCTGGTCCAGACAGGTGTAGAAAATCTTGTCCCCACCAAAATTTGATCAATGGACCATCCAGCCTGTAGTGAGTTCCTATACCGACTACATTTTCTTGACCCCCCCACCAACACAAACTTAAAAAATTATAAATATGCCCTTTTCTGCATCCTACCTACAAAGATATCTATACTATAAGCACACTAGATAATTTACAAACACTGCAAAATATACTTACCTGTTGTCGAAGCTGATAGAGATAATTCCTGGAGAAGCGACAGGAAAATTCAGCTGCCCTCTTACATCGTCTCAGCAAATCTTGGTTGCCATCTGGTTCAGGAATCTTGTTATACAGAGTGAGGATGTCATCAATTGCAGCATTCATTTTCTTCTGTATAAATCTAATTCGTCGTGAATGAATACTTTCTTTACTTATTGCATAAGGATTCAGTTTTGTAACATCTGATGGAACTACATTATATGTTTTTTTTTTAATCATATGATGTTCATGGAAAGATTTTGGCATGTCTGATATGTAATTTTTGTTCATGTGACATGGCCTGTGTTGGGAAATACATTCAGTACCATTCAGCATACAGCAGTGGTTGTTTGGTAAACATAGAGCTTCTTCCTGAATAGTTGCTAGTGACATATTACCACTGTGCTTAGTAAATTTAGGGTGTGATAAGAGCTTTATCATTTGTACATTCTCTGTGTTGGTTTTCCTTACAACTGATACATTCTCTTCTCTGGTGTATATTTCTTCTCTTTTTCCAGTGTCTGAAATGCCTAATGTTCCTGTATATGCTTCAGAATCAGCCTCATTGGAAAGTGCATCACAATATTTCTGGCAAACATTATGCACATGTCCAGACACAGGTTGTTTCAGACCTACATCACAGTACTCCAGAACAACATTCTGTGCTGATACACTAAAAGCTGATGATGTTAAAGATTCAGATTCACCACTCTCCATATTAAATTTACGTGCTATCTTCCTTTCATTTAATAATTTCAACCATTCTCTATCTTCCTGCTCTTTTTTCTTATTCCTTTTAACTTGTTTCAAAATTTTTGCGAACTCCTCTTCTTGAACATACTGAAAGTCATAAAATTATAGGACAAAGCATTAAACATATAATGTAATGTACACATCTCACATGAACTCAACGCACAAACCCTGCACCATTTTCTCATATTGCATGGCTTAAAAAACATGCAACAGAAACAACTGTCCTGCTGTATCAATGTACACAGCTGTTATGCATGTATCTCTTTATCTGAAAAAAGTATTGTATTTGAACTATGACAGATTCAACATCTTTGGCTTAGTCCAATGAGGGCTCTAAAGAATGAAGTAAGTTATATTCTGTACAGTATTTAATCCAACTACTTGCATATGTAACTTAAGTCATCCACTATGATATAAACATCAACAGACAACACAGGAATATAGCTCCCTCAGAATGAAGAGGATGATAGTGACATAGATATTCGTACTTAAATATAAAATTATCAGGAAAAGTCAAATATCTGTCATTAATCTACATTCATACATTTTTAGCAACATTTCAATCAATAATATTGTATTTTAACTCAATATATGTGTAGTGTTTTCCTACCTAAATGATGGCTCAACTTCCATCAAGTTTTCCCGGGGAAAAGACACTAGAATTTATGGTAGAATTTCACTGCCACCAGCCAAAGAGATTTGGCAAATCTAATTATAGCAAGGACTGAAGGATTCGCAGAACAATCGTTTGATTCAATCCCAATTTGGACGAAAGTAAAAATATATATTCTATTTGTAAAACTAAATATTATATAACAATAATCACCAAATAATAAATACAAACTCAATCAATCAAACTCTGCCAAAGTAAAGTGTAAGTTATTTAAATAATTAACTTGCCCTTCTCTGTCTCTATAAATCAAAATGCATAAATTTGGAATAAAATCTAAATATAATTGCCAAACTGCTCAACTCGAAATACAGTAAACTTAAGTACCAGTCGATATGCCTTACCTTGAATAAACAGTAGACGGTTCAGCATCGTGGTATCATTACAACAATCTTTGTAATAATTATATCCAATCACTATAATTCTTCAATCGTGATACGTGATAGCCGACAACAAATTTGTTAGCGAGTGAGGGCGTTTACTAGGTCGCGCTAAGCTTTATAGAGAAGAGCTGACAAGTCATGCATTCTTAAAAGTATAATGATATGATCAAGTCACTGCCAGGTTCAAGCTGGTTAGTACTGCTGACTTTAGCGGTTGTGACTGAACGATCTCTTCCTGGATTCAAAGTATTAAAATTTCAAAGTTTCTATCTAATACAAATACATATGTAAATTTAATATGCATTACATATGCACATCTTTGACAGTGTTTATTATAAATTTATTACTTTGCAAATGCACTGCCAGACGACGGCCTACAGGAGCCAAAACTTGTAGCAGCATCACCTAATAATGAACAATTATATATTATTACATATGTAATTAGTGGGATTAAATACTGTACAGTCAATCTATTGCATGGAATATGGGTAATATTAAATTCTATTCTATTCTACAGGGGCCTTATTTTATCTGACAACTATCAACTCTCAATTCTCACTGTTACTTAACTGCACATGCAGGCAGTTGGTTGACTGGGCTAATATTAATACTACAAATGAGCGACAGAAAGTGGCAACTGGTAGTTCCTAGATATGGTAATAAGCCTATATAAACCACTTTATCATGTTTATACAGATGTAACTTCATGATTTCACAGAACTATTTTCATTGCGTTTGGGAACTATTGTATCAGCATCATTAGCAAAGAAGACATGTATTCAGCATACGTTTACAGCGGCTCGATCATTTATATGCAATCAAAGAATGAGCGGAAACAGTAACGAGCCTTATGTAACGCCACCGTGTACTTTATCCCAACTGAAACAAGCTCCATTATGTCTCATACTTTATGACAAGTTTTATAAACAGGATTCTTATGTGCGTCATCCCCGTTGTGTGTTTTACAATAGTTTGGTAATATATGTGTGCGTGGCACTTGCTGTCGAACACAACTATAGTTGTGTTCGACAGCAAGTGCCACGCACACATATATTACCAAACTATTTATAAACAGGAATTTCTTAGATATGATTCAAACAACTGCACGTACCTGCATCTAACCCCTATAGGATAATTTTGTGAATAATATCCTATGATTGATATCTGAAAGGCTTGGCAATGAATGAGGTACAGTTATCCCTCGTCCTATGTGGGGGTTACAGGTGAGTGATTACGTCGTGTTGGGCAATATGCGAACGAGGAAGCGTTTACCCACGCCCCTCGTTAGTCAAAATACATATATTTTTGGACACTGAACGTTCACATGCGGCGGATGAATGAATAACCACCCGAATTTATCTGCGTACATTTACACTACTCAGCGTTCTGTAACCTTCCCCCTCCTACATACTTCATCATTTTCAACCGCGTAGTCAAAGCCGCGATGGGCTACGATTTACTGCACGTATAAACCAAAATGTTGTACACTGATACTATGTTCTTAAACTTACCCTAAATTTTGAAATCCCTTTATTACCGTCTGGTGAATAAACATTGCCTGCAACTGTATGCTCAAATACCATTGGAATCGGAGGTCCTGCATCATATTCAATTTCGTCGACGTATTTTCTTGATAAACGTAAATGGTCGTCTAACATATTCTACAACTGCTTTTAGAAGTAAACACACAGATCTTCCTTTCCAATCTGGCACAAGATGCCTACCATGTCCACACCACCCCGATGAATATTAAATGGACCCTGTTGAAATAACGGATTGTGGCGCCAAAATCGGCTTGGACGGAGTAGCCGGCTTCGCTCAGTGGCTGTGTTTTGCATTTCATAGATGGCAGAAAATGTCACATCTCTGTGCAAGGTGACTCGGTCACAGTTCATACTAAACTATCTTCTGTGCTTTTCTCCACCAGCGACACAAGTCTGGCGCCACGTGACTGTCTCCGCCACGGCAATTCATTCGCCCGACCCCTGGAATTCGCCCGCTCACGGGGTCACTCCGTGGTGTTTCACGAGAAGTGCGGAACATCACGGAGTAGCTTCGATTGGGAACAACTGGCTGGTCAACGTCATTTTGCCCTAAATTGGAAAGCAGTTCCAAAGGAAAGTTTGTTTAAAACCCCAAGAAAGGCTTCAAAATCTGTTTCAATATATGTCCACAAGACAAAATAATAGTTATACATACAAGCTTTTAATTTGTGAGAATTTACGTCGTCCCGATTCTTCCTTTTTTTTAACCCTCACGGATCTAACTTGCTTTTTTTCGCTCAAATGTACCACTGATCACTGTGCACCATCGATTATGAGATGCTCAACTACCGCGACGCTGATACGTGGTACCAGACGGTCTGTGCGTGGTACCAACATCTACATCACAGATAAAAATTTTTTACCGTGTTCCGTACATTCCTACGTGTTACTTTCTTTCCGTACCCTTTAAAAGACGAAGTCCGTAAAATTGGCTCGGTCGTGTGTCTTGATCCGTGTTTATTTGTTTTACGGAGGTAAAAAGTTGCCTGTGTTTATTTGACGTGTCTGAATGGGACTGTGCAGTAATTACAGCGTATTTGCCTTAAGTGATTAAGAGAACATGCATGGTCTGTTGTGACAGAGTAATAGAACACGAAATATTGACCAACCGGCTTGTCATGTGTACGAGAAACATGTGGTTAAATTATGTTTGGGTTTTCTCTGTAAATAGTGATTTAGAATGTAACCCTCAGATGATAGGTAGATATAAGGGGGATTAACGTTTTCGAGAAGTCTGACAACAGCTATGTTAATAAGTGCAGTATTGAACGTAATGAGTAACAGTGCACAGTGTCAAATACTAGCGATTAAGAGCGTGACATATACACATAGTTCGGTCATTCTTAGTAATGAATGGCTTGCAGATGGTTGTTGAAATAATATGAATACGGCAACATGAGACCATCAGATTCCCGATCAGTGACCGTTCTGCCTGGGACTTCACAAGAGACTCCACACAGTAAAGGAGCACTGTTACCACCTCTGACCTCACAGTATCCACAGTGGAGTAGAGGCGGAAGGTTGGGAATTAGTCTTTATCCAAGACCCCTTTCCAGCGAGAATGAAAATGGGTTGCCTTTTCAAAGGAACAGTCTCACCGATAAGGTAAGAAAAAATTACGGCAAGTACAAACCCTTGTAACTTACCTTACCTTACTGCATTCTGTATTTTGGTATAAATTTGCGACATTAGGACGGTTGAGACAGTTACAAAGTCAGTGTAGCACTGATGTTATAATGATTAGTGACTAGTGAAGTGGAAGGGATTTTGATGTGGGCATGTCTGATGTAGGGACTGTACCAGCATTTATGCAGAGGCAGTAGGGAAAACCATGAAAATATGGCAGGATAGCCAGTATCATGGCAAAGATTAAATCTGGCACCTCCTGAGTATGTCTAGAGTGGTACTGCTATCCCAGTCCAAGCATTTTCAAATTGTAAGAATTGGTTGTAGAAACCAGTGCATTTGAAAGCAAATATAGTAGATTCATTACAAAACTTCATACTTTTTTAATCCTACAGTTCCAGCTTTCACTGTGTGTGTTCTGCAGGCTTGACTTTATACAGATATGGTAGTATGGATCTTTAGTTGTGGAAGGCAGCTGCACATTTGTTGAATAAGCGGCTGTGGACAGTGGGAAAGTGGTGGTCCCCTAGTGTATGGGCTTGTCATAGGATTAACAGCACATCAGCACAATGTAATGAAATGAATGAAATCAGAACTTTTTTATTTAACCATAATTTCAACCACAGCTGAAGATATGCATAATTTTAAGATAAACCAGAGTGTTTCACTAAATAAATCAGAATTTACATACATATATATATGTACATACGTATGTACACATACATACATATGTACATCCCGTGGATCCAGAAGTGTGTTACAAAGACAGTAGGATGTGGAACAAGTCATAAATACACAAATATACAATTTTTACAGTGTAAAATACTATAAACATTATATAAAACAGTTTATAGATCATTTGTACAAGTATGAAATTCATCTACAGAGTAAAGGGAGTGTGTAAGTATTTTCTTAAGACTTCTGTAAATTTTTCCTTGTCATTCTTGAGGATTGTCAGACTATGTGGTAACTGTTGAAAATTTGATGCCAGCATAAATTGTACTTTTTTGAAAACAAGACTTTGTTGCATTTGGTCTATGAAGATGGTGCTTATTCCTTGTATTAATATTTTGTGTAGATGAATTCATTTGAAAATTTCTGTGATTATTGATAATGACTTTAATTAAGGAAAGTGTATAATGGTATTGAACAGGTGTCATTTGAAATTGTTTAAATAGACTTCTACATGAAGTTGTGGGTTGTGAAGCATTCCTATTCTGATGATTTTCTTTTGTAAAATGAAAATCTTCCCACTGAGATAAATGGTTACAGTAAAACAAATGGATCATATAAAAGTGATGTTGTTTTTTTAAAAAGAAGTAGCAGAGGAAGCCAGGTATTTTCACTTAACAGGAAACTAAATGTTTCCAGTTTCTTTTCATACATTTGTCATATTTTCCTAAAAGGTCCCCTTCATGTGTAGTTCTGAAGTACAAAAAATATTGCAAAGTTATTCTACACTGTGTTGTATTTTCTGTGCCTCAGAAAGAAAAATAAATCTGTTACCTTGTGACATGTTTCCTTTTTGCAATTAACCTTGTTATTTTAAACATGATTAAGCCTAATGTCACTAAATTTATGAACAGATATTTTCCCAAACTATTGGAGCCTGTGTCTCACAAGTAACAAGAGTGATCTGAAAGGCAGCCGTGAATTTATCCCCCTCTGTGAGGAAATGAATTGATACGGAATTTTGAATTGGAATCTTCTTGGAAAATTACTGCTAAAAAAAAGAGTGATGTTAATATTGTCAACCGTTTCATGATAATATACGGTACACAGCTATAAGGAGCCTTTGCGTTGTACTGAAAGGTTTAAAATGGGTATTACAAGGGTGGGATTTAGGTGATGTGATTTGATTGAGCTTTCTTGGGATATGCTTCATTGGCCAGGATTTGTATTAGCCATGTATAATATTCAAATTCTAATATCCCTGTCAGAAAGTTAGAGAATGCATTGGAAAAGGTTTACATTTTACTTTTGAAATTACAGTAGTGTATGAAAACTAATCTGAAAGTAACAGGCCTGAACTTGTGTTACCAACTATTACTTTACTGTGTATTGTAACATGTCATTACATGTCTAATGCATAGTACATGTGCGCCATGTTGGTGAAGTGAAATGCCTACATTTTGGTTGGAAAACCTGAATGAAGGAGAGCATTTGGATAAGTAAGTGTAAATAGGATGGCAGTTTTAAAATGTATCATAATTAAGTGGGATCAGAAGGTCTGTAGTGGATTGGACTGGTGCGTTGTGGTATTCGGTGCTGTATTTTGGTGAAGAGGGTTGAGAAACTTCTGGGTTCATTGAAGTGTAGAATTCCTTGAGTAGATGGGTAGGTGTCAGTTGTACAAGGAAGGTCCTGTACCATGGATTTCAGCAATTGCAATCATTAGGTGTCTCATGTATGATCATTATAGTGTTAGCTGCCATGTTTATTGCATTTCTTTTTTCAAGACTCCTAAGTGAAGTATGTGATATAGCTAGTCCTGCCATAAGTTCTGTTACAACTTTCGTGTTGTCCAAAGCTGGAGACATTGAGGTGGGAGGGTTGTAAGGATGGCTGTACTTGGACTACTGTCCCTTCAGGTACTTGTGCAAAGCAGTTTGCTTGTGTCTGTCACAGCATCAGCATGCAGTGGGATGTCATTTGAAACCATGTGGCTGTGATTGCCCTCCACAATTGCGGAAAATCCTATTCTTAAATTTACAAACCCTTAAAACCATTGATAATTTAGCAAATGTTCATCTGTTGGGCAATTAAACGTTATGAGGAACTCTGAAGGGTTCAAGACAGAGCTCCTTCAGGACGCCTGAAAAGTGTGAGAGCAGAAGCCGCTCTCAAAACAGTACGGGAGCGGATTCGTCGGAATCTGCTCTGGAAGCACAGAATCATGTCCTGAAAGCAATCAAGTGGTGCCTCATCAGGGATGATCTACACGTGAGAACTCAACGCTGCTCAAAGGGACACCACCTTACTCCTGCTTTGAAGGAGTTCCGAAGGACAAAAGCAGAGCGTATCCTCCACTGGCATGCCGAGAACGGGCACGAAAATATCCTCTTCATGGATGAGAAAATCTTCACCATTGAAGAGCACTACAACAACCAGAACAAGAAGATTTATGCTCAAATGTCCCTTGAAGTGCATTCTGAGGGTGGAGGGAGGCCACCATCCTTCCTATGTCATGGTTTCGTCGGAGGTGTCCCATCAGGGGATGACACCTCTTCATTTTTGCGAGAAAGGGGTGAAACTGGTGCCTGCGTGTATCAAGAGGACATGCTACAAGGAGCTGTGAAACCTCTTAACATGACCGTCTTCAATGGTCAGGAATAGGTCTTCCAGCAGGACTCAGCTGCAGCCCACAAAGCCAAGACGACTCGACTCAGGAATGGCTGCAGAGGAACCTTGTGGCCTTCATCAGCACCAAGAATTGGCCCTTGGGGAGTCCAGACCTCAAACCCTTGGACTGTAAACTGTGGGTTGTTTTGAAGAACATGGCTTGCTGAAAGTGTCACAACAACCTGGAGAGCCTGAAGAGATCCCTTTTGAAGGCAGTGGCAGAGATCCCCCTGGAGACAGTGCGTGCAGTGACAGCAGAGTGGCCAGAGCGTCTCAAGGCAGAAGACAGCCATTTTGAGTGACATTATTATAAATGAAAATGTAAAACTATTGCAAATAAATTATTTGGCTCAAAAAGTGGATGTATTGTTTAATTTTCCTTCTATATTGCAGAAATTATGGCAAGACTATTTACATATCATAAATTAAAACAGGTGAAAATGAAATGTAGACACAAGATGCCACACAGTCTATACAACACTTTTCTTTTTATTGTGTTCTGTTTCTCACTGTAATACAACATGAATGTAGCACACTAAAAGAAAAGTGGTGAAGGGTTTGGATTAATGAAAAATACCAGTATATTTGTAAATAATAATTTTCATAAGAATTTGTGAGTGGAGTGAAATAGGTCTTTTGGGATGTTATGCCATGTAGCATGTAATTTCACTTACCGAAATGTTTTGAAGGATGTCAAAGTATGTTCATTTACCCATGACACAGTGTAATGTTCCAGATGACTTCTCGACATCATTGCTTTGGAAACCTCAAATCTTACATGGAATAAAACAGTTTCTGAGGCACTCTGTTGATTGTTTTTCTCATGTTGATTTGAATCAAATTGAGGGATGTACTGTCCTCTAGTGCTGAGGTGAAGAATGCATGGAGTGTCTGCTCCCTGCACCTTTATTTGCATGGTGTCTTGGTTAGGCATATAAGCAATACATTTTTTTTTTGTCTGAAACTGAAAAATGTGTTTACTGATTTGGAGATCACGGTATTGCGCACATGCACCTGCAAGTAAATTTCAGATTGTTATCAGCATACAAAGAACTGTGGGGTGCTGTATTTTGACTCATTCATCACCAGATATAGTGTACTCTTACTTGTTTGCACTGTAGCAATTAAGATGAAGATCTAGAGATCATTATTTTGAATGACACTGCTGTAATGAAGTACAAATACATGTCTGGGAGTGTCTGTGATATTCAGGAAAATGGGGTGTGTGTATAGAAATTGAGGGAGAGTAGTTAGAAAGGCAGTACATACATTTCATGAAAAGAGTTGGTTTGTATTCAGTTTTCACCTGTTTGATTACTTACCTGTAATTCCTTACATATTTTGCTATAATGTTTGAAATACAAACAAATACAAACCTGTTAACTATGAATACTAAACTTGTATTTTCAGTTGCTGTACTTCTGTATGTGTTAGAATTCATAAATATCCATATTTGTGTATTTAGTCTGTACAGAATTAATAGAATTTCCTGTTTGTACACACAATTTTTGTTATAACTGTGATGCTTTGATTACTCACTATCTGTAACTGCTGGATATTATTTCTGTGGGAAACTGTATGCACATATTTAATTTTTCAACACAGCCATGTTCAATCACAGGATTTTGTGAAGCACCTCTGTTATTTTTGTAATGCTCTTAACTCCTGGTTTATTAACCAGGCAGTGACATGGTTATCAAACCAGTACATGAAAATGAACTTGTACTCAGTGTATACTGTCTGCACTGCTATCTGGTGGTAGTCCATGATTCTTCCCTGTAGATTACAAATAATCAATACTTGGGTCTGTGCAGTGGTATACAGACATATGGGAGCCATTATAATGAATATTTAGAGGAAAAGTTCTACTTATTGAGAGAAATTGATGCATATTTGCTATGTGTATGATATTTATCTATAATATTTACACTTAATAACCATTAAATATGTACCAATGTGTTTTTATTTTTAGTAAACATTCCAGGATTATTTCGAAGTTTTGAAGTGTTTTTTTTTTTCCCAAGTACAGTATTATAAATGTGTCATTTGCAAAGGTCATAAGACTGTACTGAAGGTGGCCTGTAAAAGTTACACACTTAGCCTGAATGTTGTTGTGAGTCATCCTTCAGTAAGGTGGGAGGTGTGGTGTGCTCACTGCTGGAGTTGGATAGTGACTAAGCTGACACAGCATATCTATTTTCACTGGCACCCAGGAGTAGATTAACATCATGGCATCTAAAGTTCTAGTCAAGATCCCAACTGTACCTTTCTCTCAAGTAAGTTTTGTAGTATAGATGCAGTTACTGAGAGGCATTATCATAGGGTTTGGTGATAAGCATGCCACATGTTTGCAAGTACAATGAACTGCCAAGCAGTAAGGTACAAAAGGGTATTAAGATGTATATGTCATTGAGGTGTGCTATGATATTGGTTGCAGTCTGATCAGAAATTTAAACATGGAACAATGTAATGGCTGTGTTTTGTGGTTTTAATAATTAAACACAAGGTAATAATTATGCACCAACAATTTTTGCATTTTTGAGGCAGACCTGTAGTGAAACTGACTGAGCATTTGGGGTACTGTCAGTAGTTTTTCTTCTGGAGCTGTAGAATGGTACACACTACAGGCAAATTTTTGTGTATAACACAAGACTATAAATAAATGTGTTGATGAAAATTATGGTATAGCAGGTTGACATAAAGGTGCACCTTTTATTTTAATTTAAATCCTTAATTTTTGTTAATTTCTAATCTAGTAATTATACTTTGCTATTGAATGCTGGAAAATATTTTTTCTGCATCTCTTATCCTTCAAAATCTTGGACCACCATATGTGAAAATTTACATAGAAATAAATATATAAATAAAATATTTTAAAGTCAGCATTGCATAAGAATATACAACACATTATGCTGATTCTGGTGCCCATTTGGTGTAAGGCGTAGGTCTACAGTCACCTGATTGCTGGGATCATGGGTTCAAATTCTGCTGAGGTCATTGATGTTTGTGTCTTGTGTTTTTTGTGTATTGTGTAGGTAGTGGTGTCTGTGATAAGCTGATCTGTTGTTCAGAGGGTTTGTGTGTCTAGTTGTGTGTGATGTAGAAGCCTCGAAAATGAGGTGGACTGGGTTGTATTTGGATTGTTGTGCCACAGAAAATTATACAAATTGTATCTTACAACATTGTAAGTTTTGCACAGTAGATCCTGAATAAATTAAGTGTGTTGAAACATTAAAATGTCTTTAAGAAACCAAGTTTTGTCCAGTGATGTATGCAGTCTGAGTATGAAGATATGACAAGGAAAAAATGTGCCACTGTTTTTTTGTGAATGTGGATATGGAATAAATCAGTATATGAAGCCTGTTTTAAGTATTATGAGTTCTTTCTTTATATTTGGTTTATATACTGCTTTTCTGTGACCTGCATAGGAAAGAAAAGTAGACTAAAATCAAATTTCAATTAACTGTTGAAAACCCGGAAGGAACTGTATTTACTACCTGGTGTAACATTAAGGTGTGAATTTTGCCGCATAGCATATTTATGTATTTTGTGTATTCCTTGCAGTAATCAAACCGCATGAACCAGTTGGTATTTGTAATGGATGTATAGTGTGTTCTGTATGATGTATGACTCAAGTCTTTGTATGTAGTATGTATGAAAATCAGTCTTCAATGGGTTAAAATTCATCATGCCTCGTAATAACTAATGAAGCTGGGTTCCTCTTCAAAAGTCATGGAACAGGGACTTGTAATAATTAATGTGAACTTTTCTTTAACATAAACATACTGTTGAGTTTGAGAATAAAGATTTTCAAGACTTGCATGTTCATATTTTTCGCATTCTGTACAGGAACACTGTCTTGTGCCCTTTTAATATCTTGAGATTTGAGGCATGGTATGGAGTCTTCTTTGTATCATTGAGGCCGAAAGGGTTCCTTTGTAAAGAGGTGGGGCATGCCTGCTGCTGTAACTTTATTAATGGTATAGTTTTATATTTCTTAACACAAATTGATTGCTATGGGTCTTTTCAGGTTAACAAGAAAAGTCCTGACCTGGCTGCAGTGGGAAGATCAGAAGGTTTGGTAGTGGCACCAGCAGATCCACTTTTGCGAATTACACAGCTTGAGCAGAACATCAGATTCCTTCAAGACCAACACAAACTTATGTTGACGAGTCTTCACCAAGAAGTGGAACAGTTACGGCAGAGGAACAGAGGTAAACAACATGGTGATATACTGTAACTGTGTATGATTCAGTTCTTCTAGACTTCCTTTTACATCTGTACGAGCTGTTTGAATAACATTCACACCATTTCTTCTTTACTTTTATATAAACTTAACAGTTGACACAGCATTATTAAATATGTCAAACTGTTGATTTTCTTGGTAAAGGAGGGGAGAAGTAGCATCCAGAATTAAATAGAACAGGTAATCCACAAATATGGAAGTACCTGCTATCATTGCAGCTTGTAAATGGTGTATCATTGCTTCTAAATAATTCTTTACACTTAGGAGTTTTTGCATATACATTTTTGCATGGTGTGCTGTCATTAGCAAAATCTTCAAAACATCACTTCAACAAAGTCATAAACTGTAAGTGTTCTAAATTTTTCAGCTGTCAAACGTGTCCAGGTTGTGGAAGCCTCCAAAAATGTAAAATCTGAATTGGTAATTTTTACCTCTGAACACACTATGCTTTCAAACTGTGTCTTCTCTCTTGTGTATTAAACCATGTTTCATTTCACTATTTTGTGTAGGTCTGCACAATTCTTCTACACAGAATGTCCCAAAAATATGTATATGTATACACACATTACATGCCAGTAACAGACATAGACGTAGGGGCATAGGTACATTGTTTTGTACTGTTGTCTGAATGATGCTAGATGACAAATGAGTGTTGCACTTAGCACTGGTATATTCTGCTAGATGGTAGTATCCAGTGTAAAGAAACAGGCATCATTGCAGATACAATTTGAGCAATGTAAGTGGATTCTTAAGTGACAATGGAAAACAGAGAATATATTTGAGGTACAGAGACAGTGGAAAAATGAATTTGGGTCACCACAACTATCACAGGTAACTGTTTTGAGGTAATGTGGTAAGTTTGAGACTGATGGAACAGTTCAGTATGTTGAAAGAAAGCCTGATCTGGAAGACCTTGTAGTTCAACAGTGAAAGTGCTGCAACTTGGTAGGCCAACATTTCTTCATACAACCTCCAAAGAAATGACTTTATATAACCAACATTGCATGCACCAAAATATGCACATCAGGTGTAATTACAATATTAAAATACAGGATTAAAATAGTATACTGAAATGCAATATTATAATAATCTCCTAAGAAGTCTGTAAGGCCATGAGACTGGTGACAGTAGAACTGTTTATCTTATTTTGTGGCATCAGAATTTGAAACCGTGTGCACCAGGACTGCTACATGCAATGAATGAGGATGATCTAGATCATCTGATGGAATTCTGTGATTGGGTTTTGCACGTGTGTGATGAAAGAGAATGTTTTTTTTTTTTTTTTAAATATTGAACATTTGAGATGTTAAGGAAAGCAGTATAACAAT
>Ga0123355_10004130_pt1 | contig 21056 bp, 16 predicted proteins | sample TergutEmb28metaG_3_FD_89872 | JGI IMG/M metagenome (GOLD analysis project Ga0123355, IMG submission 89872) | Embiratermes neotenicus P1 segment gut microbial communities from Petit-Saut dam, French Guiana - Emb289 P1 | ecosystem: Host-associated > Arthropoda: Insects > Digestive system > Gut ...
CACCGTACTCGTGCTCGTGAATTTCGACTCTGAGGTGCATCAGGCACGAGCTGGCAATCTTCCATGCATCACTCTCGAGAACGTAGACCTCGTGATAATGACCCCAGCCGTGCAACCAGCGGTTCGGCCAGATCACGATGTCATCCATGGCCCAGATTCCGGTGGCACGACGCGGCTCGAGAATTTCGATCTCCGGCATGTGGCCGTGATGGATGGTCGTGGCACCCTCGAATGCACCACGAACCCAGGAGACGATGGCTGCGGCTCCAGTTTCCTTGCGCGGCTTGACGCCGGCTGGTCCCACCTCGAGCGTGCCGTTGCTGGCGAATACGCTGCCGAACTCGTGCCAATTCTTCGTATCGAGATGGCGGAAATAGCGTGCTTTCAGCCGCTTGATCTCTTCGATGGCAATGAAGCGCTCGAGTTTGGTCATCTCGAGCCAAGCTTATCAAACGGCCCTGCGCCGCGAAGAGTGTGGTTGGTGCGCGCGCCGGCGCTCTGCAAGGCACCTGGGGCGCGCTCGCTGCACTGTTCGATACATGAAATTATGTTCAATATTCGCAATGCCTGTTAGCATGCGCAGCGTTGCGAAAAAGTGGCGGGTCCGGGCCGTCTGAACGGTGGAGCCTCGCGTTGACCGGGTCGAGCGCATTTGCAGATCCCGTCTCTCCGAGTGTTCGTAGGGGGGCTAATGATGAAAGGTTACCGACGGGTTTCCTGGAAGCTGCTGCCGGGGAACGCGGCCTGGTTGTTTTTCGTGATCGGTGCGAGCGGCCACTTTGCGCCCGCGCGCGCGGGCGACTCGAGCGCAGAGACCGCCGCCTCGAGCGCGCAGAACGCTGACTCGAGCACACAGAGCAGCGAGACGGCTCTAAGCCAGGTCGTGGTGACGGCGCAGAGGTTCGAGCAGCGCGCTCAGGATGTGCCGATCACGATCGCTGCACTGTCGGGGGCGGATCTGACCAGGCAGAACGTGATGACCACGTATGACCTTCCCTCCGTTGTCTCGGGTCTCGTGTGGTCCAACGAGGGAGCCTGGGTCATGCCCAGTTTGCGCGGTGTATCCACCAACGTGGCTGCCATCGGCGGCTCATCGCCGATCGCAATATACCTCGATGGCGTATACCTGCCGATGGAAGCGGGTTCCCTGGTGGATCTTCCGGATGTGAGCCGCATCGAGGTCCTCAAGGGGCCCCAGGGAACGCTGTTCGGCCGAAATGCGACCGGCGGTGCGATTTCCGTCTACACGCTGGACCCATCATTCACCCCCACCGGCACGGTGAACGTGAGCGCAGGCCTGCTCGGTGGCGGCTCGAGCAGGAACTCCGGACGCTATAACCTCAGCGGGTTCGTGAGCGGTCCACTCGTCGGCGATACGCTCGCTGGGAGCATCTCGGCCTATGCCGATCACATCGACGGTTATCTCACCAACGATGTGAACGGCCAGCGCGCTGGCAGAGTCGACGCGCAGCTGGTGCGCGGCAAGCTGCTCTGGAAGCCGGCCGACGGAGCCAACATCATCGCTACTGCCTATTACAGCCATCGCGAGGACGGGGTGGCGATGGCAGGCTATCCCTTCGACGGTCTGACGGCAGCCTCGTTCTATCCGGGGGCCATCGTGCCGACGCAGCCGTGGCACTATGCCTACGACGGCTCTACTCCGAATGTCGTATCGGATCAGCGTGGCGGCAGCCTGAAGGGGACCTTCGACCTGGGACTGGGCACGCTCACGAGCATTACAGGATATGCTGACTACGACATCCTTGCCCTGGGCACGTCCCATGCGGCTTACTCGCCAGCCTGCGTCGCGGTTTTCGCGTGCGTTGTCGCGAACATCCCGATGCATCACGAGGCCTGGTCTCAGGAGTTTGACTTCGCCTCGAAACAGATTGGCCGTGTCCAGTTCGTTGCGGGCTTATACGGGTTTTATTGGGACGCGCGCGAGCATGATGGCTATAACAACGGTGTCTTTACGGACACCACGGAGATCAAGGACAAATCCTACGCCGCCTTTGGTCAAGCCACTTACTCGGCGACTGACAATCTGTCCATCATCGCTGGGGTGCGCGTCACGCGGGATACCCTGAACGCCAAGGGATCTTATTCCGGTGCGCCACTTCTGCCCTACGCCGACAAGAGCTGGACGTCGACAACGCCACGGGCCTCGCTGGTGTACCGGCTCAATCCTGTCTTCAACACGTACTTCACCTACAGCGCAGGATTCAAGGCTGGGGTAGTATCGGGCCAGTACACTATTGCCCCGCCTGCCAACCCGGAGAAGCTCTCCGCATTCGAGGTCGGCGTGAAAGCGGACCAGCCGCGTTACCTGCTCAACCTGGCGGCGTTCTACTATGACTACCGCGATCTGCAGGTCGAGACCTTGATCGACCAGGGAGTGATCACCGTGCCGCAGAACGCCGCGCGCGCCGAAGTCACCGGCCTCGACTTCGAGGGAGCTCTCAAGTGGACGGACGCGTTCCAGACGAGGCTGACCACGACATATCTGGCCCGGGCTGAATACAGCTCGTTCCCGAATGCGATAGCCTATGTGCCCCCGCTCGGACCGTTTGGATTGGTGACGGATGGCAATTACGACGCCACTGGTACACGGATGTTGGTCGCTCCGCTTTGGACAGGCACGCTTTCTGCAACCTACACCAAGGTGCTCACTGCCGGTGTACTCGAGGGCACGGCTTCCTTGTACTACTCCAGCGCCTATCGTTGGGTGTACACCGGCGCGGTGCAGACCGCCGGCTACAATCTGCTCAACGCCCGGCTGACCTTCTCGCCGGCGTCGAGCAGGTTCCGGTATTCCTTGTACGGTAAGAACCTTACCAACAAAGCGTACATAGATGGAGTTACTCCCAATCCAACGGCGGCGGTGTCATTCTTCGGGCACCCGCGGGAAGTCGGGGTAGCTGTCCAGTATTCGTTCTGAGTGCGCCGAGGCTCGGGAGGGAGTGTTCTAGCATGCGGCCGCTTGCAGGCAGAGTCGCCGTGGTCACCGGCGCCAGTCGTGGCATCGGCAGGGGCATCGCTCTCGTCCTGGCTGACGCGGGCGCCACGGTGTACGTTACCGGGCGCACGATCACTGCCGAGACATCTGCGTCTTCCCTGCCCGGTACCATTGCGGACACTGCCGCCGAGGTCGGCCGCCGCGGCGGCAAGGGAATTGCGGTTCAGGTCGATCATGCCAAGGACGAACAGGTTGCCGCTCTGTTCGCGCAGGTGTTGCGGGAGCAGGGTCGACTGGACATTCTGGTCAACAACGCCATCGCCATCCCGAAGGAGCTGACACAGCCGGGCGCATTCTGGGAAAAGCCCATATCCAACTGGGAAATGATCGACGTCGGACTGCGCTCGAATTTCGTCGCGGCCTGGCATGCGGCCCGAATCATGGTGCCGCAGAATTCCGGACTCATCGTGGCCCTTTCCGGCTACGTTGGTGTGACTTACACGTACAATGTCATCTTCGGCACGTGTAAGACCGGCACCGACCGAATGGCTCGGGATATGGCAATCGAGCTCAAGCCGCACAACGTCGCTTCGGTCTCGCTCTGGCAGGGGTTCACCTATACCGAGCGTGCTCGGGAGAACCTGAAGACCGTCGCCGGCATGGCTTCACAGCTCAACAGCGCCGCAGGATCTTCCGTCGAATTCCCCGGACGCATCATCGCGGCGCTGGCCCAGGATCCCGCCATCATGAAGCGAACGGGGGGCACCTTCATCACGGCCGAGCTGGCGCGGGAATACGGGATCACCGACGTCGACGGCAGGGTGATTCCCTCGCTGCGCGCCGAGCGCGGGGCGCCCATCTGGACACCGGTTTAGACTGTGGCGTTCATGGCGGAGACCGCGCATGACTGCTGAGGAGAACAGGTCTCTTGTTCTCAGGTTCTACGAATTGATGTCACGCCAGGAGTTCGAGGAAATGTTTGCGCTCATGGCGGATGACGCGACATGGACCGTGGCGGGAAAACCCGCGACATTTCACCATGCGGGAGCTCATTCCAAGGCGCAGAGAGCCGAGGAACTCGCAGGCTTTGTGAAGGTATTCTCGGCGTTGCACATGGATATTCGCAGTACCACGGCGGAGGACGACCGCGTGGTCGTCGAGGCCGTGACCCGGTGTACGACCCACCACGGGCTGGCATACGAAAACGAGCTTCTCGTGCTGTTCAGATGCAGGGACGCCAAGATTGTCGGAATCTATGAGCATCTCGACCAGCAGACCGCGCTGCAATTCGAGCGCACGCTCAGAGAAAGCCTTGCCCGCGATATTCCGCAGCCTGCAACGCGGGGGTTGAGTTGAGCGTGGCTCGCTGGCTTTGACCGCGATGTTTTGCCTTGCGAATGAGTAGCGGCAAAATGGTAACGGTACCGATGGACGAACGGGTCGCAATCCAGGAACTGACCCGGCTGTATGCTCTTTATTGCGACACGCACGCTTATCAGAATGTGGCGAGTCTGTTCACGAATGACTGCGTTTATGACGAAGCGGTAGTCGGTGGAAGACCCGTCAAGACCCGATCCGAGGTGCTCCAGCTGTTTCTCGATGCCTCCAAGAAGCTGGGACCCATGATGCATATTTGCACCAATCAGATCATCACGGAGTTTTCCGGGCGCACGGCAAGTGGACTCTGCTACGTCCTTGCCGAGGGTATCTTCTACATGGACGGCACGGAAAAGCCCTTCCGGATCTTCGGCTATTACGACGATCGCTACTCGAAGGAGGGCGACCGCTGGTACTTTAAGTCGCGAGTGCTCAGGCTTTTGGTGCCCTCACAAGGCGCGCCCACGTTTGGTGGCATTAGCTACGACACCGCTGCGACACACTTCACCGTCAGAGAGTGACTGCGATGGCGAGTTGCGCGCAAAGCGCGATCCCAAACGGAACAGACCATGCCATGAATACGCTGAGTGCTGCTGACGTCGCAACGAAGAACCTGGAAGTCGTCAAGATCATGCTCGAGAACGGTCACGCGGGCCGATGGGACATCGTGAAGCCGTACGTTGCGGATGAACTGGTATTGCGCGTGCCGCCTGGCCTCCCGTTTGGCGGCGACTACCATGGGTGGCAGGGCTACATGGACATCCTCAAGGCGATCGGCACTTTCTTCACCGATATCAAGGCCGGGCCCAGGGAATTCGCCACTGTGGGCCAGAAGGTCATCGTCGTCGGCAGCCTGTCCTGCCGCATCGCCAAAAACGGCAAGCCTATATCCTTTCCGCTAACAGACATTTGGAAGTTGCAAGACGGAAAGGTTGTAGAGATCGTTGCATTTTATTACGACACCAAGGCCATAGCCGATCTCGCCGGGGCTTGAACTCCGTCTGCGCCTACTGCGCCGCCCGGGGGGGTGTGTAACCGAGCATCGCCTTGAGCTCGACATATTCTTCGAAGCCGAACTCGCCCCATTCGCGGCCGTTGCCGCTTTTCTTGTATCCACCGAACGGCGCATTGAAATCGAATCCGTTATTGATCGATATCCATCCGGCGCGCAGCCTGCGGGCAACTTCGCGCGCCTTGTCCAGATCCGCGGCGGCGACGAAACCGGCGAGTCCATACTCGGTGTCGTTGGCGATCTCGACGGCCTGATCCACATCGCCGTAACCGAGGATCGTGAGCACCGGCCCGAAGATCTCCTCCCGGGCGATCGTCATGTCGTTGCGCACATTGGCGAACACGGTGGGCTTCACGTAGTAACCCTTGGTGAGCCCCGCGGGACGGCCGGCGCCGCCGGCCACCAGCGTGGCGCCCTCGTCGATGCCCTTTTGGATCAGCGCCTGGACCTTCTCGAACTGGGCTTTGGAAACCACCGGACCGATCGTCACATTGCTGTGAGGGTTCCCGACGGAAATCTTCGCGGCCGCCTCGCGGGCGACACGGATCGCCTCATTCATGCGGGCGTTGGGCACGAGCATGCGCGAGGGCGCGCTGCAGGTTTGACCTGAATTGCCCATCATCGCGGCAACACCGGCTGCGACGTGCTCGGCGAACGCCGCATCGTCGAGGACGATATTGGGGCTCTTGCCACCCAGTTCCTGGCAGACACGCTTGATGGTCGCTGCGGCATTCTTCGCGATCTCGACGCCCGCGCGCGTCGAGCCGGTAAAGGAGATCAGGTCCACATCCGGATGGCGCGAGAGTGCGACGCCGGCGCCGGCCCCATCGCCCTGGATGAGATTGAACACACCAGCCGGCACGTCTGCGGCATCGAGGATCTCCGCGAAGATCTGCGCCGAGAACGGCGCATGTTCTGAAGGCTTGAGAACCACGGTGCAGCCGGTCGCCATGGCGGGGAAGACTTTGACGGCGATCTGATTCATCGGCCAGTTCCAGGGCGTGATCAGTCCGCACACTCCGATCGGTTCCTTCACCAGCATGGTGGCGCCGCGCTGCTCCTCGAAGCGGAACGTCTTCAGCACTTCGATCGCGGTGTTCAGATGTCCCACCCCCAACCCGACCTGAAAGCCATTGGCGAGCGCGTCCGGTGCGCCCATCTCATCTGTGATCGCCGCCCCCAGCTCGCCGATGCGCTGCTGATATTGCTCGAGGATGCGCTCGAACACAGCGAGCCGCGTCTCGCGGCTGCTCTGCGACCAGGTGGCGAAGGCCTGGCGTGCGGCCTTGACGGCCCGGTCCACGTCGGCCGCGGAGCCCAGTGCGATCTTGCCGCCGACCTGCTCGGTGGCGGGGTTGATGACATCCAGCGTTCGCAGCTCGACCGGATCGACCCACTGACCGCCGATGTAGAACTTCAGATACTCGCGCATGACTCGATTCATCCCCTGCTGTTGTCCGTGAAACGCTGCCGGCCTCGTATGGGTGCGAAGACCCGCATGAGGGGGAGCCGTATGAGTTACTGGGTTCCCTCAGCGTACCAGGTGCGGAACTCGCTGTAGTTCGGCATCTCCTCGGAATTGACCGTTGGATCGATGTTCACATGGATGACGGCGGGCTTGGCGCTCGCGTAAGCGCGCTTGATCGCAGGGCCGATTTGCTCGGCATGCTCGACGTATTCACCGTGGCAGCCGAAGCCCTCGCCAATCTTGTCGAAGCGCACGTCCTTGCTCCAGTGTACGCCGGTCTCGGCGGATCCTTTGCCGAAGGTACGCTTATAGACGCCCACTTCCAGCCCCCACTGATAGTCGACACCCACGACGCACACCAGGGGGAGCTTCAGGCGGGCGGCGGTCTCCAGCTCCGAGATGTGGAACAGGAACGATGAGTCGCTGGTGATCAGCATTACCGGACGCTTGCGGCCGTCGGCCACCGAGGCGCCAATGGCGTACGGCAGTCCGGTCCCGAGATGGCCGAAATTCTGGTTCCACACCACGTCGTGAGGCTTCGCCTGCGAATAGGTCCATTGGAAGATGACGGTTGCACCGCCGTCGCGCACCAGGATGCCATTCTTGGGAAACGCCTTGGTCGCCTCGACGACGAAGCGCCCGGTGTGGATAGGCGTCTTATCGGCGGGCGCGCTTTGTGCCAGCTCGGCGATGCGCGCGGCATCCTTCTGAATCCAGCCCTGCAGCTCCGGGGAGGGCGGACGCGGCGAGTCCTTGAGTGCCTCGGTCAGCTGCGGGACGATCGCGCGCAAATCGCCGACCAGCGGAACATCGATCGGCCGGTTCACGCCGATCGCCTTCGCATCGAGCTCGATGTAGATCCATTTGCGCCCGGCGTTGTTCTCGGCCCAGTGCCGGCCCCGGCCGTAGTGCACCGGCTCGCCGAGCTCCGTGCCAACCGCAATGCACAGGTCGGACTTGACCACCGCATCGACGGCGGACTCGGAGAAGCCGTAGGGAAAGGTACGCTCCTCGAGACCCTCGATGAAAGAAGTGCCGCCCGAGGTCTGAATGACCGCGCAGTTCAGCAGTCTCGCGAGCGCCTTGACAGCCTCGCCAGCGCGGGTGCAATGCACTGCGTGACCGACGAGCAGAATCGGCTGCCTGGCCGCGCCGATCAGCTTCACGGCCTGTGCGATCATCTGCGCGCTCGCGCCTTGCTTGACGAGACGGTAGCGCTCGGGCGCCAGGGCATCGGGGACATCGAGATCCGCCTGGATGACATGCGCCGGATATTCGATGTAGGCAGGCCCCGGTGTGCCCGTCTGCGTGACCCGCAACGCTTCGCGGATGATCTCGTCGGTCTGCTCCGGATATTCAATGATGCCGACGTACTTCACTGCGGGGGCGACCAGCGGCGACTGGGCGACGAACTGGATGCGCCCGCGGCGCACCCGCTGCTCGGTGATGCGCGCGCGCTGCCCGCCGAGGAAGATGACCGGCGAGTTCTCGACCTTGGCACACATGATGGCACCGGCGAGGTTGGCGATGCCCGGCCCGAGCGTCCCGATCGCCACTGCCGGCTTTCCGGTCATGCGCCAGGTCGCCTCGGCCATGAAGCCGGCACTCTCTTCGTGATGCGGAGCAATCACCTGCCAGCCACGCTGCTCGGCCGTCAGGAACAGGTGCACGAAGTTCGGATCAGGAATGCCGTACAGGTTCTTGATGCCTTCGGCTTCGAAGAGATGCAGGATGCGTTCGTACACCTTGACAGGCATGAGTATTCCCTTGTCGTGGCAATTGTTGGCGGGTTATCCGGCTGATCCGCCGCTGCAAGGTCCGCCGCGGCTCTATGTGTCGAGCAGTCGGGGCGCTCCGGTACCCATAAACTTCGCCAGATTGCGGTGGAAGTTGGTGACCTTCCGCTCCTGGTGTGGATTAGGCAGCGTGCCGCGGAAGCCGCGTGAGCGCATGCCCTTCTGCACGGCGGCCATGTTCGAGAAGTCCTGCGACAGCACCAGCCCCCACTTCTCTGCGGTCGCCTCTGCATAGACCCATTCGGTCTTCGGCTCGCCGCCTTCCGGATAGCGCTCGATGGCGTAGGACTCGAAGATGCACTTGTGCGGCGTGTCGCCATAGGGGCGCACCCGGTAGCACAAGGCAAAAGTGATGCCGTGCAGGATCCCCATGTTGGGGAAGACGCTCCAGGCGAGTCCCGCCTCCGCCATCTGCTCCGCAGTGATTGTCGGCCAGGTCACGCCGCGCGCCGCATCATCGGCCCGGGCACGAGCGAGCCAGTGCTTGATGACCTGATCGGCCGGAGTTCCTTCGGGCAGCTCATCGACCAGCCGCTTGGCCGCCGCGACCAGCGTCTCGGTGGTGCTGGCGTTGTTCACGGTGGTGTAGATCTCGTGTTGCAGCTCGTAGGTCGAGATGCGTGGATCCTTCCCCTTGCCCGCGCGCGTGATCGTGCTGCTTTGCTTCATCTTGAGCGCCGGGTCGCGCTCGTCGAAACCGCTTACCCCGTGCAACCCGTGCGCTTTGCTGTAGGCGTAGTACTGACCGTGCTTCAGCATCTGCGTGTGAGTGCCGGCGACATGGTAGGGCTCCATGAAGGCCTCGATCGCCGTCTTCCAATTGCAATCGAAGATCACCCACTGGCGCCACTTGTAGCGCATCTTTTGCAGCTCGAACGGGTCGAGGATCGAAGCGGCGGGCTCCAGGTACTCGCGCAGCGAGCCGCACTGCGGGTCCATATTGATGAAGATCCAGCCGCCCCAGGTATCGACCTTTACTTCACTCAGTCGGGTGCGCTCATCGGAGAGCTTGCCTTTCCAGTCCGACTCATCGAGCTTGAAGGTGCACGTGCCGTTCAAGTCATAGCGCCAGCCATGAAAGCCGCAGACAAACCCATTCTTACGGCCGTGGGCACAGTGCGCACCGGGCTTCGCACTGACGAGCTGCCGGCCGCGATGCGAGCAAACGTTGTGAAAAGCCTTGATCGTGTGCGGAGCCGACCGCACGATCAGAATCGAGTCGGCACCGACGTCATAGGTCAGATAGTCGCCGACCTCGGGGATCTCTTCGACGCGGCCGGCGTGCTGCCATACCTTGGACCACAGCCGCTCGCCTTCTGCGCGCGCGTACTCCGCGGAGATATGCGCGTCGACCGGGAAGGTGAGCGGTTCTGCCAGGTCCTCAACACGCACATTCGCCAGAGTGTCCATGATGTCCTCCTACCCGCTGACGAGAGTGCGCGCGCCGCCCGCGCCCGTCAGACTGCCGCGCGTCGCTGTGTTTCGTGCGCGCGCTCGAGGTTCAGACCCTGCATGTCGCCCTTGTCACGCCAGTCCTGCAGCAGCTTCTGAAAGGCATCCCATCCGGGCCCATATGGCCGGAACAGGGCCCACTTGGGCTTGACCTCACCCTCATTGTTGAAATAGCTCGGCGTACATTGCCGCTGGAAATCGGACAAGTCGATCTCCTGTTCCTCGAAGTGACGCACGTAGGCGTCCTGCGCTTCCTGACTGGGCTCGACGACCGTGGCACCCCGCTTCAACGCCTCGCTGATGATATAGGCGCTGTGATAGCCCTGCTTCCCGAACTGCTCCGTGACCGTCGCATTGAGGCCGCCCTGAATGTATCCAATGTAGAACTGGTTCGGAAATCCACGCGTCATCGTACCGTGCAGCGTTTTCGGCCCGTGGGCCCAGTGATCGTAGATCGACTTGCCCCCTCGGCCCTCGACCACGTCGATGGCCCAGCGCCGACTCAGATCGCTGGTGACCTCGAAGCCGCTCGCGAAGATCATGCAGTCGACTTCGTATTCCCTGCCATTGGCAACGAACCCGCGTTCCGTCAGGCGCTCGACACCCTTGGTCTCCGAGACGTCGACCAGCGTCACATTCGGCCGCCGGAAGGTCGGGTAAAACTCGTCGCTCGACAGCGGCCGCTTGCACAGGAAGCGGTAATAGGGCTTCAGCGCCTCGGCAGTTCTCTTGTCCTTCACGAAGTGCTCGACACGCTGGCGCAGTCGTTCCATCACCCGGTAGTCGACGGCTTCGCGCCGCGCGGCGAACTGCTCGGGGGTGAGATTGGGCCAGCCCTCAGCCTCGAGCTCGGCGGCCAGGTTGCGGTTGATCTCGGTCCAGATGTCGCACACCAGATCCGGCTCGCCCGGCCTCAGGAATTCCATCGCCGCGTGATGGAAGTTGGCCTGCCGTTGCTTCTGCCAGCCGGACTCGAGGGACCTGGCCCATGCGGGGTCGGTGGGCGGATTGGGCCGCTCGTCCACGGTCGAGGGCGTGCGCTGCACGACGTAGAGCTGCTGCGCGTATTTGCCGAGGTATGGGACCGCCTGTATGGCGGTCGCCCCGGTGCCGACGATCGCGACACGCTGGTCGGACAGCTTGTCGAGCACGGGGCTGCGGTAGCTGCCGCCCGTATAGGAGTAGTCCCAGCGCGCGGTGTGGAACATCTTCCCCTTGAAGCGCCCGATACCCGGGATGCGCGGCAGCTTCGGCATGTTGAGCACGCCGCAGGCGATGATCACGAAACGAGCGCGAATATCATCGCCCCGATTCGTTCCGACCCGCCAGCGCTGCAGCTGCTCATCCCAGCGCAGCGTCTTGATCAGCGTATGAAACAGAGCCCGATCGGCGAAGCCGTAGCGTTGCGCGATTGACTTGCAATATCCGTGGATCTCGTAACCGTCGGCGAACTTCTTCGACGGCATGAAGCCCGTCTCCTCCAGGAGCGGGAGATAGCAATAGGATTCGTTGTCGCACTGAATGCCGGGATAGCGGTTCCAGTACCACACGCCGCCGAAGTCGCCGGCGGAGTCGATATTGCGAAGGTTGGTGACACCGGCCTGCGTGAGATGGTAAGCGGCCGTGATGCCGCCCCAGCCGGCGCCGAGGATCGCGACGTCGATGTCCTCCGAGAGCGGCGCTCGAGGTGCCAGCGGTGTGTGCGGATCAATCTCAAAGCTGTCGACGATTTCGCCGCTCGGCCGCAGGTACTGGGCCTGGCCTTCGGGCCGCAAACGCTTATCGCGCTCCTGCAGGTACTTTTGCCTCAGGGCCGCAATATCGACGGGCTCAGGTGTCCGGGTTGGCGCGCACTTCATAGATCACTATAGTACAACATTGTCGATTATAATGGGGCGGGCGGTCTCCTGGGCTCCAGGCCCCTCGAGAGGCACAAGCTCGACTGGCCGCCGCGCGCTCCTGACCCGGTGAGTTACGCGGCGACACGACATAGGGCGCACGACCATCCTCGGACCGATGAAAACACAGCCCGCCGCTTTTCTGCGCACGACGCTGCCGCTCGACCTGTCCGCGCTCGCGCAGATGGACAGCGGACGCTATCACTCGATCTGGCTGCCCGATCACATGGTGAGCTTCTGGCCGGATGCGATCTGGACACCGGAGTTCACCGATCTCGCGACCGTGTCGAAGTCGCCGCATCGCCACCTCGACGCACTTGCGGTAGCGGGCGCGGTCGCGGTGTTGACCAAAAATGTGCCGATCGCGACCAGCGTAGTCGACACGGTGCGACGCCATCCCTCGTTGCTCGCGCAAACGGCGCTCACGCTGAGTCATCTGTCCCGCGGCCGTTTCATCCTTGGCCTCGGCAGCGGCGAGACCGAGAACACCGTGCCTTACGGGTTCGACTTCGCGAAACCGGTGAGTCGTTTCGAAGAGGCGCTCAAGGTCATCCGTCTGCTGTGGGACAGCGACGGTCCGGTGGACTTCAAGGGTCAGTTTTACGAGCTTCACCACGCCCGCCTGGACACCGAGCCGTTCGAGGGTCGCCTGCCCCCGATCTGGATAGGCGCTGCGGGTCCGCGCATGCTGGAGATCACCGGCCGCTATGCCGACGGCTGGTGGGTGACCGGCGCCTACTCGCCGGAGGACTATGCGGCCAAACTACAGCAGGTACGGGACTCGGCCGCGCGCGCGGGACGCGACCCGCTGGCGATCACGCCGGCCTTCATCTGTACCTGCCTCATCGGCGATGAGGCGGAGCTCGCCGCGATCCTGGAGGCCCCGCTGGTCAAGGCCTACGTGCTGCAGATCCCCGCCGAAATCATGCGGGCGCACGGCTTTGAGCATCCGCTCGGAGAGCGCTGGCGCGGCTATCAGGACATCAACCCGGCGGTGTTGCCGCGCGAGCGCATCCTCGCCATGCTCAGGAAGGTGAAGGTCGAGTCGATCCTCGCGGCTGTGCCGCATGGCACACCGCAACAAGTCGCGCGCACGCTCAAGGGCTTTGTCGACGCCGGGTTACGCGTGCCGAAGATTCTCGACTACGGCGGGTTGGCGGGTCTGCGCTATGCGGCACGCTCCGCGGCAAAGGTGCGCGAAGCCGAGGATGAGCTGATGCGTCTCTGCGCTTGAGCCGCTGCCGTGGCAGCCAGCGACGACATCCTGGACGCCGAGGCGCTGTTGGCGCAGGCCCAAGCCGCCACCGGCCTCAATGACTACGGGGACGATACGCTGCCCGCCCGGTTCCGGCACGCCGTGTCCCTGCTGCAAGCGGCAGGGATGGACGCGACAGGCCGAGGCGCGGCGGCTGGCGTGTGCTCGTGGCTGCTCACGTCGCGTCTGCAGTTCTTTGCGGATCCCAAGCGCTACCCGCTCGCCAGGGAGCGGATCACAAGGCCGCTGTTCGCGACCGGCGAGCCGCGTTCCGGAACGACTCTGCTGCACGCGCTTTTATCGGTCGATCCCAATGCTCGATCACTGCGGTTCTGGGAGGTCATGTATCCCTCGCCGCCGCCCGGTCTGGCAGCAATCGATGACCCGCGCCGTACCCGCGCGGATGAGGACTGGAGAGAGATCCTCAGGAGACTGCCGAAATGGCTGATCAGTCATCCCTACAATGACATGCTCGGCAACGGCCTGCCGGAGTGCGAACGCACCTGGGCCTTCGACTTCCGCGTGATGACGCCCACTGCCTGGTGGCGCGTGCCAATGGGCATGGTGATCGCCGGTCTGCCGTCGGATCCGCGCGCGCAGTACCGCATTCACAAGATGATGCTGCAGCAGTGTCAGTACGCGCGGCCGGAAAAATACTGGGTTCTCAAAGGGTTTCATGGTGGGCGGCTCCAGGCGCTGTTCGAGACCTACCCGGATGCGCAGATCATCTGGGTGCATCGCGACCCGGTGCAGGCAATCGCCTCGCGCATCGTGCTCACGGGCGAGCTGGTCGAAGGGCTCACCGGCAAAGTGGCTTGGCAAGAGCAGGCCGCGATACACCTGGCGGCCTGTCGGGCGGGATTCAAAGCTACCCTCGCCAATCCCATGATCAACGATGCGCGTATCCATCACGTGCGCTACCCGGATTTCATCGCCGATCCGGTCAACACGATCCGCGGCTTCTACGAGAAATCCGCCGTGCCTTTTGCTGCAGCCACCGAGGGTGCGATGCGGCATTACCTGCAGCAAAACCGGGGCGATCGCTATGGCAAGTTCTGCTATTCCACCGACGTGATCGGCGTCGATGTCAATGCGCTGCACGCTGAGTTCGCCCCTTACCGCGAGCGCTTCGGCCTGGAGATCGAGCAGCGCAAATGAGCTGCCCTGAGCGGAGGCTTTGACCGGACGCAGGAGCCCCCGATATGCACGAGAGAATATCCATCGACAGCTTGTGTTTCATGGGCGCCAGCCTGCCCGATCTCTCTCGCTATTGGCGCGAACTGGGCGCGCATCGCGTGAGCCTGGTGAGCACGCCGTTGTTGCAGCCGGGAGGCGAAGCGGCTGCCCAAGCGGCACTCGCCAGCGGTGACTACGCGCTGGAAACCATTCCGCATCCATTCATGTTCGGCCGACACCTCGAGCCACGCGAGGAGTCGTGGAGCGAGCCGCGCAGCACACTGAGCGGCTTGATCCGCACGGCGCACAAGCTCGGCGCGCGCTCAATCTACGTCGTGACCGGGGGTCATGGCACACTGACCTGGGAGGAGGCGGCAAGAGTCTTCAGCGCGGCGATCGCGCCTTGCGTCCAGCAGGCGCGGGAGGCAGGAATTGCGCTCGCGCTCGAGGATGCGCCACCGCTCTACGCGGACACGCATATCGCGCATACGCTGCGCGATACGCTGACGGTGGCGGAAATGGCCGGCATCGGCGTGTGCATGGATCTGTTCGCCTGCTGGACGGAGGCCGGCTTGCACGAAACGATCAAACGGGCGATGCCGCGCTGTCCGATCATCCAGGTCTGCGACTACGTCTATGGTGACCGCTTCGTACCGTCGCGGGCCGTTCCGGGTGACGGCGCCATTCCGGTAAAGCGAATTCTGGATTGGGCGCTCAACGCCGGGTACGCGGGCGCGTTCGACCTGGAGCTCCTCGGACCCCGCATCGAGAAGGAAGGCCATCTCGCCGCGACGCGCAGGGCTGCGGACAATGTCGGCAAGATGCTGCAATCGCTGGGAGTTTGAGACTGAACGGCGCGCGCGTGTTCCGGGTGTGCAATCTGAAGGGAGAGCTTCTCGATGGCGTTCGGAGACTGTAGCGACGATGCCGCCCTGCTTGCGGCGTGGCAGGCGTTCTGTCGGCGCCTCGAGCAGGCAGGTGAGCGTGTTTTCAAGGACTATAACCCGCCCACGCCGCTCAACCGTGCGGACGGCTTTCGCTTCCTGACACAGAATCTCGGCCAGGCGTTTGACCTGGCTTTGGAGACGAAGGACCCGCGCTATCCGGTGCTGCACGCCTTCTGCACGCCCTTCTGCAAGCTCGGGGGGGACAGCGCCGATTTCGTCTACCAGCAGGCGTGGATCGATGGTCAATCGGTCTACAAGATCTCCGGCAACAGGGGCACGGCGCGCTTTCTGAATTTCACGGTACAAGGGCCGCGCCCGGAGAAGCAGTCGGGAACGGACTGGCCGAGCCTGCACGAGCCATTTGGAGACGTTCCCGAAGCCAACTTGTTTGGACATCAGCTGCAGTGCGAATGGGACGGCAGCTTCGAGCTCCATATCGGGGGTCCGCAGCGCCCAACGAACTGGCTACCCACCACGCCAGGCTCGCGCAAGCTGTTCGTGCGCCAGGGTTTCGATCGCTGGAGCGAGCGGCCGGCGCGCATGCGCATCGAGCGCGTCGGGATGAGTGAGCCGCGGCCGCTGCCGACGCCCGAGGTCATGCTGACCGCGATCGACTGGGCGGGGAGGTTCGTCACCGGGCTCATGGCTGACTGGCCGGATCACCCCTACCAGTACACCAAGGCGCGCTACCTCGACTACCTGAATCGATTCCCTCCCGAGCCCGCCGACAGCGCAGCGTCGGACCGGCGCCGCGGCCGCGCCGTCGCCAACATGAGCTGGGCGCTGGCGAGCGACGAGGCGCTGATCGTCGAGTTCCACAGTCACAGCGGGCTCTGGTCGGTGACCAACATGGGCCCGTTCTTCGTGAGCATGGACTTTCTCTACCGGCCCGTCAGTTATACCCCGAGCCGAACCAGGACCGACGGCGACGGCAAGGTGCGCCTGATCCTCTGTTGCGACGATCCCGGATATCATAACTGGCTCGATACCCAGGGTTTCGAGCGCGGTAACCTGATCTATCGGAACCTGATGAGCGAGGAGCAAACGGTGCTGCGAACGCAACTGGTCAAGCGCTCCGGACTCACCGCCGCGTTGCCCGCGGATACGGCCAAGGTATCTCGGGAGGAGAGAATCCAGCAGATGAAGGAGCGCTTCGACGGTATCCGCCAGCGCTACAGCCTGTGAGGACGGCCATGGGTAGCAGCACGAGTCAGAATGAGGTGGCGCCGCGCTTTGCGATTTTCCGGGCGCGGGATGCGCGTCACGAAGGTGAGGCGCCGTTCATGGAGTACGCGCCCATGACAGCGGTGGTTGCAGAGGGAGCGCGCCGAGCCGTCGAGGCGGGTGCCGACGCGGGTCACGAGCTCAAATTGCTGTTTGCGATGCCGGGTTTCAGCCTCACCTATGTTTGGTTCAAGAGCGCCTTTCCGCTGCCGCGTCACGCTCACAACGTCGATTGTCTCTATTACATCATCGGCGGCTCACTCATGATCGGGCACGAGGAGCTCGGTGTGGGAGACGGGTTCTTCGCAGGAAAGGACGTGCCTTATGCCTACACGCCAGGTGCGGCGGGTGTCGAAGTGCTCGAGTTCCGCGCCGCCGCCGTTTTCGATATCAGGATATTGGCAGAAAATCCCGCCTTCTGGGACCGGGCCATTGCAACGATCCGCAGCCGTCGCAGCCAGTGGGAAGCCGAGCCACGCCCGGCGCAGGTGATGCGCTCGCCGTAGCCGGCGGCCTCGCTGGTCGCTGCGGTCAGCCTGTGAGCTGCTTGATGAGCGAGAAGTCGGCGGCAGGGACGGCGGCGGTGCGCCCAAAGAAGCGGTCCAGATCCTCGGAGGTTGCGGAGCGGCGGGACTGCTCAGTCGGCGCAGCGAACGCGGCCGCGAAGCGCTCATTGCACCGCGCGATCGCGGGTCGCGCAGAGATCGTATCGCACCAACGCATCAGCGCCGGATATTGCTCAGCGGCAAATCCATGCGCCCTGAGATACAGCATCCAGGGATAGATCGCGATGTCGGCAATCGAATAGCGGTCAGCGGCAACCCATTGATGCGTACTGAGCCGTTCATTGACCAGGCGGTAGATATGCTCGGCCTGCGCGGCGTAACGGCCCTCGGCGTAGGGATGAGTGCCGGAGCGCTGCACGATGCGAAAATGGGTGAGCTGGCCCAGCATCGGGCCGACCGTGGCCGTCTGGGCGATCAGCCATTGCATGACCTCGTAGCGCGCTGGCCCATCACTTGGCAAGAACCGCTGCTGGCGTTCGGCCAGATACAAGAGGATTGCGCCGGATTCGAAGAGCGGGCGGCCGAGCGCCGGATCCACCAACACCGGCACCTTGCCCCAGGGGTTGAGCGCGAGGAATTCGGGCGCAAACTGCGCGCCCACCATGACCCCCACGTAGCGCAACTCATAGGGGAGGCCGAGCTCCTCGAGCATAATTCCGACCTTGCGGACATTCGGGCTGAGGCCGCCATAGAGGACAAGCGTGCTGCCATCGTTCATGATGAATCCCTCGATTGCGTTCGGTGCCGAGCGCCTCGCGTGGCGGAGCAAACGAGAATACCTGCAGCCCGCGGCTGCGCAAAGGCGGCCGCCAGCGATACGCTTCAGTGAAGCAACGGTCGAGCGAACAGGAGGCCCGCGTGAATCTGTCGATCGTCAGGGTGTGGCGATCTCATAGTCAGGCGCCTGTAGGGCGAAGAGAGGAGCCAGGCATGTTGAAGTCCGTGGGGTCGCTGGGCCTGTGCAGTGTGCTGCTGCTCGGTTGCGCCGGCGCCGCGTTTGGTGCCAGTGGTGCCGAGGCGGTTGCGAGCACTCATGAGCTGCTCGGGGCCGGTCGCGATTGGCGGTATCACAATGGCGACGTCGATGAGAGCGCCTACAGCCGGCTCGCCCAGATCAATGCCACGGACGTCAACCGCCTGGGCCTCGCCTGGTCGGTCGATCTGCCGGGCGAGGCGACTCTGGAAGCCACGCCACTGGCCGTCGATGGCGTGCTGTACTTCACTGGCGGCAGCGCTACGGTCTATGCGGTGGAAGGCGCCACAGGAAAGCTGCTGTGGAAATACGATCCGCAGATCTGGCAGCACAATCCGGGCAAGATGCACTTCAGCTTGGACGCCAACCGCGGCGTCGCTTATGCCGACGGCCGAATCTTCTCCGCCACGCGTGACGGTCGGCTGCTTGCTGTCGACGCCAGGAGCGGTCAGCTGCTCTGGAGCGTCGAGACCGTCGCTCGCGACTCGCCGCAGACGATCACCAGTGCCCCGCGTGTCTTCAACGGCAAGGTCATCATCGGCCAGGGGGGCGCTGATTTCGGGGCGCGCGGATATGTCACGGCCTACGATGCCGTGAGCGGCCAACAAGCCTGGCGCTTTTATGTGACGCCAGGTTCGCCCGCAGAGAACCGCGGCGACCCGGCGATGGAGCACGCGGCCACGACCTGGCACGGCGAATACTGGAAGACCGGCACCGGCGGTGAAGTCTGGGATAGCATCACTTTCGATCCGGAGCTGAACCGCATTTACCTCGGCACCGGCAACGCGGCTCCCTACGATCCGCAGCTTCGCAGTCCGGGCGGAGGGGACAATCTCTATACCGCCTCCGTCGTTGCGCTTGATGCCGACAGCGGAAAGTACCTGTGGCATTACCAGGTCAATCCGCAGGACGCGTGGGACTTCGACAGCACGCAACAGATGACTCTGGCCGACCTCCTCATCGACGGTCGGCGCCGCAAGGTGCTGATGCAAGCTCCGAAGAATGGATTCTTCTACGTGCTGGATCGCACCAGCGGGACGTTGATTTCCGCTGAGAAGCTCGGCAAGGTGACCTGGGCGCAGCGCATCGACCTCGAGAGCGGTCGTCCGGCGGAGGAAAAAAATATCCGCTACGAGAATGGCGAAGTGCTCATCTGGCCATCGCCGCTCGGGGCGCACAGCTGGATGTCGATGTCCTTCAATCCGCGCACCGGCCTGGTCTACATCCCCTATATGCAGCTCGGCGTGCGCTTCGTGAAGGGTGAGCCGCAGCCGGGTGGCACCGTGGTCGGCAGCGATTTGAGCATCAAGCCTCACAACACCGATCCGCTGGACGGCAAGGGGGCCTTGATCGCGTGGGATCCCGTGCATCAGCGGGTATCCTGGAAGGTGCCACTCGCGACGATCTGGAACGGCGGCACGCTGACGACGGCGGGCAATCTGGTCTTTCAAGGGACCGCGGATGGTTATTTGTCGGCATACAACGCCGCGAGCGGCGAGCGGCTTTGGCACTCATACACCGGTATGGGAATCATCGCCGCCCCCATGAGCTACTCGGTCGGTGGCCGGCAGTATGTCGCGGTCCTGGTCGGCTACGGCGGTTCCGCGGCGGTCTGGGGCCAGCTGATGAATGCTGGCTGGAAATATTCGAGCCCACGGCGCCTCGTGACCTTCACTTTGGACGGCAAGGCCGTGTTGCCACCATCGCCGCCGCGCGATATGCACGTCGCCGCGGTCGATGATCCCGCGCTCAAGCTGGATCCGGCGGACGTCGCCGCCGGACATGCGCTCTTCATGGCCTGTGCGGTGTGCCATGGGCACAACCTCAACTCCACGGGCGGGCCGGCACCCGACCTGCGCGAATCGCGCATCGCGCTCCATCCCGACGGCCTCTGGACTGTCGTGCACGACGGAACACTGCTACCTCGCGGGATGCCGCAGTTCCCCGATTTGACTCGGGCGCAGATGATGCAGATCTACGCCTACATTCGTGCCGGCGCTCGTGAGGCGCTCGCTGCAAAGACAGCAGCACAGGCGCCGTGATCTGCGTCGCATGGAGCATTTCCACGGTCGCCCAACGGTGAACTCGCGCCTGCGGCGCGCGCTGCTATACGGCGGGCGCCGCCTCAGCACGCGCGCCGAATCCACGCTCTTCTTGCAGGTCCTTGAACCAACCGCAATCGACGGGATACTGCTGTTCGTAGCCCAACCTCGCGATGGTGACGCGCTGGAGCGTACGCACGCCCCCGGTGAACCGGTCGCGTGCGTGCTGTAGCGCGAGATTGTCCCAGATCACGAGATCGCCGTTCTTCCAGCGATGCTCATGGACGTTGTCCGGCGCATAGAGGTGGGACAGCAGCTCCTCGAGCAGCGCGTCGCTTTCGTGCTCGGGCAAGCCGATGAGACACGCCGTTGACTGGCCGTTCACGAAGATGTAAGGCCGACCCGTGCGGTTTTGCCGTTGTACGACGGCGTGCACCGCGCAATTGTCGCCAGGAATGGAATCGGTGAGGCGGTTGCGCCGAGCCTCGTTCCGCGGCCTCACGAAGAGCGCGTTCAGGCCGCCGACACGGTCGCGTAGCTCCCGTGGAAGGCGTTCGTATGCCCTCATTCCGCTGGCGAATTTCGTTCCACTGACCCCCGCGGATACCTCGAGCGCGTGCAGGGCGCCGCCGAGAAAAGGAGCCGGCACGTAGGGTATGTCATGGTGGAAGAGAAGCTCCTGGTCCCCTAACAGCCCGCCCTTGGCGACGTTTGAGACCAGATATTTGTCGTGCGAGCCGCGCAGTACGGGACCGAAGATACTGCAGAACTCGAGCTGCTCGTCCATCGAAAGCTTGAGACCGCGGATGACGAGCAACCCGTCCATGGCGTAGAGCTCCCGTAGCTGCTCCTTGTGCGCCTGTGTCAGAGAGCACGCGGCATCCAGGTTCGCTTCGACGCCGAAGGGCTCCATC
>Ga0123355_10004132_pt1 | contig 21054 bp, 6 predicted proteins | sample TergutEmb28metaG_3_FD_89872 | JGI IMG/M metagenome (GOLD analysis project Ga0123355, IMG submission 89872) | Embiratermes neotenicus P1 segment gut microbial communities from Petit-Saut dam, French Guiana - Emb289 P1 | ecosystem: Host-associated > Arthropoda: Insects > Digestive system > Gut ...
GGGTGGGTGGTTGGGGGGTGGGGTTTGGGTTGGGGTTGGGGGTGGGGTTTGGGGTTGGGGTTGGACTCGGCGTTGGCGTTGGCGTTGGCGTCGGACTTGGTGTCGGTGTCGGACTCGGCGTAGGCGTCGGGCTTGGTGTAGGTGTCGGACTCGGCGTAGGCATTGGTGTCGGGCTTGGCGTTGGTGTCGGACTCGACGTTGGCGTTGGCGTTGGTGTCGGACTTGGCGTTGGACTTGGCGCTGGTGTCGGACTTGGCGTTGGTGCCGGACTTGGCGTAGGCGTTGGTGTCTCAGCTGGTATAACAGATACTGTTATAATACCAGCATGATTTGCTTGAAGGGCTTCGTTCCATATATCACCATTAGCAAACTGTATAGAATTGTTAAGTTCATATCCTGTTGCGTAGTTTGCTTCCCTAATCCGTAAATATATACCCCATTCGCCATTACTAAGCCAGCCGGTAGGTATGCTTGCCGTTACTGTTGTGTCCGTTCGCGAATGCAAACTGCGCATATCAAAGTCTAGGGGGACAACATACTCCTCGGCTGGGCTTATCACAATAATTTCAGTAATTTTTTCATTTACCAAATTACCAGCACCTACATTTTCGATATCGATGCTAATCGTGATATATGAGCCAACCATTACTGCGTCAAAAGAACGCATGAAATACCTATAACCCATATGATTGTTGATAAAAGTAAAGGCGGTTTCGCCTGTTGGCAGATTTATCTCCCGCCAAGAATTAATAAGTGGGGTATACCACTCTTGATTTAGATATGAAAGCCGTGTTCTAAACATTTCTTCTATGACAAACTCTGGTGTGTTGATTGGTATTTCTGGGGGCAGGTCATCTGGCCAATAATTGCCAAAAGGACTAAACCTTACTGCTTCCCCGCCATATAAAGTATGTGTGCCATGGTTTTCTAGCCAGCGTATCGAATTTTCCCGTAAGGGTAATGTAGGATGACGAGGGTTGAAGGTACCCATATCAGTCCAATTGCCAAACATGCCATCGTTGTACAGCCCCACACGGCGAGCTGGTGAACCTTGCGGCGCAATAAAAGTATTCAAGTCATTGTAGTCTACGCCAACCCAGTGCGCAAAGAATCTTGGCTGCCTGACGCTTATAGTCCTGGATCCTGGCACGGCGTACAAAAACGCGTCAATTAAAGCGTCCATGTTAGTCAAATCCTGCATTAAGGCACTACCATGCTGTTCTCCCCATGGGCCAAACATCCCTGTCTCCACAGCGGCGATTACATCCTGGTATTCGTAGAAAAGCGGGGATAACTGGTTTATATGGCGCAAAATTTGATCTAATTGCGGCTCACGATTCCCATATCCCTCAAAATTGTCATAGGCAAAACGTATGACTGCAGTGTTGTTATTTTCCCGATAAAACCGGAACAATGCGCTAAGTGCTTCCAGTGCGGCAGGGGTAAAGTCTAAATTTCCCGAATAACGATCAAAAGCGCTAATCCCAACACGAAGGTGTACAAAACCACGGGTCGGGTTATTGGGTCTTAAGTTACCGCTAGAGCCCTCTGGAAGAAGTGCAAGAAAGTTGGTTGAATAAAAACCACGGCCAGGGTTGCGCAACTCGTTGGCGGTGGTATTAAAGTTAATGCCTGAATGGACGGTTATGTACAAATCTGAAGTACTTGCCTGCACAAAAAATACCGCTATAACTACCATTAATGTAGTAAGAAGCACAAGGCCCATTATCGGTTTTTGACTTTTTGATCTTTTGGTTTTTAATATGTACATTAGCATCCCTCTTCCAGTGTTGCTGTAATATACATTATTAGGATGACTATAGCAATTATTTCGGCTGGGGTTTGGGGTAGAGCGCTTTTGTCAAAATCATCAATTCTTTTTGATGTGGTTTTGCTGGTGCAAATAGCCTGCCCGCGAATGTCGGGAGTATGCCTTTTCCTTCGTCCCCACGGTTATCTAACGACAATAAAAAGACTCCCCCGGAGACATATGATAGCATTCACATGTATTAGAGGGTGCCTAAATACTTATACCGATTCCAATTAAAATCCCATCTGCCTATCGCGACTAAACCGCTTGAAGCGCTCGCATTCGTATAATCGCTACGCCATTTTACTCAATGCATTCGGCTCGGGCTGGATGGTTTCTAATTTACTATGTCAATTTGACTTTAAATTTTATACGCTTTGTTTGGACAAAGTATACAAAAATCCCAACGCCTATAAGAACAAGCATCATACCGCTCATTATAAAAACATTCCTGCCTGAGCCACCGGCTAGTGGCAATTCAAAGTCTTCCAAATTACCCAAAGCAAATACTAATCCTTCTTCTTGACTAAGTCGTAAAATGCTAGGAATAGGGTCGCCTTGTACAACAAAATTTATATTAATACCAGTTGCTATACTTCCCGAAAGCACCATGCGCCATTGCCCAAATGGAGGCCTGTAGCCTGTCGGCGGTACAACTTCAACCAATTGGAAATAACTGTACCGGGTATCCAACGGGAATACAACAGGGCTGTCAGGGAGTCCTGTACTGGTTTGGATGCCTCCCACTTGTACCCAGCCCGTAGCAGGTACCATGCCGCTTGCCGGGGTACTATCACCCGTGTAACGGAAGAGAGCAAACTGTGCGCCTGGCAAAAGTATGGGTGTAACCTGCGCTAAAGAAGTAGGCGCCGGGTTCATACCAAAAATATCCTCGTTAGTCTTGTGCAAGACAAAATCAACGATACGCTCGGCGTAGTTACCCACATACCATATCCGTGGTGCAGGTGGCATGGGTATTGGGGTGCCCCTGAAGTTGATGTCAAAGTTGTTTATCGGGTGGTGAGCTATGCTGGTTGAGGTAAAGGCCGTTGCGGGTACTGCCAGCAACGCGTTACTGGGTGGGGCATAAGCCGCGGCAGCCCAGTTGCCGGCAAAGATAACACCTTGCATATTGGCCCTGGCAATAGTCCAGAAGTCACCGCCTGTGGGGTTGAATGGGTTACGTAACGGGTCACCGTATGAAGAAGGAGGAGAAAGCATGCAGTTTGCGAAAGCAGAGTCTGCAAATACGCCGCCGCCCTCGTTGCCGGCTATATTGTTTGTAATGTACAGGCCTATCCACCGGTTGGATTGTTGGTAAGGATAATCCCCGAACAGTGCGTAACCGGGTGTGGAAAATACACCGCCGCCGTTGCGCCCGGCCACGTTGTAGCTTATGCGGCCGCCATTGGCAATCAAGGGATGGTGGATATAAATGCCGCCGCCGTCATAACCAGCGGTATTGTGCATGATGGTCCAGTTATCGGCCAGCACTAAGGGGAAACCCCCAAAGTCAGGGTCTACATGAGTATAAATGCCACCCCCATGCCTACCAGCCGTGTTGCCGCTAATGTCTACCGGGCCGGTATTTGCCACAAACACCGGCGACTGCCATACAGGATGATATTGGTAATATAGATCCGTAAATAACTTGCGGGTGACGTTTGTAAAAATGCCGCCGCCGTCCAAGCCGGCTGTGTTGCCTGTAATAGCTATTGGCCCGCTACCGGTAAACATAACATGATAAGACCCGCCGGTGAAGGTACCGGCATGTATGCCGCCGCCAAACCCTTCGGTATAGTTGTTTGAAATAGTTCCGCTATAGATGAGAACATTGGGCCCGGAAATACCGCCGCCGTGCCCGTCCGCTATGTTGCCGGAAATAGTTCCGCCATCCATGAACAGGTCCCCAGCCCCATGCTCGGCGCCAACCCCGCCGCCGTTGTACAAGGCATGGTTGCCTGTGATGGCAGACCCGTGAAGCATTGTAACGTCTGTTGATGTTCCCCATCCGGAAGCGCCCAGTAGTTCGACACCGCCGCCATAGTTGGCACGGTTATTCTTTATGGCACTGCCATATACCATAAGCAATTCGCCGTTATGGACAAGCACGCCGCCATGAATATGGTTAACGGTTTGCTGCATACCGCTAAGGACGACATTTTCCAACAATAAAGATGCGCCATCTACAACATGGAAATGCCGCGAATTGGCCGTTGCATGGGTCCATGTATAGGCTTCCGGGCTTGTGCTGGTAATATGCACTTCTTTGTCACTGTCGATAACAATTGTTCCCTCTCCCGGCAGTGATTCAAAGTTACCGTCAAACATGATGGTAAGGGACTGGCCCGGCGTCATGGTTTGGATGATTGTGTTAAGGGCACTCCATGTACTAAGTGGGTTGCGTGCCAGCGGGTTTACCGGGTGCAGTATCACACCGCCTGGCACTGTCTCTATAACGCCCGCAGCTTCGTACATAGCAAAGCGCTCTGCCGCCTCTAAGGGGCTTAGGGTTGGGGCGAGGTTAATGTATCCCCCGCCGTAGATATACTGCTCAGCTGCCTGGGCTCGGGCTTCAAGCGCGGCTTCCCTTGCTGCCAATTCACTTTCGCTGGCCTGCGGCATATTACGAGTGTGTATGGGGCTAAGGCTTAAGCCGCCCATTAACCCTCCTATAGGCAAGCGGAAATCGAAGTCAGGGGTGTCTGGTGCTACAGATGTATCTACATACCGTACCCTTGCCGTGCCGGTTATTTCGCACAGCACAACGGTTATATACCAGTGGCCGCCTGTGGGAGGCGCAATAAACCCGTCCGGGGCAACCGTTTCGCGCAGTCTAAACTGCGGCTCCGGATAATCATGCCAGTTGGGCAAGTCGGGGAAGTACACCGTACCGCCGGGGCCGCTTGTTGCGGTACCGCCGGCACCCGGTATGGGTTGCCATGTGTAGTCTGTCGGGTCGTTTTCACGGTCGGGCCATACGCGGCGGTAAAGCCTAAACTCTGCGTCGTCTAGGGGGTCACCGTCTATCGGGTCGTCCGGGTCGTCGGTTTTTGTGAAAGTTAGTGATGCGGGTGGGATTGGGATATTGCCCAAGTACCAATCGCCGCGTCCCGGCGCGTAGTTTATGTCGTAATTGTTTAACAGATATAGATACCAACCGTGATCACCGCAATAGACGGAGCTCCAGGATCTTGGATTCCCGCTAAATTCGTGGCCGGCATCCCACTGGATGTTAGGCAGCTGGGTGCTTGGGTCGTTAATCACGGGAGGATGCCACCATCTGCGGGCTTGGTTGCCGACGAAGATGGTATCTTCGTGAATCCTAAGATTGTCGAATACACCAGCACCCGGGTTTAGCGGGTTGTTGTATAAATAACGCGTGGTGAAAATACCGCCGCCGTCCATAGCCGCGCGGTTGTTGGTGATAGAACCGCCATACATGGTAAACATACCAGCTCCGGTAGCTGCGTTGGGTACGGTAAACCACATAGCTACGCCGCCTCCGCTGCCAGAAAGCGCACGGTTATTTGAAATAACACCGTCGTGCATGGTAAACCGGGCTGTGTTGGATACAGATACACCACCGCCGTTTGCCGCCGAATTTCGTACAATTCGAGCGCTGTCGTCCATGGTAAATATCCCGTTCATTCCCACAGCTACGCCGCCGCCGTTTACGCCGGCCTCGTTGCCATAAATTACGGCGTCTTCTTGCATATTAAAGACGTTGTTTTCCGGCACATTAACACCGCCGCCGTTATTGTCGGCCCTGTTACCTCTTATGATACCGCCGTCCATCGTAAAAGTAGTCGGGACGATTACACCGTTTAGATGCACGCCGCCGCCGGCCGCAGTGGTGCCGTGAGCGTTAATGGCATGGTTGTTTTGGATATAACCGCCAGACATATTAAAAGTCGAACTGGTCACTCTCAGGCCTCCACCCTGGGACTGTGCCGTTGGGGACCCCATAGACCTGTTTTCTTGAATGACGCCGCTATTAAGTTGGAAAATACTGTCGCCATTTATGTGAAGCCCCCCGCCTATCATGGCTTCATTGCCATGGATAGTGCCACCGCCCATCGTGACTGTACCGTTTAACGAATGAAGACCGCCACCGCCATCAGAAGGGGTTGTACCAGTTGCTAAACTGTTTCTAATCTCGCCAGCATTAATTGTAACTTGTCCACCGGAATGGACTTCCACACTGCCGCCGCGGATCGCGCGGTTATTGGTAATTACACTACCGGTATTCATAATCAAACTGCTATCAGCACCAGCTACTAATACACCACCGTGATGATGTGTAACGATAGGATGATTACCGCGTAAGGTTATGTTTTGCAATGTCAGGCTGCTGCCGCCAGACACAACAAAGTGTCGCTCGTTAAGGGCCGTTTGCCCAAGATTAAAGCTTAAACCAGTGCTGCTTTGAATAAGCACATCACGCCCGCCAGCACCCGTTCCAGCAACGGCAATAGCATTGGCTGTCGTAGATGTAATGGGTCCCTCCACTGTAATGACCCATTGGGAGCCACCAGGGATCGCGGCATCAACCGCAGTTTGTAAATCTGCCCATGTTGCGGCTAAAGCGTCTGAGAATGGGGCAAACATGCCGTCGCCCTCGTTTTCCGGTGCACCGCGAAGTATAACCCCGCCTTGCACACGCTGAGCCACACCAAGGGCCTCAAGATAGGCAAGCTGCTGGGCCGCCTCATAATGGCTAACCGGTATATGCGAAGGCACATATGCTGGCGCGTAACCGATACCTCCGGTACCAGTGTTGCCCAAGTCGCCTTGGGAAGCGTTTAGAAATTCTTCTACAGGGGCGTTGTTAATAAGATTGGTAAACGTCCCCGGCAACAAGCCGCTTGAGCCGCTTATACCCGGCGGGGGCACATACACAAACGGGGGTGTAACAATAATATTGAATGCATTTTCGCCAGAAGCCAATATACGCTCTACATCAAATACTATCCGCTGGACGGTATAGTCAAACTCTGGGGTGATAATCCAATACCCGCGCGGACGTAAGAACCCGTCCGGGGACGTGACTTCACGCAACCTAAACTGGGTACCGGGTTCACGCCATTCTGGGTCGGGCAAAGTTATTGACACAACACCACCCGCACCAGTTTGCCAGGTGCCGGGTATGGCATCCCAATCGCCGTTGCCATTATCCAAAGTAGGATCCCAACGGTACAGCCTAAATACTGCAACATCAGGTAATATTATGGGGTTGCCCAAACCGGGGTTTCCGGCATTATCGGTTTTGGTGAAACTGAATATAGGTGCCGGGTAAGGCCGGTTGGCCAGTACGCGGCTATTTCCACTTGCAGTAAAGGGTGGCACACCCAACCAGTTGCCTATTAATAGCTGGCCTGTTGCGCCTATCTCGATGGTCCAGTATCCAGGCGGGGTTTGGAAGTTGCCCGGGGCGTAAATCTCCCGCAGGCGATATTGGCCGTCGTGGGAAATGTTCCAACTCGGGTGCGTTACCAGCCCACTTGGGCCAAGGCTTGTCACAACCGGGCCTACCGGTATCCAATTGTTTGCCCCGTCATCCCAGCTGTATAGTCGGAACTCAGCGCCAGCAAGATAGTTTCCTTCATGATCTTGCTTATAAAACTCAAATGGGATTTCACCCGGCAAACGCATATTTCCTACATGCCAGCGTATCCTCGCTAACTCGCTGCCGGCACAATCCTCTGAGCCCCCTGTAAGCCTGTCCAAAGGCACAAAGTGAAAGTCTGCGTTAGCCGGGCATGTTCCCGGCGGCGGGCTATCCATACTTAGTAACGGGTCAAATATGTTAGGAAGAACTTCGTAAAGTTCTGATACCATTCTCAAGTACCAATGCCCAGGCGGGAGTAGATAACCATCTGGAGGCGTTACCTCCCTAAGCCTAAAATCCCCTTCGGTGAATACATACAAAGACACACGCCCGTTGGCTTCGCTTGTGGCGCTGGTGTAATACTCCCAAACATACTGCCCCGATATCGTGGGGTGCGGCACCCGTATATCCAATGAAAACACTGCACCTTCAAGATTGTTTATCGCAACTGGCAGATTACCGTAAATTCCCATATCGGTTTTGTAGAAATATACAGGGCGTATAAAGTTAATATCATAGTTGTTAAGCGGGTGAATATGCATACTAACATTTTGGTTGGGTGCTCCACTATAGTTAAGCCAGCGTATATTAGGCAGCTCGGCTAAAGCATTGTATGGGGCTTTAAATGCAGCAATAGCTTCATTGTTTTCAAATACAACAGAATCAGCTATCTCCAAGTTTGTAAACGCGTGGAATAACTCGTTCGGATCCGGAGGTGTAGGGTGCAAGATATCGTGGGGTACGTACATGCCAGACAGCCAGTCACCGTAGTCTACAAGCTCCGTAAAGATAGCACCGCCCATGCGCTCCGCTCTGTTTTCTGCAAACCGTACGTTAGAGGCGAGCATTTCCGCCCTAAACATCAAGTATACAGCGCCGCCGTATACGGCTTCGTTTCTTACGATTTCGCCGCCGGTTGCATAGAAACGGCTTGTAAAGTACAGGCCGGGGTTAAAGACGTATACCGCGCCGCCAAAAACTTCGGACGTATTGTTGTCCAAGGTACCGGCCCGCATGTCAAATATAGCATCTCGATATATATACACCGCGCCGCCGCTAGTGTAGGAATGGTTGCGGTAAAAGATTGCGTCACTGTCGTGCATGACTAATGTCCCGATACCTCTTGTGGGATGTGGTAGCCAGCCCAGAACCGGGTCGTAAGTGTGAGGGGTATTGTCGCCATGCAGGAACACACCGCCACCGCGGTTTGCGGTGTTTTCTTCGATTCTCCATTCCCCATACATGTTTAGTGTCTGATAGGAGAGGTAAATCGCGCCGCCGTCAGCCTCGGCACGGTTGTCATACATTACTACCGGTTGGGTGCGCTGGTCAGTTTCCCAACGCCCTATATTCCAGTACACGCCGCCGCCGCTGTTGTCGGCGCTGTTACCGCTAATAACAAGCTCGTTTGGGCCGCTGCCAATGCTTGGGTCTGGGTCTTTCATAACAAACAAGCCACTATTTGTTATAAATACTCCACCACCATCTTCATTGTGGACCCATCCAAGATGAAGATTATCTGGATTAACATAATCAAGTGAAGCGCGGTTATTAATAATCTGACCGCCATGCATGTGCAGTATTGCCGGTATGGGGTCATCCATGGTAGTGCCGTGAGACAGTACAACCCCGCCGCCAAAGCGTGCGGTGTTGTCGGATATGATACCGCCATGCATCACCATTTTCCCTCTGCAACACACCCTTACTCCGCCACCCGCACCATGGGGGTTGGCGGTAGTGCCAACAGAAGGAAGACCAACACCTACCATGCCGGCATTGTTTCCGGTAATAAGACCATCATACATGGTAAATTGGGCGGACATTACCCATATGCCGCCGCCCCAGGTAGATGTATTGTTGCTAATTGTACCGCCATACATATTAATTTGCGCATCAAACCAATGTTGATTAGTTGATATACCCGCGCCACCGTTTGACGAAACATTTTCGGTTATAAGTGAGCCGGGAAACATATTAACTACTGCAAAATTAGAGGCTATTGTAATGGCTCCCCCGGAACCACCGGCGCTGCCTCTTATTACAGAGTTGGCCTGCAAGTTAAGCACTGCGGTAGCTGCTTGTAATTGTACCCCGCTCCGTGTCCCCCCAGGACGGGTTTGCGCATGGCCTTCTAAGACAAGGGTGCCTGAACCTACGCCGCCCAAAGTAAGGACACCGTTCGCGTTTAGATTAAATGACCGCCCGGTATTGTTTGCGCCTGAGTTCATGTTTAACACAATATTGGAGTTGGGGCGCGCTTCTATTGTGACAGGACGGTTCACATTAATTGTATGCGCCGTACCCGTTGGCATAAAAATTGTAGTATAAATTGTACTTCCGTCGCCAGGGTCACTTACGACAAAGTTGTAGGTAACATTGTCCGCAGCAAGTCCAGGGATTACCCCAGGGGTACCCGTGGGGTGTATGATTATACGATCAGGGTTTGGCAAAACCGCAGTGCCTATTAATGTGTTTAGCCGCATCCAGTCGCCGAATACGAAACCTATATCCAAGTTATTAAGTGGATGCCAATACCCTCCAGAGCGCTGGGCGGTAACAGCGATATTTGTTGATGGCAGCCCTGCATTGGCAGGAGGGGGGAAGCTTCTACTTGCCATATTTCCGTTGAAGATGGCATTTGTGCCTATAGTTAGTTGTGGGAAATGTGTCCCTGCCGGCAATGGGGACGCAAAAGTAGCCAGCGCAGTAAAAATACCACCACCATTACCGCCTGCATAATTATTTATAATCGAACCGCTGCTAAAATTTAAAGTGATGTTAGTAAGTGTCGTCAACCATACGCCGCCGCCATTGTTGACAGCTATGTTACTTACAATGCTGCCGCCATTAATTACTAAGCCAGCGTTCGTCCCCATAATACTAACACCGCCTCCTGTAATGGCGCGGTTGTTATATATCACACCGCCTGTAGTTAGGGTTACCATGGCGTTTAATGCACCTGTCTGTATGCCGCCACGGTTGCCAGGCAGCGTATCCGCGTTACCATTAATGGTTAGAGTGCCGGTTCCGCCGCCGATAGTGAGGTTAGAATTTGCATTAACAATAAAATGACGCCCTACGTTGAGTGGGGTAGTAGCTGTCTTATCTAGTACAATATTTGCGCCAGGTGCTGCCATAATAGTTACATTGCGGTTGACATCAATCCTGTGCGGGTCGGACGTCGGCGCATTAGCGATGGGCATAGTAGGAATTGTACTCCCAAAACCTGGGGAAATAATGAAGTTATAGTTAGTGCCAGACAGACCTGGTGTTACGCCAGAACCCGCAGGGTGAATGATAATTTGCTCCGGGTTTGGCGCAGCGAGATCATGTATCAACTGGTTAAGCCTAAACCAGTCTCCTTGGATAAAGTTTATATCCAAGTTGTTAAGAGGATGCCAATACCCGCCAGAACTCTGGGCCGTAGCCACGATATTTGTGGACGGTGGCCCTGCATTAGTTGGTGGGGCAAAGCTACCACGCCCTGCAGTGTTGCCTACAAAATTTGCGGTAGCCGCTATGTTTAGTTGAGGAAAATGTACCCCTGCTGGCAAAGGGCTGCCATAAGTGTGTATCCCGGCAAAAATCCCACCGCCGTCTACACCGGCATGGTTATTTTGGATAGTACCGCCGTTAAAATTAAGAGTACTACCCACAGCCCCAGGTGCTATAAACACCCCGCCACCATTTGTGATAGCTTGATTGTTTTCAATGGTACCGCCGCTCATTGTAAAATGGGACGCCCCAGCAAAAATACCTACTCCACCCCCATTGCCAATAGAAGCCCCAGGCAAATTTGAATTGTTGGAGATAGCGCCTCCGGTCATATTAAATGTGGCGTTAGGACTCATAATGGACACACCCGCACCATTATTGAAAGAATTATTTGTTATAACGCCACCCTCTTGCAGGTTAAGCGTCCCATTTGAGTTTATTTGTACACCGCCGCGTGAACTAAACATACCCCCTACATCCAATGCATGACTTGTGTTGCCGTCAAGTATTAGCGTGCCAGAAGCGGGGCCGCCACCCAGTGTGAGTGCGCCACCATCGCTTACCACAAAATGCCGATTGAGAGTTGTCGCTGTCGTCGCCCAAGGGTAAATATTGGGTGTATTAGTGCCCCCAGGGACTGGTTTACGCAACACAATTTCAGCACCCGGCGCGGCCTCTACCGTGACTATGTTTGCAACGTCGATCATGTGATTAAATATACCGCCACCTAGATGGGACGTAGTTATAGTGTAACCGTCACCAGGGTCGGATATTATTAAATTATATGTGGTACCGGTTAGCCCTGGGGTTATACCGGTTGTATCACGGGGATGTATTACTACACGCGAAGACTTAGCCATCGCGCCGTTTAAGCGAAACCAGTCTGAGTCCGCACTAAAAAAGTTAATGTCCAAGTTATTAAGCGGATGCGAATACCCACTGGAAATATTAGCAGGGTTTGTTACAGCAATACCTGTTGCTGCCACAGCATTGCTGGGCGGATTAGCACTTCCTAATGCAGAAGTATTGCCGCCAAAGATTGCGGTGGATGCAATACTAAGCTGCGGGAATGCACCTGCCGGTAGCGGGTCGGCATAAACAAATCTTGCCGCAAAAATACCGCCGCCTCTTCCATATGCATGGTTGTTTACAATCGAACCGCTGTTAAAGATAAACTGGCTATTACCGGCTGCGATGTGTACACCGCCACCGCCCGATGAAGGCGATGCAACACTTGAAGTATTGCCAGAGATGCTGCCACCATTCATGATAAATTGCACATCGTTTCCTATGATATGCACCCCACCACCGGTACCACTAGACAGGTTTCCAGTGATACTGGCTGCGTCAGACATGGTAAATATAGCATAGTTGAGAAGATGCACCCCCCCGCCTTGCCCACTTGATGCTGAATGGTTGCCTGTTATGGTTGCGTTACCGGACATGTTTACAACCGCCGGGGGGATACCAGGAAATGCAGTATCTGTGCCGAAAACATGCACTCCTCCGCCTGCTGAGTTGGCGCGGCTGTTGCGTATAACGCTGCCGCCTAACATATTAAAAGTAGAACCAGGGCCAACTTGCACCCCGCCAACGTTTTGTGGGTCGGATGCAGGGATAATAACATTTCCATCCAACTCGATATGACTCAACGTTAGCGTGGAAGAAGAGCTAATATTAAAGTGGCGCCCTGGGCTGACACCAGCCCCCACATGGGTGATGGTTTGCCTGACAGGGGGTGCAGTATGGTTTGTAAGGCTTAGATTAAGGTTTGTGTTTTGGCTTACAATTATTACATGGCGAGCCCCCGAAATATTAACAACGGAGGATAATGTTGCATTTGGTGGTACAACCACTACTTGGTTAACCCCCGCAGCCTGGGTGCCTATAGCAGTGGCCCAGTTCGCGGGTGCAAAAGGCGCCGCTACCGTTACCATGTTAAAACCAAGTGGGGGGTTTGACGCGAAGGGCACAAAACCTCCCACGGGCGGCTCGTCATCATACAAGTAAACAATCTCGCCTTCTGCGGGGTATCTGGTTAATATATCGTGATTGAGAGTGAAAAACGTAAATATTTCGGGCATATGTTCTTTATGCACATCAAAGGCGTCATGTCCCTGGTCATGCCCTAACTCATAGGTCCAGTACATTGTCCTGCTTGTGGGTAAATTAACGCCAATATAGTCAAGGCATAGCTCCGCCGGGAAGCGGGCATGGATATACTCACCATCTAATATGACAGTGTACTCAAAATAGTAAGGATAAACAGAAATATTCAGCAGTTCGTCCACATTTATAGTTATGGGCGTACTAGATAAATCTACATGTTGTCCGCCGTGATTATAAAAGAACTTGATAATGATTGTGTCCTCACTCAAATCAAGCGCATCGTATGCAATGGCTGCAACGGCTTGTTGTGGCCCGTGGGCTTGTCCATTGATATAAGTATCATCACCAGTGTAACCATTGTATTGGTCGTAACCATAGTCGTGCTCGTTGGTGCTGTAATATTCATCATTGTATGTGTATTCGTTGTTATAATAATGGCCTTGGCTGTAGTCATCGTTGCTGCCATAGGCATAACCGTTGTTGTAATCATCGCCATCAGCCGTGTGATAGGCCGGGACGTAATAATAATAGCTATCTGCGGGCTGATAACCTTGGCTGTAATAATAACCTTCTGTTGAATGATAATATTGGCTGTAATAATAGCTGTCTGCGACATGGTAAGCAGGAGTAGAATAATAATCGTCATCAGTTAGATAGACAGGGGCAGAATAATAATAGCCATGTACATGTTGATAATCGTGGCCATAATAATAAGCTTCTGCTAAATGATAATCTTGGGCGTAATAATAGTCATATGTTGCATGATAGCCATAACTAACATGGTGGTTGTAAGCATCTTGCTGTTCATCATAATCATCATATAAATAGTCAGGGGCTTGTGTTATGTCGTCATAACCATGTGTGTCATAATATGCATCACTGGGAAATTCGGACGGTGCGGTTACATCATAGTAGTCATATGCCTCATAATACGGCGTATAGTCGTCGTACAAGTTATCCGGTAAATAGCCCGCATACATATCATAGATATCTTCGATATCTTCATAATCGCCATATGTCCAGATAGCGTAAAATACCGTATCTGCGTAAAGCGCCTGACTAAAATCAAAGGGGCTTCCACTTCGTGTGAGCGACCAGTGGCCAAAACCATTACCCCCATCTTGTGGGTCTGGAGGCAATATATCCCTAATGGCTTGCCCCCTGACAATGGTCATAACAAAGTATAGGTCTTTTAAGTGGTCATCGTGATCACTCATATGTATAAAGTCTGAATTTGCATCGTCTTCCGCAAAAAAGATGTCATCGACGGTCTGGCTACGCCCAAGATTAAATCCTTCACCAAAACCATTGCCTGTAACTGCAAAAACCCCTAGTGTGGTCATCATCAGAGCAAGAAATAGTACCGCAACGCGCTTCCACCGCCATCGAACCGTCCTCACAAACTTATTTTGCCCTAATTTGTCAAACAAGCGCATATAATCGCTCCTTTAATTAAATAATAAGATAAATATCTCATATTTTGAAAATATTTGCCATTATATGGCGACGCGAAAAGTTTCAGCAAAAATTCTATCACACTTAAAAGCTCATGTTAAATGTAAATGCTGGAAATAAAAATCACACCCCTTACTAAGCTATAGTTTAATACTATTGCCAAGCTACCGGGGTGCAATTTATTATGTGAAAGCTTATTTTATTTTGACAAGTTTATATATTATTTAAAAAAGTGGCGGAGGCGAGTAATCCTTCTCATACATCTCCATAAACTCATCCCCTGTAAGGGTTTCGTTGGTAAACAGCACTTCCGCAATGGCTTTGAGTTTTGCATCGTTGACTAATAACAAGTCAACGGCCTTTTGATAGCAATCTTTTAATATTTGGCCTACCTCTACATCCAGGTCCGCGCCTGTTTTGTCTGAGACATTAAGCACCGCGCGCCCGTCTAAATAGCGATTTTGGATATTTTCTAGCCCCATCATCCCAAACTTGTCGGACATACCGTACATACTCACCATAGAGCGCGCCATGCGGGTTGCCTTTTCTATATCATTGGATGCCCCGGTGGTTTGTATATTAAAATGCACTTGCTCTGCCGCGCGCCCGGCCATTAGTACTACAATTTCCGCAAGCATTTCGTCCTTGGTGTGCAGGAAGCGCTCCTCTTCCGGCACGCTTAGCACATAGCCCAAAGCCCCTTTGGTACGGGGTATAATGGATATTTTTTCTACCGGTTTGGCATCTTTTTGCAAGGCGCAGGCCAGGGCGTGGCCTACTTCGTGATAGGCTACTATGCGCTTTTCTTTCTCGGTCATTATGCGGTCTTTCTTTTCTTTACCGGCTATTACTACCTCTACCGCTTCAAGCAGATCCTCTTGATACACCTCTTTGCGTTTCATACGTACGGCTCTTAAGGCTGCCTCGTTTATCATATTTGCCAAGTCCGCTCCTGCGGCGCCGGGGGTGGTCATTGCTATCCTTTTTAGGTCGACACGAGGGCTCATTTTAACTTTTTTGGCATGGACTTTTAATATGTCTTCGCGACCTTTCAGGTCTGGCAACTCTACATTAATACGCCGGTCGAAACGGCCGGGCCTAAGAAGGGCCTTATCCAATATCTCGGGCCGGTTGGTGGCGCCAAGGATAACTACGCCCTTGGATGAGTCGAAGCCATCCATTTCCGCAAGCAGCTGGTTAAGCGTCTGCTCCCGCTCGTCGTTCGAGCTCATCTGATTGTCGCGGCTTTTTCCTATCGCATCTATTTCATCTATAAATATTATACAGGGCGCTTGCTGACTGGCTTGTTTAAATAGGTCACGCACACGCGACGCGCCTACACCTACAAACATTTCGACAAAGTCTGAGCCGCTTAGGGAGAAGAATACAACACTAGCCTCCCCAGCAACGGCCTTAGCAAGCAAGGTTTTACCTGTGCCGGGCGGGCCTACTAACAGCGCACCCTTGGGCTGTTTTGCGCCAATTGCCGTGTACTTGTCGGGGTTATGAAGGAAATCAACGATTTCGGTCAAGCTTTCCTTGGCTTCTTCCTGGCCAGCTACATCGTCGAAGGTTACGCCGGTCTTCTTCTCCATATAAACCTTGGCGTTGCTTTGGCCAATGCCCATAATGCCGCCCTTGCCGCCAAGCATGCCGCCCATAGAGCGGCGGATAAGCATAAACATACCAAAGATAAATATGAATGGTAGCAGCTGAAACAGGATAATTTGCAACCAGTTAGTAGTTTGTATAGCCGCCGAAAACTCAACCTCTTGATAGTCTAATCGAGCCAGAAGCTCCGGGTCTGGCATCCTGCCAGTGTAGACCGTCCGCCCCTGGGGAGGGGCCGGCTCTAGCTGCCTGCGCTCGTTTGCGTTATTCATGTTATGCATTACCCGATCCATGAAGCCCATTGGAGCAGAGGGTTCATCGGGATATGCCTCGTCGTAATAAGGGTCATAGGTAGGCTGATTGTCGTTTTCGGCTACATATTCATCCGTTTCGTCTCCATTTTCGACATCACCGTCTTCGTCATCGTTTAGATAGGCGTCGGCATCGGTATCATTCTCCTCATTATCGGCAGGCTCTAAGTCAGCGTCGGGCGACAACGTAATTTCAATCCTGTCGGACTGCACTTCTACCTTTGTTACCAGCCCGGCATCAAGATACGCCAAAAATTCGTTATAAGTAATGCGGGTTATTCCACTGCCGGCTATAGCGCCTAAAAATTGATTTAACAAAAAAACAATGCCAATGGCGATTGCTATCATCATCAACCCGCTAGGCATACGCCTTGGCGGCGGTGGCGGTGGATCGTTGTTGCGGTTGCGGTTATCGTTCATATTCTCACCTTTTAAATTAGGGCTCTGCCTGCCATTGCTTTAAATGAACCAGCCAAAGCTGTATATAGCCCTGTGTATATGGGGTACAGATTATCATAATTATCTGCGGCGGTTTGATTTGGGGTGTATACATCGGTTGCCCGTATAAGCTTTTCACAAGCTTCTTCTACGGTGGTGTAGGCCCCGGCGCCTACTGTTGCCAGTATTGCCGCGCCAAAGGCTGGGCCTTCGGTTTAGTTTATTTTTTCTACTTTAACGCGTAATACATCCGCGATTATTTGGCACCATACTGGGCTTTTTGCGCCACCACCAATAATGCGCGCGGCGGTTACGGTGTGGCCCAATGCTTTAACTCTGACCAAGATATCTCTTAAGCTATATGCCACGCCTTCCATGACTGCTTGGGTCATGTCAGACCTTGTTGTGGTCATACTCATGCCTACGAAAGTGCCACGGGCCGCCGGGTCGTTGTGGGGAGTACGTTCTCCGGATAGGTACGGCAAATAAAAGACTCTGTTTTTACCGATATTGGCAGCCATCGATGCTTGCTCTTTATCATAATCCGCAGTTGAAAGTATATCCTCAAACCACCATTTTGCCGAGCCGGCGGCAGCCAATGTAACCCCCATCATATGATAGCGCCCTGTAGCATGACAGAAAGAATGGATAGCAGAAGGCCCAGTGTCCACGGCAAACCCGTCGGCGGCCACAAACAACACACCGGATGTCCCAAGTGACACACTGCATGTCCCGGACTTTACCGTGCCTGTCCCAATCGCCCCTACGGCTTGATCGCCACCACCAATTACTATCTTAGCGGTTGTAGGCAGGCCGGTTTCCTTCGCGGCCTTGGATGTGACCGTACCCACCGTCTGATAGGAATGATACAAGGCGGGTACTTGCAAACGGGATAGTCCCATTATCTCCAATAAGGGGCCAGACCAGTCCTTACGGGCTACATCCAATAGTAGGGTGCCCGAGGCATCCGAATAATCTGTGGCAAACACACCGGAAAGCTTGTACGCAATATAATCCTTTGGAAGCATGATTTTGTGTATCTTTGCGAAAAGCTCCGGTTCGTTTTCGCGCATCCATAGGATTTTGGGCGCTGTAAAGCCAGTTAACGCTATGTTGGCGGCGTTTTGCAATAAGACCTCCCGGCCTATTACATTGTTTAAGTAATCACATTGAGCTTGGGTACGCTGGTCATTCCAGAGTATTGCCGGGCGCAGTATGTTATCATTTTCGTCCAGGACAACCAAGCCGTGCATTTGGCCGCTAAAACTCACGGCAGCTACCGGCTCTAAGCCCTGAGTTATTTCTCTTAGGCCAGCGGCGGTTTCGGCCCACCAGTCCTGGGGATTTTGCTCGCTCCGCCCGTCGCTGTACGTATACAGGGGATATTCCCGGCTGGTGGTACGTAATACTTGTCCAGCTTGGTTCATAACAAGCAGTTTTACAGCGGATGTACCTATGTCTATACCTATAGTCAGCATGCTATCAGCCCTTTCATAACCCTCTCATACAGCTATAGTATAAAGGCGGACGGCTCAAATTGCAATTCTTGGCATATTTGCGCAGGTTAGGGCAGATTATTTCAGAATCAGTCGTGGATGCCTTTCATTGGGTTTGCGTCTAAACCATTTCCACAACATATTTCTCATAGCTTGCTCTTTCCTCTAAAATGGATTCCATCCGGTTTATAAGGCCCCCCGGCGTCCAATTGCGCTTTTTGCTGTAATATTGGGCAATAATTTTTGTATATGCCCAAGGGAAAATAAGCAGCGCGTACAATATTTCGCATGCGTCTTTGGGCAATGGATTTATCGCGTCATATGCTTCCAACAAGTGCCTCGCGGGTATGCTTTTGCCGCTACGCTGGGCGTAACGGCGGATAAGCGCCGCAACGTCTGCTAGCTGAAGGTCTATTGTGGCTTCTGAAAAATTTATGATATATGTAGCACCTTCGGCAACCAAAAGATTTTCTTCTTTGAGGGCGTTGTGGCATATCGTGCCTTGGTTTATTGCTTGGGCATGGAGTGCCGCGTAGTTTGTGCCTTCAAGACGGTTAATGCTATCTTGCATTATTTCGATAAAGCGGGGACTATGTTTGATACAGGACACATCAAAATCCGACATCCTGGGGCCACGGCGGGCTTGCTTCCCGGCTTGTGTGAGCTCGCTGATTTGGCGTGCATATATTTCCGGCATTGGTGGTGATTTGGGTATGGATACAGCTAACTGCGGCAAATCACACACAGCCACATGAAATTTTGCCAAAAATTTAAAGGCTTGCAGTACATCAGCTTCGTTTTCAAAGTCTGTTTCGCGACGCATCTTGGGATACTTGACCATCACATAGGCTTCACGGCCAATTTGTACAAAGGGCTGGCCTATGTTTGACGATTTATAACAGTCCGTCCATATGAAGCCTTTTGTCGCAAGATGCTCTTTAATCAGATGCTGGGCACAGATAGCCTCTGGCGTCTCGGATGTTATATAAACACTCATATGATTGCTGTCAATTTCGCAGAAAAAGCGGCCTTTTTCCTTTTTTATACGGCGGCCGTGTATCCCAAATGCTTCTTGTACTATGGGGCTTAGCTTTTCCATATCTTTCTCCCTTCATACTAATGGGGGCGCTGCCCCCAAACCCCCGCCGCTCCGCGGGGGATGAACCCCCGCTACGCTTCCTCGCTTCGCTGCGGGGCCGCGCTGTTTGCGCGGCTTCGCGCCCTGACGCTACTCGGGGGGATGAACCCCCGCCACGCTTCCTCGCTTCGCTGCGGGGCATGACTCCGGCGAAGCCGGCGATGCGTTAGCATCGGGCCGCCCGGCCAGTAAGCGTAGCTTACGAGAGGGCCGTGCTGTTTGCGCGGCTATCATACCTTGGCTTAAGGCTCTTTTTAACTATATGTACGATGTGGGGGAAATATCATATTCTTTGGTTTTGATGATAACGATAAAGGATTACGCCGGTTTTGATGATAATGATAAAAGCGATTTTGTCTTAAGTTTTGATGACAAAAGCAAGTCTTTCCTGCGTTTTATAGCTATTTATGATATTATATGACATGTAGAGCACTCCAATTTATTTCCTTGGAAAGGATATGCGAAAATGCAAAAAGTCACTTTGGAAGTTGAGGGCATGACCTGTGCCCACTGTGAAAAGGCAGTAATCAATGCACTTATTGACCTTGGCGTAAGGAGTTGCAAGGCTTCGGCAAAAAAGCGTACTGTAGATGTTGTTTTCGCTCCCGAGACAATTACACTTGAAGAAATCAAAGCCGAAATAAAGGAGATGGGTTACCATGTTTAAAATTGCGTTTATAGGCGCGGGCAGCGTGGGATTTACCCGCACTTTGCTTACAGACCTTATGTCTGTGCCAGAGTTTAGCGGTATAGAAATAGCCTTTACCGACATTAACCAGCACAACTTAGACATGGTAACCCAACTATGCCAGCGCGACCTAAAAAGCAACGGCGTAAACACAAAAATCTACGCCACAACCAACCGGAGAGAGGCGCTTACAGGCGCAAAATATATAATCAATTGTGTACGCATAGGCATGCTTGAGGCTTTTGAGAGTGATATAGAAATACCACTAAAATACGGTGTAGACCAATGCGTAGGCGACACCCTTGCACCGGGCGGCATAATGTACGGCCAGCGCGGCATATCGGCAATGCTAGACTTTTGTAAAGATATCCGCGAGGTATCGGCCGCCGGGGCAATACTTCTAAACTATGCCAACCCCAATGCCATGATGACATGGGCAGCCAATAAATATGGCGGCGTTAACACTATAGGCCTCTGCCATGGCGTACAAGCCGGCCATGAACAGATAGCCCGGGCACTGGGGCTTAAGCAAAAAGACATAGACATAATATGTGCCGGCATTAACCACCAAACCTGGTATATCTCGATTAAGCACGAAGGGGAAGACCTGACCGGCAAAATACTGGAAGCGTACGAGAAAGACCCCAAGCTCTCGCAAACAGAAAAGGTGCGCATAGATATGCTTCGCCGCTTTGGCTATTACTCAACTGAGTCTAATGGGCACTTGTCGGAATATGTGGCCTGGTATCGTAAGCGTCCAGAGGAGATCATCAACTGGATAGACCTTGGCGAATGGATAAACGGCGAAACAGGCGGCTACTTGCGTGTATGTACAGAGGGCCGCAATTGGTTTGAAGAAGACTTCCCCAAATGGCTTAACGAGCCGCCAAAA
>Ga0123355_10004133_pt1 | contig 21052 bp, 10 predicted proteins | sample TergutEmb28metaG_3_FD_89872 | JGI IMG/M metagenome (GOLD analysis project Ga0123355, IMG submission 89872) | Embiratermes neotenicus P1 segment gut microbial communities from Petit-Saut dam, French Guiana - Emb289 P1 | ecosystem: Host-associated > Arthropoda: Insects > Digestive system > Gut ...
ATATTGTGTAAGGTATATTGTGTAAGGTATATTGTGTAAGGTATATTGTGTAAGGTATATTGTGTAAGGTATATTGTGTAAGGTATATTGTACAAAGGTCAATGTGACAAATATGTCGACGGTACAGGCACTGTAGCTGACATGTGACAAACATAATTTTTAAACATCTCCTCCCTGAAAGTTCATGATAGTGACGGTAATAACTAACTTCAATATCTACAATAATAATTTGTTTATAACTTTTTTATTGAATTTAACAATTTTCCAACTAGATACGACTTATTCAGTTTATTGCATTACTATAGGCAGCTCTACATGTTTCGGGTGCTGACACCCATCATCAGGAGCTCGTACAAGAGTAAATACAGCTTCTGTTATTGATTAACCGGATCTACTATCAGAAGCTGTATTTACTCTTGTACGAGCTCCTGATGATGGGTGTCTATACCCGAAACACGTAGAGCTACCTACAGTAATGTAATAAACTGAATAAATCACATCTAGTTGGAAAATTGTTAAATTCGAATCACGATGCACGGACCCATGTATATGAAATTGTTTAAAACTATTTATTTCTATCAACATCTGTTGCAAAGCCTAGCAAACGATGTTGTGCTGAATTGCATGTTGTGTTTTCGAGAAAAACTTGCATCGCCTAAATAAAAATATTCTATTAATAAATAAAGTTTTTTTAACGATGGAAACTTATTAGTACATTTGTCCAAGAGTATTTATTACCTTTCGTGTATTGTAATTTTTACTGAATTATTTGTATGATTATAGAAATAGCGCTTAATAACGAATAAAGACAGAAGTGCAAGTTAATCAGTAAAAGGTATACTCTTTAATTTCAAAGTACTAAACATTTTAGAATCAATACAAATCTGGATTATTCAACCATAGAATATTTCTACACATTCCCATTCCATCAAAATTATATGTTTTAAAATATTTGATGGGGATAGTGCGCTGCTCGTGAATTGGCAGCATTAAATTTCAACGCAGTAATTTGATGCCCTTCATTGTGCCGCATACAATATGCAGAACATTGATGGCCAGGTCAGACTGTGACAGTTCCTCTGCGAATCGGGCTCGTTAGTAACTGCCCCATGTATTGATAACGGCGTAGCGTCCAACGGGAGCTCTTACGACAGGTGCCAGTATGTTTGTGAACTCACAAGCCTGTGAAGAGATAAATGATTTACTACTTTTTGTACTTCTATATCTCTCTACGATTATACTCCGTGACTTTTTAAAATTTAGATTGAAATGCGCATTTGGCACTTACAAATATTTATAAGACTGATAGACAGGGAATTTTCTGTGCATAACTTTTATAAACATTACAATGTTTTATGTTTTGTGCTTCACTATGAGACTTAAATATATCTAACTAATCTTAGTAAACAGTCATTGTACGTGATACTATAAAAAGTACACATATCTTATGGCACGTACTAGCGATTATAAACTATGAACTCTAAATCATAACGCTTGATCAGAGAGAAACCTTGAGATAAAGTGAATGCCAACTTGATGCAACTAGGTAATTTTATTGATGTATTCTTAGCTCGACATATTTCGGGTACATACGCCCATCATCAGGAGCATAGGATGTTAAGTTGCAGCATATGGTTTTCTGGACCGACTATTTGGATGGGTGGTGGTCTTGAGACTCGCTGTGTGTGTAAGGTGCGGTACACAAGACCTACGCGGCAGCTGTCAAGACCAGCACGTATCCAAAAACTCGGTGCAGACAACCAGATGCTGCAACTCAACATCTAATGCTCCTGATGATGGACGTATGTACCCGAAACATGTCAAGCTAAGAATACATCAATAAAATTACCTTGTGACATCAAGTTGGCATTCACTTTATTTCATGAGGAAGATGCACGGTCAAACAACCCTCAAGAAACCATGAGGTTAATTGAAACAAAGTATTAAGTTGGTAATCGCTAAGACAAAACACAAGGGTTCTTTATGTTTTCCAAATTACATCTTATAAGCTGTTATCAGTTTCATATTTCACAAACGCACACGTAATTTGCGTTCTCTTATGAGAAAAATAAAACAGGGTGTCCGGGCTAGAGGTATACAAAAATACATGCTTATGTTTTAGTACACAAAAACTTTATGCAATTTATGTTTTCAACAGTGTACAGAGTAACTCAAAAAGATTTTTATGCACGTCCGTACATGCGCATGCGCGACTTACGACACAACAGCGACAACGATGAACTTGAGCTTATAACACCTCACATGCTGATAAACACGTGACAAGAGCTTGAATATCGTTTAGATATCTGTCGAGCTACAACAGGTGCCCCCATTGAAGTGTACGGACGTGCATAAAAATCTTTTTGAGTTACTCTGTACACTGTTAGAAACATAAATTGCGTAAAGTTTTGGGTACTAAAACATAAGCATGTATTTTTGTATACTTCTAGCCCGGACACCCTGTATATAAGTCCTATACTACTGATCCAGTCATTGGACCCTCTTCTTGGCCGCTTACAATAGCGTCATATTCTCTAAAAATACGGACCTAAGATTTATTTTAATGCTACCCTTTTCTTTTCAGTGTTACATATGGACAATTTCCGACAGGAAAGCCAACAAACAGCTTAAGGATATTTATTATTTCCACCATCCCAACCAAAATTTCGGTCATCGCTTTTTTTCGTTCTTTCAGTGTCCTTAGGATATATTGTACACAAAATATATAAATAATTTTGTATGGGCTAATTGTCTGCTAAACTTTCTTGGGAGAAAATTGTGAGACATTACTTCTGGAAGTAATTTTGTCCAAAATGAGCGCCAATAAACAATTATAAATTTGTAGGAAAATTTAAATGTCTGTGCAGATATTACATGGCCAAAAAGACACTAAAAGAGCCTATACTTATGTCAGAAACTTCTAGATATTTAAACACAGACAGAGTACAAGACAACCCTGGATTCAACGACTGGCATCCCAACACTTAAATCGTGTAAATATTAGTGGCAAGCCCACGAATTACCCTGTCGTATTCACCGCAAAGAGACTACATTTGATGAAACACAATGAAATGTAGGGTGATTTATGGGTTCATCACTTCCTGCTTGTTGATGTACTGGACAATAAATTTATTGTTAACGACAGGGTTATTAGCATCTGTTATGAGAGTAAACATGTTGTTCAAACACAAAACGTCCGTAAACAGAACCTGGGTTTTCAGGACACTAACAAAATTGCACTAAAGCCATGCAAGTTGCGTTGTGTTCAGGAGGTGCTCTTTATAAACACTGAACGGGTTGCTGTATAGCGTAACTGAGATTATACATAATTCTCCGGAGTCCTTTCTGACGAAGGAGGGTGCGATATTTGAAATTAGTTCACAACAAATTTCACACTCTTTCCAGAACTTTTTATTACCACCCAGTTGTCGACGTTACACAATCTGATTTAGTCATTTTAGAAATACATGTAAAGGAGTCCCATTGCAGAAACTAATATTCTTACCAGTGGAAGAATATCCATGCTGCGCATGCCACTCGAAAGTGACGTTATGGTGGCTTGGCAGAATTTCAAGGTCTTTGGCTACCACTGTTTCAGTTTCCAAGTAAATCTGCCCTCTAGGCCTCACATTGAAAGACTGCCCGAGCCTGAGGTGATCTTAATGTATCTAAACGTGCCTCTGGTACACCGACTTCAGCCAAGTTGTTTCCCCTGACCGAAGAGAAATTAACGTGTCTTGATAGACTGTCAGCACTTTAAATTTTGTCTGTAAATAAGCGGAGACGCTATTACAGACGCACATGCTACTTGTCTAGCCCATCAAGTTTCCCAGAATCTCTGTTATGAAGGTTTCGGGCAGTGGAAGGGGGATGTGAGGAAGGATTGGATGTTGCCCAAAATTTATTTTTTTCTTCGTCGAACACGTCCCTGACGATGTTCGGGAAAGCCCCAAATATGCACGCGGCTTGCCATATGATTGTATATATTTTTGTTGAACTATTGTGCAGTGGACTGGAATAAACGTTTTAAAATATTCTTACTGAACGAAACATGGATAGTATGCAGTTTATCCAAATAACTGCCATATAAAACCTGTGTTGTACTATATATATGCTAAATATTATACAATATAAGGTTAATATTTCATTAACATTGTAGAACGTATGATTAATACAAGGGATGTAAAGTGGAGAAAACTTGGCTTAGCAGGTTCATCACAATTCTGTAAGGTGAATCAACAAAATAAACTACTATTATTCTAATATCCTGATATTCTTAGTGTCCATTTAAAATTTAAATTTTCTTGTGTGAATAAAAATCCAACCAGATGTAACAGTATGCAGACATTTATTTACTGCAAAGCTACTCTACATGTTTCGGGTGTCACAGCATCCATCATCAGGAGTAATAAAAACTGTAACTGCAGCCTCCGATACAGGTCTTACTACTTGTACCGCTACTCCCCTCCAACATGGTCTGGTCAGGACTGAGTCCCGACCAGACCATGTTGGAGGGGAGTAGCGGTACCAGTATTATGACCTGTACCGGAGGCTGCAGTTACAGTTTTTAGTACTCCTGATGATGGGTGCTGTGACACCCGAAACATGTAGAGTAATTTTGCAGTAAATAAATATCTGCATACTGTTGCATGTGTTGGATTTTTTATTCACATTGAATTAAGACGCACGGAATTATGAGCTTAAAATTTAAATTCTCCCATACTGATATGGTTTCTATAAAATCCTTCTACAGTTCACAGATGAATTTTCACACTTTCAAGTCACAAACGTTAACTGAAAACCGAGAAATGAAATCATTACCAAAGCTATCCTCTCTGCAAGACAAACAAACAGTCAACTTACACATTTCAACTGTTGCTGAAATAACATTGCCTCTATTATTCATACGCAGTTACATAAATTGTTTTGATTTATTTGCGCTTTGCAAGGACCAATATATGGGGCACTCGAGGAGGCTCTGGACTGCGTGCAATGAGATTTAATATGTGTTACCAAATATTTTGCAGCAACCTTCTCGCTAATAGGATATAGGTTTCCATGGACCACTTTTAGAAATTAAAGTACCAAAGTAATTGCGTTACATCCCTGCTTGGAGAAACTGTTATGAGGGGATTTTCTGTGCCCCATCAACGGTGTGGATTTGGGGGTAACCAGATAGAAGTACTTTTCCCAAGCGTGATTGCAACTGTCAGTAATGGTTTGCATTCTCTCTCTCAAAAATCACTAGTGTGGTTTTCCCCTACCGACTGATTTTCTCTACGCATCATTAAACTTGTCACGACTGCGGATTCTCCCAAATTTTGATTGTGTTGACAGGTGGATTATTTTTACCGAGGCATAATTGCAGTTGAGAAAGATATAGAATTTTCCCATGCATGTATGGGATTATTATAGAGATGAATTTAATCCAAGCGTGGCTTTATTTGTCAGTGACGGTTTTACCATACCTCAACAACGACCCAAATTTGTGATTTTTCCCATGCGAGTAATTCGCCCCAAGCATGATCGCAAATGTCACACCTGTGAGACTTTCACAGCAGGTGTTACGTGAATATCTTGACCCCAGATGCTTTTTTTTTAATTACTAGGCTTATACATTTTTTCCAGGTATTAAGGAAGATTTCAATAGAGACCTTCCCTTTATATTTTAGGCATGTCCCAAAAACAGTTTTTTTCATATGTGGTTATACAAATTGGAGAGGTGAGTTCTCCTTGACCGTGGAGAGAGGATGGCGTTTATTACTCAGGTGTGAGTTCTAATATCATGAAACGAAAGTTTTCAGAAGCATGGTTACAATCGTTATTAAAGATTTACACTCTCTGCCAAAATGACAGTAGTTTGAAATAATGTATGGAAGGAGGGATGTTTAATACCGCTATGCAAGATGAGGAAGATAGTTACCGTGGAATGTTGTGAGAAAATGAACAGTGGCCAAACAGAAAGAACTGTTTTATCAGCATTCATGACTTTTTCAAATAATATTCAGACACGCACCAGAAGCGATTGAAAGAAATATGTTTGAAAACAGATGGCTACCCATCCAAAATCCCAAACTTTCCTTTCATAAATATTACGTCCTTTGCTGTCTGCTAGGGCTGAATGAATTCTGATAAAAGAAGTAGAGGATTTTCTTTATTTGCTAGTATAAACGTGACAGTTTGCGTTAGCTGGAATCCTACTTTTTTGTTTTGCTTTACTTTCGTGTAAGGACACTAAGTTTCTTCTCTAAGAGTGTAATATTCAGTGTAAGAGTAGAGTCTGTATATACGATCTCCTGTAGTTTCAAAACATGCACATAAATAACTCAATGTGTACATATGTTATAACCCTGGGGACTTAAAATATCTATTCTTCGAGAATTACGCTTTCAAGTGACGTTTGCTTCTCTATCTTTTATACGTCTGAAGTTACTGAAGTTCAAAATAGCGCAAATAGGTAATAAATTAAATATCAAAAATGTCACATTTCATATTTAAGTAGGTGCACTGTATTAGAAAGTACCCAGACACGTAATGCTGACATGTTTAAACTTGTTTAATCTAGTCTAATACGTCAGCTCGAAGCACGCTTTAAAGGAAAAGTAAGTGAAGAAGCATATTTCTACAAGACCAACTTATCTGTGTAGAATATATTTCGTTTTTATTACGACATTCTTTTAGTATGTGCATTAATCCTTTTTACTAGAGAGTGAAATATTTAAAACATTGGCTTTTGTTACCAGTAAGTTAAAGTAATTAATATCAGTCATAAATTTCAAATGCACTTACTACTGAAGTCAATGGTGCCTTCTTTTACTACCAATCTGTGTGCCTGTTTGTATCGGCCTTTGTCAACCGAGGGTCAAGGAGATTCGAGGTAGGCTGTATGTAGGAGAAATGTAAATCGAGTTTTGGACAGGGAATCCACTAACTTCAGGGTTTATGTTTCTCTCTGCGGTACTTTAAGCATACTGTTGGAAATAGTTTCCCATTACCGCCTTCAAAATCTCTTTTTACTTAAGAACATTCTGTAAAATCATTTAAATTGATTGTATATAAGCCCATACATTTAAAAAACCTTAAATATCCTGAAATCCTTTATATGTTCTATATCTTTGTTTTAAAGGAATATTTAAACTTGTATTACAAAACCAACAAATGCACTTATATAACATACGTTTTATCACGCATTATTAATTACCAACTTATTCGGTTGCTTCTGCGGCCATCATCAGAGCAGCATTGTAGCAGTACTAAGAATACAACAAACTGTCAAATTATATACGTGGAACCACTCAACTTTATACTGAATACCTCAAATTCCAAATATGATTACAAAATGTCAGCTCATGTACTGTTAAAATGAGATAAAATTTAGTTATTAAAAACAAAACTGATTGTATTGTTGTAAGTAGTTAATGTATACCCGGTTCTACTTTTTTATAACTAGTAAATTTTATCTGATTTCAACAGTGCATTAACTGACATTTTGTGATCATATTGGGAATCTGAGGAATTCAGTATAACGTTGAGTGGTTCCACGTATACAATGTGGCAGTTCGTTGTGTTCTGAGCACTGTTACATTGCTGTGCTGATTATGACCGCAAAAGTGACAGGAACATTTTGGTAATTAATAATACGTAATAAAACATATGTTATATAAGTACATTTGTTGGTTTTATTGCATAAGCCTAAGATTCAATAAAAGCAGCTTTGCTACTAGTAATGGTTTAAAGGATATGAATATTTGGTTGGATATTTATATAATTTTCTTCTACGTTGAAGCTTTTAGGCTTTGGCGTAGGAAAATAATATTGTTAAGGGTTTAGAAACTCTTAGTGGGTTTTGGCATCCAACGAAAAGCAAAGCACATTTGTCTTGAAAGTCGGTATTTAGGTAATGTACATTTCAGAACCTCCTTATGTATTACAAACAAGTGTTCTGAGAAAGCTTGAGGGAAGCTGCAGGATTTCGTGTTATTTAGTGGCTTCTCACTTCCTTCGTAGGCACCTTCACATAGTCGCGAAAATCGTCCCTTTGCTTCGTTATGTGCATCCGTCTGTTCCATGTATTAAAAATGCTCCCACTGAAAGAATATCCATGAAATTACATATTGGGGACCTTTAGGAAAATCTGTCGAGAATATCCAAATTTGATTTACAGGCAAGAATATGGGGTACGTTACATGAAAATTTAAGTAACTTTTGTAGTTCTCGGCGATGTTAAAACACCATAAAAGTGCTTTCTTCGAGTGAAGTGGTATAAACCTGGTAGGGCAGCCGAGGAGGAGTGAACCTTTCGCGAAAGCTCCCTAGTGTTACGCTAAATGTACATTGCCTATATTCTTGTAATTTCTTCTCTTTTCTCGTGTTAATGGAAAAATAATAAAAAATGGCGTGTTGTCTGCTATCCGACCGCTATCTTATTTCAGTGTTTGGTCACAATTTAAAGGGTTCACTTTTGTAAAAGACCCCACAACAAAAGTAGTAATTATGCTTTAAAATACCATCTAATTTTTTGAAAAGCATTCAGAGAAGAGCGTTCCTCTTGACCTAATTGGTACTGAAGGCGGAGGCAGTACGGATCTTCGAAAATTCAGAAGCTCTTCACCAGTCAGTTTGGCGTAACATTTCAGGGAATTAGAATTTTAAGTTGAGGTTACAAAGCTTGTAAAGAAACCAGAGTATAGCTTGAGGGTATTTGGAAAGTTATTTGATGTTTTTGACTTTATTGAAGAGAATAAAAATGATACAACATATAGAGGGATGTGCTTAGCTAGTAGCTAAATTCTCGAGTGTACAGAATGAATAGATGTCTAAAATTTGTGACATTTGGTGGCGAATTTTATTTATTCAGTCAACTTTTGTACATACGCACCTCACACACATACAAGTATATGCACTTTCATTGGATTAGAAGCATTAGACTTGTTGATTTGTTCGGATGGTAGTCGTAATCCAGGAAAGAAATTCTTCGCGCAAATTGGTGAAGAAAATTGTAATAAGCAACATGTAAACACTTTGCCACGAAGAAGCAAGTGCTGTTGCGTTGAAACGAGCGGGACCTGATGTATGAATGGAGAGATCAGTTTATTGCCGCTTGCCAGAACAGCCGGCTAGTTTTCCACGATGATGGTTGCACGACCGCTGGTTCTGAGATTTATACTGAATCGAAAATTATGAGCTCTCCTCTTAAGTCAATTTAAATAATGTGTATAGAAATTGAGGTTTGTTTAGTACCAGATTTATTTTTAAACGTAGGAACTGTTTGTATCTTAACAATTTAAAGCCTAGATGTTACTACATGCACAGTAAAATATTATTCTTCTCTCCACAGAGTGCATTTGTATTCTTCGTACGATTCTTACAACAAATAGTGATTCGTTCTTTACACCACTTTATTTTTTTTTTTGGTTTCTGTAACTGAAGCGTTGTTTGTTTTCTGTGCGGTACGAGCTAAATCCTTAAATATATTTCAAATTTATCTTTTTTTTTTTAAGGATTAAGTATGTTTTGGAAATTGTATATTATTGTAATTTTTAAAATCAATAACCTGACATGAAAAGTGTAATATCAGACATTACTAATGCAATTGAAAAAAATTAAAATATAAAGAAAACTGGTACAGCAATACGTGTGAAAGTGAGGTAATGATGCAATGGATTGTAAAGAATATACTGTGAAAATGTAAATGCCTTCCACTGTGATATCAGATATTATTGTTTTGCTTTTGTGTCTTGTTATTCCTTAGCACGTGTGTGTTGACTGTGACAGATATTTTGGCTCAATGGAAATAAGAAAACTTCTCAAGAAGTCCAAAATTGTCAAACAATGAAGGTAGATACTGTAACATTAATTGTAGCCTATACTAATTTAGATACACAGGCGGTATGATAACTAGTTGTTTCAGTATTACGGTAATTCGCTTGCCAGCCCATAAGTTAGTTAAACAATCAGGTGTAGGTAGAGTAATTTTTGCATTGAGGTGGTTGTTCCAAGACTAGAGCAAAGGGTTTGGCTGGAAACGTGTCACATTGGCACTTTGTCCTCGCAATTCTCAGAAGGGCCTGCACGGTAATAACCTGAATTCGTGGTACCTTAGGCTGCATATAGGAATTTATTTCGTACATCGAGTTAGACGAGATGCTTCTTCATGACCAACACCAATAATTTAATGCTGCTTAGGGAAATAATTACTCTTCATCCTGGGAATTCCTTAAATCATAATGTGGGAAAAATGAAAAGAACGTTTAATTTAAGCCGATGGTGTATAATTAACATCGTGCTTTGAAATGCCTTCCTATTTCTTTGTAGGGTTTCGTGACATTTATTTAATTTCATGTCAAGTACAAGAACATTCAATAATACTGACGGTTTTTTTGGGCCGAGTTTTGAATCCAGGAATTCCGGACATAATGCAAGAGTGCCATCCACTCGATTACAGTACACCTTTCTGAATGCTCTACGGATAAATAAAATCTGTTGTTTGTACTTGTAAGTGAAGAGTGAAGTACGTGAGTGTTTTACAGCTAAAATATTTTCAACTTGATTTTGTATGGGATTGAAGAAAATAGGCATTGGGAATCAGGAAATGGCATTTTAAACTTTCGGATTCTTTCATATTTTACACAAAAGCACGTTTTTTAAGCTCTGAAAATCAAAATGAAATCTGCCTACTTTTGTTACCTTACGAACACAGGAAGTCGGTTACGCGACGCTTGCAAAATCTAGGAGAATTAATCAAGTGTACTTCCACCTAGATATCCTGAGACCTGATGCCAAGATGAGGAGAATTACTGCCTTGTGGGGGGCTCCAAGATTTCTTCATGACAGTTTGCGTCTGAGATTATTCTGAACCAGTTTGTTTCTACCACATCTACTTATTTCGGATTTAGTTTATTATTATGTCCTTATCCGTGATTAAAAAGCACATTTTTGGAAGACATTGGTCCATGCAATTTATAAAGTCTGAATTTAAGGATAGCAAAATTGTATGAAGTCATGACGGCGGTGAGAGCTGTCAGTTAAATATCAAGAATGTAACAAGTTTCATTAAATTTCGTAAATACTCGTAAATTCTTGTTTTAGGCAGACACACGAAAAAGGTGAGAACACACGTCTGACAGCTGTGAAAAAAATTAGAAAAATAATCTATGAAGTGTTTTAATGTGAATTGTACGTACGCCATTTATAAAACCAGATTCTGCACAATAAGCCTTAGGCTGCGGTGCATTCAGTGCATAAGCTGAAGGGCCCTGAGAAGAAGAGAAGCCGGATTTCGAAAGATAATCGTTTTCCTTAAATTATTTTTGCTTACAAAAAAATTGTTTCAGAAGCTCCGTGCATGGCGATACCGGTGCCCGTGCGGTCTAAGGCTTGGCTTGCAGCCGCTTGATTTCTGGAATCGCAGGTTCGAATCCCGCCGAAAGAATGGCGGTTGGTCTCGTGTTTATTGTGTGTTGTGTAGGTAGCGGCATCTTCGACGGGCGGATAACTCGTTAAGAGAAGTACTAACATGTGTGTGTGTGTGTGTGTGTGTGTGTGTGTGTGTGTGTGTGTCTGTGATATATACAAACCTCAAAAATGAGGGTGCTTAGGGCCAAGTTGGTCTGTTGCGACACAAAAAAAATAAATTCTGTGCAATAACATTACTTTAAACACGAAGAGTTTTTCCATAACGCTTAATAAATAATTCATCCATCCGTCTTTTACAGAGTATAGTAGCTTTATTTAATTGTAAACATTAAAAGTGGCTATAATTTATGTCAATGTGTATAAAGGTGAATGTACACCCTGTTGCAGTAAATCGGGTTGGAGCAGAGTGTACGAGATCTTTGTACAGAGAAGTACATCAGTGACACATAAAATGAACGGTAATTGGATTTTTATGTAACAGGATAATCACTGTGCTGACGGAGGGGAGAGTTTAGGCTGATGTGGTTTGAACGTTTGGTTGCTATTGACAGGGAATGTCGGCTTCGTTATAACGGCTGTGTGGGGTTTTGCAGCGATCCGCAGACTAAATTTCGTTTCTTTATTTTGTTATATTTTATTTGGATGATTATTTAACAAATTATGTGGAATGTGTGGTTCTTGTGGAGTTAACTGTGTTTCCTGCGTTCTATCATGTGACGCTGCTTATTATAGCAAAAATACTACTAGTTAAATATCTCAGTAGTTAACCAACTTGATGCACAAAATTTTTGTTTTACAATAAGTATATTTCATGCCTCTACATGTTTCGAGCACATGTGCTCATCATTAGGAGGTCAAAATTGCATTACACAGCCTCTGGTATCATCACACCTATAGGTGGCCGTCTCGTGCACAGGTGCACAGATACCAGAGGCTGTGTAATGCAATATTGACCTCCTGATGATGAGCATATGGTGCTCGAAACATGTAGAGGCATGAAATAAACTTATTGTAAAACAAAAATTTTGTGTATAAAGTTGGTCAAATACTGAGATAAATATACTGAGATGCACGGTCAGCAAAACGTCAAAATCCTGGTAGTGTTTTGGTAAAACGTACTGCCTCCATTTCAGGACAGACAGCAGACAGACACTGTAGAAGGAGGCAAGGGGTTTCTTTGAAACTACAATACACTTCTACCACTCTACACTGCGTCACGATTTTCATAGCTTTTCCATTTACACTTGTCAGGTAATTGTATCGTTAGTAATTAAATACATTCCAATAGCATGGAAGGGACATGCAGGTCATATAGGAGCATTAGACAAATCTACGACCATTTGGAATGAAAATGTGTTAAAACTGGTCCTGCCTACATACAGGGAATGGGAAGCGGTGAACTGCGTTTGCCTTCTTTATACTAGAGTTCGTAACAGAATGTTCCAAACACGAGGGAATAACACTTTAAAGGGTAGCTTTTTTAATGGTATTTAACGGTAATCAGTCCCATTACAGGCCCGAGGTTCCCAGAGGGTTCCAGGAAGTTAAATTTCCCAGATTATGTCACAATGGCCCAGGATGGTGGTAAGGTTTTTTTAACGGCAAAGTACCTATAAATTTTTAAGACTTGCTCTGCAGCATAGAAATACACTGTGATTCAAAAAGATGGACTCAATTTCTTATGTCTTTATTTACTGAAATATACATGGTATGTGAAAGAAGTACATAATAATTGAAAGATTAAATCCTAGTTTTCAAATGCCATCGCTAGAGCGCTCGTCTTGCATAAAGCCATGCAGCAGCGTCAGTTGAGAGCAAAATGGCTACTATGTAGCACAAAAATTGTTGCACGTATCAGAGGAGAACTTGAGATGAGTTCAAGAGAGTTTTAAGCGTAGCCCACACAAGCCAACCCGTAGAGCTAGCAGAGAACTTGGAATACCGCAACGAACTGTCTGGCGTGTGTTGAGGCACCGTTTACTGTTCAATTGACTCCATCCTTTTTAATCACCCTTTATTTATTTATTTAAGTTATACCAAATAAAACATAACCCCCCAATTCATGTACGTTGAATTCAGTATTAGTGTATAAATTGCTGCAGGTTAAACTAGTTGGGACACAATAAAGTTTTAATTAAACATTAATTGATAAACTGTTGTTCATCTTCACACACTTGCAGAAAATTAGCAGTTTATCAGGCTGTCATATGGAACAAATTTGCTCTCGAAGTTTTAACATGCAGACCTGTTAGAGTAGTCACTCTCACATGTAAAACTTACACATTTAATTGGAAAGAGTAATAATTTAGAAATTACATAAATTATTTAAAACTTCTAAGTGAATAAGTTTCGTTCTACAAGTTACAAGTTTCTTCGATACCTTAAAAATATTCTAAGACTTGTTATTTTCTAAATATACAAACACACAAAGGATGTACTGATGCTTTAGGAAATTACGCGTAGTGACTTGCACTTTGAGGTTCATAAGGCCGTGCATCGTGATATATTTCTACAGTAAAACAAATGAGATGCAACAGTCTGTACAGTGATTGTAAAACCTAGAACAACATAGCTATAGTACGACATATCACGCAGTGGTTAATATTCAGTGCGAACGTGTAGACACCTACGCTGAAGACTACTTCTGGTCGCAAGGACTACATAAACAACGGAACCAAAAACTCAACATTTACGTCAAGAGGAAATAGTAACTGGAAGCTTATCCGTCCATTAACAACATAACAATAGGAACAAGTAGCGAACCTTACCAGACAATACTAACCAATATTTCAGCGTGCGAGATCATTTGATAACACACCCACTCCCACGGAACAGTAACAAAGACGTACTCCGACGTCACCAGTAAATATACAGTATCACATAACTCCAAAAACAACCAGACGATAACGGGACTCATATTTGCAAATGGTGAACAGCAATACACCGTTAAGAATTTTACATATTTTAACTTTATAGACACATTTTGTATAATACATTTTACGAGACAAATGATCCAATTCTATGTATCCCACTCTTATAAACACAATTTGCACGGCACGCCCTTAGAGACAAACGATTTAATTTGATGTATTCCATGGATGTAAACACGATGGGATCCTAAAGTGTGAATAGCAACTTGTGACACAATTGATAAAATAGGCTTGAAGATGACTAATCTATAGTCGAAACATGTAGCCTTATAATTACCTTGAGTAATAAAGTGATTGTGTTGACGTACACTATTTAATATTACATTATTATATTTTATTTTGAAGTAGCACTCTGCATGTTTCGGACGGTCTTTCCGTCCATCATCAGGAGTCGACTGCACATACAGCAACAGGTGTACGTATGTCTAACAGGTTCGGAGGCTGATTGCTAGCAAGCAGTCGCCGAAGGAACTGTTGCATCTCGTTGGTTTTGCTGTAGATATGTGACTTGGATAGTTGAAGAATAAAAGACCAACGTGATGTCACTTGCTATTTTATTTCACTTCTTATGTGCTCAACACGTTTCGGACATTAATATATCCATCATCAGGAGCTTGCGACTGTTCTGTTGAACAGACCAGGTGTGCTTCAGCCTGCAACACGGATACCACTCCAACCCAACCACACCGAAACTCCAACACACAACTAACCAAGGTATGTGCAATCTCAAAATCACAATAAGTAGTATATTAACAATGCATTACCAATCAACCAATAAAACGCACTACACACATGAGAACACAATAATCACAAAGCAGAAAAGACCATAACAGTCAGTATCAACAGAAATACGCTTACCAACTACAACAAAGCGACTAAGCACGTCACATCAAACACACACCACTACATAACATAATTTACGCTAATGCTAAATCCACCGTCTTTACAGAACACGACGACCAATGTGGTAATTCAACAGAATTGTCGCAAGCTCCTGATGATGGATATATTAATGTCCGAGACATGTTGAGCACATAAGAAGTAAAATAAAATAGCAAGTGACATCAATTTGGTCTTTTATTCTTCAACTATCACAATGATGCACGGTCCAATAAACATAAGTTATGACTTGGAGTTCATGATCTACGTATCGTTTATAGTAAAGTATTAGCAGTTATTAAAGATTTCTTACATTACATTTGTGTAAACCATACTCCAGGATTATCACACAGTGCCGATAGTTTACTATGTATGATCCTGTCGCTGATCTTATTCCAATAATCGGTTTTGGTCCGGCTAAGGCTACTTCCTGGACTTGAAGGACAGATAATTTGTTCTGGTTTCGGACGTGAATCACGAAGAAAGACATTGTCTATGATTTAAATGACTTTACGGGAGGGTCGATTGAGACCCACGGGCTTTTGTTCGACAATGCTACGGTAGACCACGTGCTGGTATATACCACTCACTTCCAGCCCCTCCAGATTTTCTTTCCTGATAATGCGATCTACAGTGGGTTTCAAGAATAATGAAAATGTATTAGACAAGTTTAACTGACGTTGACCAAACAAATGTGCACACCTTACTGTGGGCTTTGTTTAAGCGTAGTTTTATGAGACTAATATAGACCTGAAATATTCACTGAGAATATTTTACTGGAATTCTTCCTTAACTTATGGGTCGCGAGTATGTGACAGGTTTCCCTAGACAGCTATGAGGAACCGGACAATATACGACGTAAAACGTTTAAAAATAACTAGCAAAAGACTGCAGTTTGGCATCCACACTTTAGTTTTTGGAGATAATTCTTTCCAGATTAACTCCATGACAGTGAATTGCTCTAACAGCTCACTCACGTTTTGCATATGTCGATGTAACAAGGCCCCTTTAATTGTTCCAATTCCCTTCAACATTACAGTGAAGGTTTGCATCTACGTAATGCAAAAGTAAAAAAAAGTGTGGTGTTTGCTTATTTATTAGAAGTAAACATCCGAAGGTTACAGCGTACCCTGAGCGCCACTGCAATACGCTGCAAACATTTTTGGATAAGCAACTGCGAAGTGTGAAACAAAGAATCGAAATTTTTTTCAGTACGAAGGTGCAAAGACGCAAACAACATTGCAAAACATAACTTTTCCTGGGGGAAATAACTTCACAGTTTGACGACTTTCTTGACCATCACGTTCACCGACCTTGACAGCTCCAGACTTTCTTCTGTCGGAGCGTCTGAAATGTAAAGTGTATTCTGCTTGTCCAGGCTGTAACCAAAAATTGAAAGTAAGAACAACAGGAAGGAACTGTGACAAATAAATGTGCTTAATTGCAAGAAATTATGCAGGTGTTTATAACATTAGGGCAGTGTTTCAGAGAGCATGGAGGACAGCTGGAAAAAGTAAGCTTCCAAAACTGAACAATGGATTCTAAACTCCATTACTTATGCTAATTAGTACTGAAAGCCTTTCGCTCCATTTATTGTCCATTATCTCATACGAAACAACCAGCACTTCCTCGGTCCCCACTCTGCTTATAGGAATATGAAAAGTTAAATGTTACGTTTCCTGCCTGGAATATGAACTCAAATCTTGTCGCCTGGCTTGACGAAGAATTTATTAATTTTATGGGGAACATTATTGTACGGTATTGTTATTGTCTGAGGCTATATTGCGTCGCAGTCAGTTGAGACACTGCACTGCAAGCCAGAAGGTCGCGGGTCCGATTTCGGAAGGGATCGTTGGGATTTTGCATTAACATAATCCTTCTGGCAGCAGTATGGTCGTGCGGTCAACTCAGCCTCTGATTGAAACAAGTACCAGAAATATTTCCCGAGGAGTAAAACGGCCGTTCCTTCGGGCTGACACCCTTACCACCCTCATGCACCGATTGGTTAGAAGCTCTGGGAGTCTCAAACTCCTGAAGCCTTAAGGGCCTGTCCAGGCCTTAACAGAGATACCTTCACTTCTTGTACTAGCGTTGGTGGTGTGAAGATTTCTGAATGATAAATTGTTAAGAATTAGGCAGGTCGTCTAATCGAATAACTACCCCAGTATTTGTTGGGAGGTTCTGAGAAGGACCACAAGAATTTAATCAGTATGGCTGGTGTAGTTTTACCCTAGAACAGACCATGAAAGCCCAGAGTGCAAGTAGAGGTATAACTCTACTCCTTCTTCAATCTCGACAAGAGATTGGGCTGATGGTCAAAGCCAAGCCCTTGCCGCTTTACCAAAGACAGTGTGACGCGGTAGCCATCGTAGATTAAGTATAGCAGGTGTCCCGACAGAAATTCGAGCACGACATCTTCTGAGTAGGAGTCTTGATCGTCACCGCCTCACCAGTATAACGCGTTGCTGTCTTAGCGCTCAGCGACAATAACACAATTAATGCAGATGTATTTAACTGTCGTCACTAACAGTCATAAAGTTGTGAAGCGTGAGTCCAGAAAGTGTTAAGTGGCAAACTGAAGGAATATGTCCATATTATATTATATTTCCATATAACATTAGGGTGTTCGGAAATGCAGTGTCTTATAGTCTGGTACGTTTTGGAAAACCGTTGTTCCCCACCTACCAAACCCCACGGTTTCAGATTCCAAAAGACAGTAATCTCCACAGTCGTGACCATGTCAGCCCCAGATGTCACTTCTGCTTGCAACTTGTTGACATCGTGCTTGCACTGAGGGAATTGCTTTCTGTTCCATGCAGAATTAGCCGTAGTTCTCTATCAAACAGAAGCAATGGGAAAAGTTTTGTGTGTTTACTGGAATATGAAGGTTTTGAATCTCTGTTTTTGCATTCGACCCGAGTCGTAACTTCCTGTGAACATCGAAACTCGGACGCAAGCTACTTCTTCCTCCCCAATCTTTACTCCTAGTTTCTTGATACAGTGAAGCTTACGGGATAACAGTATCTTTACTGATAGAAAACCTAAGAGGAATTTCAACGTATAGACCCAATACTTACCAAAAATCCCACATCAGAAAATATTTATCTTTTATTAGGAGTAGGAATATCCAAATCTAACCCCCTTCTTCAACACTGAATTTAATTCTGGGATCAGTGGTCATTATAAGCTGCCGTGATCGGCAAAGTAATTTTGAACAGGGCCACCAGGTGTTTGACGGTGTTTTCATAAATTGTATTGTTTAAAACTTACTAAAGCATCCATTAAGTAAAAAAAAATACATTTGGTTTGGTACATAGCAAACATGAGAGAGTTTTGAAATGGATATAGAAATTAAATTTTAAGATAATGTAGAGAGAAGACACGTGAGAGGAAATAAACTTGATTCGAGATTGTGGACTCGACTCACCTGGTTGAGGATATAAAAATTTGTGTGCTTTCTGCGCACTGTACTGTAATTATTTTTCGGTTTTCCTACAAAATGGGCGGACTGTTTGCTATCAGAAGAAACGTTATATCGTAAGATTTTATGCACTAAATTCCATGATGTTAAGCAGAATGTCTATGGTCATTCTTCTTGAGCCATTAACCTCTTGGCTTTGCAGTATGGGGAACTTGCTCACATATGTCAGTCCGAAAAATTATTACTTTTTTTGGGATTTTTATATTCTTTTTTCAGAACCTGTAATCTAATTCCTGCCTTTTGTCTTAAAGTAGAGAAAAAACACTTCGAAGATTTGACAGTTTTATTATAATAAATTCCAACGAGATGTACTCATTTCTCAAAATTTATTTTGGAATGGAACTCCACATGTTTCGGACAGGTTTACTGTCCATCATCAGGAGTCTAATACTGTAATCATAACTATAGGTATATGTCATACAGGTTTTGCTGTCTGTCTGCTAGCGAGATCCGGAAGTTCCATCCTGAGCTCGCTAGCAGGCAGTCAGCAAAACTTGTATGACATATACCTATTGCTGTGTATACAGTACTAGACTCCTGATGATGGACAGTAAAACTCTCCGAAACATGTGGAGTTCTATTCCAAAACAAATTTTGAGAAACTATTGCATCTCGTTGGTTTCTGTTTTAATAATATATCAGGATGCACGGTCCTCTGAATGTCACATTTAACAGTGTCTTCTTCACAAATTATTTTATTATTCCACACTAAATAATCTTGAAATCTGAAGGCGCATGACTAAAGAAACAAACATTTAACCTTCTAGAGCCAGTCTGAAGTTTGACGCAGCTGACTTCTTCAAACTGTAATCCGTATTTACCAATTTATAAGAACTCGTCTTAGAAGCCTGAAGCTTCATCAGCGCCACTTTGGGAACCTCAAATAACGCAAATAAACATACAGACCCGTGTGCGGAACTGCTTGAAGTATATCCTAGTCTAGTGTAAATTCTTATCAACCCTTCGATATCTTATAGTTTGGAAATTACGAACATTAAAGAAATGGAATTTTTACTAGTCCGAGTAAACTTAGGCTAAGTGAAAGACAGGTGCAATATATTATATTAGAATAGTATATAAGTATAGCCTAGTCTCTTGTACATTCTTTTCAACTCTTCGATATCAGAGTGGCTGGAACTTACGAAAATTAAAGAGGTGATATTGTTATTAGTCCAAATAAATTTCGTCAAAGTGAAAGTAGATAGTAAATTGGAATGATATTTATGTTTTTTATAGAGCTTAAATATTAGCTCCGACATCCCCATTTTGTGTGCTGGTATTTTAGGTAGTAAATATTGTAACAACTCATATATTTTAACCTGTTATTCACTCCATTTAGCTTTACAGGCAGAAAACAACGAACATACAAATCACTGGATCAAACACACCACTAACTCCACAGTTATTTGAAAACTTCTGCAGCTAGATTTATAATGCCTCCAGATCGCTATGCTTATGATACGTGGCGCCAAACACATTCACCTAACTCAGCGTTGTTATTGTGACGCTTCGAACCACTGGGAAGCACGGGTAATGATTCGTGGTTGTGGCAAATCCCTACTATATTGAACTGACATAACTAAATAAGAGAAGGCTTGAATAAACCCCGGAATTTAAACTTGCAGGTTTTCTAGCCCAGTGTTTTTAAACATTGGTTCGTGAACCATCTATGGGTCGAGACAAGTTTTCACAAGTTTACCGTTGCCTTCTCTCTTTCTTCCGTTTTACTTTCTTGAACTGCTCCAAATTTTCCATTCTCCGTTCTTTGTTCTTGAAGTCCTCCGGATTTTCCACGATTTGTTTTTAGTTCTTGGATTACCCCGGATTTTCCACCAAAAACGAAGTAGGTGTGAACTTTCAGGCCAAGGGCATAATTACTACAGCAGGGAAATTTCCAGAACCCACTAGGTCCGCAGATCAATTGCTGCCCTCTGACACAAGTCGCCACGCCTCTGTCTGCAGTGACGTGGATCGTGTTCTGTGTGGGTCCGAGATGGACGGACAGAAGTTCTACATACGTTAACTTGGATTTCACTTCGACGCTTTTGAAAACGTAGGAAAGTAATAGGTCTAACAGTGCAGCTGATATGCGTGTGTGGCTGTTCCAGTGTGTATTGCAGGGCTGGTTTGAAATCATTAAAAAAAAAGGTAATCACACCTGTCGAATCAAAAAAATATATAAATTGTAATTTAAACAAAAAATAAGAACCAACTAGATGCTACTTATTATTTTATTGTACTTCTTATAGGCTCAACATGTTTCGGGCACTACTATGTCCATCATCAGGAGCTCACGACTATAATGTTCATTACTACATTGGTCGTCTCTTTCTTGGGTTGTTGTAGG
>Ga0123355_10004134_pt1 | contig 21051 bp, 22 predicted proteins | sample TergutEmb28metaG_3_FD_89872 | JGI IMG/M metagenome (GOLD analysis project Ga0123355, IMG submission 89872) | Embiratermes neotenicus P1 segment gut microbial communities from Petit-Saut dam, French Guiana - Emb289 P1 | ecosystem: Host-associated > Arthropoda: Insects > Digestive system > Gut ...
GATTTCACCATGGAAAACATGGAAAATTATCCGTTTATACGCGGGGGAGCTATACTCTCGGCAAAAGCACTTGCACTGATAGATACAATATTACTGAGCTTCGAAATAGGCGACCGCGTAAAAGCATTGCGTGAAGCGAACAACATGTCGGTGAAAGACCTCGCAGAGCAAATGCGTATACGCGCGGTTCATTTGAAAATGATTGAATCCGGAGGCCGTGGAATTACGGCATACAACTTCCTGAAACTGCATGAGATTTTCGGCGTATCCATTCAGTACATCGTTACCGGGAAGGAATTTGAGGCCGAGCAGAGCGATTGAGTTTTTGTTTCAGCAGAGCAATTTGCTGTGCAATAAAAAATCGCGCGAAAGCGCGATTTTTTTGTTAAAGTTTTTGCCCCGCTTTTTTCAAAAAGCGGGTGGGGGTTCGGGGGCTGGTCGTCCGCCTGCCGGCGGACTGCTCGCCCATGCATCCCGGGCGAAGCCCCCGCGAAATGACGTTGCATCCCGGGCAGAGTCCCCGCGAAACGACGTTTGAAATTTTTCGCATCACGAAACGTGTATTTTGCCGTTGAGTGTTGAAAAAATTTTCCTCGTACATTATACTTGTTTCAATAAATACAAAAATACGGGGTGTTGCGCCATGATAGCCGAGCGATTACGCGCACTGCGCAAGGAACACGGTTTAAGCAAACGAGCGTTGGTATCAAAATTGCCGCTGAATTACAGCACTTACGCAAATTATGAGTCCGGATTTCGCGAGCCTAATTCCGAAATTTTGCAGATGCTTGCGCGGCATTTCGGCGTAAGCATCGACTACCTTCTCGGGGTTAGCGAAAATCGCAAAAAAGCCGATGAAATCGCCGTTTTAAGCGAAAGCGAAAACGACCATATCCGAAAATATCGCCGCCTCGACACGCACGGGCGCGAAGTTGTTGACATCGTTCTCGCAAAGGAAATGGAGCGCGTCAGCTTTTTGAACGACCGCAGCCTTCCCGTTGCGGAGGACAATCGGATTTTGCTCCGAGTGTACAATCAGCGCGCGAGCGCGGGGTTGGGCAGCTATTTGGGCGACGACAGCGACGCCGATTACGAGGAAATGAGCTTCGTTTCCACGCAGGTAAGCGACCGCGCCGATTTTTGCGTACGCATAAAAGGCGAGAGCATGGAACCGAAAATTTGCGACGGCGACATCGTTTTTGTCAAGGCGGTTCCCAAGGTTGACCCCGACAATGTGGGCATTTTTGTATATGACGGCGAATCGTATTGCAAGCGGCTGCGCATCGACCACCGGCGCGGCACGGTGATTCTCGAATCGCTGAACAAGGCGTTCGCGCCCAAGCAAATTTCCCGCCCGGAAGACTTGCGCACCGTCGGGCTTGTAATCGGAATCGCGGAATGACGTACACATGCCCGGGCGTTCCCCCGAATACCGCTTCCGGCGCGGCGAAAACGCCGGAACTTCTTGTGCCGGCCGGCGATTTAACGCGCCTTAAATTCGCGATTGCATACGGCGCGGACGCGGTTTATATCGGCGGAAAAACCCTCAGTATGCGAGCCAAGGCGAAAAATTTTTCGCGGGAAGACATGGCTGAGGGCGTTCGTTATGCGCATGAGCGCGGCAAAAAGGTTTACGTCGCGGCAAATATCTGCGCGAAAAATGCCGATTTCGGCGAGTTGGATGACTACTTTTTTTTTCTGAAAAATATTAACGCCGATGCGGTTTTGATTTCCGATGTCGGCGTTTTTTCACGTGCGCAGAAAATCGGGCTTGACGTTCACGTTTCCACGCAAGCGAATGTCACGAATTTTGCGGCGGCGGAATTTTGGCGCGACATGGGCGCAAAGCGAGTTGTTCTCGCGCGGGAGCTTTCTCTCGCGGAAATCGCGGAAATTTCCGCCCGCGTACAGGGGATTGAGCTTGAAGTTTTCGCTCACGGCGCGATGTGCATGGCGTACTCCGGGCGATGCTTAATCAGCAATTTTCTCAATTCGCGCGACGCAAATCGCGGCGAATGTACTCAGCCCTGCCGCTACGAATACGATTTAATCGAACGCAGGAGCGGCGAAATATTACACGTATCGCAAAATGACTGCGGCACGTTCATCTTTAATTCGAAAGATTTGTGCATGGCGGAGCATGTGTCGGAGTTAGTCGCGGCGGGCGTTGATTGCCTGAAAATCGAAGGGCGCATGAAAACGGAATACTATGTGGGCGCGGTCACGAAAATCTACCGCGCCGCGCTGGACGACCGCGCTGCCGACCCGGCGCAGTTGGCGCGCGAGCTTGAAAAAATCGGTAATCGCGGCTACACAACCGGATTTTTTTTCGGTGCGCCGGGCGCAATCGACCACGATTACACCGGCAAAATGCAGGCCACGTCGCAGAATTTTCTCGCCGTCGTTGAGGGTTACGACGCCGGTTTTGCCTTGATTGAGCAACGCAACAAATTTTCCGTCGGCGACGAAATTGAAATTCTGCGGGCAAACGGCGAAAATTTCACACAAACCGTTCGGCATATGTACGACACCGCCGGAAATCCGCTTGAAACCGCGCCGCATCCCACACAAAAAATCCGCCTGCGGGTTGACCATCCGGTTGCGGAATTCGATATGATTCGGACGCTGTGAAATAATCAAATTAAAACCCTGGGGCTTCGCCCCAAACCCCACGAACTTTTTTGGAAAAAAGTTCGACAAAAAACTCAAAAAAATCGCGCTTTCGCGCGATTTTTTTGTTAAAGTTTTTGCCCCGCTTTTTTCAAAAAGCGGGCGGGGTTCGGGGCGGAGCCCCGATACATAAATTATGAAATAACCGTCGCGCCGCCCATGTACGGCACTAAAACATCCGGCACTTTAATGCTGCCGTCAGCCTGCTGATAATTTTCCATGATGGCGGCGGCGGTTCGCCCGACCGCAAGCGCGGAACCGTTAAGCGTGTGGACGAAAGCGGGTTTGTCGCCGGGGTTGGCGCGAAAACGAATGCCGGCGCGACGCGACTGAAACGTTTCGTAATTGCTGCACGACGAAATTTCTACATATCGCTCGTAACCGGGCATCCAAACTTCAAGGTCGTATGTTTTTGCGTTGGCGAAGCCCAAATCGCCGGCGCAAAGCGCGACAACACGATACGGCAAGCCGAGTTTTTGCAAAATGTCTTCAGCGTCGGCAGTGAGAGCTTCAAGCTCGGCATATGAGTTTTCCGGGCGCGAGAGCTTGAAAATTTCGACTTTATCGAACTGATGCAGGCGAATCAGGCCGCGCGTGTCGCGCCCTGCCGCGCCGGCTTCCTTGCGAAAACTCGGCGTGTACGCGCAATATTTTACGGGCAGCCGGTCGCTGTCCAAAATTTCTTCGCGATGAATGTTTGTGAGCGGGGTTTCCGCCGTGGGAATCAGAAAATAATCGGTGTCGGAAAGATGAAACAGCATTCCTTCTTTGTCGGGGAGCTGACCGACGCCCTCCATGCTGCGGCGATGCGCGATAAACGGCGGATAAATTTCTTCGTATCCGTTGGCGGTGTGGCGGTCGAGCATGAAGCTGAAAATTGCGCGTTCGAGCCGTGCGCCCGCGCCGCGAAACAGCATGAATCGCGCCCCGGCGATTTTTGCCGCCGTTGCCGGGTCGAGTATGCCCAACGCCTCGCCCAAATCCCAGTGCGGTTTGTGGGCGAAATCGAATTGCGTCGGCTCGCCCCATTTGCGAATTTCGACATTGTCTGCTTCGGTTGCGCCCGCCGGAACGGATTCGTGCGGCACGTTCGGAAGGTTCATCAAGAATGTTTCGAGCTCCTCGTCGATTGCGCGAACCTTCGGCTCGAGAGCCTTGATTTGCTCGGCAAGCTCCTTCATTTCCGCCATAACGGCGGAGGTATCTTCGCCGGCTTTTTTCAGCGCGGGAATTTGCTTCGACGCCGCATTTTGCCGCGCTTTCATTGTTTCGGATTCACCCAACAGCTCGCGCCGCCGTTTGTCGAGGTCGGCGAATTTTTCAAGCTCAAAATCCGGGCCTCGCGCGGCAAGCCGAGCTTTTGTTTCGTCAAAGTTATCACGCAATAATTTGATGTCGAACATTTTGCAAAACTCCTTTAAATATGCGAATCCACAGTTCAGAATAACAGCCTGCCGAAATGCATTGTGGCGAGCGACCGGTCTTTTTTTCGGATGCTTTTCCCGAAAAAAAGACATCAAGCGAGCCGTTTACAATGCATCGGCGGGCTGTTATTTCAACCATGGATTCGCATTAAATGAATGCCGCAATATTTCGCCCCACGTAAAACGCAACAAACAACGCGAGGGTTATCCATATAAAAAGCTGACTTCGCGGAACAATTTTAATGTGTACGTTGAAAATTTTCAATACAAATTCTGTATAAAATGCAAGTGCCAACAGGCACGCAAAAATTACAATCGGGTTGTACAAAAAAGAGCGTACAATATCGCCGCGCAGCAAGGCGGCTGCACTGCGCGTGCCTCCGCAAGCGGGACATTGTATGCCCATATCGTAATACAGGCGCGAGTCGCCCGTTAATTGAGATATTGCCACCAAAGTATCAAAAAAAAAGATGCCTGCGAGTACGACAAGCGGCATGATTATTGCCAAAATTATTCGTAATCGCAGGCTCATGTGATGTCACTCTCCGGTTTATGTTACGATGCACACGAAATGATTTGCCAAACAAGCGACCCTACCGAGAGGAGGATACCAACGATACCTCCGATAAGTCCGACCGTTTGGAAAACCGGTTTGTTCGTGATGTTTCTGCGCTTACACAGCATTACAACTACAATTGCCGCAATACCGAGGGGAAGACCGCCATAGCAACAGCCCGTTACAACTGCCGCAATACCCAATATCAGTGCGATAAGCGGTAAAGGTCTTCTTCTGCCGTCGTCTGATGAATTGTTCACTACTTTTCTCTCCTCTGAAAAAAATATATTTTTTCCATTGTATCCTTTTTACAGCAATTTTGCAAGAATCGAAATAAGAGCGTTTTTGTCTTGTTTCACTATAAAAGCGGAGTCGTTTCAGTCATAAAACAATCCGCCTCAATTCCGTTTTGCCGCATATAATTTGTTCCCCATCGGAAAATTGCATCCAGTACGGGGTTGATGCTTTCGCCGAGCGTTGTAAGCGAATATTCCACTTTCGGCGGCACAACGGGATAAACCGTTCGTGCAATAAGCCCGTCGGTTTCAAGCTCGCGCAATTGTTGCGTGAGCATTTTTTGCGTGGCTTGCGGAATTAACCGGCGCAGCTCGCCGAAACGTTTCGTTCCGCCCGTCAAATGCCACAAAATTAACGCCTTGTACTTCCCGCCGATTAAAGCAAGAGTTGCCACAACCGGGCAGTTTGATTTTGTGCAATCATCCATGGCGAAATCTCCTCGGTTTCATTTTGGATACTATACCACATTTAAGTGCGTACTTGTATAAATTTCGGGTTAGGTTTAAATTGTGAGAGTGTTGAAAAATAGATTGAGCTGTGCCTGCATCGCAGGAAAATCACGTTCGCAGGGAGGGGATGAGAAAATGAACATATATGCAAAACGCTCGCGGGAAAAATATGACGAAGCGGCTCACAACTACGACAACACCGCCGACGGAAAACTTACGGCAAAATTTCGGCGAAAAATCACCGAAATGCTTGATGTCGCAGGCGGCGAAAAAGTTTTGGATGCGGGTTGCGGAAACGGCGGGCTTTTGGGTGCAATCAGCCGCAACGCCGATATTTCCGGCTTCGGCGTTGACATCTCGCCGAAAATGATTGACGAGTGCCGCGCACGGTTTCCGCACATCGACTTTCGCGTGTCCGAAGCGGAAAATTTGCCTTTCGACGACGGCGCATTCGATGTTGTAATCATCTGTTGCGTTCTGCATCATCTTGCCGAGCCGCAAAAATTTTTCACGGAAGCGCGGCGCGTTTTGCGCCCCGGAGGGCGTCTGATTGTCGGAGAAATTTGGCTTCCGCCCCTTGTCAAGCAAATTTTTGAGTGCGTCGTTTTTCCGATTCACAACGCCGGCGATAACAAACTTTTCACTCGCCGCGCACTCAAAAAATTTTTCATGCAAAACGGCTTTCGCATAATCGAAAGCCACAACCGAGGCTTTAAACAAATTTTCATAGGAGGGAGGAATTGAAATGTTAAAAAAATGTTCAAACCCGAATTGCGAATGCCATAATTGCAATTGCGGCTCAAACTGTCCGTGCTTTTCGAAATAGCACGAGAAGCTCAGACGTCGCCGTTAAATTAACTTGAACGGCTGAATTTTCGCAAATAAAAAAACCTATCGGCAGCCAACCGGTTACCGATAGGTTTTTTGTTGTCGCGAAAAATTTTATCGTGCAGGAAGTCTGTACTTGATTTTATTTCGAATTATGATTAAATATAGTATACGGGAGGCGAAAGAAGGCATGAAGAAATTTGAAAAACTCTCACGAGCAAAATACGATAAGAAAGCCCCGAAATACGACAGAACAATCGACGGTCATTATTGCGCGAGGTTTAAGCGCAAACTTGTTGAAACGATAAGCGTTTCGGACGGCGAAAAAGTTTTGGATGTCGGCTGCGGAAACGGCACTCTTATCGGTTGGATAAGCCAAAAGGCGAAAATACAAGCCTTCGGCGTTGATATTTCGGCTAAAATGATTGACGAATGCCGCGTGCGTCATCCGCACATTGATTTTAACGTGTCCCTTGCGGACTCTCTGCCCTTTGGCGACAATGAGTTTGACGTTATAACAATGTGTTGCGTTTTGCACCATTTGGACGAACCTCAAAAATTCTTCCCGGAGGTGAAGCGCGTACTTAAACCGGGCGGACGCCTTATTATAAGCGACCCTTGGTATCCGCCGCCGTTCAAACAATTTGCGGAATATGTTGTATTCCCCATCCACAACGCCGGCGACAACAAACTGTTCACCCGCACCCAATTTAAAAACTTTTTTACCGAGAACGGATTTTCCGTACTCAACACGTATTATCGCGGCGATGTTCAAACAATTATCGGTCTCGCGCCGAGCGCGCCGGGTATGTATAGCGAACGCCCTTAGACCTGTCCTATAACTTCAAAATTTTCGGCGAGGGGGGAGCCGGCTTGCCGAGCGACCGGTTGTTTTGCGAAGCAAAACGACATTGAGCGAGGTGTCTTGCCGCGCTCCCCGAACCGAAAATTACAGTTTCAGGACAGGTCTCTTGAGAACCGTGAAGGTGGGAAATCGCGGGCATCAGCGCGTTTTCCGATGAAGCCTGAACGGGTTTATCAAGTACGTTCGCGGAGAGTGTTGAAAAATTACGCTTTCGCTATGCAGCATCTCGGAAAATGACCTGTAACCGTCATTTTCCTGCGATGCAAGCACAGCAATGGCGGGCGTTCTTTGCCCGTACCCTCAAGCTATTTTTCAACACTCTCTCTCGATAAGAAGTTTTTAATCCTCAAACACAAAAGCCGTGTGCGAAAAATTTGCTTTTTCGCACACGGCTCTCTTAATGACAGCCTGCCGACAATGCATCGGCGGGCTGTTTTTTTAGATTCGCGACATCAATTCAACGGCACGCCCCAACCCACATCATTGCCCTCTGTTCCGTACTCAATGTAAACAACACCATTGTCGCCTGTTCTGAAGTTGTAGGCAAACTCTCCGTCTGCCGGATTATGCAGAACTCTTATAAGCCCTGTATCATCTTCAAACAAGTACATATGATAGCCGCGCCTTATCGCGTCTAACTCCCGCAGATGTTCCGCGCGAAACATTTCTATCACGTCAGCACCGTAGTTGCCGCTTGCGGTGAGTGCCGCAAACCTTTGATTCATCCAATCGCGATAGCTGTTGTAATCAAGCCGTACAAATCCGTCGCGTTGCAGAGCGTCATAATCAACAGGCGAATAAAAGAACGGGGCTTCCGATTCATCCGACGGCGCAGGAAGCCCGTCGTTTTGCAAAATCGGATTTGCGTCAAGAATTTCGGCGGCTCTTACCGGGTCGGCAAAAGATAAACCTACGGGCAGTTCAAAAACTACGCTCGCGCCGTCAAAATCTGTGTTTGCTCTGAACTCCCACGGGTCGGCATTAAAAATAAAAGCGTCACGGTCGAAAAACCAACCCGCATTTATACCGATGTATATTCCGTGTCCGGCAAAAGCCTTGATGTTTTCCATGTCGATAATGCGATACCGCACTCCGTCAATTACCGTTTCGTGATGCCCTCCTTCTAATGTGTGCAGATTAACAAGCCACGGTGCGTACCCTCTGATATACGGGGAAATGTAAAGCGACGCTTCATCCGCAATATCAGCCATTGCGCTGCCGTCTTCCCTTTCGATGGCCACTACAAGGTACGTGCGGTTACCGGACAAACCTTCCGGCAAGCTGTCTGAAATTGCATAACCGGACACAAGGGAAAGCAATGTGAATCTGTAGCCGCCCGAAATTTGGGACGCATTTATATGAATTGCATCCTCGCTTTCAAAGGCTGCACTCAAACTCGGGTTGTCGAGTTGATAAGCTATTTCGCCGGGCGTTAATCGTCTGACCGCGGCGAAAACCGTTATTCCTGTTAATACAAGCGCGAGGCAAGCGGCGACTGTGCCAAAAAAACGCCTGAAAGTGGATTTTTTCATTGTTGGTTGCTCCTCATCGTTTATTTTAGAATGCGCCTTGTGAAGCGATGCGGATTGAGATTGCATTTCTTGCCGCATTGCCGTTTTTGTGCGGTTAATCAAGTCTCGGCTCGGTTTAATCTGCGCCATCTCCTTTTTATACCGGTCGTCAAACATTACAATCTCCTCCTTCTAACTTTCCCCTCAAAAGGCTTCTTGCCCGTGACAATTGCGATTTTACGGTTCCTGCGGTTGATTTTAAAATTTCGGCAATCTGCGCCACTTTCATATCTTCGAAGTAAAAAAGGTGTACAACCTCTCGATATTTTTGCGGCAACGATTGCACGGCGGGAACAATTTCAAAATCCGGATATTTTTCTTCGTATGCAAAATCCTCCGTCAACGGTTCAATCCTCTTGTTCCAAACAGATGAATAAAATTTTCGACATGAGTTGATTGTAACTGTAATCAGCCATGCCTTTACATGTTCATCTGTTTCAAATGCTGCTTCCGATTTGCAGAGTTTCAAAAATACCTCTTGAAAAATGTCATCCGCATCGGCTTTGTTTTTCATTTGCGTGAACGCTATTCGGTAAACCATGTCGGCGTACTTATCAACAACTTCGTCCGCCCAATCGCTGCGCGCTTGCGATTGGCTCATTTTCATCAACCCCTTTCATTACTAATACCTCTCAGCCGGTCAAAGGGTTGCATTGCAAATAAAATTTTTTACCGGGGCGGGAACACACCCTAACAGGAGATTCCTCCGAGAATTTTATTCATCATTTTAAACTGCGCATCAAGCGGGCAAAACGGTTCGACACGGGCATTTTGCGCGGTGAAATTTTCGCGAAGCTCACGCGCCGTGTGCAAAATTTTCTGCTCATCGTCGGAAAGCGCGTCGTATCCCGCCAAATTCACGACTTCTAAAATTGCCTGTTCGCGACGCAAAATTTCAAGCACCTTTGTTCGCACGGCGGGAAAATCCGCATGAATATTTTGCGAAAACCAATCGTCAAGCCGCGCGGCGTAGTCGCTGTAGCTTTGAAGCGGGTCGATTGCGGGAAAATGCCGCGCATGAGCAAGCCGAGCATCCAACGCCCAAAAGCAGCGCGTGAATCGCTTCGTGTGCAGAGTAACAGGCTCGGAAAAATCGCCGCCTTGAGGCGAAACCGCACCGATTATCGTAATCGACCCGACGCGATATTCGGCGGGCGGGTTCGCGCCGAGCCTGTCTGTGCCGGATTCGTTCGTTCCGCTCGCGACTTTTCCCAACGTTCTTACATATCCCGCCCGCGAATAAAATGCCGCGAGCCGCGCCGCAAGATACGACGGATAACCTTCCTCCGCCGGAATTTCCTCCAAGCGGCTCGAAAGCTCGCGCAACGCCTCCGCCCATCGCGACGTCGAATCCGCCATGATTGCAACGTGCAATCCCATGTCGCGAAAAAATTCCGCAAGGGTGATGCCGGTATAAATGCAGGCCTCACGCGCCGCAACCGGCATGTCGGACGTGTTCGCAATCAAAACAGTGCGTTCCGTGAGGGGCGCACCGGTTTTGGGGTCTTTCAGCTCCGCGAAACTGTGCAGAACGTCGGTCATTTCGTTGCCGCGTTCGCCGCAGCCGATGTAAATGATGACGTCGGCGTCGCAATACTTTGCAATTTGATGCTGCAACGATGTTTTTCCCGTTCCGAACCCGCCGGGAATCGCGCATGTTCCGCCTTTAGCAAGCGGAAACAGACTGTCAACAACGCGCTGCCCGGTAATCAGCGGCACAGCCCCGGTCAGCCGCTCGCGAACCGGGCGCGGCGTTCGAATCGGCCATGTTTGCGACAGCGTTAAAATTTCCGTGCGTCCGCAGGGCAGCTCCAAAGCGCAGATTTCGTCCGTCGCGGAAAACTCTCCGTCTTCCGCCGCACGAATCACCGCCCCCGATATTCCCGGCGGAACAGTCGCACGGTACGTGAACAGTTTCGTTTCGCGCACTTCCGCGAAAATATCGCCTTCATTTAAAATGTCGCCGACTCGCGCAAAAATTTTCGTCGCGAATTTGCGCTCGGCTTCGGGAGCGTTTGTCGCCGGCGACTCTTGTTCCCGGTTCTCATTGTGCGCTTGACGCACCGCTTCCGCTGCGACGTCGCTTTCGGCTTCGAGAGCGTTCTCCGCTGCGTGACGCATAGCTTCCGCTGCGAAGCTGCTTCCGGCTTCGAGAGCGTTTGTCGCCGACGATTCTTGCCCCCGGTGTTCATTGTGCGCTTGGCGCACCAAATCCCGCATAATTCCGTCAAAAATGCCGCCGATTATTCCGGGGCGCATGGTGATTGACATGGGGCGACCGGTTTTTTCGACGGGCATTCCGGGGCGAAGCCCGGTCGGGTTTTCGTAAAGCTGAATCGTTGCGCGATTGGGCTTGAGGGCGATAACTTCGCCGGGAAGGTCGTTTATGTAAACGGTTTCCGCCATGGCGAATCCGCCGCCGCGCACGGAAATTACAGGGCCGTTTACGGCGGAAATCACAGGTCTGTCCATGTTGATATGTCACGCATTCCGTCCCATGCCCGTCCCATAACCCGCAAGCGCATGTTAAAAGTGTGGTCGGCACGAATTTTTCCGTTTTCGCTTTGCAAAATAAATCCGCCCAAAAATTCGTCGTCGCCGGCGCGGGGCGTAAGCCCGGTGGCTTCGCGAATTTTTTCGGCAAAATGCATGTCTGCCGGGCGCAAAAGAACAACCGCAAAATCGGCTTTCAAAAGGTTGATTTTCAGCAGAAGAAAATTTTCGTATTTCGGCGACTTTGCAAACGCTTCGAGTTCCTTTCGAACGTCTGTCAAAAGGCTGTTTAAAAGCGATTGCCGCAACGAAAAATACGCCGATTTTTCTTGGTGAACGGCGGAAGTTGTTTCGTGGTTCGACTTGCGCAATAAATTTTTTCGTGCGGCTTCGATGCGCAGGTTTACGCGCTTTTGCGCGTCTTCGATTTCCGCCGCATGAGTTTTGCTCAAATCGTTGGCAAGCTGATGCATCGCGCGACGCCGCCGCAATTCAATTTCGCGCGAAATTACTTCTGCAAAATAGTCGGATTTTTTCATACGCGCCCCAAAATCATAAATGAAATAAGCAAGCCGTAAATTGCGATTCCTTCCGCCATTGCAACGAAAATCATCGCCTTGCCGAAATTATTTTCGTTTTCGCTGATTGCGCCGATTGCCGCCGCCGCTGCCGAACTTACCGCGATGCCCGTTCCGATTGCGCCAAGCCCGGTAACGATTCCCGCGCCGATAAACGCCGCCGCAAGAGCAAGCTCCGATGCGCCTTCCGCATCGTCGATTCCGTATGCGCGGCTTCCGAAAACCCAAATCGTCGCGAAAACAAACACGCACACAAACGAAACCAGATTAACCGCAAGGGCGATTTTTCCGCGCGATTTTTTAAAATGAACAGCCGCAAACGGAATCGCCAACGTCGAAAAAAATAACAAAGCAATCAGCCCCATGATGAACCCCTGTTCCATGCCGCATTGCGGCAAAAATATTTTTTCATGTTTTTTCGGACGGTGGTGACGTCCGGCAAAATCGGACTTTTGGTGACGTCTTGCAAAATTGAAATTTTCGTTTCGGGGGTTGCGGCAAAACGCCTCGCTCGTTGTCGTTTTGCTTCGCAAAACAACCGGTCGCTCGGCAAGCCGCACCGCTTCGCTACTCCCCGCTCCGAAAATCTCTGAATTATCGCAAGACGTTACTTCATAATATTCGTCGAGCGGAAGCCCTGACCCGTTCCGCGATAAAAGCGGCTGAAAATTTCGTAAAAATCGAGGCGAAGCACCTGAATCCCAATCAGCACGCCTTCGATTACCATAACCAAAACATTGCCGGCGATGAGAATAATAATTCCGCTCGCCGCCGCGCCGCGCCCGAGCTGCAAAACAACGTGCATCATTCCGGCGTGGCTTACGGCAAACGCGCCCACTCGCACGAACGAAACCGTATTCGTTGCATATGAAAGCAGCGTTTCAAACAGCTCAATCGCGATGCTTCCGACTTCGATTTTCTGCCCGGCGAAATAATTTTCGAGCGGATGCTTCAAGCCTACAAACACAAGCGGCAACACCGCCACGAGAATAACCGGCGGCGTGAGCGGTCGTCCGGCGAAAACTCGCGCGACAAGCCAGATTGCGGCAGAATAAAAAAGCAAACCGGAAACACCGTTCGCGCCGAAAAGAGCCTCCGCGATGCGCCCTCGTCGGAACGAATTATAAATATTCAGCAGCATCGAAAGGGCAATCAATCCCGCGCCCAAAGCCGCCGCAAAAATCAACGTTTCGGTGATATTCTCCGCCGGACGTCGCCACAGCGGCGCAAATTCCACCCCGAACGCGCTTCCGTACAGCACGCCGAAAAACGTCGCCGAAAGCCCCACGGTTGTCATTATTCCGCCCAAATTTTCGTTCTTGCGCCGCACGAAAATTCCCAAAATCGCAAGCACCGCGCCGTGTCCGATGTCGCCGAACATTAAGCCGAAAAGCAGCGTGTACGTGATTGCCAGCAGCGGCGTCGGGTCGATTTCGCCGTACTCCGGCAAGCCGTACAGCCGCGTGAAAAATTCAAATCGCCGAACAATCGGCAAATTTTTTAACAAAACAGGCGGCCGCGCGTCGGTGGCGTGGCGCGTTAAAACGAAAGCTCTGTCGCTGTCGATTTCCGCTTCGAGGTTGTTCGCGTCTTCCGCCGAAACCCATCCCGAAAATGTAAAAACTCGCCCGCCTTCGCTCACCGCCGCAAATTTTTTTACGTCGAACGACGCATACAAACTCCGCACTTTCGCGCAGGAAATCGCAAGCCGTTCCGCGCTGCACATTCCGCTGAAAACATCCGCGTGTTGCGCGGCGATTTCGCGCTCGGTTTCGTGCATTTCGATTTTTAAATGATGCAAAAGTTTTGCCGGCGAAACTTTTTTTTCAAAAAATTTTTCCGGCATTCCGAACTCGAAAACTTCAAAATCGAGGGACGCGAAAAGCGCGTCGATTTCGTCGGCGTGGGGAACGGGCGTGAAAAAAATTCCGTACGTATGCGTTTTGCTGTGCGACGCCGCGAGAAATGTAAATCGCGGGTCGCGAAATTTTTCTGCGCGACGAAAATTTTCTCGCGTAAGTCTGCCGAACCGAAAGCGAAAAAATTCGAGGCGGCGCAGTACGGAAAGGTCGATGTCGAGGGCGGTGAAATTTTCTAAAGTTTCCGCCTCGCGCTTGATGATGACGAGTGCCTCTTCCAAATTGCGCAAACGCTCGCTTCGATTTTCAAACGCAACCGACACCGCTTCCACAAGATTCACCGCTTCCGCCGGCAGAATCGGAACATGCAAAATCGGCGGCTCGCCCGCAATTTCCGCAAGACGCTCTGCTTTTTGCAGCGTTTGCGCGTAGGGATTAAGCGTGGTAAACGGGCGCATCATGGCATGTCGCGCGGGTTCGAGCTGAATATCATAGCGGCTCAAATAGCGGCTGATTGCGTGATTCATGCCCTCAATATGCCCCGTTATGCTTATGAATTTCATTTGTGTAACCATCGGCAACCCGACTTTCGTATAAAAATCCGCAGGCAACAGCAAGATTTTCGCGGCGGTATTCTCGTTTAAATGCGGCGCAAACCGCGAGTGTAAGCATTTTTTCTCCCTGAGCGAAATTGCCGGCAAACGCCGCGCCCGCGCCCGTTGACGCTTCGCGCATAAATTCGTCGATGCCGGCAGTTTGCGCAAGCTGCAACACTTCCTTGCTTCCCGCCGGCGCGAGATACGGCAAAATCGCATCGCCGTTTAAATTGTAAAAACGCTTCAAGCGATAAATTTTTAAAATATTTCGCAAATTTATTTCCGTAAGAAAAACTCGCCGCAACGACTCGCGGCTGTGCTTGTCCAACGTTGCGAGAAGCCGCAGGTTTTCGTAAAAACGAAAGCCGGCGGCAAATTTTCGCAGAAAATCGCGGTCATTTTTTCGGAGATAGCAGCAAATTGCATCAAGTTCGCCGGCGGCGTCGGAAGTTTCGGAGCTGCCCGCCGCGCCGCGCCGCGCCCGAATTTTTGCGTTCACGGCCGCGTAAGTCACGCCTCCGCACCGTACAAAACATCGTGAAATAATTTGCCGCGCATTTTTTTGCGGTTTTCCGTAAAAGATTTTTCCAACCTTATATTTTTTTCGCGCCACTCTTCTTGCGCGAGTGCGATTTTTGCGGCGGTTTCGCGCTCGGATTCCGACGCGATGCGCCGAACGGTGTCCGCGCCCTCGCGTTCTATTTCGGCGATTCGGCGCGCCAATTTTTCATGCGCACCGTGCGTTAAATCCGCCGTTTCTTTTTCAATATCGAGCATTGCCTCTTGTGCTTCGCTTTCGATTGCAAGCAGTTGCTCCAGCATGTCCCGCCCCCCTTAATGGTAATATATGTAAATAATATCACGTCGGACTTGTTTTGTCGATATAAATTTTTTTTTCCGGGGCTTCGCCCCCCTCTCGCGTGCTTCGCACGCTGGCCGGGCGGCCTCGCTGACGCGACCCCGGCTTCGCTAGGGAGGTCAGCCGAACCCCCACCCGCTTTTTGAAAAAAGCGGGGCAAAAACTGCATTAAAAATCGCGCATTCGCGCGATTTTATGGTTTTTTGTCGAACTTTTTTTCAAAAAAGTTCGTGGGGTGCGGGGCGAAGCCCTGCAAAATCATTAAATTTTTAATCATCGCCCCCGAATTTTATTTTTTTCACCAGAGTGTAAATCATTGTGTCGAGCTTTTCGCGAAATTCGAACATGCGAAACGTTGTGTAGCCCTCGACGTTTAATTCGGAATTTTGGGCGAAAAATTCGCGGAGGAGTCGCAGTTCGCGCTTGAAAAGCGGCGTTTTTCGCAGCGATAATGCCATTTCGCGCAGCTTTGCCGAATGCCTGTAAACGGGGTTTTCCAGTGCCGCTGTGTCTGCCAAAAACGTCAAAAGAAGCGCGCAAAAAGGCTCGCGGCGCACAACCGCAAACTTTAACGCGCATTCTGTTTGAGTTTTTCGTACATTATTTATGTAAATCATTTCCGCCGCCGCCGCACGAGCCGCAAAATCTTTCAAAGACGCCTCGTGTCGCGAGGTTCGAATTGTAAACTGCTTCATTTTTCCGCCTTTTGAAGAGAGTGTTGAAAAATGCCGTGAGCTGCGACGAGTTCGCAGAAAACCGGCGGATTCAGGCCGGTTTTAGAGAACGAGCGTATGCGAACGGACAATTTTTCAGCACTCTCTTGAAACCATGTTGCTCAATTATATGCCCGCTTAACTCGGACGTATTTCACTTTCTGTTACGGTTTTGAGGCGAACAGGTGTGTCCGTGATTTCGTCGTGCGTGCTTTGCCGGTTTTCGTTGCCGATTTCGATAAGACGCTCGGCGGCGTTGCCGGCGGCTGCGGCTTTCGCAAGCCATACACGAAACGGCTGCCCATGCCGATATCCCCTTCCGAATGTTTTCGGATGATATCATTTTTCACAAAAATTGTTCGGTGCGGGGGGCGCCCTCTTCAAAGAAAAGACAAAACCCCATTGATGACCGACCGACCATCAATGGGGTTTCGAGAAACTACAAATGCATTGATTTGTGAAAATCTTCAAAAAGCAACGAACGCACAATATTGAAACGTGCTTCATGCGAACAAAATGCTCCTATCAAGCAATACAGACCCTCTATGTCATGGCTCTGCAATATTGCAGCAATTGATTTTAGCAGAATAACGCCCATCCGCCGAGATGCCGGCAGCTCTTTGCGCGATAAAATCTCCGTCGCCCTGTATTCAATGAGTATTTGCAGGATATTGGGCATTACTCCGTCATATATGCATTCACAACAAACATCTAACAGTTCAGACTCTGAGGTGTAGTCTTTCCCCGTGACATAAACGCTCCGGAGGTGAGCGTTTGTATCTTCCAAATATCTGATTTTGCAAAGTGCATTCGTTATAAGCGCGAGCAATCCGTCGAAATAATCGGCATCCAAGCCGGGTGCGTAACGACAGATGTTCATTAAAACGGATTGGTGCTTGTGAGCGTTAACGAACTCAACGTAAGCCCGTCGTTACCCATGTCGCCCATGGTAGCAGTTACCTGTACCCATGACGCATACCACTTAGAAACCCGGGTCGGTATGCTCGACGGCGGGAGAGTAACCGGGTCGGAAGGTCTTTGCGGAATAGGTACATTTACTCCTCGAGGTCTTACGGAATAAAGAGTATGGATTGAGAAGGTCACATGACCGGTAAGATTTTCATACACGAAAGCAAAAGCATTCGAGGACGTTGGATGTATTGAAAACGCGACACCCGGTTGCCACATGTTTCGCCCAAACTCATTTGATGTATAAAAATAAACAACGTGAACTTGATTGTCGTTAAAATCAACACTTGAAAGGTCTATTTCTAAGTGTACGTGTAAATCGGACGCAGCATATGTATCTGCGAATTCTCCGAAATTGCTCTCGGCAAATGCAGACACCGTAAGTGTTGCTGCCATGATAAACATTAAAACAAAACACAACAACTTTTTAGTTCTTCCTTTAACTTTCACATCATCAAATCCTTTCGAATTGGTATTTTATTTTGCTGTGTCTTGCTGACGCATACGCAGTCTGCATTGTTGAAGCATTGGAGATTGCGCTGAACGCTGCAAGACAAGCACACTTAAAGTTATAGCGGAGCGATGTTTTGTTGTCAAGTTATTCCATGGAGAAATTTGCAAAAAACATAAGGCAAGAACACCTCCTTTTTGTTGCCAACTTCGCACTCGTTTTGGGTAAATCTTCGAATTCGTATTTTTCGGGAGGCACATTCATAGCCGATTAGGGAGTGTGTTGCGGAGATTTCGAAAATAAAAAATGAGTGTTAATGCGTCGTTTGTGAATAATTATGCAAAAAAGTCTTGCGCCGCAAAAAAACCTGTGCTAAACTTTGTAAAGAGTGTTGAAAAATTACGTAAGCGAACATCGCAACAAATTTTGTTTGGGCGTGTTTGCTGCAATTAAACTTAAAAATCGCGCGTCAGCGCGATTTTGTTAAAGTTTTTGCCTCGCTTTTTTTAAAAAGCGAGTGGGGTGCGGGGCAACGTCCCGCATTAAATCAAAAATTCTCGCAAACGCGAAAACCAAAATTAAGGAGTGTTTCACATGAAAAAAATCATCATTATCGGCGCGGCAGGGCGCGATTTCCACAACTTCAACACGTATTATCGCAACAACGAATCCTGCAAAGTTGTGGCATTCACGGCAGCGCAAATTCCCGATATTGCGGGGCGAAAGTATCCGGCGTCGCTTGCGGGGTCGCTTTATCCCGAGGGGATTCCGATTTATGCACAGGACGATTTGCCCGATTTGATTAAAAAATTGGACGCGGATGAGTGCGTGTTTTCGTATTCCGACGTTTCGTACGACGCGGTTATGGGCGTCGGCGCGATAGTAAATGCCGCCGGCGCGGATTTCACGCTGTTGGGATACAAACAGACCATGATTAAAAGCACAAAGCCGGTAATTGCGGTGGGCGCGGTGCGCACGGGATGCGGAAAAAGCCAAACATCGCGGCGGGTTGTGGAGCTTCTTATGGAGCGCGGCAAGAAGGTCATTGCGGTGCGTCATCCCATGCCCTACGGCGACCTTGAGGCGCAGAAAGTTCAGCGTTTTGCGTCGATTGCCGACCTCGAAAAGCACGGCTGCACCCTCGAAGAGATGGAAGAATACGAGCCGCATATCGAGCGCGGCAACGTGATTTACGCGGGCGTTGACTACGAGGCGATTTTGCGCGCCGCCGAAAACGACCCCGACGGATGCGACATAATTCTTTGGGACGGCGGAAATAACGACTTTCCGTTCTACAAGCCCGACCTTACAATCACGGTTGTTGACCCGCATCGCCCCGGTCACGAGCTGAAATATTATCCCGGCGAAGTCACGTTGCGCATCGCCGACGTCGCGGTTATCAACAAAATCGACAGCGCGGATTTCGAAAACATACAAACCGTTCGGGCGAACATCGAAAAGGTCAATCCCGGATGCGTGGTTGTTGACGCGGCGTCAACGCTTACGGTTTACGACCCGTCGCTGATTCGCGGCAAGCGCGTTCTCGTTGTGGAAGACGGACCCACTCTCACCCACGGCGAAATGAAAATCGGTGCGGGCGTTGTTGCGGCGCGGCGTTTCGGCGCGGCAGAGCTTGTTGACCCCCGCGAATACGCCGTCGGCAAATTGGCGGAAACGTTCAAAATTTATCCGAACATCGGCAAGCTCCTGCCGGCCATGGGCTACGGCAAAGAGCAAATGGCCGACCTCGCCGCAACAATCGCGGCAACCCCCTGCGACGCCGTAATTATCGCAACGCCCATCGACCTCAACCGCGTTGTTAAAATCGACAAGCCGAACACTCGCGTCGATTACGCCTTGCAGGAAATCGGCAAGCCGTCGTTGGAAGATGTCATCGATAATTTTTTGAAAAAATAATTCCGGTTAAGGCTTAACTTTTAAGAGCCTGAGACACTACGAGAGAGTGTTGAAAAATTACGCTTTCGCATATGTCGCATCTCGGAAAATGACCTGAACCCGTCATTTTCCTGCGATGCAGGCACAGCAATGGCGGGCGTTCTTTGCCCGTACCCTCAAGCTATTTTTCAACACTCTCTACGAATACAGCTTCTGCGTTTGACGGGGGCGGGCGTTTTGCGTTGGCTTTTCGTCCGACTCCGGCGATTCCGAAACCGGCATACAGTGTATGCAAGCCGCAGTTTCAGTAGCAACCGAAATTATATTCGAAAACGCTTGACATCAAAATATTATTCGATTATATTGAGGTCAAGCGAAGGGGCAACGCCCGGACGCTGAAATACACATAAGGAACGATGCTCGCTTTCCTGCACCATGTATACAACCGCGCGAAGGTGCTTGGGGCAAAGTTCCGATTCGGACGTCCGAATTTTCTTTCATTGCTCAAAAACAAAAAAATAAGCCACGACAGGCAGAATCGCTCCGGAGGGCCGTATCCGGGATTCTGTTTGCCGTGGTTTTTTATTGCATGGGAAACTTCTTCGGCAATGCCGGGAGTTTTTTGCCCGAACCCTTCGAGGGAATGTGCGGCAAACTGTATATTGACGTTTGCTGTGATGGGAGTGCTTGCGGTGTTTCCGCCGAATGCGTCGGTTATGGTTTATGCCGGCGGTGGTGCAAGCCAACGGTAGTGCCACACGGACATGTGACGAGGGAATGGGTGCGTTGGGTATTTTGCGCTTTCTGTCGAATTTTGTTAAAATCTCAATCGAAACGGTTTTTCGTAAGGGGTCGGTTCATGCGAGTAGCTACTTCTCACTTTAACGGGAAGGAGGTGAAAGCATGGATATAATTTTTTCTATTGTTGAAACAGCGGCGAAAATTATCTTTAAGGTAGTTTTCACGGCACTTGTGAAATATGCAGTGTCGCGCATAACAAAAGGAAAAACCGCCCCTATTGGCAGTAGGGACGGTTCAAACAACACAGAATAACGTCAAAGCATGAACCGACTCCGCGAGCTTACGGAAGCCGTTTCTTTTTGTGCAATTCTTTCAATTGTTGCCGTCATTATAAAGCCTTTCGCTTGCGCATGTCAAATGCATGTCAAATTAAAGGCGGTCGGTTGAAGTTTTGAAGTTTTCCCTTTACGGATGATTTGCGGTCAGGCGCAATAGCTATTACAAAAAATTAAACTTGCTTTGCACTTTTTGTCGAATTTTGTTAAAATCTCAATCGAAACGGTTTTTCGTAAGGGGTCGGTTCATGCGAGTAGCTACTTCTCACTTTAACGGGAAGGAGGTGAAAGCATGGATATATTCTTTTCTCTTGTTGAAACAGCGGCGAAAATTATCTTTAAGGTAGTTTTCACGGCACTTGTGAAATATGTAGTGTCGCGCATAGCAAAAGGAAGAACCGCCCCTATTAGCGGTAGGGACGGTTCGGACAAAGCAAACTAGCATCATTGCATGAACCGACTCCGCAGGCTTACGGAAGCCGTTTCTTTTTGTGCAAATCTTTTCTCTTGTTGCCGTCATTATAAAGCCTTTCGCTTGCGCATGTCAAATACATATCAAATTAAAGGCGGTCGGTTGAATTTTTGAAGTTTTCCCTTTACGGATGATTTGCGGTCAGGCGCAATAGCTATTACAAAAAATTAAACTTGCTTTGCGCTTTTTGTCGAATTTTGCTAAACTCTCAATCGAAACGGTTTTTCGTAAGGGGTCGGTTCATGCGAGTAGCTACTTCTCATTTTAGGTGAGAGGAGGCTGGTCGTCCGCCTGTCGGCGGACTGCTCGCCCATGCAGCCCGGGTGAGAGCATGGATATAATTTTTTCTATTGTTGAAACAGCGGCGAAAATTATCTTTAAGGTAGTTTTCACGGCACTTGTGAAATATGTAGTGTCGCGCATAACAAA
>Ga0123355_10004135_pt1 | contig 21049 bp, 10 predicted proteins | sample TergutEmb28metaG_3_FD_89872 | JGI IMG/M metagenome (GOLD analysis project Ga0123355, IMG submission 89872) | Embiratermes neotenicus P1 segment gut microbial communities from Petit-Saut dam, French Guiana - Emb289 P1 | ecosystem: Host-associated > Arthropoda: Insects > Digestive system > Gut ...
AACTAACTGATTTTTTTTATTCATATCTTATTTTGTTTAAAACTGCCAAGGTTTTTTTTTAAATTTGTGAAAAAAAAAAAAAAAAAAAAAAAAAAAAAAAAAAGGGAAAGTAAACAATTATTATGGTGATAGTGTTTCCTACTTTTTATCTGGAAATGTAGAACAATTTATTCACATAATTCAGCAGATGTTATAACCCCCATCCCCCTAGTTTTCCTTCCACTTTTCACCAGAATAACGAAAAGATGGTAATTATTGCATATAGATGATTTGTTTTTGAGTGTCATATCAGTTAATTGTTATGTAAAATGTATGTATTTTGACTTGTTGCTCATTGGCTGTTGTAATGAATATCGTTTTTGTCTCTTCCAATCCTGTCAACCTCCAAATGTAATTTTGAAGAGTACATGCAGTTTTGCCACTGTCATGTATATGCTCGAATGATGGTGCAAGGAAGGAAAACTGGAGCTTGGCATGGAAGCCCTCACATGTGGGCTGACCAAAGACAAAGTGGGAAATGAAACAGTTTTGTTCTGTCTCTTCATGCAAGCTGCTTTATCGTAGATGTTTTAGAAAAATCATGGAATTTGAAATGCAACATATTTTTGTATGTTTTATGTGGTTGTGTTTCTGCTAGTCTGTGTGCTGAAAATAATTATATAAAAATGTGCGGGTACGTAATGTGTAATGCAGTAGACAAAGGCTACATTTATAATCATGTATAAAAATCTGCTTGAGAGGATATGCAACTACCATCAGTTCAATATGTTTAATTTTATAAGAACAACCCTGTATCATTGTTTGTGGGTGCATAATATGGCATAACGGTACACTATTTAATTCTGTTCAGTACCGTTTGTGTACTAAGAAGAAACACCTGATACAGTTGTTCTGAAGTTCTTGAGAGTTTTTGAACAAACCTTATACCAAGAGACCAGATAAATCGTAATCAGTACAAAGGTTGTATTCTCATCTGTACAGTTAGTTTTGAGCCTCTGTCATTTGTTTTTGTGTCTGTATGTTGAAGTACACTCATAAGGTTTGTGTTCTGATACTTAATCATGTTTTTGGAAGCAGTTCTTTGATGCATAAAAGTCGGAATTTTCTTGTTATAATGTACATAATATTCTTTAGATTTGTCTGCAGTTTGCATTCAGAGATAGTGTGTAGTGTGTTTTGGTTAATTGCAGGAATATCTAAATGGATCTTGAGATGCAGCAATCATCTCCAAGTGCTTCCCATCGTCAGTATGTTTAAAGCAATATCTGTTTTGCTGCGTGCTTCTTTCCCCACTTTGTAGTTTGTTCCATGCCAACACATGAATTAACTCTTGGAAAAGTATTTCTGTATATGTACAATTGTGGATATCCCTATGCACAGGGTAGTTTGAGCAAGTAACATGCAGTTCCAGATTTGTAGTTCCCTGGATTTGGTAAGGCCATTTTAAAGACCTACTTCTGGAATTTTTGTTGCATAGTTTGTTGTCACTTTTAGCACAGATGTTTCTTCCCAAATTGCATTGGTTTTTCGAATGTGCAAAGTAATTATTTAGTTGTACAATTTTGATCTTCCGATCATTACCAGTGGAGTAGCCAGCAGGTAAGAAGCAGACCCATTAGCAATCATTCATTTAAAAAGGAACATTTTCACCTCTTTATTGTAAATGCTTCATAAACTGATAATAAATAATTTTTCTGTACTTTTTGTTCTGCTTTCTATTGATTCCAAACCTTGCACTTTGTGGTTATTTTGTCTTAGTTAACCTCCAGACTTGGTCTTCTACTCCAGAATGTAGTCTCTTTCCAAACAGATCTCATTTTACTTTCTTAAAGAATAGATATCAGGTATTTCGTTCATTCTTTCAGGTCGTACTTGTTACTACTACAGTATTAAAATAAATGGATTTTATTGTTTATGGTATGCAAGTTTTGAAAGAAAATGTAAGAGTTGCATAAAACACACTATCAACATGCAGACATGGAAAATATTGTTTCAAAATGCCTTGAAGAGACCCTTATTAGTATCTTGTATTATCTGTATTATTTGCTTTGTTATTTGTTAACTAAGCACAATATTCACATCTTCCTTAAGTTATGCTAGTGGCAATTTATTTTTACAGAAATTCATATCAGGGGTTAAGCAGACTATTTACATGGCAAGCTGTGCTTGGTTACCCGTCACCACCTTCCTTGCATAGCACCAGTATTCAGGTTTCTCTCTCCTGTCTCCCCTGTAGATCGCTATGAGAGTACATTATGTTACTGGCTGTATGTAATAGTTTTGTCAGTCTCTCGAAGGCAACTCTGGTGTATTTTGCAATAGAGCATACCATCTCTTACATGCTTTCCAAGTCACAATTTATAGTTGCCCATCCATTTCTGATTCGCCAGTGTTATGATCTGTGCCGATGACACAGCACTTTGCTTGAAGTTGAGGCCAGTTGTATGTTTTAAGTTTGTTTTTGACTTTACATTGCTTGTACTACCTTCCACTTTCACACTGCAGTGAACTGTAAAATTGCAACAAGTGAATGAAACCCCCCCCCCCGGAAATTCCGACGGCCCTCCAAAATCGTGCCAAACTCAACCTGATTGTGAAAACTGTTAAAAGTTGCTGAATTTAGGATGCCAACACCCAAATATGTTCTGAAAAAAGGCAGTAAAATTCTAAAACTACCTAAGTTCACAATTGTTTTACATTAGCAATGACAAATAAATTGGTTGTCATCATAATTAGTCTTAAAGTACCAAAAATTAAGAAAATTTTACTGTATGCAATGAAATTTCTTGTATCAAATTACAGCTGCCTCCAGAACCACTGACTTGGGGGTTACTGCCCCCAGATCCCCATTCTCTCTGTCCTCAATTTGTTGAACCCCCACCTGAAAAAAATTCCTAGGTACACCATTGATATGGTGCCTTGTACATTGGCATTTCGGTACCTTTGTACCAATCTGTATGGATTTGTATCACAGAAGATCCATATATTTGTGTGTACATTTCTGTTTGCTGAAACATATTGTGTAAGTAGTAAATATCAACATCAGATCTTTTGCTTGGGTACATACATAACATCATTAATGAAGATTTTTCACACACTGGAGGCAATGAAAAATAAGTAGGAATACAGACAAATTTTGTGTGTTTGCTTTATCACTTACTGTTTACTGAATGAACATCTTTCTTCTCAGTTTCTTTCAAAAGCATGTAAAATTATGTGAAAATTGTATTTGGAATAGAATGATTGTTTTATTTTTCTAAACTACTCTTGTTTGTAACATTTTTCACTCTGATAAATATTAGTGAGTTACACACCATATACATAATGAACAGGTGTGTCCTCATGTAAAGTATGCATTATTGTCTGATTTTAGCCACAAATTTTAGTAAACTCTCCAATTTGAAGAAGCACAAAAATCTTGTTTCTGGTTTTTGACATCTTACATTGCTACAGACAGACATAACAAAGCAAACAGGTGCAGTTTTGCAATGTTTGATCTAAGCAAGTGTTTGAAATGACACAATGGAAGGTGCTGATTTTTTATTGCTTGTTTATTTATGTCTTACTGTGATTCATAGTGTTAGTGGAAATGTTCTAGGCCAGCCAGTATGTACTATCTCATGTAGAAGTTAAGGGAAGAGTTTCAGGTTGAATGTATGAGACATATCAGCCGAGGAGAAAAATTGAACAAAGAATTGATGGATTTTTACATCCTTGTACAAAGGTAACATGGTGTATGTTTTTAATTGTATAAATTCAAAACATGTTGAGGTGTGGATAATAAGTCTTGTCCCACGAGATATTAGTTATGCTGGAATGACTATACTATGGATTAAACCTGAGTAGAACTGACGTAAAGTGGTGTTTCTGAACCTTTCCTGGTCAAAGAGTGCAGTTTCACTCGCATTTTCAATGGCGACTTAACTTTATCTCAGATTTTGTGATATTTCACATAATGAACATGATGACACAAATGCTTGTCCCATGAACCTCTCGTTTTAAGTGACTGTGAATGTGGCCTGTTTTTACATAAACGTACCTCAGTAATTGAGGATTTCAAAGTTTGTACCTGTAGGGAGACAATATTAGACGTTGGACTAATTGGTGACAAATGTGGCTAGGGATTTCTCAAAGAATAGAATAACTGCCAGTTAATAGAAAGACCGTGTAGAACATACTATTCGGAAATAGACGCTCTAATGCTTCGCATGCATACTTATGAATTTTGCCTTATAAATTTGCGCTGCCATAATTCGTTGTGGGGTGGGAAAGATGTGAATACCTCAGAAGTAGAAGGCGGGTTATTCAAGTCATGACGTCGTTTGTAGACCCACCTTCGAAAATAAACTGGTCCTTTTCCTGAATTCTGTATGAACAATCGATTAACTCTAATTCGTGTCCGTTCATTTTAATATTCTCACTTTTTAACGCTTACATTTCCTATTGAGTCTCATTTGGAACCTACAGTTGAAAGTATTTTTTCAAATCAACTTGTTTTTATTGCGCAGTAATTTTCCGTAGAAACCTGCGGCACCTTAGTCAGTCGTACTTGCAAAACCTCGCCGACAGAAGTGAAAGTTTTCTTACACAGGATTTCTGCATGGACAAGCAGAAGAACAGCAAATGATCGATTCGAATACAATTAACAGGCGTAAATGTTGTTGAAATGATTTTGCAACAGTTTTCTAACATGAATAATAACACATGAAACTTGAAGGTTGTTTTTCCTGAGCCCATTTCGTTTTTCGAAGGTTGTCTTACTTCAGTACAAATCACACTTATTTCTGTATTTATTTGCTGTGCTTTATGTCATGTTAATTACGAATCATGTTCCAAAACTATGGAAGACGAGCTCTGCGTGTCTGAATTAAAGTTAATTCTGAAACATTCTGGCGATAATATGTGCGATTCCGAATTAGCAGTTTCTGCACCTTGTTCAGCGTTTCGACAGAAATAAAAACACCAGTACGGTAAATAGAACTGAAAAGGTGGAAGAGACGCCAGATCATTTGAGTACTTCAGAAGGAGGTATTCTGAGTCACTTATAGACGAGAGATCTACTCTGACGATGGAAGCAGCAAAACTGTCTGAAAGGGTTAAATTTCAATCAGACTACACGGCGTCCAATCCAAGAAGGCCGCGATCTTCACAGTCGCTGCCTTGAGAACCGCAGTATTGTTAAATTAACAGTGCTAACGAAACAAACAGCGGTATTCGAAATATAGCACTGCCCAGTTCTATTGAGCAAGAACCATCCACCGTAACTGACAATACAGTTAAGGGAGAATAACACAGAGAAGATGAATTGATTTAGTAGCCACGTTGGTTGGCTGCAGTAGAAAAGGGAAGGGCGAGCCGCGTACATAAACATTATAAACACTCTGTGGGCAAGTAGTCCGTTACTTCTGTTGGTGTTTGCAAGACCTATTCCTGTGGATACGGTACAGTAAGTACTAAGGGAAATAAGATAGCAGAAGGCCAAGTCATTGAAAGTTACGTGAAGCGTACTATTGCATATCACTACAATACAGTAGAATTGAATTTTCTAACGGGTTAATATTTTGGCGGGTAATTCGGTTCGTTTGTGGGCCCAGTGATGAAAGAAATGCTTTACTTCTTCGCATCTCTTCTTAAACTTTGTATATAGTAGAATTAACGCCGTTTTAAAATAATTACTTCTTGTATTTTCTGTAAGCACTGGGTTGTCTTAAATTTGAATTCGTGGAACACATCTGCCCCGCCGGTCGCCATTCTTGTATTACAGGTAGATTAAAGTCTGTTTTACTGAATAAGGAAGACGGTGGTAAACGGGAGATGCAAATCGGCGATACGTCATCACTAGCGGTTTTTTTTTGTTTTTGTTTTGTTTTTTGTTTTTCCTGAAGTGTGAAGTGCAAAATTCCATTCCGGAGTGGATGCGGCAATAAACTGCTCATTCTGAAGCACATATTTCATTAGACTTAGAGGAAGGACTGCAGTTTGGACCCTTATCTCTATTACTGTCAGTAGTGGAAAGGGCTTTTCGGAAGCAGGTAGAGGCTCCAGCCTCAGGCGGATAAAGCCGGAAATGATGAACTGTTGTTACGGGTGACTTTTTAATTGTATGTATTATATTTCAACACATAATAAGGAAAAAGTCTGTAAATTCAAATGTCAAACACAATTGTCAGAATCCTGTAGAATAGTGTTAAAGAATAGGTTCGCGAAAAGCGCGATGTGCATCACTTCTGGGGGTCTGGCAGTTGGGAACGGCTTTGGACATGGGAAATAACTTCTTAACACGAGCCATGAAAACTAGATGTCTGGCGCCTACTCTCAATTACCGACATTTGCAGACCTGATTATTATGATGTTTAAAAAATATGGAGGTCTTACTGTAGTAGTTTTAGTAATCAGGGAGCCAGAAATAGACTTCAGGAGTACATAACATAAAACGTCACTTCTCGGTCCATGAAGTTTCACATACACACGTATATGTTCTTACGTTTTTCTCCACGCACATTTCTGCTGAAAAACAACCCCTGTTTTATTGAGCATCACGAAACCCACTTATCTTTAGGGATGGAAATGTGATTCTTTAACTAAATGTATGTTAGATGTCGATTTTCAAACTCACTTCTCATCAGCACATTAAAGGCTTCGATTTCCTCTTAGAACAGTCAGGTTTTTGGAGCTACAGCTAAAAGCCTATTAAATGGGTAGCGTACTGAATCTTCTTGCCATGACGGTAAATTGTTATCGTCGGACCTACTCGAAGGATATCAATGGAATGTAGTGTTGTAGGTTCAAATAAAATTTTTGAAGATAACTTAATATTAAGGCGCATTAGTCAATTATAGCTACTACTGCATATGAAGCCCTTACTATTAAGTAATTTTATTAGAAACGTTGTACCGTACGAAGACATTACGTGATACAAAACACGGATTCCGTGCCGTATTACTTCCATTTGGAATATCTTTCGATGTGACGAGTTTTTAAATAAATAAAGGGAAAAGTTATTCCCTAGTCTGTGTATTTTGACACCTGTATTGCTGTAACGTCGCAAGGAATTATTCAGAATAAATGAAGTGTGCAAAGTAGGAAATTACGCAGTTAAAAAAAGCACGTAGGCCTACACAATGCAGTGCAGATTTGCACTGTTGTGTCTGTAGGGCACATTAATTACCATGGTTTTCTTCAGTTGAACTGAGAGTCTAGTTTTACGTTAACTCGTTATTTCCAGAAATAATAAACTCCTTAACTTTCACCAGGACTAAGCCTGAAACATTCTTAGGTTTAATATAATCGTGACTGAAATATGAACAATCGGACTGAAAAGAAGTAAACGAGTTTTTGTGTCAGTTGCGTGCACTTACTGCCATCCGGCATATGTGGGTGTGCTGAGATGCGTCAGTGGCAAATGTTATTCGGTTCAAGAACCGCAAGTGCCCACTTACTTTCATTTCGCTTAAGAGCATTAGAGCAGTAAAAGTAACGTGATGAAAGCGAAGAGAGGTAAAGAAGGGAAGTTCGAATGTTGATACGAAGATTGGATCTTGATGCTGACAACTCAAGTGTGAATCATGCACAAAACGTACCGAAGTAATGGTTACACAACGCATGTACGTACGTGGCGTGGTCAGTGGAGATGGTCCGTGCAGAAGTTGCAGGCCGTGGAACCTTCCACTTTCTTGAACTTAAATGTAATTCAGAATTACAGAAAAGTGTAATGTTTCTAGTGAAAGTGGGTACAGACGTTGTATCTTTGGCTTAACAGTGGCTGCCAACTATCTCCAAGGAACGGAGTCAATCTTTAGAAACTGCAGTTCCTCAGAGTTAAGAAATTCCCCCATTTTATGGGAACCGAAATTTTACGAGCATGTTCAAAGGCACTCGCCACTGACTCCTATCCGGAGCCAGATGAATTTAGTTCACGCCTTCCCATTATGCCTGTGAGAACTGTTCTACTATTATCCGAACATCTACTCCTAGGTGTTCCAAGCGTTATCATTCGTTCAGGCTTTTCCCGGCCAAACCCCCCTGTACAATTCTCTTCTGTCCCTGTGTGTCCTTTAATCCGCCCATCCTATGCTCCTTTATTTTATAACCCTAATAATATTTGGCAGAGAGTACAGATCATGTAGGTTCTCATTATACAATTTTCTTCGGCCTCCTGTTATTTCATACTAGCTCCAAATATTCTCTCCATCGTCCTTTCCTCAAACCACATGCCTATGTTGTTCCGTCAGTGTAAGACGATGTTTCAGACCCATACAAAACAACAGGAAAAACTATCGCGCGTGAATGTTTCAGTCTTCGAGTTTTTAGTTAGCAGAAAGGAAGAAAAAATATTCTGAAGGCAGCGGAAGCAGGCATTCTTCGAAATCAGTCTGCCCTTACCTTCTTAGTGAGTTCCGTTAAAATTCTTGGAACAAATAAAAGTTCTGAAATACCGCGACAATTTTTAAATATCCCTCGATGCGTGGCACGAATATTTTTCCGGCATTTACCAATATTGCAGTTATCTTCGCGAGCTACCAACCGCCTACATATTTTGTTTTGATCGTTAAATTTTAAATTGATGTTGAATTAAACCTTATTTAGGCTTGATATTTGGAAAAACAGATCAGATAACACAAAAAAAACAGCAATATTCGAATTGCCCTCTCTTTATATAAGAGAGCGCAATTTGAGCGTTTCTGGCTTGTAAATACTTTAATGGTAGGGGTTCCTCGGAATATGAACAATTATTTAGGGATTCCCCACAGCAGAATAGTTGAGAGACATGCTTCCATTTTCTTCTGTTGCTCGAACACTTTATCGTGTATTTGAATCTGAGTAATAGAATGAATGCATGCAGGCCAGCATTTTTCCTGTGTTTATGTCGTTCTTTGCAAGCACAGGCGTTTCGATACAAAGATATTCCATCCAAAGTGCCCTACCAAGTATCTAGAAACAAGAGTCATTAAAAGATGACGATAACAGAAGCCCTGGGAAGAATTCACACAACCTTTCCCGTATCATCAGGGAAGCCAGTGAAATATAACAACCCCTTCCCACTAGATAGCACCACAGTCACAAACCTCACACTGCTTGGAAATGCTGCAGCGTGAGTGCATTTATACAGCCTCAAATTAACCTCATTTGATTATTTCATGTCATCATTTCAGATGCTGAGATGGGAAGCGATTCTGCTAGTTCTGATTTCTCTCCTATGGATTCACAGTTGTGATGGTGAAAGACATCAAGCTGCCAAGAAAGGGGATAAACCTAGATCAAACGATGCCATACCTGGGTCCAGTGCCTTGAGCTCTGAAGTTCAAGGCACCCCAGGTATTGTCGTCCTTTATTCTAAACAATCGACCAAAGCGGACTTCGTCACCGATAAACATGGTAACATTGTTGAACATAAATTGCTAAATTTAGTCTCTCAAACACCGAAGTGCAACGTATGGCTGCGGACTGTATTAAAAGTATTTTGGGGGAATGTTGAAAATACACCCAACTGCCAGATGGTGCAGAAACACCAAAAGTTTGTAAGCATTAATTTTATACAATGCATCCCTCTTTGCTATAGAACATTCAACAACAAATCTTTAGGTAGTATACCCAGCACAACTATGTTTATTCGAAACAGTGGCTAAATGTTTGAGTCACAATTGACTACAGTCGGGCCATCATACAATTTAAAAGAAAGTAAAAACAAACAAACAGAAATAAAAAAAAAACAATTCCGATCTATCATCTAGTATTTCCTTGCGCTAATGTTGGTTTCCCGATGCATCAGGACACGTCCGATTCAAACCCCCTAACCTTCTCAAAACACGACAAAAGCTTTCACCCTACGTTAAATATTTGGTTCTATATCCATACTGTTTACCGACCCAACTCATTGAATCAACATAAGTACCTTTCATACAACACCTGTTCCTTCTGTCAACAATTTTCTGCTTGCAGAAAGCATCTCCAGACAGTCATGCGTCCCGCGTTTTCCTGACACATATTACCAGCTCGCTCTGTGATTCTTTTGTTACTCTAAGTATTCCGACATTAACCCTTTAAACGCCGAGTTAAATCCCATCTACTGGCATTATTAGGAGCTCACCATATTCTCCACTTTAGCGGGTTAAGGGTTAAGTCAGTTCATGATTAGGGGCTCGAATTTCGATAGCGATACTCTTCTCCCACGTGCCCCGACTTGCTCTCGGACACTGGTAACGTCCCCTTTATTGGCTGTGTCCACGGCTATGTCCGTGAAGCTAACCACTTACTTCGTTGTAGTGCTGAGGTTAATAACGCGTGGAGTTATACCCCCTGTCTCTCTCTTACCTGTATGACTGAGTGGCTAAATAGTCAGCATAATTTTAATATTGTCACTGATATTAATTTTGGCGTAAAATGTTATTACACATGTAAACGTAGGTGAATGGATACATATATTATCAAAACGGGTGGAAATGACTAAAGGAAGCTGTATTATTATTATTATTATTATTACAATGGATAAAGAGTGTCAGAGGGGCTCAAAAGAAGGTACGGCTATTGCTACACCTACGAAACTACAAGCGGAGGGTTCGTAGTAATGTAGAGGTGGGTACTGGTAAAGTGAATTACCGAGATAAGATTCAAATGGACTGGAACACCGTACGCTGGTAAATAGGGCCAGTGATTTTACGCAACGGATAGCCACATGCATAGACAGGGTGCGGGAGGGGGGTGTTTACCCAACGGGTAGCCAGGTTGGATACGATCTTCCCTGCATTCATACTCAATATATTCAATTCCCCCCCGCCCCGTTACAACCTTCGAAGGTCAGACCTGTTTCTTTCATGCAAAGATTCGTCCTTCAATAAAAGGTCCTGAAGGTCTTTCACCCTTCAAGGCCGTCTAGTACCAAACATCAGACAGTCGGGGAAACGACGCCAGCGACGGGTTATGACATCACACGACGCACTGTAAATCCCAGACCTGGTGACACGCCATTTTTAACTACTTTTGAAGTTTTGATTGTACTATGAAAATGACCGTCATCTTGAATATGTAGCGGTGTAATCTAGTGGAAATTAACTGACGTGTTAGACTGGGCCGATAGAGACAGTGTGTTGCTCTGAAATTGTGATAAATTTGTGAATCACACGTTGTCATACCGCAGAGGATAATAAAGTCATATCTATACAGGCCCTTAAGGCTCCAGGAGGTTATGGCTCCCTCACTTGGCACATGACGGTGGCAAGTTTTGCAGCCCTACACACCGGCCGCCTTACTGGTGGTACTCATCTGTGTTAGAGGCACAGTCGACCCCAGGGCCATAGTGTGGCCGGAAGGATTAGGTCAATGAAAAATCCCACTCATCCCATCGGGAATCGAACCTGCGACCTTCCAGTCTGTAGCGCATTGCCTCAACCAACTGCGCCACCGTGTGTTCCCCCCACCCCATAGGATAATAACCTTAACAAATTCATACCCGTAGCTGTAAGTGTTAGCAATCATCAAGGGCAAGGGAAAAATATATTGGGTAGGACATCCAAAGATACATTTCCTTGAATTCAAACATATTTATAGTTTAGGCAATAAATAGTGTTTCTAATGGCACTCACACCTCTAATACATTCCATATTTCTGTACTGCAATGCAAATATTTCATCATTATATGCACTTCAGTATTTCACACGCATTACCTTTAAGAAAAGAACCACCAAATGATAAACACATTTATGACATAGTCATTTTGTGACTGTTTTGAAACATACATTTGAAATACATTACATTAAACTAGCTGACATGCCTGTTGATGCCGTTTTATTGTATGCATTTGTTCATGGGCAATCCTGAAAGCATATGGATTAAGCTTAATGTATGTTACTGGCCCAATGCATCATAAATGTATTTTGATGTGTGGCTCAGAAGTTTAAAAATATCATTAAAATATAGTTTATTTCTTCAAGGTTTTGTGTTTCCTACATATTCATATGAACTGAATGATCATTAATCCTTTGCCTGAACATTTCCTTACAAATTCATACTTACTGGCAGAAGTTAATGTTTAAATTAAGGTTAAAATTACATTTATTACATCACATTCATTATTCAACATACTGTATGTTACTGTATCAGCAATATCAGCCAAGTTTCACTAGTTTCACATATGTTGCTTCCAGTTATGTCACTGAGTGTAGTGTATATACAAATATCAACATAAACCACATATATGGCATATTGGAAGTGCCTTCTATAGGTTAACCATGACAGTAAGTTAGTTCTCTTCATACTTGAATTCTGTACGTAAATACAGAATACTTCTTTTAATCTGACTTCCAATAATTTGGAAATTTTGATATTCCAGCACTTGAGAACAGCAGTACCAAGACCGGAAATTTTGTTTGTTACCAGAAAAAAGCGTTATTGATGAAACAGGCCTATTTCACAGACATGTTCAGAAAGGTCTCCAAGAGGGTCTGTATATCAACCATTATTGTGTGCCCTGTCCTCCTGTCTCCTACTCCACTTGCTTCAGCTATGAAGACGCAGAAAACACAAAAGAGGACCCCGATAACCCTAAACAAGCAGTTGAAGGAGATTTCCAAATTGAATACTCTTTATTAGGTGTACAGCCCAAGCATAGGAGCAGTAACAAAAACTTAACAGTAAGAACCTAGGTCAATATATGTTCTGTCTGATAATCCAGAATATTCAATAACTCGGCACCTGTTCAGTTCCCTGTGAGTCAGATTAATGGAATTTTGATGTATTTATAAATATTGTAACCACAGACATAACTGAAGGGCAAATATATGAAAATTACTCAATATTCTCACCATACACATGGTTGCCGCAAACCATAACTAAAATTAGGTAAAACATAGTTACTTTTAAATATTACGTTATGTGATGTCAGCATTAGTCATCATTATTTATCTAGATACATCAACCATACAGAGCCAAGAATGACTCTTTCTAGTCCTTGTCATGGTAATTATGAATTGTGGAGACAAATCAATAAACCTACCTAAACTTAAAAGACAAACGCAAAGCATGTGCTGTTATCTATGAGTATATTAACTATTTGCATACTCTCCTGTTCAATACAGTAACTACACTAAATTCAGAGCAAATAATATTTGAGAAAATTTCAGTTAGTGCTAAAATCACAGTCTTGCTTGGATTGGAGAGAAATTGGATAAAACAATATTGTAAAAACAGCACCAAGATCTGGACTATTTTGTGTGCAGATACCCACAATCTGAATCTGATACTATCAAAAATGGACTTTTAACACAAATTGAAATTTTTCAAACTTTGTTTTGTGCAAATGAGATATCTGGAACTGTTGCTGTATTTAAACTCATATTGATAAATAAATCATTCAGTGGCAACAGTCTGAATATCCTTTGTATCAAGGTATTCAATTTTTTCAAAAACTAAAAACTGGGATGCTTAGTAAATTGGAGGTGGGTGGAGGCAACATTTCTAAATTGGCAAGCAATAAAAGTGCAGAGTAATTTATTACTATTACATGAATAAGAGAATGTTGATAACAAAATTATTACATTCAGATAAAAAATGAAAAATGATGATAATGATGATGATGATATAGTTCACTCATGGATGGTACATGTACATATTTGTTCCTTGTCCTTTGCGGTCTCAATTCAGACTCCACAATCATTAATCTACACACCTTCCTTTCTCTCTCCTGCTTGTTGCTGTTAGTGGCTTGTTGATAGCTGTCCTAATCCTACAGATGTTTTTCCCCACTGTGGAAAGGTCAAAACGTTTGTGCACATTTCCAGGAACATCATGTTTCTATGATTCAGAAAAATGCATGACACTGGAATCTCAAATCAAATTTTTGGGACAATGGGACAGCAACCATAAAACTGGAAATGTCCTGGAGACATACACACTTAACATATCCATGGTGCTTAGCAAAATTAAGCCTACTTAAAGCTGGACAACATGTTATTAGCAATGGCTCGTCAAGTGCGCGACTGCTCTAAACATACTGAAGTATGAAAAACAGACTCCTTTGAAACAAGTTTATAAGCAATGATTATTCAGTGCAGCCTATTTCACATAATGGATGTATCACATGCTGTCACAAACAGTACCCTGTTTATGAGTTGCCATTTCATATCACACAGTTTAAAAATGTTGCTTCTTCATTTTTGAGGCAGATTACCCTGAGATTTCTAGCAGAATTTTGAACCACGTCCCAAGTTTCCAGGGATTGGATGCTGGTCACAGTCATCACAAACATGGAGGTATAAAACCTGGTTGTGCACAGGAACTCCCTTTTTGTCTGTATGACAATGATTATCCCATGTGAGTGTCACATCATTTATACTATCAGATGTTACAAAATGATAGTAAAACAAACAGTTTATTTTGAAGTTCACGTATTTAAGTATGAAAAGTATAGGTCAGTACATAAGAAGGTGGTAAAAAATTTAAAAAATTGTAATTTACTATATAAAATGCTGAAGTTACCAAGTGATGCCTTCCTTAACTTTAACTGGATTCTTATTTTACCTTTAGAAAGAGAAGTTAACACAATATCAATTTCCAGAGATGCAGTGCATGACATCATCAATAATTACCATGACGACATTCATCATATGTACCATGGACTGAATCATTACTCACAACAGGAGTACATGACACATGATAATCACACTCATGGGTACAGGTAGGTTCACATTTTATAGACATGACTAGACATACACAAAAATGTGCCTTTCACTGTGTGCTTGTGTCTGAATACTTTCTCCAATAAATACAAATATTAAAAAAAAATCAAATATATTTTTGTGCTTAACCCATTTCTTCTGGCCATACAAGAAAGATTCCAAGTAAGTTACATATAATGACTCTCTCCTTATAGAAGGCACCACAACATTAATTTTTAAGTATTTCTTGCAGAAATGATCTAGCCTAAAATAATATTACAAAGGGCTTAATCTTGCAGTTTGCAAATTATATGTAGCATGAATTCACAAACTTCCAAAAGTAATAGGTTTGCCAAACACCATCTGTTTTATTCTTTACATGATACAAAGGAATTTTGTCTTGATTTAATTTTGGGTATTTCAGACACAAAGGCAACTTTGTTTGTGAGTCAGATGTGACATACATTCGACCAGGTTGGGCCAAAAACTGGAACAATAAATGGGTAGCAGTTGTCAACACTGAAAAATATCCACAAAGCATTCGTGTTGAGTTATGCAAGTAAGTAAAGTTGCATATTTAATTTAAGTAGAGGCAATTTTTTCTCCTCTGAAGCTTAGGATACTGTGTCAGAAAATTGTTGATGCTACTGTACAAGATGCAATTAAGTAATGGCTGGCATATTTCATATGAGTACAGGCAGTGTTGAAAATGGCAATGTGCTACCCCATGTGGATTTCCTTGTGCCAAAGAATGCAAGTTTCTTATGTTTGTAATACCACTGCAGTTAAATTGAGCCTCATCCATGAACAGAATGTCAGCAAGAAATTTTAGCCACATGGTTGCAGCCACTTACAAAATTGTATTTGCTTGGTATCATCTCTTGGTAAGAGTCATATTATGCTTTGAAGATGACAAGAATAAAAATCATTATGCTGCAAAATTCTGCACACCCTTATCTGTGCTACACCAGTTGTCCTAAAAATTCTGCAGGTACTTGTACTTGGACTTTGTGGGACTTGTGCCAGAACATTGTCTTTTTCATGCCACGGTTTTTGTGATTTTTATTTGCTTAAGGGAAGGAATTGGTCTGTCTCAGACTCCTGTGTACGTTGCCAAGCATTTTTCAATGTGGAATTCTATGAGTTGCAGATATTTTCTAGTGTTCCATCACTTTAGCCCCACATTTTCCATTGTAGCAACTATATATGCAACACGTGTTAGGCATTTTGACAACCCCACCATACTGCAACCAAGCACACAGTCACAGCACAGCCATTAGCCAAGACAGTACAGAAGCAACATTAATCAAGTTATAGCAATGCCAGCTTGCTTCACTAGCATCATACAGTAATGGTGTTGAAACAAACTACATTCTGTAATCCAAATGATCTGCTGAACATGCTACTCAAGTCAGGTAACTATATCATGGAATATCCTGCATATCAGAATATGTGTTTACCATTGAGGTTTAAAATTACTGAGAAAGATTTGGTGAGTCAGTAATAGACAGATGCACAATTATACCAATTTCTTGACCATGAACATGAAAAATGATTATATCAAATGTTTGTGAATGCCAGTGATCAGGGAAATAAGCTAAAAAAATAGTGCCAAATATGGAAGTACATCCAACAGTACTGAGACATGTTGCTTACCTCATCCACAGGTGTACACAAATTTTTAAAAATACTGTATTTATGTAGAATTATGAATGTTACCATATGATGAATAAATTAATTTATAATTTCATAAAAGTTTTCCGTCTTTATACCATAACTGACTGTTTCTTATTTACAATGTAATGTAATCCTAAAACTGCCTTTGGCACTAAAAAAATTATTCGGGATTTGGTTTTCAGGAAAGCAGAGATTAGTGCTTTCAGCAATATTTAAAAAAATCATTTTTTGTTTTTGATACATTGTTTGCCAACAATGTAAATAATGTGTTTAACAGCTTGCATGTAATATTTCTACCTAACAATGAGAAGGAATAAATGTTCATTTAAGAACTCCTCTTTTCTTGTAGGTTTGGTGGGAAGCGATGTGAGTACCTTCCACCATGTTACAAATCTTTCTGTGTGCAACGTTATGCCTACATTAAAATGTTATGTGTGGATCCCTTCAATCCCCACCATCGCCCAATTGTGGATGTTTTTGAGATTCCCACTGCTTGCTCTTGTTTTGTTGAAAATTTTGTGTACTACTAAGTAACTAACAAATCCATTCATTATTGTGACTGTGCTGCACTGGTATATCATGTGGCATACAAAACCATTGTTTTGTTCTGGTGTACATGCTTAGAAATGCACTTCCAATCTGCCATCCTACTATAATAATATTCCTAAATAAATATGTATTTGTTTACAGTGGTAACCAGATGAATAATTGAAAAATTTAATATCTTTCATAATATATGTTACATCAACTCACTCTTGTGTTTGAAAATGGGTCTAGAAGTAACTTATAATGTGACATACTAGGAGGAAACCTCTGGTTTGGGCAGTGTATTTGGCACAGACTGCACTCAGTCTGCAGAAGCAGTATATTTTAGTGTTAACATATAATGTGTTTGATGACTGAAAACTTACCATGTTTCCTCGCCTGTGTAGGATGAGTTGTGATTCTGTTACTCAAAGTAATTTAATAGCACCAAGATCAAGTGCAAATTTACAGCACAAAGCTTACTTTAAAAATAATGATTCAAGAGAAGTATAAATGACAAACATACAAAATTATGAAGGTAACCATCTTCTGAGATGCCTTGCAGTCTGAAAGATAAGTACCAACATTTCAAACATCAGAGCCAGCAGTCTTTTTTGCAAGGTGGTGCACATTAGGTACATGCAAAATGACCAGATTTTTTCATGATGAAACCTGGACAGCATAGTAATATAGTTGTTGTATAATTAAAATCCTTACTTACTCCTTAGAGTGAAACTGTAGGAACTGTACAAAATTTACTTATGTTTTTTTTTGTATAATTTTTATTGTTTGATTTAATAAATTGTTACACAAAAAAAGCAATTTGTATCAAAATCCCAAGGTGGTGCAGGTGCACCACCTTGCACCTTGCTGCCAGCACCTCTGGTTTCAAAGGAATCTGTTGCTGCCAGCATCTGGTGATGATGGTGTCCCAGCCCATCCTCACAGTCTCCACCATGAGAACTTCAAATCTCACCCACAATTCTGGTTAAACTATACATCAAAATGAAAATTATTAAAGTAATATATGGTAATGCAATTTCCTGTTTAATCATTTATATAAAAAATATTCTGAATATGAAGTTCAATCAATTATCAGCAAGATTGGCAGTAAATATGTAACTTGCAAAATATTCTCAAAAAAAGGTTAAGAAATTCAGTCAGTAATAACAGTCACTTCATTGACACAGTTCACATTCAAACTTTAAAACTAAGTACAGTACACAAATAGAATAATAAGTATTCATATAACCCATGAAGATTCATTGGAGACATGCCACCAACCCGAAATGCCCTCCATATTAAGTCTTTTAATAAATGTGTTTATTTACCTTATAATTTCACACCCAACTTTTAAACTAGATTCATAACTAAATACTAATTTCTGCCATTAATACAACAGGCAATAAATGAAGAAATAAAACCACAAACTGTTTTCCTTTTATGTTTCATTTTCAAAAATATCAATTATAATCTTAATGATACTGTCAAGATTTGTACTGGGTGATGGTACCACAGGGACCATTGATGCACAAAGTCCAATTGTGACTGCTTTATTCCGGGCAGATAAATTATATGCTTTTAGTTGTGGCTTCCTCTGAACCATTTAAATCTGTTGTGTGAGGATAGGGGTTTATATATTGTTGAATTTGAGGAAACTAGTCTTCTGGGAAGTTACACTGTGCAGTGGGTAATTCAACATACCATCATGGAAGAATAATAAGCTCTTGCACTTGGGGTGCAGTAATGTAGCTAGTTTTTGCATAACTGTGATTGTTCACTTGTGCAGTGTAAGTGGTTTTGCCTTCTGCTTCAATTTGTGAACAACCTCAGAGTCATTTGGTTTTGTGTTCACAAGGGATAACAATTGCAGTTCCACAATGTTGTTAGATATAAAACAGGTACCTTCATGGCCTGCATTTCATTGGTGGCATCTTCTAAAGTAGTCAAAAAATCAATGCAATCCTCCACCACTCTTTTGTATACCAAATCAGTTGAGATAAGAACCTCAAGTATTCTATACTATTGTGAAATCAGCAAGTCAAATATCTGAAGTTTGCTTTCCTTTCAGTATCATCTCCTTTCAGCAATTTGTTTATAATGTTTGGCATCTAGATGTTTTGGAAAATGTAGTAACAGCTTAGTAAGAACATATTAACCCTTCCAAGTCACTACTTTCTTCCCCCACTGTTTCCCATGTCATGTGTACCAACATAGTGTTCAGAATGTACACTGAATATGACAGCCTTGTAAACTGATGAAGTGGCACTACATTGTTTGCACCCCTGTCTGTCATGAACACAAGTTTGTCAATAACGCCATACAAGTCAAATTATCTTAATATTCTGTAATCTCAATGTTAATGTTATCTTCAATTTTTTGCACATCAGCTGGTAATTCTGACATGCACATGAAATGGTCTTTGAGTTTCCATTGGCAATATAATGCACTGGAACACTCAAGTAATTTATTCTTGCATACACATCACTCCACAAATCCCATGTCATTGCTTCACCAATTCCACTGCAAGTCTTCTATTTCCTTCGAAACACTTTGAAGCAGTTGCAGTTTTACTTTACTTCCACGATATATTTGTTGAGGGAAGTAGCAGCACTTAGCACTTACTGCTCCATGCTTGGCTCTCACACAAACGAGAAACCATGCCATTTGAATGAAACCATCTCCAGTTGCAATTGTGGAAGGTGTAATATCCTTTGACACAAACTTTACTAGCTGCTTTGTTGCAAGTAACTTCAAATCTGAAGAAACTTGTTTTTTTTTTTTTAATCTTTAATTTAACTGAGATGAATCTGGTGATGGTGGATTGGCCAATTTTGCATTTGTGTTTGATGAGATTTGAACTTCTTCATTTGTGTCATGTGTGTGAATACACTTTCTTAGAAACGATATAACTCACTACATGTTTCACTTTCTTGTCATGACAGAAAATGTGCCTGAATTTCTGCCACATTGGAGACTTTAAGCTTTGTTTCACACACATTAACTTCTATCATCCTTGTTTTAGTTTGGATGGTATTTCTTCCATTGTAATGCCTTTAGGGCAGGCTAATTCTTTAATATTTTACCTAGGCTCATAAATCACAATGAAGTGACTAGTCACTTCCCAGGGTGTAGAGGTAACTTCAGCTTATAAGGTGCGAAAGGAATAAGTTGTTGACAAATGGTAACCATACCTTCAATTTTTCTCCCTCTTGCTATGCAAGTCACAGTGCCCAATGATACTGTACATTGGAGCTCATATAGCAGTGTCTGAGCTTGGCTTTGTATCAAGCCCATGGGTCATGGATGTTGGAGTGTGAAGTGCTCAATCATATATACATATACATGCACACAAACATGTGCTAATAGTTATAAAGAAATACACTGTCAACACACCATTTATGGGGATAATTATGCAAATTTTAATAGACTCTAATTAATATTAGTTGTTCTAAGCCCATTTCCACAGTCTAATCTGGAATTCTGCCCTTGTATACAATTTTTATTCACCATGAAAATACTGTCACAGTTATCTGTGGATAATCAATTTATTTCACCATTTTCACTCTGCAGTGAAGCATGGGACAATGAGGGGATTGGGGGGGATTCATCCAATATAAAAATGGTATTATATGTACAAACAAAAATGTATCTGGTGCCAAACCAATAAATTCATGTACAAATCTATTTCAGAGATCTTTATAATGCTAATATTACCAGAAAGTACTGTTCCTGCATTCCAACTGCCAACCTCTCATACTATCAGTGAAGTGTACACAATGCGGACATCAACAGTCTCAACAATCTATCTAGTTGAGTTCTTACTACCTGTACTACCATTTCTTTTGGACATGGAAAAATTCAACAATACACACAATATAAGCACAAGGCATGGACCTACTTGACCCCAGCACTAACCTCTGTAGGTATCAAGAAGTTAATTTTGTAGCAATGAAAATTTAAATAATCTTGCACCAACTACTCAAAGGTAAAGTTTTCCCTGTCCACGCCATGAAGGCATATTTGGGGAACAGATGTATAGGCTCCACTCATTCTTAACCTAGACACCAATGTGGTTTCATTTCATTTCATTTCATTTTATTGAAATTCATAGATCCTTATTGGTACACGACCAGGATATCGAATATGTCTATAATTATCCTATAACACAACATATCAACATATTTGCAACATATATA